>Ga0316604_10000409_pt1 | contig 54455 bp, 73 predicted proteins | sample OWC_soil_day20_C_FD_207650 | JGI IMG/M metagenome (GOLD analysis project Ga0316604, IMG submission 207650) | Wetland soil microbial communities from Old Woman Creek delta, Ohio, United States - OWC_soil_day20_CT | ecosystem: Environmental > Terrestrial > Soil > Wetlands | place: USA: Ohio...
AGTATATAATATTATCGTTGGTGTTTTGCCAAAAATGAATACGCGACCGTAGCTCAGTCTGGTTAGAGTACCACGTTGACATCGTGGGGGTCACTGGTTCGAACCCAGTCGGTCGCACCAGAAAAAGTGAGTAATGAAACGTGTTCCGAGGTTTTTAAAACTTCGGAAATTTTTTTATTTGTTGAGCTGTCCCCTAAAGTAGTCCCCTAACAAATAAAACTATGGACAAATCTGTAGGATGTATGCAACCAAGAGACTTAGTTCGCCGTCCCTTGAGTATTTTTGGTAGTCCTCATATTGTTTAATACGTTGTGCATTATAGAAGCGGTTTCTTCCTGAATGGTTTGTATTTCGTGAATATAAGTATCAAGTGTAAAACTTTTCTTTGTGTGGCCTAATGCTTTTGAAACAGCAGCAATGTCCAGACCGTTTTTTAGTAAATAACTACCATGCATGTGCCGGAGGATATGGGGGGTAATATTAAACAAGCCATTTTCTTTGCAGAATCGCTTTAAAAAAGTATTTAATTGTGTAGGGTGACCTATGGTACCGTCGGCTTTAGTAAAAACCCATTTGTCATCGCTTACGGGATCGGTAAAAATAATGACTTTATTTCTTTTAGCGCGACGGGCATATTGGGCTTTTACTTCTGCTCGGTATAAGTTCAATAGTCTAACTGTTTCAAAAGGCAAGGATAGTTTTCTTTCACTTGATTCAGTTTTTGTTTGACCTATTTCTATGGGTTCACCACAAATATATGTTGCTGTTCGAATAATTGATACTGAGTTATTATTAAAATCAAAATCTCCCCATTGGAGTCCGGCAATTTCTTCTCGCCGTAGACCACACGTAAATCCTAACATGCACATTAGTTGGTTTTTAATAGGAGCCGTACTTAAACATTCAAAAAACTTAGCGAATTCTTCTTGTGTAGGAACTTTTTTTCTTTTTCTTTCAGTACGTGGAGCGCTTATCTTTTCCATAGGATTACTTATGATTAATTCCCATCTATAAGCTGTTGAAAATAAAATATTTAACAGTTCACGATGTTTTCCAATACTTCGGGCTGATAATGGTTTGTTATCTTTACTTGCTGTTGGACTGCTTAATTGTGAGAAGAATTCGACAATATGAGATGGTTTGACCTTGTGTAAATATAAAAGACCTAGACTAGATTCTATTCGAACAAATACCTGTTCATATGTTCCCATGGTTGTTTTAGCATAATGAGCAATTGCGTATTTTTCTTTCCAGTAATCATAAAATTGTTTTAATGTCATACGGTCGGTGCCTGAGACTATAGCTTTACCTTGATAAACGCTAGCGGCAAATAATGTCCATTGTTGTTCAGCCTCAGGTAATTTATTAGCTTCAATAGTTTTTGTGTAGGCCTGTTGTTCGTAAACAACAGTTAAAAGGCAAGTGCCATTTTTGCGCATTTTTATTTTGCTTGGCATTTAATTTTCAACTCCTATTAGATTTTTTAAAGCCAGTATCTTTAATTGGATACTGGCTTTATTTATTTGCGTTTATTTAATTTTTTTGCTAGTTGATGACCTTGATCTAGTGCTGTATAAATTACCTCCAAGTCTTCTGGAGATAAAACCTCACCATTCAATGATAACAACTTTTCTCGTTTCAATAATTTTATTATATCTTTAGGCTGTTCATCTGAGGTGAGCGGAGGAAACGCTTCTTTAGCATACTGCTCAGGTGCGTCATAGCCAGAAAAAATATATAAATCCTTATTGCTAATAAGAAAGTCTACGGGATTATCTGCAACAAGTTTTTTTACCGTTTCTAAAGAAGGTTGATTGATGGGGGCAGATACCAGTTCTGCTAATTCATTTTCTTCAATTCCGGTGTCATGCGCATACTTTGCTATGGTTCGTTGACCTTGGGTTATTGCTAAAGAGCTAGCTAAGAGATCTGGATTAAAACCATAACTCAAGTAATCTAGTGTCACATTAAAATATTTAGCGACTTTCTGTATTTTATCAAAAGAGGGAGAGTTTTGATCCCATCGATAGATAGATCCATTTCCAAACCCTAGTTCCTTCTGCAAATATGCGAGCGTAATGCCTTTTTTATCACATAAATGCTGGATTCTTTCTACTAACGACAATGTAGCCACTCACTTTCATGCTTCAAATATGAATAAACTATATTGACTTTCTGCATATTTGCTAATATAATAACATTAACAGCACAAATATTGGCAAAAAGGCAACAAAAAACCAAATGGTCTGCAAACCATTTTTGTAAAATCGTTGTGGAACGATGTATTTCTATTGCCTTAATATTAGAATATTTTCTAATGCTTGTCAATATTTTTGCTAATAAATTAGCTAATTATCCATGAAAGGAGACTACTTATGAGCGAATATACAGATTTTGGGTTAAAAGCAAGGTCGATAATGCTTCAAAAAAAGATTACATTAACTGCACTCGCAAAAGAAGTTGGTATATGTCCGCCATATCTATCAGAAATTTTTAGGGGTACTAGAAAGGGTGAAACTCAAAAAAAGAAGATTGCAAAAATTCTAGGGATATGAGGTAAGCGTAATGCAAACCGTTCAAGATTTTGCGAAATCCCAAAATATCTCAAAAGCCATCATTGATACTTGGATATATCGACATGAGTTACCCGTGATCAGGATAGGACGAAGGGTCTATATTGATGAGTCTGACTATATTGATTGGATCCAATCTCATCGGCAAGTTGCTACAGAAAAACCAAAAGAAAAAGCGATTGAACTAGCAATCCCAAAACAATGCTGAAAATCTGGAATTGCTGCTAAGATGCGGAGAATTTACTAACGGGGCTAACAGCCCCATTTTAAACGGCCTTGTCAATTAAAAACGGGCATACCTCGGCAATATATGTATATCCAATGCTGCCGGGTTTTATACCAAATATTTTGAGGGGAGGTGGAACAGATGAGTGAGCAAAAAAATAGTGCCGACAATCAAAGACTTATCGACACAGTAGTTTTTGGTATTATCGGGGGGATGGTTTCATCGGCAATATATTTAGTGCTCGAACGAATATTTTTTACCAATTGCCAAAAATAAGGCGAGCTACAATCTGAACGATTATTCCGCCAACAGCACCACTTATTAAACTAGCAAATAAATTCCAACGGCGATCAGCCCAAAGCTTAGTATTTTGCTCTTTAATTTCGCGTTTATACCCATAGGCCTTATATAAAGGCATGGCAAATGGAATTCGATCACCACTTCTGGATAACGCGACATATCCTTCTTTACTTAATTCTATTAAGGTTGATGATATTTCCTCCTTTGATAAGTCAGAGAGGTGTTTCGATATTTTACTAACGTAACCGTCATCACGAGCAGGCTTTGTTAAGACATAATCAAGTACCCGATCTTTTGTTTTTTTATCCAAACTATTACATCTCCCTCCAAATTCCAATCTTCGACGGGAGGTAAATATTTCCTGTAAGGGAGGTGAAAACCATGGACGAATGTTACGGCTGCCCGCATCACCACGATTGCGATTATACACCTGAGGCGTGTCAACAATTCTGGGGCGTAGATAAGGACTTAGGGGTGATATGCATAGTTTGGTTAGTGTGCTGCTTGATTCTGATATTAGCGCTGGCAGTCGGAATGTACCGGGTGGTGATGGCGTTAATTCAGTGAAAGGAGGATGATCCATGGATAACGTCGCCGATTGCGCTCGATGCGGCCACCAATTTTGGCAAAAACATAATCAGCTATATTGCCCATCATGTCGAACTAAGCTGGCCGCTGAAAATAAGAAAGAGCAGCGCATACTTAAGCAGCAATTAACTCGTAATCAATATGGTCGCAATGCCGCGGTAATCGTCAGGAACATGCGGGTGGAACGAGTCGTGCTGAGGGAACGCCAGAAAAAGGAGGTGAGGATATGACTGAGCCGGAGTTATTAAAAGTAGCCTTGGATGACACGGCAGAGTGCCGACGGTTTTTCGGTAGTAATCTATGCAACTCCGAATGCATGAACTTTAATTTTTGTCGCATGGCGAATACGTTGGAACCGCAACGCGAAGTGGATCGTATAGTCAATATGTTTGCTTTGTACATAGTTATTTTTGCAGTAGCATTCTTTGGTTACTACCTGTTCGAAGCTTTTTGCGCTGGTAGGTTGCCGTTACCATGGCAATAAAAAAAGCCGCCTTGCAGGGCGGTGAGCGACGGTCAGTACCGTCAATGTTTAAAATGTCAACTCCATAATATCACGGCCAATTGTGGTCGTCAAATTTAGGGAGGTTTTACTTGATGCAAATGCGTAGAGTGAGATGCACGGGCAATGTTAATGGATCTAAGTACCTTAAAGATATTTCTATAATTATGGTTGATGATGCGCTGAGAGCGGCGGGTATAGCTAAGACGGCATTTGCTAACGCATATGATTTGCGGTCGCGTGACGTCAGGGTGGTGCGGATCCAGTGAAACAACTCAAACTAATGTCACTGCTACTCCGAAACTTCAAAGGTTTAGCGAGCTTTGCATTTACTACGACCGGTGCAAACATCAGCGTATATGGCGATAACGGGACCGGCAAAACCACACTCTTTGATGCGTTTAACTGGCTACTGTTCGGTAAAGACAGCCAGAACAAAAAAGATTTCGAGATCAAGACGCTGGATGATGCTGGTAAAGCCCTATCCGGTATCGCTCATGAAGTTGAAGCCATTCTCGAGTACGATGGTAAGCTAATAACCTTACGAAAAGTCTATGCCGAGAAGTGGACTAAAAAGCAAGGTAGCATTAAGCCGGAATTTACTGGCCATACCACTGATCATTATATAGACGGTGTGCCAGTATCAAAAAAAGCCTTTGATGCGTTGATCGGTAGTATAGTCGCGGAAGATATATTTAAACTTTTGACCAACCCGGGTTATTTCAATGAACAGCTTCATTGGCAAGATAGGCGTAAAATACTTATCGAAATATGTGGCGACATATCCGATGACGATGTTATTGCTGCCGATCGGGCGCTGGCTAACTTGCCGGCAATATTAAAAGGCCGGGCAATCGAGGATCATCGAAAAGTCATAGCGGCCAAACGGGCCGAGATTAATAAAGAAATCGAGAAAATTCCAGTTCGCATCGATGAAGCCCAGCGGGGACTGCCGAGTATCGACGGCTTATTTCATAGGGAATATATTGAGTCGGAAATTGCATCTTTTAAGAAACAGCTGCAGTCAAAGCAGCGGGAGCTAGTTCGGTTAGAAACTGGCGGCGAGGCTGCTAAAAAACAAAAACAGTTGGCCGAAATTGAAAGCCAGCTGCTCGACATTCAGAATAAGCACCGGTCTGATAGCGGCAATAAACTGTACGAAAAACAAACTGAGTTGCAAAAGCTACGTGCTCAGCTCCGCGAAATTGAGGATGATATTGCCGGGAAAAAGCGTTCAATTGAATCCAACAAACGATTGATTGAATTAGACACTATTGATTGTGATCGTCTGCGTGATGAGTGGCATAAGGAGAATCAAAAAACATTTGAATATAGCCAGGATCCCAATTGCCCGACATGCGGACAAGCTTTGCCGGCAGAACAACTGGAAGTCGCTCGAGCTAAGGCCTTGGTCCAGTTTAACACCGAAAAATCCCGACGATTAGAAAGTATCCGAGCCCAGGGAAAGCAGGCGAAGGCTATAGTCGATGAGTTGCGGGAAACCAACGCAGTCCTTGCTGGGAAGCTCGAGACTTTGTTGATCAACCAAGAAGTCGTAGAGGATTCAATTACTGCTCTGCAGGCCGAAATTGACGCCATGAGTGCCGCACCCGGCATTGAAGAAAACCCCGAATACCAAAAGATATTTCAACAAAAAACAGTGATCGAGGATCAAATTTCGGCGCTTGGTACCCAAAGCAAAGGAGCCATTCGTAAGATTAAAACCGAGATTGATTTGATCAGTAATGACATTGCCAGTCGTGAAAAAAACTTGGCGATATTGGATCAGCGGGAACAAGGCCAGGTGCGAATTGAGGAGCTAAAGGCCCAGGAAAAAGATTTAGCCGCTCAGTTTGAACGGCTAGAGGGTGAGCTTTACCTTACTGAGCAGTTTATCCGAACGAAGGTAAATCTTCTCGAGAAAAAGATCAACGGCAAATTTAGCTTTGCACGCTTCAAACTATTTAATCAGCAGGTTAATGGTGGCCTTGAAGAGTGTTGTGAGACAACGTATAAAGGCGTGCCATATTCATCGCTAAATAATGCGGCCAGGATAAATATTGGATTGGATATTATTAATAGTTTAGCTGATCACTATTGTTTTTCAGCGCCCATATTTATCGATAATGCTGAAGCGGTAACGCGGCTAATTGATACTAATGCTCAGGTAATCCAGCTGGTGGTTAGTGAGCCGGATAAAGCATTACGAGTTGAACTAAATAATTTACGGGAGGCAGTTTAATATGAGTGAACAACAAGCTTTGGCCAAAGCCGAACAAACAATGTCGGAAAGGTTTATGCAAAAAGTAATAGCGGAATTTAGTGGCGGAGTTGGCCCGATTGCGCTAACGGATTTTCAAAAGCGACTGGCGCAAAATTACTTTATCGGCATCGATGCAACGCTAAGAGCTGCCGAAGAAAAACGACAGAGTAAAAAATCAAACAGAGAGCCGGTGCCTATTGTTTGGGCTAATGTAAATATGGAATCTTTAGCGCGTAATGTGGTATCAGCTGCTAGAGTGGGTCTTGATCCGGCCCAGAAAAATCATATCAGCATGATACCGTACAAAAATAATTCAACCGGCAAATATGATATTGGTTTTATTGAGGGCTATCGGGGCATTGAGTTGAAAGCCAAGAAATATGGCTTGGAAATTCCGGAAGTAATTGTTGAACTGGTTTATTCAAACGATGTTTTTAAACCTATAAAAAAAGATCGGAACAACAAAATTGAAATTTACGAATTTGAAATTACCAATGTATTTGACCGGGGGAAAATCGTCGGCGGTTTTTATTACCACATTTACACTAATCCTGAAAAAAATAAGCTGGTGGTCTTTAATCTTAAAGAGATTGAAAAGCGTAAACCACGTTATGCCAGTGTTGAATTTTGGGGCGGAGAAAAAGATGTCTGGGAGAACGGGAAAAAGACCGGCAAAGAACATGTTGACGGTTGGTATGACCAAATGTGCTACAAGACTATTTACCGGGCCGCTTACGGCAATATCACCATTGATAGCCAGAAGATTGATGATGACTATATGCGGCTGAGCCAAATGGAACAATCGCTTAAAGATGTGGAAGTGGCCGAAGAAATCGCGATTAATGCTAACTCCGAATCACTAGATATTGAAAGCGAAGTTATAAATGAAACGGATCCAGATCCAGAGACAACTCCAACGCAAAAGCCTCAGCAATCGACGCTAATTAATGAAGAAGAAGGTCCTGGTTTCTGATGGACATCGAAGCTTTTGCCAGTAGTAGCGCCGGTAATTGCTATCACATAACAGATGGAAAGACAAGGCTACTGCTGGATGCCGGGATATCATACCGAGAAATACAGCGGCGGCTTAACTTCAAGGTGTCGGCCATGGCCGGGGTATTGATCACTCACGACCACATGGATCATGCCAAGGCGGTTAAGAACTTGATGAAAGCTGGAATTGATTGCTATATGAGTGCAGGTACCGCTGGTGCTTTAAGTGTCTTGGGGCATCGGCTGAAACTTGTAAAATCCAAACAGCAATTCCAACTTGGTAGCTGGACGATATTACCATTTAATGTAGAACACGATACGCCGGAGCCACTGGGGTTTCTACTAGCCAGCGGTACCGAGAAACTACTATATGCAACTGATACATATTACTTGAAATATCAATTCGCTGGGCTAACTCATTTACTGATTGAATGTAATCACAGCTATGAAATTATAAGGGCTAAAGCTGATTCGGGGACGTTGCCGCTTGAACAAAAAAACAGGCTGATGCGATCGCATTTCAGCCTGGAGAATGTGAAAAAGTTTTTACTGGCCAATGACCTAAGTCGGGTGCAAGAAATTTGGTTAATCCATCTTAGCGATAGAAACAGCGATGCGGCACAGTTTAAGCGCGAGATCCAGGAGTTGACCGGGAAGTTGGTTTTGATAGCGGGGTGAGATAATGCCCACTCCCAAATGCCGGAACTGTCATCGGATCCTGACCGATGCTGAATCAATAGAACGTGGTTTCGGTCCGGTGTGTTACCGGCGGCATATAGTACTGGGGCAGCCAGTGCAATTGACATTATTTGAGCCTAGCCGGTTATTCAAGCCGGAGATGAGTTTGACCGAGCAGCACCGGTTAGCGTGTCGGATTATAGAAGGGAGAATCAGTGAATGAGAAAACAGTTGATTTGTGATGGATTTAAGGCAAAGCAATTATCAGAAACAGCGATGTGGTGTTTTGGGGCCATAGTTGGGAATCCACCAAACCACAATTTTAGGTATAACCGTGTAGATGAAGTTCTGTTTATAATTAACACCTTGAACGCTATGGTTGATAACTATGTAAAAAATGAGCCTACGGTATTCGAGCGTATGTTTATAGCTCAAGGTAAACCAGATAAAACAGACACAGAAGAAGCCTCTGAGGCCGAACCAGAAGTAATTTGCCCGAGGTGCATTAATAGTGAGATTAATCCTGGCGATAAGTTTTGCAAAATATGCGGTCTGCCGCTAGGTGATGGGAGCGTGTGAGTATGCGAAATGATGAAAGCATCGAAGTTATTGGCAATATCATCGATAACCCAGAGTTATTGAAATAAAAATAGGCCTGGGGGCGGCGTTATTTTTGACTCCGTCTCCTGGGCAACACTACCCCAATATATGATATGCGGCGTGGCCGTATTCTATGTATACGAGGAGCGGATAAAGTGAAATCAATTGGTATTGTGCGTAAGCTGGATGAATTAGGCAGGGTGGTTCTTCCGGTTGAATTGAGACGTAGTCTTGACCTTGAGGAGCGCGATTCATTGGAAATATTCGTCGATGGTAACAAGGTTATACTTCAAAAATATCAGCCCGGTTGTACGAATTGCGGGGATCTGGATGTAGTAGTCAGCGTGGGGAAAACGCGATTGTGTCGGGTTTGTTATGAAGGGCTGAGGGTAGAAAGGTGAGTATGATGAAAAAAATCCTATGCGTTTGTTGTAATCAAGAAATAAGTGAAAAGTATATGTTACAAAATGATGACGGATCATGGATTTGTGAAGATTGCGCCCAGGATATGAATGATTTAGCTCCTAGTAACTAAATAGAGTTCCAAATTTGAATGAAAGACATCGCATCACCTTCTAGGGCAATGCGCATTTTTGAATCTACGGCTTTGTCTAATGGGATTAGACGCGAGCGTTTTACATTTAGTACTGCGCTGGTTGCTTCATTTGGAATTTGTAAAAATGAGTCTTCCATCAGTGTTAAGAGGGCATCAGATAGTCGTTTGTCGAGTTTTTGACGGTGTTCTTTAAAGTACATTTTTATCCGATAAGGGGTGCCGTTGATTATTAGACCAAGCTCTGGGGTTGATCGGACCGCCAAATTATGAAAGGACCAAAATGCATCACCGACGTCAAACCATTCAATTTTTTTACCAGAACAAAACTTTTTGTAATGATGAACTGCATCAGCGTATTGATGTATCTTCTTTTGATCTACGTCATTTAGCAAAGCATCAAGTCTTGACAAATTATAGTTGTTTTGATGAATCGTTTTAATTTCATCTCGCAACTTCCTCCAAAAATCCATTGCTGGATGATAAGGTGGCTGGTACTTAATGTTGTGTACAGCAGTTACCCTAGCAGTGCTACCACGAAGTAGAAAATCAAGAAACTGAGTTAATCCTACAGATATTTTTTCCAAACAAGGCTCCTTTCTAGCCTGGGCGCAATTATGACTTCGTCACTAATAAGGAAAAACCTGTAAAAAATGGAGCCGGAATGTAAAATAATTGTCAAAAACAATAAATGAAGGGTGCAGTGTTTATGAGTACGGATGCAAGTCGATTAATAGTCATTGAGAACTGGTCCGGTAAATACATGATTAACCAGGAAATTCTTGAGCCGGTAGCCAGGGCGCTATGTAAGAAATTTACCGACCTAAAGCATGTGCCAGTACCGGCTATTTTATGGCTGGTCAATACCGAAGGGAAGGGCAAAGACGGCGATAAAAAAGCCTATGCAAAGATCAGTAAATTAGCCGATAAGTGGTCGGATCTTATCTACCAAGTAACCGGTCGGCGGTTTCAGTATCTGGTCGAGGTATTCAAAGTCAATATGGATGATCTCACCTGGTCGCAGCAAGTCATGGTGATATACAGGGAGTTACGCCGGATCGGAGCCGATGGCGAGTTAAAGCATTACGGCATAGAGGATTGGCCAGAGGTATTCTATGCGCTAGGGCCAGGGTATTTGGGCAAAGATCGGATATTGCCTAACCTCTTAGAAGATGGGATTACATTCCGGAATATCAATCCTCAGACAAATTTATTTGACCAAGATGAAAACACACCAGCGACTGCTGCAGTTAATTAGGCAGAGAGAGGTTGGAGGCGGCTATGGGTGCTGTCTCCTGGGGAGGGGGAAAAAACATGGCAAGGCCGGTAAGGGATACTGTTGATTATTACCCGCATTTTTGTGATCACGGCAAAACTTTATTTATAATTGAACAACATTATGGCAATGAAGGATACGCTTTTTGGTTCAAACTACTGGAGTTATTGGGTAAAAATGAAGGTCATTATTATGACTGTAAAAATACAGATGATTGGGAGTTTCTACAGGCAAAAACCCGGTTTCTAGGGGTAAAATGTGAGGAAATACTAGATAAACTTGCATTACTAGGTGCAATTGACAAGGAATTATGGGAGAATGACCGGATTATTTGGTCTGATAACTTTATAAGAAACATTGCCGATGCTTATAAGAATAGAAAGCGCCCTATCCCACAAAAGCCTATTTCTAGGAGTAAAACCCCCGTTTCTACCCCCGAAAATCCACATAGTAGAGTAGAGGAGAATATAGTAGATCAAAACATAAAAAAAGAAAATAAAGAAAACGCGTGCGCGCGCGAGGACACCATATCTGTGGATAACTCACAGAAGAACGACGGGGTTTTAATTCCTACCCCTGATCAAGCCTACAACGAGGTTATCCGAAAGGGAGGCAATACGACGAAGGCCCCTGAATGGACACATGCTATTGTTGCTTGGGCAGCTCAAAAATGGGGAACAGGTGATTTAGCACGAGCACCGGCAAAAGATGCTGCATATTTACGAGAACAGTATTTTGCTGAATATAACAGGCTTTGTAAAACTTTAAATTTGCATTATGAGTGAGGAGAACCGGTATGATTAAATTTACAGTTTTCGGTGAAGCGGTAGCGCAAGGCAGGCCGAGATTTACAACAATAGCCGGTCATGCCAAGGCGTATGATCCGCAAACGTCCCGGAACTATAAACAAATTGTTCGGGATGAGGCATTAAAACATAAACCGCCGATGCCACTACAAGAGGCAATAAATCTGCGGGTGATTATTTATAAAGGCATACCAAAATCATTTAGTCAGAAACGGCACAAGTTGGCTAGTGATGGGAGCCTAAGACCGGTAACTAAGCCGGATGTTGACAATGTGGTTAAGGGAATAAAGGATGCCCTGAAATCGGTAATATGGCGCGATGACAGCCAAGTGGTGGCCTTGGTTGCAGAAAAGTATTATTCAGATACACCCCGGATAGAAATTGAGATTAGTGAAGTAGTGTGATCCTTGAATTTTAAATTGGGGAGAGTGAATAAAATGACAGGAAGAGTAAGACAAGCCGGTTCGCCGGTACCGAAAGTATCCGATTCGGACCCAGTACCTAGCCCGGTGGTTACACGTAAAATGACTTTTGTTGAAGCATTAGATATAGACATGGCACCACGTCTTGCCTTAGAAAAATGTGATCCAGCGCGGTTAAAAGATATTACTTATGATCGACTTAAGATTTGTGTTGATGGTGGCCTTACCCGGGATGAAATCATCCAGGCGTTTGGTACGACGCACAACAGCTTGAAAAAAGCCACTAGCAAAGTAAAATTTAGGTTTAGTGAAATGAGACCGGGACCGGATCCGGTTGAGGCTAAACCTAAAATAGTACCAGAACCGGAGACAACTGAGCCAGCGGCGGTAATTACGGAACCAGCTGTTAGTGTAACGGAATCAGCTGAATCTGTACAGAAAGTGTCCGAAAACGTAATTGAAGCTGCCGATCTTGTTCACGATTCCCCGGAAATCGTGAACGATGTGCTAGAAGTTGAACAGCCGGCAGTTGAGCCGGATCCAGAAGTAAAAAAGGTGGCACAGCCTAAGGTTGTCCAGGTGAAGTTGGTTCTGATCAGCGGCAACAAACTCGAAATTGAACTTCCGGAGCGCATGGTCAGCAGTATGCTTGAAGAATTAAAACGGCACCAGCGCCAATATCGTGGAATATTGGCTAATCACATTGGCGGCGAGCTTATAGCGGTGGATATGCAGGAAGTTGTGATGATGCAGGCCAGCGGACTAGATACCAAGCTGCCTACACCAACGCCTGTCATTGAGTCAGAGCGCTACAAAGTAGAGTGCCGTTGTGGTACCGAATATTTCTGCGTGTTGGGGGCAGAACGGGTTAGGGCCAGGTGCAGGAGTTGCAATGAAATAGTATTTGCAGATAGAAACGTTGAAAAAATCCCTGACCCGAGAGACGGAGAGTCGTCAACGTTGATGACTAACAAATATTTTGTTGAGTCGTATACGCCGTTGGCGCAGAGATGCGAGCATGTTTCGAGTCAGGGTTAGGTGGTGATAGCAATGCAGACATGTAAAGATTGTGTGGAGCTGCAGCCTCGAAATCCAAAGTTTCTGGCCAGAAATGCTAAACATCGGTTCGATTGTAAGCGACGAAATAAATACAGGACGGGCACTGAGTTTCCCTGCCTGTACTTTACACCTAAGGGGCGATAACAATTGAAAAATAAAATAGCCACCGAAATGGTGGCTATGCGGGAAAGGGCTTGTCAATTTTTTATTTGTTTCACCATCTCAATAAGTGATTGAAGAGCATTAACATTCATTCCTAAAGATTTAGATTTTAGTGCAATATCAATAAATGCGGAGTCTTCTTCGGGAATTATGATTTGCGTATAACCAGGAGGTAAATTGATTTTTTCGACCATGAGTTGTTCATCTTCATAATAAAAATAACCAGCATTGCTAATCCCTAATGCTCTTGCAATTGCGATTACTTTGCCACCATTTGGGTTAGTATTATCTCCTCTTTCGATAGCAGAGATTTCGCCTTGGCGTAAATTAGAACGTTCTGCAAGAACTTCTTGGGACATATTCTTTTGTTCTCTAAGCTCTTTTAATCTGTAACCTAAAAAATTCAACAGTAATCACTCCTTGATAAATTATATTAAAAAAATTACTGTTTTGTAAATGTTTAAAAGTAATTGAAACAAGAAAGGCAGGTTATGACAATGGCTAAGATAACAGTTGAAGAAGCTATAAAATTACTAACAGAACGCGCTAAGATGTTCGATGATGAGGATTACACAGAAATAGCAGACCTAATACGTGATATGGATAATGAAATTAAGATAGCCAGGGAAATGCGTGAATCAATGCGCGGGGTTGAGATACAAGGGAAGGTTCGTAAAACCGTTCAATTCTTAGAAAAGGTTGCTGAGTATGACGAATTGTTAGAAAGGGTGGTAAATAATGAGCGAATGTAAACATGAAAAATCAACGTATCATTACTACATGGAAGAAATATGCGAATGCGGATATAAAAAAGTAATGGATGAGAATGAAGCTCAAGACAAAATTGTGTCTCTCCTAGTGTATTCCAAGGACAAAGTACAAAACTGTCTAATCCGACAAAATGAACAGCTTACCATAGACCTACAGTCTGCAAACGCCAGAGCAGATAAGGCAGAAAAAGATTTGGAAAAGGCAATACAATATATTTATCGTTTAAAAACGACTAATGGAGCAATGGAAGATTTAATACAAGAAACGCTGGGAGCTAATAAGGAGGCGGCGGGCAATGGACAAATGGCAACTAAGCAAAGAGGGTAAGTGGTGGTTAAACGGAGTTGGCTTTGGAATAGTTATTGGAATGGTAGTTTTAGCCTGCTTTGTGGGACTGTGAGCGCGATGCCTAACCCATACACATGCCAATCATGCGACGGCTGTAACTGCGTTAACCCTGAGGCCCGACGCTTAGGCATGTGCGAGCCGAAGAAATAACAAAGGAGGGTTAGAATGGGCATCCTCCAAGAATTAGATAATGATTACAAAATCGCTGAAGATTGGCTCTTAAATTACGAATTAAAAAAAGAACAATACTATCGCGATTTGAACTATATTCGTGATGAAAATCCAATGCATGAAGTGTATGTCCGTACTGGCCCCGGCAACATTGTTATGCAAAAAGTGGTTACTTTAGCCGAACTTGACCGCGCTGAAAAGTGGCTTTTGACAATTGAGCTTGTGCAGAACAAACTTGGACCAAAGAAAAGAGCGTTTTTGGAGGTTCGGCGAGAAGCCAGGCGAATGAATCATACGGTCAATGGCAGGGAAGTTTGGCGCGGATATGTGCAAACTCATTATGCTGATCGAATGGCAAAGGAATACGCAACATCAATGGACAAGTATTGGCTTAGTGAACGCGCAATAATGTATTGGTGGAAAACGCTTGTTGAAACAACACGGCTAATTGCATTAAAAAGAGGTTGTAGTTTTGGGAAAAAATAAATTTTTAAGAAGTGTTGCACTCCATTGCAGTTTTTCCGTGGTAATATGTTATTAGCAACAGTTGCCGTTGGCTGAACAAGCCAGCGGTTTTTTATATGTGCAGGGGAATGAATACTCTTGCCGAATTATGTATATTAATGGGAATTTCATAAGGAGTGAGTATAATTTGGGTACTTTTGATTTAGCTGATTTCGCAAGTGTTATGTTTTATTTAGGTGCAATGATTAGTCTTAATAGTCGTTTGAGTAAAAGTAAGATTAGAATTTGCGGTAGCCTTATGTTAACTATAGGTGCTATTATTCAAGTATTTTATATGAAAAGCCTGTTATCATCTGGTAGTGCTGTTTTATTATGCATTATTATTGGGCATATGCCAAACGAATGGGCTAAAGCAATTGATAATAGACTTTATAGCATTATAAACGGTTTAGAAAAGAAAGAAACAAGTACAGTCAGCTGTAGTATAATAAAATTAGTTATGTTTATGATTATAATAATAATAGTAGCATTACTGTTAATTGCAAGTAATTGGGATTATATAAAAAATGATGGCGCATTACAAGGTCTCATTTATGGTTTACTATTTTCATTTATGGGTGCAGTAATTGGTGGGTTAATTGGTGGTTATGGAAGCTATTTCGGAGGAATCAATGGAGCAAAAACAAGTTTAAATATGACACAAAGTATTGATCGATATAGATCTAGAAAAATTATTATTAAACAGTTAGAACGTATAAGAGTTGCAATTGTTGAAAATGATAAAACCAAATATATATTACCTAATACTTTCTTTTTAATTGAAAACTGGCTTGATAAAATTATGTTCTGTGATTTTGACAATAGGGAAATTGAAATTCTTATAAAATTTTTTCAAAGATGGGAGGCTATAGAACAAGAAGCTAGGGAGAGGGATGATCAGAAAATGGATATTGGGACTATAAATATTCATATGACGCAATTTATAGATGATATAGACAAAATAATAGATAAATATAAATAGAATATTTAATAGGGTTTAATATTAAGAGGTATTAGCAGAAATATAAATTATAGTCCGACAGCTTATGTTGTTGGACTTTTTATATGGGGGTAAACATTATGCCAACTGTAGACTGTGACCGTACCGAATGCGAACGCCATGGTATAGAAATATGCATAGCCAGGCGCGTGACATGGAAGGACGGATCTTGTTCTGAGTACCGGCCAAGGGTAGGCAAAGATATGCTGGATCAGCCGTTTAATGCTAACTGCCATAAGCGGGGCGGCAAGTACAAGAGCAGTAAGGTGACTGGGGTGTTGAAATGATGCGAAAAAAAAACTAGGGCCAGTGTACCGATAAAGGTAAGCACTTGCTCTAGTTAGCGTGTATTTAAGGCTGAAATGCTAATGTTGGAGTGTAGTTGTGTTATTAGTTTTTGTAGTCTTATTTCCCACAATGGTTGTTATGTCAGTAGTTTTTGCTTCAGTAGTTGTAGTACCGATTTTTTCCCACGTAGGCCAATCATAATAGTCATCAAGCCATGCTATTAGCCTTGTAATTTTAGCCTCACGGATTTCTTTATAATTTCCCCATATAGTAATTAAATCGGTAACCAATGTAAGGCCTCCTGATTCAGTAAGAGATGGACCGCCTAAAATAAGTAGGTTGGCTTTGTATGAAAAATCGTTAAAATCTTTCATAGCACCATTGCCTAGGTTGGTTAACTTTTTTATAGTGTCTTTATTCAATGCAGCTTTATTTATAATTGATAATTCTAATGTCGATTTTAGTGCTGTGAATTTTGCAGCAGCTAATTGATATTTGGTTTTTGCATCTAAGTAATCCTCATAGCTAATTCTGCCGTCATGCTTATTATATATTTCTTTTATGTCAGAAGCATAACTTACGGCCATTGCCTTTGCGTAAGCGTAGTTTTCGAGACCTGCATCTTTTTCTGATGCGAAACAAAAAGCTGATAGGGAAAGTAGAAAAACCAGTGTAGTCATTAGAAATACCTTTTTCATGATTATCACGCAGCCTTTCAAGTTTTTAATTCTGCAGAATAATTCTTCCAAATAAAGTAAAGTCCTGCTCTGGATTAAATATAAATTAAATTTGTGGAGGTGGTGATATGCGATAATGGCAAATCATGAGCAAGCTGAACGGGACTATATGTTGGGTATGAAATACCAAGCTATAGCGGATAAATATCAAGTCACCGTCAATACGGTTAAGTCTTGGAAAAGGCGCTATAAATGGGATAGAGTACCCAAAAAGGATGCACCCAAAAAGAAAAATGAGGGTGCATTTAAAAAAGTGTGCAAGCAAGAAAAAAGTATGCAAGTTGCTGTTCCAGTACATGAAGATGGTTTAACTGAAAAACAGCGACTTTTTTGTTTGTATTACATAAAAAATTTCAATGCAACGCAGGCAGCAATTAAGGCTGGCTATACAGATAAATATCCCGGAGAAATGGGGTATCAATTACTACAAAAACCTACACTTCGAACCGAGATTAAAAGGCTTAAAGAATTAAAGCGTCAATCAATCATGATTAACGAGGATGATATAGTTGAACGGTACATGCGGATTGCTTTTGCGGACATGACCGACTTCGCTGAGTTTGGCACTGAAGAATATCCTGATATCGACGCTGCAGGTAATACGCAAATAGACTATAACGGCAACGTCAAGATGTGTAAACGTAGTTATCTTGAATTCAAGGATCTTACGGAAGTTGATGGCGGTCTTATCTGTGAAATTAGCATGGGCCGAAATGGTATGAAGTTTAAATTAGAGGACAGAATGAAAGCGTTGGATTGGCTAAGCAATTATTTCAACATGAATCCAATGAATAAGCATAAGCAGCAGTACGATAATGCGCTTCTTGATTTGAAGCGTAAACAAGTCGAAAAGGACGCTTGGTAATATGGCTCAGGATTTTGCTAGAAAACTATATACGTCCAAAGCATGGATTGAGTTAAGGCGTAACCTTATCATCGAGAGGGGGCCGATCTGTCAGAAATGTAATACGCTTATGATTGATACCTCAAAGCTAATAGGGCATCATACGGAACGGTTAACGCCTTTGAATGTGAATGATCCAAATGTTGCATTGAACCCGAAGAAGATAGAAATTGTTTGCCTTATGTGTCATAACAAAGAGCCTGGACACTATTCAGGACAGGCAAGCCGATCAGTATATCTGGTATATGGTGCGCCATGTAGTGGTAAATCATCTATGGTCAATCAGTTGGCCGTAAGAGGCGACATGATCTTGGATATTGATAAGCTGTTCGAGTGCATTAGTGGACAGACGTTATATGACAAGCCGGATAACCTGAGGTTCAATGTATTTGCGTTGCGAGATAAGATACTGGACATGATCAAGACTAGATATGGAAAATGGCATGACGCGTATGTTATTGGCGGGTATCCCAATAAAGCTGAGCGCGATAGATTAGCGTTGGAGCTTGGGGTAGAGGTGATCTATTGTGAGGCAACACTGAGTGAATGTTATGCAATGATGCATCAGAGGCAACTCCCTAAGGAATATGTTGGATACATCGACCGATGGTTTGCCGAGTACCAGGCGTGACCCCCCAGCATCGGCTTCATGTTCCCGCTAAGCCAGACCGGTGGATAGGCATCATTTTTTTATATGGCAAAAATTTGACTTTTCCAGTGATGCTTTTTGAAAAACTTTGAATCTGGGGGTGCATCGTGGATACTCAGCAAGAGTTTGAGAGAATAAAGGCCTTGTTTGCGGGTGTAGATGAGAAACAGCTGCAGCTCGTTGAGGGCGCCATAATGGAAGCCGCCCGGCTTCGGGTGGAACTTAACCGACTGCATGAAATCGTCAAGCAAACTGGACTTGTCAAAGTGCATCCGGATAACCCTGTGATGCAGAAGGAACTGCCGGTTAGCCGGATGATAGTAAAAGTCCGTGCCGGGTACATAAACTATATCGGAAAATTGTCTAGCATTTTGGGACGCAGTGTTGTGGATGAGGACGATGACCTAGATGAATTCGCTTAACGAAAAATACCCAGGATCATATCTCCTGGATTACTACAAAAAAACGCAGGCGGGGGAAATCATCGTCGGGAAAGAACTCACACTTTGCCTTGAGAATCTGATTACTGATTTGCAGGATGAGCAATATCGATATGACCTAGCAGATCCCCAAAAGCGGATTCGGTTTATTGAAACTCAATGCAAGCATTCGATCAGTCCTTTTGCCGGCAAGCCCTTTTTATTGGAACTATGGGAAAAGGCACTCATTGAAGCCGCATATGGCTTTAAAGTGTATGACAAGGAATTTAAACAGTGGATTCGGCGCTTTGTCGAAGTACTCTTAATTATAGGCAGAAAAAATGGCAAAACGAGTCTCGCAGCAGCTCTTGGCAATTGCGAGTTTTTTTGTGGGGAAACCGGTACTAACGTAATATGCGCCAGCAATGACTATGAGCAAGCGGGGCTGATTTTCGATGAGATAAACAACATGCGCGAGGAGTCACGGAGCCTGGAACGTGTTACCCGGAAAAACATAAAAGGAATATTTATGGGTAACCCCAAGCAAAAGAAAAAGAAGGGAAAATTCAGCTACCAGAACAAGGCCAAAATAAAAAAACTCTCCGCAAAGACAGGCGCTAAGGAAGGGAAAAACATTGACTTTGCTATTGTCGATGAAGTTCACGAAATGAAAGACGACGGACTGGTTATGCCGATCAAGCAATCTATGTCCACTAAGTTGGAACCACTTATGATCGAGATTACCACCGAAGGATTTACCGATGAAGGGTACCTTGACAACCGCTTATCCTACGCTCGCCGGGTACTGAAGGGGGAAATCGCAAATGATCGGCTGCTAGTCTGGCTTTATACTCAGGATTCTGAGGAGGAAGTTTGGCAGAATCGAAATAGTTGGGTTAAATCCAATCCGAATTTAGGTGTTAGTAAGAAATGGTCTTATCTTGACGGTCTAGTAGAGCAAGCAAAAACGGAAACCTCCGTCCGCGCCTATATGTTGGCCAAAGATTTTAATGTTAAACAAAACTCAGCAGCCGCCTGGCTAACCGAAGCAGATATAAATAATCCGGCTACGTTCGAACTGGATAGGTTTAGAGGTAAATACTACATTGGCTCGCTCGACTTCGCGGAGACGACCGACCTTTGTAATGCCAAGGCGCTGATTTATGACCGGGAAATAAATCAGGTCTGCACTATGACGATGTACTTTATTCCGGAAGATAAAGCCGATGCCATACTGGATGAACCGAATAGTCTCAATCCGGAAAAGAAAAATTATCGGGAATGGGCTAAAGCCGGACTAGTAACTATTTGTCCTGGTAGTGAGGTGGATCCGGCAGCAGTTGTGTCCTGGTATTATGGACTTTATAAGCAATACCAAATGACACCGTTTAAAATTGCCTATGATAACTGGCATGCCAAGGATTTTAAGCGCCTGGCGGCGGAGCATTTCGGCGAAGAAGTTTTAGAACGGATTAATATGGATTTTATGAGCATGTCCGGTCCAATGCGGATTATAGAATCGGACCTCAAGTCAAAGAAACTTAATTATAACAATCACCCTATTGATCGCTGGTGCCTTAAGAATACATCATTTAAAACTAATAACCTTGGCATGATTATGCCGGTGAAAAAATATGGGCAGAGCAAAAACCGGATTGACGGTGCGCTCGGCTTTATTATTGCCTATGCAGCGTATAGCCGGTTTAAGAATGAGTATATGAGTTTGGTTTAAAAATATGTAAATAAGTAAATAAGTAAATAGATTTATAAATTTGCATAATTTGTTTTAAATGGTAGAATAAACTAAGATGTTGAGATTTAATGACAAAATTGTGATAATAGAGCGGAATTATATATAGTTATTAACATTTGCGTTAATTATAGATAAAGTAAAGGGGAGATTTTATAAAAATGAATAAAAATTATTTATTGTCAATTTTAGTAGTGATCATAACACTTCTAATTGCTGGTTGTGGGGAAATGGATAAAGCCACAAAACTTATACAGCAAGGAGATTATTCTTATGCTAAGATGATTCTTTTTAATGATTATCAGGAGGCTAACATAAAAGCAATTGATGATGATCTAAAAAAGATAGGTAAGGCAATAGAACATAAACAAGGTATTTCTGAACCAGTAGGTATTAGAAAAGAGCCGGTAATAGTTTTATATAAATATGCAGACGCGAGGGATTCGGAAGCAAAGGGAAAAATCTATGAGGCAAGTGAAGCTATAAAGAACGTAAGTAATGATTATAAAGGTCCGTTAAGTAAAGAAATACTAGCCTATAAAGATGAGTTTTTATCTAAATATGCAAGCCAAATACAACAAGCAAGCGATGAAAAGGCAAAGGAAGAAAAAGATCAAAAAGAGACAGCAGAACAAGAAGCAAAAGAGCGAATTGACACGTGGAATAAAACAATCAATATTGGGGATTTAAAGGATCACGTTATTGATGTTTTAGGAAACCCAAAAGGAGTTAATACAATAACATATGAAAATGGGACAGCTGAACAACTGATTTACTCTAATAAATATGTTTATATAAAAAATGGACGAGTTACAGCAATACAAACTGAAAATTAATCGTGATTTTTTTAGACCTGTTATTTATTGCATAAATGTGATATGTAGCGGTCTTTTTTATGAGGAGGTGACAATTTGATATTTAACTACATAAAAGGCGTGCTCGATCGGTACCAAGCCAAGCGCCAAGCAAAACAGCTTATATCTTTATTAAATGATGGCCGCGCGATCTTCTCCAGCTTTGGAGAAGATATTTATTTGTCCGATTTCGTAAATAACTGTATTGACCGTATTGCCTCGGAAATCAGCAAAATTGATATAGTCTCCGTGGTCCAAAAGCCCGGTTCCATCCGGCAGCAGAATGATGAAATCACGCGCCTGTTTCGGTTTAAGCCGAACCCGTTGCAGACCACGAAAGACTTCCTTGCATCCTGTGAATGGCTTAGGCGAAAAGACTGCAATTGTTTTATATATCCTCAGTACGAAATTGTATATGACCAGGCGGGAAACCCATACAGGAACTATACTGCTTTTTATCCTTTACGCCCGACTCAAATTGAAATGGGGCTTGATGAGGGTGGAGCTGTTTGGGAAATAAAGTTTTACTGGCAGGATGGAACATCAGATATACTGCCTTATGAGGATATTGTCCATCTACGCTGGCGCCGCGGTAAGAATACTATAATTGGAGGCGGGGATGATTTTGGTCGCCCGGAAACTAAAAATTTATTGAGCGCAATAACCACATTGGATAAAGTGATGCAGGGATTGCCTAAGGCGTTGGAAGCCAGCCTTCAAATTAAGGGGATTTATTCAGCGAAAACCCTGGTAGATTCAGATAAGATAAAAACAGCTCGGGATAAATTTGAGTCTCATGTTTTGAGTAGCAAATCTGGAATTATTGCAGTTGATTTGGCGGGGGAATTCCAACCGGTTAATGTTAATCCACCGGAAATTAAAAGTGAGGTTATGAGTTTCTTAAAAGGGATCATCCGTGAACGGTATGGTATTTCGGAGGCTATTTTATTTGGCGATTACAATGATGATCAGCATGAATCGTTTTATCAGAACTGTGTTGAAGAATTTATTACGGAGTTTGAACAGGCGATGTCATGCTGTTTGTTTACCCAGCGTGAGCAGGATGTTGGGCATCGGATAAAATGCTACTATAGTCGGGTTGAATATCTGTCCATGCAAAATAAAATCGAGCTGGCTACGCTGGCGACTAATACAGGATTGCTAACCCTAAATGAAATTAACGATTTGTTTGGCTTTGAGCCGTTTGACGATGGAGATCGGCGGCTTCAGTCATTAAATTTTGTGAATACGCAAATCGTTGATAGCTATCAGTTAAAAACGGCGGGTACGGAGAAAACACCGCAAGGAGGTTCTGGTAGTGGGAAAAAAGTATGATGAATCCATGATATTAAAACGGAATTTTGAAGTAAAGGATTTTCGGGCGGTACCGGCTGCCGATGATAAACCAAAAATGTTGACGGGCCATCCCGCAGTGTTTGATCAAATGACATCCATTGGTGGATGGTATAACGAAATAATTGAGCGTGGTGCATTTGACGGAACGGACTTTGATGACGTTCTGTTTTTTGTTAACCATGATATGGGGAAGATTCCTTTGGCCAGAAGCCGCAGGAATAATTTAAACAGTACCATGCGGTTAGGACTCGACGATATTGGCTTATTTATTGAGGCAGAACTTGATACAGAGAACAACATGGAAGCTCGGCAGGTATATTCCAGCGTCGATCGCGGCGATATAACCGGCATGAGCTTTTGTTTTCGCGTTGCTGAAGACCAGTGGGAAGACCTTGATACTGATACACCGACCAGGCACATTTTAAAAATAGCCAAGGTCTTTGAAGTGTCAGCCGTAAATTGCCCGGCTTATGACACTACCGATATTAATGCCCGCGACAAGGCGGCGTTGGATAACGCTAAACGAGTATTGGATAATGCTCGGTCGCAGGAGTTGGACAACTCCAAGGAGATTGATATATATAAGCTTAAAAATCGAATTTTAGGAGGTTTGTAATTGTATGAAAGATAAATTGTTAAGGTTACTTAAGGCCAAAGAAGAGGCCCGGGCGGCATTGGTTGCCAAATCTGAAAAGAGCGAAGAGGTAGCCGAACTTAGGAGCATTCATGCGCAGATTGAAAGTATTAATACTGAAATTGCGGAGCTGCGGGGATTAATTGCGGAAGCTGAGACAGCGGAAAATCCTGCTGGTACCGATGACGGTCAAGAAGATAGAACTAAAGTAGTCAATGGCAAGCAACAGGAAAAACCTGCAGAAGCGCGGCAATTTACTCCCGGTAAGGGGTTTGAAAAAATCGACGGACAAAGTCCAGCCGAAGATCGTGCCGCCAAGGAGCTGGCTGATAAGGAAAAACGAGGCAAAGACCTAATGGAAGGTCGGTCGGTAACGGTAGCAAGCTCTAGTATTGTATTGCCGGCACAAACATCCAGTACTATTAACCCAACCTTTAATGTGGTTTCAAGCCTGGTTGATCGTGTTGATACGCTGATGCTAAAAGGCGGAGAATCATTTAGTCAGCCATATGAAAAAGATACGCCAGTTGGTGGTTATACCACTGAGGGGAGCGATTACAACGAGGCGGACGTAACTTTTGGATATGCCGACATTACTAAGGCCAAAATTACAGCATACTCCGAAACAACTGAAGAAATTCAAAAATTGCCGGCAACCGATTATGAAAGTGTTGTTATGAATGGGATTTCAAAGTCTGCCCGGAGGTATTTGGCGAAAGAAATTTTAGTTGGTACCGGGGCAACAAATCATTTGTCTGGTATTTTCTCAACTACCGCAACTGCGATTGAAACGGACACTGATATCGAGCTCTCCGCAATTAGTAATACAACACTAAGCGAAATTATGTTCACCTTTGGTGGCGATGAGGACGTTGAAGACCAGGCAGTCTTAATTTTGAATAAAGTTGATCTTAAGGCTTTCAGTCAGCTTCGGACAACTGATGGTAAGCCTTTCCACACTATTATTACTCATGGCAACACTGGCACGATCGATGGAGTTCCTTATATCATCAACAGCGCATGCTATGCGGTTAGTGCGTCAGCGACTGCTTCAGCTGCGTATTGTATGGCATATGGGCCATTGTCAAATTACAAGCTGGTTATTTTCTCCGATCTCGATGTTCGTAAATCAGATGATTACAAATTTAAGACCGGACAAATCGCTCACCGGGGTAGCGTGTTTGCTGGCGGTAACGTAGTTTCCTATAATGGGTTCCTGCGGGTGAAGAAAGCGACAACTACAACAACCTGATAATTGTAATGAAGTTTGGGGGCTCGATATTATCGCTGCCCCTCATATATTATTGAAAAATAACGCCGCCAGCAAGGAGTCGAAATTATGGAAGTTGATGAGTTAAAAGAATATCTTAAAGTTGATGGTAATGACCTGGATACGGTACTTGAAGGCTACATGGCAGCGGCTGAGACGTATTTAACAAACGCTGGTATTACTAAGGATTATACCAATGGCCTATATAAAACTGTGGTTACGGTGTTCTGTGGGACATTATTGGAGAATCCGAGCCTGATTGTTGCGGGCAAAGGTAGTTTAGATAGTCTTAGCATTACGTTGAATGCTCTTGTAGCTCAGTTGAGGTTCGCACAATGATGATTGGTAAACTTGATAAACGGATAACCATTACCCAACCCACGAAAACAGACGACGGCCAGGGTGGAAAGATAAAAACATGGACAACAGTAGCAACTGTATGGGCACAGTTTAAAATACCTAAGGTGACAACAGACGTAGCCACGGGTACGGTGTTAAGTGATTTAACTTGGGAGATCGGCATTAGGTATCGGACTGATATCCTGAAAGGCTGGAAAGTTAGTTATGGTATCCAGACATTTGAGGTTATGCATGTATATTCTTTGGACCGGGACAAGACTACTCTGATTTGTCGGGAAGTGGTTAAGTGAAAATCAACATATCCCGTGATATCGGGAGCGTAAGAAAAGTGTTGTCGCGATTTGAAAGCTATGATAGCACGACCCAAGACAAAATACGGGCTTCTGTTTTATCTTCGCTAAATAATATAAAAGCAGGAGCCAGAAGGCGGGTTCGTGTGCGGTCGGGTATGTTAATGAAAAATATAACCAGCACCTTTGATAGTAAAACGGCATCCGGTAAAGTTTCAGCAAAATCGCCGCATGCTCACCTTTTAGAATTTGGCGCAAAAGGTGTATTAGTAAGACCGAAAAATAAAAAAGCCCTGCATTTTAAAGGGGGCTATAGTGCTAAGGCTAATATTCCGGCTCGATCTGCCCGGCCATTTATGCGGCCAGCGTTTGAAGAAGAAAAACCAAGCCTGATAAAAAATGTCACTGAGGCGGTAAAACCATGATTATTGTAAGGCGTATCCCATTGAATGCTCTGCAAAAGAAAATTTATGAATTATTAACTACAGGCCAAACCACGCCAGTCTATGATGATGTTCCGCCAGATGCAAGTTTTCCGTATATAACCCTTGGAGCCTTCACCTGTAAGCAAAATGGTGCTAAGAGCTTAGATATGTCGGATGTATCCCTGCAAATTGATATTTGGTCGGAATACTGCGGAAAGGCTGAAGTTAATGGCATTATGGATGATATTGCAACACTGCTATCAGCATGTCCTATCGATTTATCCGACGATAATTTTAAAGTTATCAGTCAAGACATCGATTTTGCTGAAGCTTTCCCAGAAGATAATTTTGGGTACCATGGTGTTTTGACACTGGTTTGTAAAATTCAAAACTTAGGAGCGTGAAATTATGAGTTTGAAAATAGACTTGCCGACAAACCCAATGTCGGAAGAATCCACAGTCGGTAAAGATTATCTGCTCTATGTTGCAGGCATTATTGGAACAGCAACAACTGAATCATGGAATCTTATTGGGGGCCAGACCGGCGGATCTGTTGATGAATCTACCGATGAGATTGATGTATCGACAAAGACTAGTGGTGGCTACAAAGCTACTGTTGCTGGTATGTCTTCATGGAGTATTGATTTCGATACGGTTGCGATTTTGCCTAATAGCGATTACGGCATTGAAATTTTGCGGCGGGCAAAGGCCCAGGGTAAGCAAGTAAAAATTAAAATATTATACCCAGATGGAAGTTACCGAGTGGGGTGGGCAACAACCACGACATATACCGTAGACACACCTCATGATAAAAATGCTACGTTAAAGGGAAAACTGAGTGGCTGTGGTCCCCTTTCAGATTATTCGGTAACGGTTGCTATTAGCTCAGCAACTGACCAGACTTATTATTTTAACAGCAAAGCCACGGCAACTGCAGTAACTCTTGATTCGGCTACGGTTGCAGCATCAAACTATACTGCGACAACGGCAGGACAAATTACTTTGTCGGCTTCTTATCTGGCTAATCTTGCATCTGGAGAATATTTGTTTTATGTTGAATTGTCTACCGGTGGATATTCGCTAATTCCAATAACAATTACGGGAACTGCTTCGATCAGTCCGACAACTGCAACTGTTAGCATTGCATCTACGGCGAATGAAACCTTTACCATTACGCCAAGCAAGGAAACAATAGCTAGCGTGAAAAACGGCTCGACGACATTGACATCTGGAACGGATTATACTTATTCGTCAGGGACATTGACTATTGTAAGCACCTATCTTGCTTCGCTGTCAGCTGGGACCGTGACCTTGACAGTGACTACAACTTCAGGAACTGCACTGACAATTACGTTAACAGTTACGGCATAAAAAGGCGGCTGATTGTCGCCTAATTTATTTGGAGGAATAACGATGAAAAATACAATCCCATTCGATTTGTTCGGCAAGAAACAGGAGCTATGTTTTAAAATTAAGGACATTCGTAAATTGGAGCAGGCATTAGGAAAACCGGTTCAAGTAATTTATAGTAATGCGGTAGTTGGTGTTGATTTTTGCTATGCGGCTTATCCGATTCTTTTAAAGATATCGGAACAAGAATTTGAAGAAAAACTAGAAAAATACCTTGAGGATGGCGTTGGGACAATTGATCAATTAGCGATGCCAGCGATTAACGCCTTGACCATTACTGGTGTAGTTGGTAAACCGTTAGCTGATGCTGTACGGGAACTGTATTATCCGACTGAAAAAGCGCAGGCTGATGAAAAAAACGTAGAAGCGACGGTGAATCAATAACCGTCGCTTCCTTTTATGAATGGTTGTGCTGGGCGGAGCCATTAGCATATGGTCCATTGAATTTAAAACCGTGGGAATTTGAAGAGCTGCAGCCACATGAATTTTATGAGTTGTTAGATGGGTATGATTGGCGCAAACGAGAAAACGATAATAACCAAGCATATTTTACGCACTGGATAGTTAATTCGTTCGGTGGAAAAGTCAGCCCAGCTGATATTTTGAAGCCGCTTAGAGAAAATCCTGCCGAGAAAAAACGTACGACGGCAGAAGAATTGAAGGAAAAGTTTAAGCATGTGCTGTGATTATTGTTGTGGCCTATTATCAATGTCCTTTTCTTCATTTGCCGCCATAGTCCACAATGTTTGCATCACATCTTTGTAATTATAATTACCGTAATCAAGCCGACATGCACTTAATTTTGACTTTAAAGTAGGATGCATTGCAAACACTATAACTAATTCGTCCTCACCGATAATTCCATTGTACTTGCTATATATACCTATCCGCCAAACTTCCCGTGCGTCTTTATAATCATCTATAATTGGTTGAAATGTTAATTCAAGATAAGGGTCCTTATCATTACTGGAGTATTTATCCTCGTATTTTCTAAAATTAACGGCTGCCTTAGACACTAACGAACTATAATCCTGAAAATTAACTCCAGCCTCAACGTTGTATCTAATTTCCTTAATCGAATCAAGTACTTTTTGAGCATCGGCATTGCTTTCGTCAGAATAGGCAAATGCCGTACTCATTACTGACAGCATTAATATAAAGATCAACAATAATATTTTTCTCAAACGAACCAACTCCCTTTTTATTCCATTTTAATATAGTATGTCCGAATTTATCAATGTATATTTACGTGAAAGGAGGTACTAAAAATTAGCACAATAGCAGAATTAATGGTTAAGATTGGTGCAGATAATTCCGGCTTGAAATCTGCACTTAAAGATAGCCAATCAAATATAAAGACTGCTTTTGCAACTGATCCCGTTAAGGAATTTACCAACGCTCTTGAGGGTACTACGGGCAGTGTTGGTTCGTTGATTAGCCGGTTCTCAGGATTAGCTGCCGTTGCCGCTGGCGGGTTTGGCTTTGCTGCACTTATTGACAATGCTGTTAATGCTGGTAATGCGGCTTATGAAATGGCTCAACGGTTGGGTGTTTCTAACCAGGAGGCTATAAACCTTAGCCGGGTATTATCTATGAGCGGAACAGACGTAGCAATGTTTAATTCCGCTATAATGAGACTAGATAAATCTTTCTATTCAACAGGTAATTCAGGGCAATTGTGTCGTGATACGTTAACAGCTACAGGCGTTGCCTTGACTGATGCCAATGGGAAAATGCTGCCGCTAACTGAGCAGTTAGCCAATATGGCTCAGGGATATGAAAAAGCAAAAGCATCTGGACAGCAACAAGTGTTTTTAATGAATACTCTGGGCGTAAAAGGTCTGCAACTAACAAAAGTATTTGAAGAATATAACGAAAAAATGAAAATTGCATCTGAGACTAATGGCGTCGGCCTTAATCCAGAAGAAATGCACAAGCTAAGTTTGGAAATGGATGCTTTGAAGATACAATCTAGCCAAATTGGGCTTGTTTTTGGAAGTGCGTTAGCGCCGATTGCGGCAGAAGTGTTTCCGCCTATTCTGACCGGGTTAAAAAATGCGTCAACCTTTTTGGCACAAAATAAAGCTGGTGTTATTGGAGTTACCGAAGAAATACTAAAGCTATATGCTGCCTATAAGCTTGTTAACTTGGGTAAATCGGCAATTAACACAGTGTCAAATCTTGCTCAAGGGCTAGGTTCGAATGCTGGAGAAAGGGCTGCGGCAAGTGAATTAACCGCTTTTCAGGAAAAGGCTGTTGAAAGATCAGTAGCGGCCAGTGAACGTGGCTATATGCGTAAGATTAATGCCGCTGTCAGGGCTGCGCAGGCTGAAAGTGCTAGTGCAGATGAAGCCGCTGCGCAAATTGCAGTGGCTATGCAAAAAATTACAGCTGAATCCGATGCCGCGAGCATAGCAATACGCGAACGAATGACAGCTGCCTTTCTCGGCGCGGCCGCATCGGCAGAGGAATCGGCGATTATTATAAATACAGCTCTTGCAGGAACCGGAACTGCGGCAGTTGAAGCCGCGACAGTAAAAACCGCTGCAACAGTAGGATCAGCAGAGGCCTGTACCGCCGCAGTTGTCGAATCATCGTTAGTCCAGGAGGGAAGCATTACCGCTGTTGGAGTGGCTGCAGAAGTAGCCGGAGCAAAAGAAGTAGAGGCAAGTGAATCAGCAGTAGTTGCGGCTAATAAGGTAACTGTTGCTCAAGGAGAAGTAGCCGCGGCGGAGGTTGTTGCAGGCGATACTGCTGTTATAGCTGGGACAAAAATGGAAGCGTCTTGTATTTCTGCCGGAGGAGCAGTTAAAAGCTTAGGAAACTTAGTATTGGCGTTGGCCGGCGGCTGGATTGGAGTAGGTGTTGCAGCAAGCTATGCGGCGTATGAAATTACGAAAGCTTGGGCAGCGCATAATCGGTCAGAAGTTAAACAATACCAGCGTATTGGATTAGATCCTCAGTACATGGGGTTTCAAGCTGGTACTAGTCCAATGGCTTTTGCCATTAAATCAGCTCCGCCAACTGAAGAAAATGGTCAATATGTTGATATGGAAGCAAGAGAACAAGCAGAAGCGGAAAAGGCTAAGGCTGAGAAAGAAGCGGCAGACGCCAAAGCCAGGATAGAAGCCCTGCAGGCGGGTATTGGAATTTTGCCGACTGCTGAGGGAAAAACGCCTACAGAAAAAACTAAAAAAGAGGCAGCACCTAAAGAGTCGGCTGAACAGCTTGCTGCTGATCGGGCACGACATAAAGAAATTGAAGATGCCAACAAATTTGTTGAGCAGATGAATAAAATATATGATGGCATGTTTCTTGATCAAGAAACTGTTAGCCAAAATGCATATCAAAAGCAACTTGACGATCTTAAAAAATGGCATGATGATGGACTGGTCAGTGAGGAAGATTATACGGCAGATTTGTTGAAACTATCGCAGATGCGTACGGTAAATTTGATTGCTGAAGCGCAAAAACAACTGGATGCAGAGCGGGGTTATAAGCAAAGCGCTCTTGATTTAGTAGAGTCCTTGCAAAAGCTAAAAGATGCAAGCCTTACCGGATCCGCGGCGGCTGCAGTAGCCTTTCAAAGAGAATGGGACAATGCATTGAAAAATGTGAAAAAGCAGGTTGATGATATTGTATCGCAATTAAATAGCATGAAAGAGCCGGGAGAACGAAATAAGAAAATTAGAGTGTACCAAGATTCGGGAATGATGAATCAGGGCGATTTTACAGGTAAAGCCGTTACTTCTGAGGATTTTTCAACTTTTTCTCAATCGGCGACAGAGGCTGTAAATAAAAAATTTATTCAGGATAGTCAAGATGAAGATACCATCTATAATAATTGGAGAAAAAATCTTGATATTGAATATAACCAAGGCCACATTCAAAAATACCAGCAAATGCTCAACGACAAGCAAAACCTTGACCACAACTACTTAGAGGGCCAGAAAGCCTATATGACCGAACTGCAAACCTTGTGGAATCAAACCCATAAATCTATTTATGATAAGTATGCTACATTGTTGTCTGACATGGATTCGGGATTAACAAGTGCGTTAACTAACTTTATATCGGGCACATCATCAGGCAAAGACGCTTTTCGAAGTTTTGCTGATTCAGTAATCGATAGCATAATCAAAATGGAAGCTCAGGCCGCGGCGGCTAACATTACATCAAGTATTAGCAAGCTACTTGGTATTGGTACAAGCACGTCGACGGCTAGCAGTAGTAGTAGTGATTCATCAAGTAGCTTGCTTACTTCGGCGATTTCGTTGGTTAGTCAGCTTGCCGATGGCGGTGCGGTTTATGGTCCTGGTACAGGCACAAGTGATTCCATTCCGGCGATGCTTAGTAATGGTGAGTATGTATTAACCGCAAATGCTACTAGTGCAATTGGCGTGAGCAATTTAGACCGAATAAACAAAGGCTATGCTTCGGGTGGACTTGTAACTGGTCCATCGTTAGCTAGTCTGAGTAATTACGGTAATGTTTCTAACGTATCCAGCGCCGGATCATCAAGACGATCTGTTGGAAGCAGCAGTAATCAGAGCAGCGTCACAATGAATATTTATGCTCAGGATGTGCGTGGAGCCAAGCAGTCGCAAAGCCAGATGATGGCGGAAGCTTATAATGCGATGTCGAGAGCGAGGAGAAATGTATGAATAATGAACAGCGCATAGCACAGTTAGAAAAAGAAGTGGCCGATCTCAAACGGCGGCTTGAGAATCAGCCAAAGATAATATCTTTTGATTTTAAAGTACAAAACTTTAAAGAATTAATGCCTAGGGTTGTCCAGGAATTACACCGACAATTTGGTCGATAAAAAGAGTAATTGAGGCACTGTTTATTTGCTCTCCGGATAAACCACTTGGATATAAAACAGCATCTTTGAGAGTAACGTAATTTAGATGGTTTACAGATAACTTATGTTCATCGATTATTTGCTCTAATGATTCCGTATAAGCATCTTTCATATCTTCATCAATAGATCCTACAACTATTCCGGCAGCAGTTATAAAAGTAATTTTATTATTTAGACTGTTTTCGTTGAGTTTGCTGAAAAGCTGAAACATTGTTATTATGGTCCTTTTTGTATCAGACACAAAATATCACCTCCCTTCGAGGTGATATTTCTATAAATTCCATTATTTTCCTGTAAAGGAGGGCGGATAGTGAACTTCGACTTGCAATTATTTTCAGTATCCCTACCAGATAATCCATTCAAATCTGACGCAACCGCTGGCGAATATTATTTGCTCTATGTCAATGCAGGAACTGTAACTAACCCAGAGTGGAAACGAATTGGCGGTCAACGCAGCTCAACCTTAAATAGAAAAGCTACCAGCGTTGATGTTAGCAATAGAACGAGTGGCCGCTGGAGAATGAAAAAGGTAGGCCTAAGAGAGTGGAGCATTGATTTGGATGGACTAATTCTGCTAAATGATGGTGGATTAGAAATATTAGATCAGGCCTTTATGGACGGACAACAAGCACACCTAAAATTTCAGTATCCCGATTTAACCTACCGTCTAGGGTGGGCAATAATTACTGATTTCAACATTGAAAATCCTTACAATGATGCTGCAACGGTGAAGGGGACCCTAGAAGGAAGCGGACCTTTGTCTGACTTGATGGTAGATACATCGAATTTGGTAACTATCAGTAAAAATCCAGATAGTAAGCAGATTTTTAACACTGATCATTACATTACATAGCGGGGTGTAATAATGAGTACAAGTTTTCATGAAATCAGATTCCCTGTGGATCTCTCCTGGGGTGCATCAGGTGGGCCAGTTTTTGATGTAGATATTATTGAAACAAAGACCAAACTGGAACAACGTAATTTAAATAACTCATACCCGCAAGCAACCTACACCATCCCATATAATCTGAAAAATTTTGATGAGTACCAGGATATTCTAAATTTTTATTATGCCAGACGCGGCAAAACATATGGATTCCGGTTTAAGGATTGGAAAGACTACTATGCCGCGGATCAATCGATCGGCAGTTATGATGGCACTACAACCGAATTTCAATTAATTAAGACATACGGGGATAGCGTTAATACATATACTCGGACAATCACTAAGCCGATAAAAAATACGGTAAGAATCTATGTTGATGGCGATTACTATAAGGACTGGACCTGCGATTATACGACTGGAATAATTATCGTTTCCGGTTTAACTGGTACAACCACAAGTGAGAACAAAATTACTGCTGATTTTGAATTCGATGTTCCAGTGAGATTTGATAATGACTTTCCCACAGTAGCCGCGGACGATGAAAATGATTTAATATCGGTGAACACAATTACCTTTAAGGAGCTGTTGGCATGAGCTCAGATATAGGATTAACTGATACCGTAACAACCTTATGTACCTGCTGGGAAATTACCCGTAAAGATGGTACCGTGATGGGGTTTACCGATTTTTCCGAGGCACTTACCATTGACTCTGTAACTTATGAGGCAAAAACCGGTTATGCGTCAACAACCATTGCATCCTCAAGCGGTTTATCGGTAGATAATCTTGATGTATCAGGAGCACTGTCCAGTGATGCTATAACCGAAGCCGATATAACTGCAGGCAAATATGATTTTGCGGCAGTACAAATATTTCAAGTTAATTATCTAGAACCTACAGCAGGGGAAAATATTCTTCGAACCGGGTATATAGGTAATATTTCGCGTGGTGATCATGCGTTTACCGCTGAAATTAGAGGCTTAGCGCAATTGGCCCAACGAAACATCGGTGAATTATATTCAGATACTTGTCGGGCTACTCTGGGGGATACCAGGTGCGGGATAGATTTGACCGACTATACATTTACTGCAACTGTGACAGCGGTTGGTGATGACACTTTCACAATATCGAACAGTGAAACCAAGACAGCTGGCTACTTTAAAAAGGGGCTTGTGACTTTTACCAGTGGCAACAATGATGGCGTAAGCATGGAAATTCAAGCGCATACCAAAGATGGTACTTACGATGTGATTACACCATTCTTACCGTTAGCTGAAACTATTGCCGTGGGAGACACTTTGACGATCGTGGCTGGATGCACTGGTTCTTTTTCGGTATGCTCTGGAACTTTTGATAATTATCTGAATTTCAGAGGTGAACCAAATATTCCAGGCACTGATACCATTTATTCCTACGCCTAGGAGGTGAGATTTTGAAACGAACTGAAATTATTAACTCTGCTAGAGGTTGGCTGGATACAAAATGGCAGCACCAAGCCTGCCTTAAAGGTGTTGCGTGTGATTGCGTGGGGCTTGTCCGTGGTGTGGCTGCAGACTTTGGTCTTAAAGTTGACATCACAGATTTAAATTACTCTCAGCGGCCACATCATACAGATGAAAAGCTTTATCAAAAAGTAAAAAAATATATGCAAGAAATATCGATCGCCGAGGCTAAGCCCGGCGATATTTTATTGTTTGGCTGGGAACAGTGGCCTGCTTATCATTGCGGTTTTCTTTCGTATAATGGCTTTGTAATTCATACTTGGCTGGACGTAGGCAAGGTTGTTGAAAGCCGCTTAGATGAGACATGGAAGGAAAACATACGCTACGCTTTCCGCTTGCCTGGAGTTGAGGATTAAATGGCGACGATTCTACTCAGTAATGCCATAGCGGCGGCTAATCCATTTTGGTCAGCGGTATTAAGCTTGGCCGCGACGACTGCAGATCAATATTTATTTGGCAAACACCAAACGGCTACCCGCATGGATAGCACCCAAGTTAACGACAGCAGCTATGGCAATATGATTCCGATTGTTTTTGGTATGGTGCGAGCTTCCGGCAATATTATTTTTGCTAGTGATTTTACCTCTCATGAAAGTAGTAGCAGTGGTAAGGGTGGCGGAGGAACAACCACTTATACTTATTCGATTAGTGTTGCAGTTGCTATTTGCAAAGGGCCGATCGTCAAGATACGCCGTATGTGGTTGAATGGGACAGAGTATATTTTTACTTCCAAAAGTTCCACTACATATAAGTTCACAAAAGTTGATGACACATCGACAACAGTCTCATGTCGTATTTATCTAGGGAGTGAGACCCAAGAGCCGGATTCCTATATGGAAACAAAAAACGGCGGAACTGGTACAACTCCTGCATATCGGGGGTTAGTTTATGCCGTTTTCCAAGATCTCTATTTAACCAATTTCGGTAATGGAATTCCTCAGTTTGCCTTTGAGGTAGTATCTGAAGCCATGGCCGATTCGGTGAATTATAGCGACCAAACAAAAACAGGACTGACGTTCACAGATGAAGATTTAAGTTTTTCGACATGGGAAAATGCAACGATTAAATATTGTACATTTACTAACTGCCGGCTGGATGGATCATCATGGGATAATTCAACTATAAAAAATTGCAGCTTCGAGGGATCAGTTATACGTGATTCTAGCTGGGAAAGTGCGACGATCACTGATTGTACTTTTGATAGTGTAGATGCTCGCGGTGCAAGCTGGACAAGCGCTAAAATAACGGATTCGTCATTTGATGAGGCAGATGTAAGAGGCTGCGGGACTATGAATGTCGGGAACTGTACGTTTGTTAGTGCCTATGTGAATGATACGACGTTTCAGCTAATATCATCTTGCACTTTCACCGATGCCGATTATGATACCGTAGACACGGGATATTTGAGTTATTATCCATCATGTCCGCTCAGCAAAATCATTTCGACTCTTGCCGATTATGCTGAAATCACGGATGACATGATATCGATGACAGACATTACGAATTCGGTCAATGGTTATACCATTACCTCACAATCTACTTTTCGGAGCATAATGGAAACCTTCATGCAGGCGTACGCCTTTGATGCCTATGAAGCGGATGGAGTTTTAAACTGCATTGCTCAAGCCTCACAAGATATAACGGTTATTCCGGAAGCTGATTTAGGAGCAGTAAGCTCTGGCAGTGAGACAATTGATAAGCTGAAAATTGAGGACAAGGATGTCTACGAACTGGCACCGCAAATAAATGTTACCTACTACAACTATGCTCAAGATTATCAGCAAGGCACTGTCCGGGCTAGACGCAGATTTTACACGGAGTCGCTTGGGGAAGAAACCGTAAATCTTAATATTGTAATGACGAAATCTGAGGCGCAAACAATAGCCGATAATCTTCTCATAAAGGCGTGGACCAATAAGACTACATACACCACTCAATTAGGTAATAAGTGGGCGTCGCTTCGTCCAGCACAAGTAGTACAAACAACTGTAAAAGGGGTCAAACGGGTATGGCAAATTACAAAAATAGATTATGATGGCGGAATAATGAAGGTGGAGGGGCAAGGATTTAAGGCTCCTACGGTCGTTTCCCACGTGATAGTTGATCCGGCTGTAACATTAGTTTCACCAGGGGACATTACTTTATATTTGCTGGACATCCCATTATTGTCTAGTACTGATGGCGCTGGCTTTTATGCCGCTGCTACCGCTGCAAGTAATTACAAAACGGTATATCTTTACAAGTCCACCACGACTGATGATACAACCTTTAGCTTGCTAGATTCCCTTGAATATGCCGCAACTGCCGGGGTAGCCAGCTCGGTATTGTCTGACGGTACCGTTTATTTCTTCGACATGGCCAATACGGTTACTGTGACGCTGACGAACGGTACCCTGTCGAGTATGACAAAGGCTGACGTGCTAAATGGTAATAACGCGGCTCTGTTGGGTGATGAAATCATTCAATTTATGACGGCAACCTTAGTTGGTACGAACGAATATACACTGTCTGGATTGCTTCGGGGCCGGAGGGGTACTGAATGGGCCACTAGTATGCATGAGTCGGGAGAACGGTTTATATTGCTTTCGAGCAGTACAGTTCAGTCCGAAACTATGAGTCTGAGTGATATTGGGCAGGAAATAACTTATCAGTATGGTTATGCCAGCACTGATGGTACAACAGAAACATTTACGGCTACAGGCATTGGCTACAAACCATATTCGCCTTGCCACGTAAAAGGCACTCGGGATAGTTCGGGTAATCTTACAATTACCTGGATCCGGCGGACACGGATTGGCGGTGAATGGAAAAACAACATCGATGCTCTGCTAAGTGAAACGACCGAGGCTTACGAAGTTGATATTATGTCCGGCACCACTGTATTGCGGACACTGACGGCCACCTCTGCAACGGTTGAGTATACAGCGACCTACCAGAAAACAGACTTCGGAAGTGTGCAGGCATCTATTACCGTGAATATCTATCAAATCTCAGAAAAGGTTGGACGCGGATATGTAAAGGAGGTGGTTTTATGAGCGATACTCCAAGGCTGGCTATGCCTTATTTATCATCAAGTCAGGCGCAAAAAGAAACGACTCATAACGAGTCGCTTGTAATTTTAGATGCGTATGCACAGACTGCGGTTGAATCGGCAGCCTTAACAGCGCCGCCAAATTCGCTTACAGAAGGAAATTTATATATTGTAGGAACAAGCGCAACTGATGCATGGGCAGGATATGACAATTATCTAGCTCAATACATTGGAAGCGCTTGGGTTTTTTATAGTCCGTTTTCTGGAATGCGGGCATGGGATAAAGCTACGCCACAGGCTTTAGTTTATAAAAGCAGCGCTTGGGTGAATGAACTGACAGCTGCAGCCAAGATAGGCTTTTTTGATACAACGCCGGTAACTCAAACGATCGTAACAATGAGTAATACGGATGGAGCTATTAGTGGGCTGACAATATCTACAACGTATTCTCAGACTGAGGTCGAAGCGTTGCGAGATGCTTGCGAAACATTGGCGCATGATGTGCGAGCCTTGAAAACGGCGTTGGCTAGTTATGGGTTGGTTTAAGGAGGAAGGTTGATGGCTGGAATTTATAATATCGAGATTAACCAGGGCGAGGATTTCATTCAGTATTTTAAATGGACACTGACCGATGGTGTGACGCCGGTGCCGTTGACTGGTTTTTCATGGTCCGCCCAAATACGTTCTACAGCCAATTCATCAAGTATATTAGCAGAACTAACAGTGACGACGGTCAGTGCAACTGAGGGTATATTTACTTTGAGTTTATCAGCTGCTCTTACTGCTGAATTGCCAACGTCTGGTGAACGCTACTCAGATGTGTCTGAGTACGTTTATGATGTTATTGCAACATCAGCCGCTGGTACTGTTTATAAAGTGATAAAAGGATCGGTGCTGGTATCTCCGGGGGTGACTAAATAATGAGTGATTATAAAGTAATTGCAGATATTGGCGGCGGCATAACGCGGGAATTAACTGCAGGTTATGCTACGGCTGCAGCAAAGAGCGAAAGTAATGCAGCTACTAGTGAAGCTAACGCCGCAACAAGTGAGACGAACGCTAAAACTAGTGAAAAGAATGCGGCGACCAGCGAATCTAATGCTGCTGGTTCTGCTGCTATAGCCCAGGAAGTAGCACAGCAAGGTACAGCCTATCCGCTAGATACTGTGCAGACTACCATACAAGAATCTACCGGATATGGTGTAATATATGGTCTTGCGGTAACGGCACAAGCAACGGCAGATATGACGGTAGCTATTTCTGCCGGGATTATTCATCCGTCAAGTGGTGAGCGTTATGAAATAGCAGAAGTATCAGCGCAGGCAATCGATACAGCAGATAGCGCATTACCGCGAACTGACCTAATATATGTAAGTTCGGCGGGTGTAGTCACTTACCTAGCTGGTGATCTTGGCACGGCGGCGGTAGCTGGCAGTTGTGCTTATACGCTGACAACTAATTTCGCAAGCGGTGACACAACTGTTTTTGACGGAATAACCTTCACAGTCACAACAGCAACCCAAGACTCTACTGACTTTGTTCTTGGTTCAGATATAGCAACGTCAATGACCAATTTTGCAACCGCTCTAAACGCTAACTCAACGGTTAGTGCTACATATACTGCAAGTGCTAGTGATGGGGTTATAACAATTACTGAGAATACGGCAGGCGGCGGAAATACGCCATCAGCTATGACGGTGACCGGCACTGGCGTAATTACAGAAGGAACAGCAACAACTAGTACGGCGGCAAGTTCAACTGCTCCTGACTTGCCAGACGGTGCATTATCTTTGGCGATGATTGCGGTTGATGCAGGAGTAACGACGATTACCGATGACGACCTTACTGATTTAAGATGGTTTAAGGGTTCTCTAATGAATCATCCCGGCGGCACATATAAGGGTGCTATGGTCGCGTTTGTTGGCGATGATGGCCAAAAAACCGCGTGGACTGTATTTTACGAAAAAATCTTTGGGCCAAAGGCTGAAAATGTCCCATGCACTATACCAATAATTACAAAACAAATTGGCGTCAGTTCATATTTTTTAACGTGGGATCAAGCAGTGGCGTTAAAAAAGGCCGGATGGACAATTGCATCTCACTCTCACAGTCATATTGATGCTACGGCAGTGACAGAGACAGAATTTGAAGCTGACGTTGTATTATCGAAAAAATTATTAGCGGCACATGGCTGTGACGATGATTTTTATTTTGCGCCGAACGGAAAATACAATGAAATGAGTGACAGGGTTACACGAAAGCATTTTCGCGGTGCTTTTGTTTCTGGCGGAGGCTTTGTAGATGGTGCAGATGATACTACCGGGCTAGGCCGTACTGGTATATTTGACAATTACCATATTGAGCGTCGTGGTGGAATCGGTGAAGATGATGTTACTCTAGCAAAATGCAAAGCAGATGTTGATTATGCAGTAGATAATGATTTATTGCTTGTTTTTTGTACTCACCCGCAAAACGTAGATACCGACGATGAAATTGCAGATTATAGAACATTAATCCAATATATCAAGTCCCTTGACGTGCCTATTGTAAATATGAGAGATGCAATAATGTGTAAGGGCAATATAGTAGATACTGGGAACCGCAATGTAACGGGTGAAACGTGGGAACGGGTTGACTGCAATGGTAACAGATTTGGGAATACGGACAACGTAGTGTTGCCGAATTCGAGTACAAGCAGTACGAGTTATGTACAATTTGCAACCGCTAAAATTAAAGCAAGTGAGTGCGGATTTAAGGTTGATTATATTCTCACCAATACAACAGGTAGTGCAGCCAGCGCGGGTAATATATCGGTTGAAATCCAGGCCGCATCACCAATTACATCCGATTTGGCGTATGTTCGAATAGCAAACAATGTCGAAGAAAATAACGTAAACGGCTTAATTTCAGTTTTCGGGGTTGTGACTGAAGAAGCAACAAAATATAAAATAGTTGATTTTTATATTTGTTACAACAAGACGTATTCCAATGTTATTTTAAACAATTTTAAGTCTTGGCGATATAATGTTGCTTATTCAGAAATTAGTTTTGTAAATGATGCCGACTTAATTACTGCTCTCCCCGATGGTACACAATACACGCAAGTTGTATTTGGCGGTATAAAGCCTGTTATTGCTACGGCTGCACCAACGACTGCGCCAAAGTTTATAGGACAATCACTTATTAATACAAATGGATATACGTATCTGGCAAATGGCACAAGTGCTAAAACTGATTGGCAAGTATTGGGCACAGTGGTCACGGGTGGCACTTTCACCCCAAAAATAATAGGCTCGACCACTGCCGGGAGCCATACTTATACGGTGCAGGAAGGCACGTATACCAAAATTGGTAATGTTATTTTTGGGCATGTTGCAATAACTGCTACAATTGACAGTACGATTGATGGCAATGTCAGAATTTCCGGATTGCCTTCAACATTTTCTTTCAATACATCGATTACAATAGGCAGGCAATCCGGCTGGGGGTCGAGTGGAGTTTTAAGGTCAGCATTTGCGGTTTCCGGCACAAATTATATTCAGTTAGCGACAATTAACAGTTCTTACAATACCGCATTGGTACAAGGTTCAGCTATTCAAGGTGCAACTGTGTTAGTATGGTTGCAATTTACTTATTTAGTTTAGAGGAGGGGTTATAAAATGGCTTTAACAAAGACAATCACCTTAGATAGTGGGTTGACTGTAGAGGATGTATACGTGCGTATTGATAATCAAGCTGGTAGAGACTCTATCCGATTGACGGTCAATTATTATGTCTCACGAACACAATATTATGCTGGATCAAGCGCACTGGCTCCATCAAAATCTTACATCTTTACTCCTGATATAACATCATCCGGTGCTAACTTCATCAAACAAGGATATGTATATTTGAAAACTACTGATGATTTTTCAGATGCAACTGATGTTTTAGAAAGTTAAGGCCATAAGGCCTATTTTTTATGGGGAGGGGCAGACGATGTGAACGAAATCAACGAGGCTGTTAAACAGTCTAGTATCCCTGTTACGGTGTCGACATTAACGTTTTTGAACATTCAATTAGCAGATTGGGTTTATATTCTTACAGTGATATATCTTGCCTTGCAAATTGTTTATTTAGGCAAAAAAATACTTAGGAGGTGAGAACAATGCAATTGGCTGATATTCGAGAACTTGCCAAAGCCTCTACTGGTAAAATTGGTCACGTTTACGTCCATTGGACAGCGGCACATTATGGTCAGCAGTTTGACGATTATCACATCTTGGTAGATAAGGATGGCACAATCTACACTACGGTAAGCGATTTAACAACGCATCTAAATCACACTTATATGCGTAATTCAGGGGCGATTGCTATTGGGGCACTATGTGCATATCAGGCCCATTCTACCGATAACCTTGGGCCAGAACCGCCGACTGATGCGCAGATCGAGGCGATAGCCCAGGTGATGGCGGTACTCAGCGAAGAGTTAGAATTGCCGATCGATATTCAGCACTTTATGACACATGCTGAAGCGGCTGATAACATGGATGGCTTAAATCCCGGGTATGAAGCTAACGGGTATCCTGATGGCAAATATGGTCCAGAAAACTCAGTAGAAAGGTGGGATTTTTGGGTGGTCAAAGCGAAAGATCCGCCGGGATCTGGAGGTGATATTTTAAGAGGTAAGGCGCTCTGGTATTTGCATAATGGTTAGTATTGGCCGCTGTTATTAAAGCAGTTGGCTTTTTATTTTAATAAGGGGTAGCACCAACATTATGCGGATTTCATATGCTAAGAGAATTTTTCGTTCGAGAATAGTCCATTATGTTAAAAGCCATCTACTAATTATTGTAGATGGCTTTTAATAATATTATTGTGTACGCAATTTAGGAGAATTCAACCAAAATCCTGAAATAAATTCTTTATCGCCTTGATCAGCAAAAACAACTTTAACAATCACATCCTCAGGCTCTGCCGTAAAGTGAGCTTTATATTTAACAGTTACTCTTTCATTGTTAACTTCATACCCTAGATATTCTTTACTATTAGCAATATACTTCCCAATATTATCTTTAATCGGAATAATTTTATCTTTATAATTTTCTTCAGATATTGCAACTTTCATTTTATCCGTAAAATCCATTGAAAAATTCGAGTAATTATCTTCATTCATTGCCATTAATATATTTTCTGTCATTGGATCAGCAAATGGTCTAACATCTTCCGCACTAGGTTGTTTTGCAAGACAGACTGAAAAAATCGTTAGCAACATCAGACACGCAACCAAACATGTCGCTAATCTCCACCTCATTTATATCACCTCCTAAAATAAATGTATTTCACAGCACACATTTAATTCATATTTTTATATAAATTATTCAATATCCGATAAAAGAGCCATTCTGTAAACTATCAAACCTTGGAATTCCGCGCAATGTTGGTGCTACCCCAATAAGGAGTGTGATTTCATGGAACACAAGTTCCTACTAAAGAAAGATACCCCAGACCTACGAGATCATATCTTTTGCTCAGCAACTTTTAAGAAAGAGTCTCATCTGCCAACTAAGGTTGACCTGCGAAAAAAATGCAGCCCGATAGTCAACCAAGGCGAAATGGGAAGCTGTACAGCTAATGCCATAGTCAGCGGCTTAAGAGAGTATCAGCTTAAGAATAACGCTTATTGGTTGGCCTTGTCCCGATTATTTCTATATTACCAGGAACGCTTGTTAGAGGATTCGGTTAATGAGGACAGCGGCGCTATGATCCGGGATGGCATGAAGGTACTGAACCAAATTGGCGTGTGCCCTGAAGCTGATTGGCCCTATGATATTTCGACGTTCACTAATCCACCGACTGACAAAATGGTTGCCGATGCCGCACCGTACAAGGTTAAAGAGTATCACCGCATTACGTCACTGGCACAACTAAAGGCGGCGCTGGCAGAAGGATTGCCTGTTGTTATCGGTATTGAGGTCTATGAATCATTCGAGAGTGACGAAGTTGCCAGCACTGGAATAGTGCCGATGCCGGACACTTCAAAAGAAGAATTACTTGGAGGCCATGCGGTTTTAGTGGTTGGCTATGACGATGACAAGAGTGAGCTAATAGTAAGGAATAGCTGGGGCATAACTTTCGGGGATTTGGGCTACTTTTATCTACCTTATGACTACTACGATAAATACGCCAGTGATTGCTGGACAAGCAGGGGGTAGCCATGGATATAGATGAAATTGAAAAACAGGTATTACCATACCTCATAAAACTCGCTGAGTCGCCACCAGTGCAGGCCGAACTACAGGCCGCAAAGGTGGCGATTATTAATGTGATCGAAGCGGAGGCGGCTAGAGCCGTCCCGTTTGGACTTCGGACCATCGCCCGGTTACTGCGGTGGACAATAAAAAATATAAAAAGGATGTGTTTTTCTATGAAAACGAATTTTAATTTACAGAGGTTTGCTGATGATACCGCAACGACTACTACGGGGAATGTCACCATCACAGTCCAAAATAGTGCTGAAACGGTGTTGCCCGGTGCAACGGTCAGCGTAACAATTAGCGATGTGACCACTACTGCTACTACCGGCACCGATGGTACTGCAACCTTTAGCGACTTGGCGGCCGGGAGTCAGACCTTTACCGCAACACTTGACGGATACACCTCTAATACTGCTACCGTTACCGTAGAAGCTGGCGACACTGTAACCGGAACTATTACCATGGTTGCAACGACTGCCAGCGCAGTAACTTCAGTTATCACCGCTGTGCTGAGTGAACTGTCCGACCTGATTAGTAATGCTTCAACTGAGGCTGTAGCAACTGTCATTACCGAGCTAGAAACCGAAATCGACTCCACTTCTAGCCTATGGGTTAAGATTCGTGACAACATGGAAAAAGCCGTGCTCACATCAATCAAGAGCATTGTTATTTCAACTCTGGTTAGTGCCTTGACTGATAAAATCGAATCGTACTTAAATAAAGTTTTGACAAACGAAGCTGCTGCCGCTAAAAAGTAAGATATTACTGGCCCGGTCTTAATTGATCGGGCCTAATTTTTTTATGTGGGAGGGAGCAAATTGGCAAAGGTAGATATTCTATTTTCATATCCATGTACTGAGTTTGGAAAAATTATTGACTGGGCAGAAGGTCCGGGACAAGACCCAAGTCACACGGCTATTTTTATGCTGGGTGGAATCTTAGAAGCACTTGACAATGGTTTTGTGAAGTCGCCGATAACCTCCTATGACGGATTTAAGACTACGATATTAACTGTTGATGTGCCTGATATAAAGGCAGCTGAAGCTAAAGCCGAAAAACTGTTAGGCACACCATATGGCTGGGAAGCGTGTATTGATGGCGGGTTACATGATCTTTTAGGAGTTACTGTGCCAGGTGATGGGGAAAAGACGGTTGACTGTTCGGAGGCAGTTGTGCGGATTCTACAGGCTGGCGGCTTGAATATATTCCCGGATTTTTCGGCAGATAATGTTACGCCAGTGGATCTGCTGAAAAAGTTGCAGGGATTGATGGTATGAGGATGCGCCTACTGGCCTTAGCCTAGCAATGACTATGGTTATGGGGGTTGAACAAGGTTATAGTACGTGTCAAATGTCTAAAGCCTGTTATATGTGTCCATACTGGAAATATAACCCATTATTAAAGGGGAAGATGGTGTGGAAAACCAACTATATTACGGTGATAACTTAAAAATACTCCGCAAACACATCTGGGATGAGAGTGTTAATCTTATTTATCTTGATCCTCCATTTAATAGTCAGGCTAGCTATAATATCTTTTTTAAAGAAAAGGGGGGAGCTGCACCTGAAGCACAAGTCACTGCTTTTGATGATTTTTGGAAGTGGGAATCGCCACATACCGATATAGTATTTAATAAACTAATAACCCAGCCTCCAAAAAGATTATCAGACTTAATGGAAGCCTACTTAAAATTTTTAGGGAAAAGTAATTTAATGGCATATATTACTATGATGGCCATTCGGCTAAAAGAGCTACATCGGGTCTTAAAACCAGAGGGAAATTTGTATCTTCATTGTGATCCGACGGCAAGTCATTATATAAAACTTTTATTAGATGCTATTTTTGGTATTGAAAACTTTAGAAACGAAATTATATGGAAGAGGTCTCAGCCCAAGGCGCATATTAGCAGGCGTTTTTCGCGAGCTCATGACGTTTTATTCTGGTATAGTAAATCAGAGTCATCTATTTTTATTCCTCAATATAAGCCACATGATCCTGAATATATTCAGAAATTTTACCGATTTACAGAACCTGATACGGGAAGACGATATCGGCTGGGAGATTTGACTAATCCAAATAAAAATCGTCCTAACCTAACTTATGAATTTCCACCTGGCAGTGGTGTAGTTCGGGTTTGGCGATGGACAAAAGATAAAATGCAGAAGGCATGGAAAGACGGGATAATAGTTGTTCCGAAAAGTGGGAAGGTCGTCCAATGCAAGCGATATTTAGATGAGATGAAAGGGAGCCCTATTACTGATCTGTGGGATGATATAGAACATTTGCATGGTAATCATAAGGAGACTGTGGGATTTCCAACGCAAAAACCACTATCGTTATTGAATCGTATAATTCAAGCTACTACTAAACCTGAAGATGTAGTACTAGATCCTTTCTGTGGATGCGGTACAACAATTGCTGCAGCTGAAAAACTAAATAGAAGATGGATAGGTATTGATATTACGCATTTGGCGATTGCTATAATAAAAAACAGGTTGGAATTGGGGATACATAATCCTTATGAGGTAATTGGTCTTCCAAATGATTTAAGTGGGGCAAAAGAATTAGCTAGTAATAAATACGAGTTTGAGTATTGGGCGGTAGACCTAATCGGGGGTTATCCAAAATCAGATAAAAAGAAGAAAGGTGCTGACGGGGGAATTGACGGTTATATAAAATTTGTAGATGATAATCCCCTAAAACCTAAAACTATGTTAGTACAGGTGAAAAGTGGTCATGTAGGTGTTGATGATATACGCAGTTTTGCCAGAGTAATTGATCGGGAATGTGCTGCAATGGGAGTGTTTGTTACATTGGAAAAACCTACAGGCCCCATGGTCAAAGAGGCTGCAGAATTTGGTATATATAAATCGAAAATACTTGGTAGTGAAGATCAAATAGCCAAACTACAAATTTTAACAATAGAAGATATTTTAAAGGGCGTTAAAGTTCGGTTACCTAGCGTTCAGCCGATCAAGCCGAATGACCTTAATAATAATTCACGAGTTGGAGAAAAGCTTGCACATATTCAGTATAATCAACATGTTGAATTGTTTGGGAAAGAAGTCTAATTATGGTTACGGGTACGGCCATTATCTATAACTTGGGAAGATGGCCGGGAGTTTATAATTGACCGGGTTATTGACGTGCGTAGGGCCGCCTCTCTAAAGGCTGGCGGTCTGGGAATTCGGTACACATGCAAAATTAGCGGTAAGCAAGTATATTTGTTTGGCGATGATGGTAAGTGGTTTATAGAGAAATGATAATGTCGTTGATCGGTTGGCGGCATAAATAATGGCCCTGGCGTGTGCTGGGGCTTTTTTTTTAGCGGATAATTATGAATATAAAAATGTAAAAGTGATAATAATAAAACGCCGGAGGTGGGGCATCGTGACAATTAATTTAATACCTTTTGTATATACGGCAATTTTTGCAGTTCTACTTTTTATACTTGTTCCTAGAAACGATATAAGAAGGTTATTGATATATGGAATTATTTATGGCGGGGTTTTTGATGTTGTTTTACTAAGCATCACAAACTTTATCGGCGAATTTCGGTATATAAATTATGAACCATTTGGTTTAATGGGGATTCATTTCTTAGCACCTATATCATGGTCGATTTTTTTCGTTATGTATTTTTATTTTTTGCCAGAAAAGCCTAAATATGTATACGTATATGTGATTGCGGCAATTTTCTATAGCATGTTATTTTGCCAAATGATTACCAAAATGGGTGTCTTACAATTGGCGCACGGAATATGGGATTCAATAATACCCTTTATATTATGGTTTCCTCTTGCTACGTGGGGCTACTATAGGTTGACAAAAGGAGCGAAGCTAAGGTAAGTCCTTTTCAACTGTAAGGCGTAAAAGAAGATGCTACCCCATTGCGGGCGGCTCCTTTTTTGCGGTCCTATATAACTGGAATCATTTGTTCATAGTCTCGGTTAACATGACATGCTATAATGAAACTGCATTTCGGTATTATTACATACTCCTATCTATATGGTGGGAGTTTTTTTACATTAATACGCCCCTGGCCGTTTGGTTGGGGGTCTTTACTGTTTATCGGTAATCAGTATTAATGTATAAAAAATCTGAATCAGTAATTTCTTTATAACCCAATTTATACATATAACTTCGAAGTATAGTGTCAATATCATGTCCGTTGACGGACTTAATTATTGTTTGATCATTTTCTTTGGGAACATAGAAGGCCAGAGGAATCATGATAATACACCCTATTTTTAAACCGAGTGAGTGAAATAAAATATTATCTATGTTAGTAATAACTGATTTCGCCACATTACTATACTCGTCTTTAATATGAATAGTCTCTAATGAAAGTATGTTTTTATGCTTACCGACAAACTTACTGCTGAACCTGTTGCTCTCGGTTAATGTATTATAAGCTGACGACATATCTTCACTTATTGCATTGAAAACATTGTAAACGGAATCGTTGGCATGTTCGATCTTAACTATATCAATAAATGTACTTTCAATAAAACCAATATTCTCAGCAACGCCTTCTTCCCCGTTTTTTAATTCAATCCCGTAAATTTCTGTTAGGACATAATAACTGTAGTGTTTTGGTTTTAGGTCAGTAGGCCAAGAGTCTTTCAATGGAACAATAAAAGGTTTTAAAGGGGATTTCGATACTTCAAACTGAAGTTTATCTATTCTCATGTTCGTATCACTCGCAATCTATTTTATACCTGGTATTGTGGCTGGGTATTAACAGCATCTTCTCTACGAAAAATGAGAATATATTTAATTTATGACATATATAGCCAAAATCCTTCTAATGCAGGAATATAATGTAAATAGAAGAATAACTTACTATTATATTCTTATGGCGGTGGGTTATGCTTAAAAACCGATTAAAACATTTTCGACACAAGCACGAGATGAACCAGACTGAGTTTGCAGAGTTTTTGGGATTTTCGGTTGGCACATACAACCAATGGGAAAACCACAAGCGTGAGCCTGCTCTTGATAATGCATGGCAGATTGCAAAAAAATTAAACTGTACAGTTAATGACCTGTTCGAGGAAATTAATCCTTGAACAGGCTTTTTATTTATCATATAAAAACTTAACGCGGACGTGCAATATTATCACGTTAATGCATATCTATATAGCAAACAATATACTCACCATCAAGGTATATAGGAGGCTATATAGTATGATCGCAGTGGATTGTGGGAGGTTCGCCGTAAAGGCAGTAAGAGACCACCGAATAATCATTCCAAGTGTAGTCGGAGAATGGCGAGAGCGACGAATAACCGAGGGAGGCAATTACGAGGTAAGTATAAATGGACAGAAATATTTCATTGGGGAACTTGCTCAGCAGGAGAGCCGTTTCGCCCGAGACATGACAACCAGGAGTAAAATCCACGAGGAAACGAAGATCCTCACGCTGACAGCGATAGCATTATTAACCGACACGGAACGGGTTCAGTTAGTTACCGGCTTGCCGGTTGAGCAACACACCCCAAACACAAAGGCCGAATTAAGGAAACTGTTTACCGGAATTTATGATGTTGAAGTGAACGGAGTAAGGAAGCATATTCGCTTAGCTGAATCCGACATCGTAATAACCATTGAAGGGGCCGGGGCGTACATCGCAGAATCGCCTCCCGGTAAGTGCCGGATCATCGATGCTGGCAGCCGAACGATCAATACACTCACGATCGATGAAAATAAAAAATACCGCGACCTGCAGTCCGGTACGTTGGATTACGGATGTATGGAATTAATGGCTGACAATCAGACGGAGCAGTTTTCACGACGAATTATAACCGATCTAAGTAAGCTATGGGTGAAATATTCTGGAGAGCCTGTACTGTTGACCGGTGGAGGTGCAGGGGTGCTTGAGCCGTATCTGAGTAAGCATTTTAAGGTTAGGCAGGTAAGCAGTCCGATTTATGCTAATGCTCTAGGCTATCATGCTCTGGGGGTGCGAATGTGGCAAAAACAAGGTTAGTGTATTTTACCGATTCTGACGCAGAGTTACTGAAATACAGCAAAGAACTGCCCAATTTCAGTCGTTGGGTAAAGCAAAAACTAGCCACCGAGCGTGATACGGGAAGCATTGAAGCGTTGATTAATAAATTGATAGATGCACGGCTCGGGGCGGTTGCGGTGACCAGTAACGATGCAGATTTTAGTCAGTTTATTTGAGAGTATAATTTTCCCATTGCTGTCACTGACAGCTTATGATAGGGACAACCGAAAAGATGCATGTCAAAGGAGGATTTTAAAAATGTTGTGGGCGATTTGTTGGGCGGGGTTAAAAATCGGCTTAACCCTAGGGGCAACATTTTGGATGGCTGCGGTCAGGGCAAGGAGGATGGAATAATGATTATTACTGCAGGATGGTGGCGTAAACCTAAAATTCCAGCGGAAGTATCGGTTATACCATTAATGGCAGCAACTATGCTCGGGGTTGATCATACGGTTTTAGCCTATACGCAGGGGACGATCGCGGCTAAGGCTGATCCAATCATTCAAATGATCCGCGAATTGGCTGATCCTGTGGCTTACTGCGTATTTCTGTGGGCTTGCCTCCGTTTTATAATGCATCAAGCACCAGAGGCTAAATCAATGATGAAGGATTGTGCCTGGGGATATTTTTTGGTGCAGATGGCACCAGTGTTCATGGGAATGATCCGCGATGTTAAGTGATTACATATCTATAAGTGATATTGACAGCATGGCCTCAATCATTGTAATGGTATTAGCGCTGGGGTATATGTTAGGTGCAAAGATCGGTAAAATTGCCTATTGGGTAATGGCTATTTATTTAATAGTAAAAGTTGCTTGGTAGGAGGTGCCTGCAGGTGTTTATTAAGATCGATAATCCCAAAATGGTTACCCTGCAGTTGGTCCCCGATCGTACAGTAAGAAACCATCATGTTGATGATCTGGCACGTAACTTACATGAGTTATATCGAAACGTGTTGAACGGTGTTAATTATAATGAGGGAAAAGTAGAATATCAGTCGCCGGACTATTCTGCTTTTGATATTATCTTATCGGCTGATGCGGTGAAATTTTATCTAACTATACCAGCAGAGTGGCAGGATTTTGCTCGAACAAAATTGACTGCTGTGTGGCCAAAAATCACTATTATTCCGTCTGGCATAACGTATCCTCAACCTGATAAAATTTCAGTTGCGCGGCTTAAAACTAAAAATCATGACTTTTACTCTTTGCATACGGCCAAAAATGATAACCGTCCGCTGGGGGCCATAATGGAAACCGCCAAAGATTTGCGAGCAGATGAGTATATAAGAATTCAAACTATTGCACGTCCGGCTGATCGGCAGCAATGGGAGCATGAAGCCCTGCAGGCGTATTTGGCCCACCGACAAGGCAAACCGCTTGAACGCAGGGAAGTTTCGGTAGGGGCAGCAGTGCAAAGTGTAGCTAAATATGCGGATGGATTTATGACTGAATTATATAGTTTTGCTTCAGATATGTTAAATATGGTGCCGGAAAAGAAACAGGAGAATTTAATTTTTAGCGATAAATACGCTAAATTTGCACTGATGAACCGTCGCCAACTTACTGAAGCCACGGTCCATAAAATGAAAGAGGCGATATTCCACACCGAACTGCGAATATTAGCTGATAGCAATAGTTTACAACGGAGCCGACTTTTAGTTAAAGGAATCGGCAATGCATATATTGAGTTGGCCAGTACCGATAATGAGTTTGTGATTAAACCGGTACCGGAAAAATTCACTAAAGCGTTTATTCGTGATATAGAAACGCTTTGCTTGCCGATTTACTCAACCCATACAATAACATTATCAGCGTCGGAAATGGGTAAACTCCTGCAACTACCTGGGGCCGAATTACAACAAGATTATCCGATGATTGAACAAATAAGTACCCGAGAAACGCATTTACCCTCTGCCGTAACTGATCCTGCAGGTATATTGCTCGGAACGATCCGGTGCCAGGGGCAGGACCTTCCTGTGTATATCCCGATCAATAATTATGATGAACTATGTCTGCCGCGGATTGTTATTGGGGGAATGGGGTGCGGGAAGACACGGGGGTTTGGCGGGAATCTGATTGTCGAAGCTGTTCGGCATGGTTTTACGGCTATTGCTATTGATCCAGCCAAGGGGGAACTGTATGAAGAGGTCGTTGCAGGCTTGAAACCAGAAAGAATAGTTCATGTTAAATTCGGAGAAAGTTTGATATCCTTAGATTGGCGGGAAGTTAAATATGGGAATACAGCCAGGAGCCGACTGGCTAGTGAACTGATTTCATTCATTGAAACCGCATCAGACGAAACCGGCGTGCAAACTATGCGATATTTGAGGAGCGCGGCTAAGGCAGTCCCAACCGGACGGCTAACTGAAATAGTGGAGTTACTTACTAATCCGTCATATAGACGAAAATTAATGAAGTCAATGCCCGATCGGGAGATCGAGACATGGGATACTTACGACAAAATGAGTGATGCTAGACAAACGCAGATTGCTGGGCCGTTATTGAATCGCCTGGATGTAATTACAGGGGACGATTATTTGGCTAGTTGTCTGGAAGCTGAAAATGGAATTGATTTTGTAAATTTAATTGATTCAGGTCCGAAAGCTATTATTATTGATTTGCCAAAAGCGTCATTGGGTCCAGAAGGGGTAGACGTATTAGCAGCATTGATGGCTACAAAACTGGATTTGGCTATGGTGCTCCGTAAAACCCAATATCCGGTTTTTGTTATCCAGGATGAGCCGCATCAATATATGCGGTCAGCCCGGACATGGAAGGCAGCTACAGTGGAATCCCGTAAGTGGCGATTTGCATATTGTTGGATGTTCCATAGCGCCGAACAGATACCTAAACAATTATTGGAGATAATTAAGGCTGCTGGTCCGCATTATCATATTTATAATTCCAGCAAAAAAACATATAAGGAGCTAGCTGAAGAGCTAACTCCTTGGACAATTGAGGAAGCGTTAGAGACTAAAACGCATCACGCTTTAAATATTATTAGGGCTGAGGGGAAAAACGTTCCCGTGTTTATGGCTAAAATGGCAGCGCCGCTAACTATTAGAAAAAATAATAAAAATAGACTGGAATGAAAAGGAAAAACGTTTTTGCGATAGAAATTATAATAGTGCCACGCAATTTTGCAGTGACACAGAAAACGTCTATTTTCTTTTATTCTTTTTTGGACTAAAAATTATGCAAAACGCTTTTAGTTAAGATTTTTACTGAAATCTTAAAATTACACCGCTAAAAGTGAATTTATGTTCATTATTAGTATATCAAAAAAAATAAAAATGTAAATAGATTTTAAAAAAATAGTAAAAGGAGAGTTGTTTATTGTTTAATTGGTTTTTCGGGATAGTTAACTAGTCAAGAAAAAATAATCCAAAATAATCCAAAATAGGAAGGTATTTGATTCAGAGCCAAGAAGTAATTATACTTTTATGCCCTAAATTTCAAAATATAAGCCTTATGTCGAAAAAGATAGAAAAATGTAGTATGATGTAATCATTCGGCTCCGTATTAAGGATGGTGTTAGTGGAGCGTAATTACATCAAGGAATATAGAAAAATAAGAGGCATAAAATATCAAGCGGATTTAGCAAAGTTAGCAAACGTACCAAAGTCAACACTCGGCGAAATTGAACGGCATAAAATGAGAGGAAATCCCGAAACGCTGGATGCAATTGCAAAAGCGCTCGGGATTTCCAGGGAGGAGCTTTATATGCCGCCTGAATAATTATTTATAAGAAGAGTTGTATTTCCACCGCAAATAGTCTTTAAATACCTTAAGTTCCTGCAACGCGGGTGCAGGAAGATCATCGTTTTCACGGAAAAAGTCTTCGATGCCAATTTCAAGACCGTCACAAATTTTTTCTATCGTTCGCACGGTGGCGGTTGAATCTTTCGACACAATATTTTGAAGTGTTGACTGTGGGACACCTGATATATCCGCTAAGCGGTTTATCGAAATCTCCAGTGCATCACACAGATAAAAAATTCGTTTAGTAATATCCACATAACCCTCCGTTGTGACTGACGTTAGCCCGATTATACGTTTTGAAGCTAACACTCTGCCACTAAAATAAGGGTTAATAATAAACCGTTCATGGGTAAAATACATGAAAAGCACCACCCCTTGCTCGGGTGGCAAAAAACAATAATAAAAATAAAACAATAATTACAATAATTTATATGTTGATTTTTAGCAATAGTCATTTAGTCCTATTTAAAAATAAGGTAGCTCTTAAGGAGAGGATAAATGATGAAAAGCAAATCAAGAAAAGGAAATAAAATCATAAATGATATAATTATATATTTCCCTGATGTAAGTGTGAGCATGATGGAAATTGTTTATGCGCATTTAGAAGCTGTAAATTTGTCTGAAGATGAAATTAATAAATTTATGATTTTGTATGCAAATGGATGTGATAAACATTATAAAAAAGGTTACTTTGCATAAATCAAAAATTAAGAGTAAACTTAAGGGACAAAAAGTAGTCCCTTAAGTTGTCCCTTAAGCTATGTTTTTAGGGGTTCAAGTCAGCTTAAAACTGCTAAAATGGCAGCAAGGTAAATATATACAAATGGCCTCCGCGCCTTTAAATACGCGGATGTGTTGAAATCAAAATAGAGATATTTTTATTATGAACTTCTTTGACATCGTGGGGGTCACTGGTTCGAACCCAGTCGGTCGCACCAGAAAAATTAAGGGTTCTGAGATTTCTCAGGCCTGTTTTTTGTGTTTTGATAACATTTTGACGTAAGCGTTGTCATGAGTTG
>Ga0316604_10000411_pt1 | contig 54214 bp, 44 predicted proteins | sample OWC_soil_day20_C_FD_207650 | JGI IMG/M metagenome (GOLD analysis project Ga0316604, IMG submission 207650) | Wetland soil microbial communities from Old Woman Creek delta, Ohio, United States - OWC_soil_day20_CT | ecosystem: Environmental > Terrestrial > Soil > Wetlands | place: USA: Ohio...
GATCAAATTTTCGTTGGGTCATGGCAGTCCTCATTTTTTCTATTTCCTTCATCTCTTACATGGACCGGGTTAACCTGTCTGTCGCTACGCCGGCAATTATGGGCGAATTCCATTTCACGAAAATGGACATGGGCTTTATACAAACCGCTTTCTTCTGCGGTTATGCCGCGATGCAGATTCCCGGCGGCATGATGGCTGAATTTTTCGGACAGCGCTTTACAACGGCGCTCGCCGTCACTTGGTGGTCGGTATTCACCGCCGCTACGGCAGCGGCTTCCAGTTTCACGCAATTCGCAATCGTCCGCGCCTTGTTCGGCCTCGGCGAAGGTCCTATCTTTCCTTCACAGAACAACTTTATCTATCGTTGGTTCAATAAATCGGAAAAAGCGTTTGCTTCCTCCTTCATGCTGGGCGGAGCCTTTATCGGCCCTGTTTTCGGCCCGGCAATCACCGTTGCTTTGATGCTGGCTTTTGGCTGGCGGATGGTTTTCGTTATTTTTGGGGCGGCAGGTTTGGTGTTGGCAGCGCTTTGGTGGTTTTTTGGCAAGAACAACCCCCGCCAAAGTCCGTTTGTCAATGAGGCGGAAATCGCTCACATTGAAAGCGGCATGGAAAAGGTCGAGGCCTGCGAAGCCAAACAAATGGCCCCCTGGAGTAAATTCATCACTTCTTCGCAATTTTGGGCGATCGGAATTCAATATTTCATTACCGATTACATCATGTATGTTTTCTTGGCTTGGCTGCCGCTGTATTTGATGGAAGCGCGCGGCTTTTCGTTAGCGAAAATGGGCATTGCAGCCTCCTTCCCGTGGTTGGCGCTTGCCATCCTGGTATTCTTCACCGGTTTCATCAGCGACAAACTGATTGCTGCCGGGATGTCCAAATATAAAGCACGGACATTTTTTGGCTGCGTTGGCCTTATCTTATCCGGCAGCGCGCTTTACATGGCAGCTTCTGCAACATCGCAAACCATGAACTTAATATGGCTTACGATATCTTTGGGTTCACTTGGCTTCACATTCAATGCTTCCTGGGCCAGTTGCATCGATATCGGCTGCAAATTCTCCGGCACCGTATCCGGTTGGATGAACTTCTGGGGCAACCTGGGCGGCGTTGCTGCGCCGACATTAACTGCCTGGATCGCAACAAACTATGGTTGGCAGGCGGCCCTGCTGGCTACTGCTTTCTCTGCTGTTATCGGCGTCATCAGTTGGATCCTTGTTAAACCGGACAAACCACTGGTTGGATAATGATATAAAGATACCACACGTAGCCTTAGGGCTTGGTGGTATCTTTTCTTCCTTTTTGAAATCAGGTAAAATTTATCATAGATATTAAATTTTTCAAGGAGTGATACTATGTATGCCGAAACCGTCAATTTTCCGCAAATGGCAATGGTAAAACAGATCATCAACCAGCCCGCCATTGAGGATGTGAAAAGCGCCAGCCAAACTGCATTGCAGCAAATTAACGTCGCCGACCGCATAAAACCCGGCGAGAAGGTAGCAATAACCGTTGGCAGCCGGGGCATCGCCAATCTGAAAACGATCACGGAAATTCTGATTGACACCGTTCGACAAGCCGGAGGGGAACCTTACATCTTACCGGCAATGGGCTCTCATGGCGCCGGGACAGCGGAAGGCCAAAAAGAAATGCTCGCTGCCCTGGGCATTAGCGAGGAAACGTTGCATGTTCCTATCCTTGCCTGCGGCGAAGTCAGCCAAATCGGCACAACGCCAAGCGGTATTCCGGTATATGTCAACAATTCGGCCTTGACGGAAAAAATCGATAAAATTATTCTTTTCAACCGGGTCAAAGAACATACCGAATTTGAAGGCGATATTGAAAGTGGGATCCATAAAATTTGCGCTATCGGAATCGGCAATCCAAAAGGCGCATTAACCGTACATCAATATGCACTGGATGTCGGCTATGAAAAAGCAATCACTGAGGTCGGCGGCTATATTATCAAACATTTGCCAGTTGCTTTTGCTTTTGCCACAGTAGAAAACTATTACCATAAAACCGCTTACATCCAAGCGATGCTGCCGGACCAAATTGAAGAGGAAGAAAAAAAGCTGCTGAAATTGGCGAAATCCACGCTCGGAAAAATCCCCTTTGATGAAGTCGATGTACTCATTGTCGATGAGATGGGGAAAAACGTTAGCGGATCTGGCATGGATACCAATGTGATCGGCAGAATCATGGTATTTGGCCAAAAAGAACCGGTTAAACCGGTTATCAAAAGAATCGTTGTCCTGGACACAACGGCAGAAAGCCATGGCATGGCCACCGGCGTTGGGTTGGCGGACTTTACAACCAAGAAGTTGATCGACAAGCTGGATTCCTGGCCTACCTATTTCAATTGTGTTACTGCCCAATCGCCGGAAAAAGGCCGGTTACCGATCTACTTCGCCACGGAAAAAGAAAGTATTGGCGCGGCTTTAACTTGCATTGGAAGTACTCCGGCTGAAAAGGCCAGGGTTGTCCATATTCAAAATACCAATGAAGTTCGGTTCATTGAAATCTCTGAAAGTCTCATGAATGAAGCCAAAAATAAACCAAACCTTGAAATACTGGAAGAAATGAAACCAATGCAGTTTGATGAAGCAGGAAATATTATAAAAATCACGGATCGGCAAAAATAATATTCTGTCCATACTTAAAGGAGTCCGCGGGAAGCGGACTCCTTTTCCTTCTCATCGCTATTTAATTTGGATCTCTTTCTTTTCCGGAACAACTTTTTCTTTTTTCGGCAAAACAACTTTCAGCACGCCATCGGCAAAATTGGCTTCAATTTTATTCTCATCTACATTTTCCACGTAGAATTGCCGCTTAATTTCGCCTAAACTGCGCTCCTGTCGGATATAGTTCTTCTTTTCTTCTTTTACTTCTTCTTCGCGCTTCGCGCTAATGGTCAGATAATTGCTATCATATGTAATTTTAATCGCTTCCTTATTGAAACCAGGCAAATCGGCATCCACCATGTAAGCGGTATCCGTTTCATGGATATCGACCTTAAACGAGGCGCCAAACCAAGCGACCGGAGCAAAGTCCTCGTCAAAGACACGGTCAATCAAGTTCGTAAAGTAGTCTTTTTTGGTTATGGGACTCTTTCGGAACGGCATGATCTCAAACATGGAACATCCTCCTCTTCTCTTTGTATTTATATTGTAAGAATATTCTATCATTGTCAGCGAAAACTGTCAATTTGAGCAGAACGGCTGATCTAGCTCCTCTTCCTCCCGAGTCCTTCATTATTCCTTCATTTGCCGCTTTTTCCACCACAGATACAAGTAAATTGCAACAACCAATAAAATAAGCACGGATAACCGAATCTTGTTATCTTGCGCAAAAGCAAGATCGTGCCCCAAAATAACCTCCAAAAAAATGGACGGCGCTTTGCCAATCATCGTTGCCCATAACATGTCATGAAACGACATGTGGCTGATGGAACCGATGATCGTGATGATTCCCGAAGGAGTCAGCGGAATCATACGGGCTATCAATACGGCTTTAAACCCCTTGCTGGTACTGAATTCATCCGCCATGGTTAAATACGAACTGCGCGCAATCATTTTTTTTGCCGCATCCCGCAGCAAGCTGCGCCAAAGCACAAAAGAAATCATCGTTCCCGCGACTTCACCAATCCATGAATACAAAGTGCCGACAGCCAACCCAAAAATAATGCCATTCGCCCCCGAAATTAACGCGGTTGGAACGACTCCCAGCAGATTGATAATGATATTGATAAAAATGCTGGCTGCTACGGCCCACATACCAAAGGAACGGATATATTTGGCCAGCGCCTCAATATCTCCGTCGCTGATCAACCGCACTATTTGTGAAAAAAATAAGGGGTTCAGCCAATGGACAACCAAGCTTATGCCGACGATAACCAGCCATGGAGCTATTTTTTTTATCATGATTACCCTCATTCCATGTATCAGTTTGCCACCCGGCTTGCCAAGCAGGGGTTCCCCCGGTTAACGGGGAATTAAACGAATAACAAAGTTCGTATGGGAGGTGTCGGTTTTGGAACCATCAACCCTGTTAACACAATCCACACAAAAACTGCAAGAACTGCTGGCAAAGAGTTCTAGTGAAGATTTGGCCCTGTTAATCGAATATAATTTTGGCCAAAATGCCGGTGCCAAAACGCCGGAGGAATTGCTGGCCCGGATCCGCTATAACGGCAGTAACGATATCACCCGCATGTTAAAGGGCGGCGAAGTTGCCGATTATCTGGCCATTGTCCGCGATGTTGCTGAAAAAACAAAAGTTTCCTGGTCAGAAGAGGATCCGGAGGAAATCATTGAAAAGCGAATCTTTATCCAAATCTTCGAACGGGCTTGGAAAATGATGTCCGAAAAAGAGCGGGAGCCCATAAAAAAGCTGTTCGAAGAGCATGGTTCTGACGCCGAAAAAATCAGCAAGCTATTGATTGAAGGCACTTTATTTGACTTTCTGCCGACCATCGGCTATCTTGTCACCTGGAATATTGCCCGAATTGTTGCTTTCATCAGCGCCCGGGAAATCGGCGCCGGCGCCCTAACCGGATTTTTCAGCGAAGGCCTTGGAGCCTTGTTTATAGGTCCTATCGGGCTCATTCTCGGCGTTGGACTAACTGCCGCCTTTGACCTGGCCGGTCCGGCATACCGCAAAACCATCCCAACCGTGCTGCAAATTGCCTATATGCGGCAAAAAGCGAATGCTTCAGCCTCTGCAACCACCGAATAGCCTTGCATGGTTCCACTACCAAGAAAGGGATTGATGTCAGATGTGCCTCTCGTTAACATACGCGGTTGCAACCTGTAAATCCTGCCGGAATAACCGAGGCAAAAATTAATGAAAAACAGGCTGCGCATTGTATTCTAAATTGGTTATAATGGTGGTTAACGGAGGTTTTTACCATGTCTGCGGATCACGACTTAAAACAACACCGGCGCCGCATCCTTCGGCGCACTATCCTGATCTTGATCTTCATTTTCCTGCTATGCATCAATACCGCCGGCCTCTTTGCCGGAACCCTCTTTTACAATGAATTTTGCGTATCCAATACACGCGTCGGCCTGGAACGGTTCACCCCCCTCAAAAATGACTTGGAAACGGGGATCCGGCTGCATAACTGGCAGGAAGTCAGCATCCAGTCCCGCAACGGCTATACGTTGCAGGGAACCTATCTGCCAAGCCCAATTCCCACCAATAAAACCGTCATTTTTTTGCACGGGATCACCGGCAGCCGCCTGGTAGGGTTATGGTACGCCGATATATACCGGAATGAAGGATGCAATATATTGCTATACGATGCGCGTGCCCATGGCGACAGCGGCGGCGAATCATCGTCCTGGGGCTACTATGAAAAAACGGATCTCGATCAATGGATCGACTGGCTTCTACTCAGGAACCCCGGCGGCATCATCGGCATACACGGCGTTTCCATGGGAGCCGCAACCGCTCTGTCGCATGCCGAAATGAACGAAACAACGAAAAAAGCAGCCTTTTACATTGCCGACAGCGCTTACTCTGATTTAGAAGATCTGCTAGGCCAGCAGATTCAGGCAACCACACAGACCGCTCCGGTTTGGACAAACCTCTTGTTACGCTATTCCAGCGCTGCCGCCTATTTACAATCCGGCTTCCTCTATTCGGAAGTATCCCCCGTCCATTCTGTAGCTACGGTAACCACCCCCGTTTTATATCTGCACGGCGAAGCGGACCGCTTGGTGCCGGTTGCGATGTGCCGGAAACTCTATTCCGCCACGAAGGGCTACCGGGAAATCCATACCTTTCCCGGCGTAGGCCATGGAATGGCCATTTTCGAAGCGCGGGAAGAATACCACCAAGCCATCCATCGATTTATGAACAATGCGATCGCGATGCCGTCCCTGCCCCCCACGGAATGATCTATTGCGAAAAAACCGTAGCCAGGAGATTTTCCTCCTAACTGCGGTTTTTTGATTCAACCTATTTCTCCGTACCTTGTACCTGGATGCTCATGGTTCCATCTGTGGCACTGAGAAGAACCGTGCTGCCCTCCGGCACTTCACCACGCACAATTTTCTGGCTCAACCCCGTTTCAATCAACCGCGTAATCAAACGGCGGAGCGGGCGGGCGCCAAAGTCCGGATCATAGCCTTGCGCCGCCAGCAAATCCAGCGCTTTGTCATCCCATGTAAGATGAATATTCAACTGTTTTTGCAACCGCTGACTCAAGTTTTGCAGCAAAATCGACCCAATGTTCTTGACCTGTTCTGCCGTGAGGGCATTGAACACGATGATATCGTCAATCCGGTTCAAAAACTCCGGCCGGAAATAACTGCGCATCAGCGCAAGGACCCGTTCTTTGGCCGTCGCAAAATCATTCTTCAAAATCTCCGCCGAACCCAAGTTGGAAGTCATGATAATAATCGTATTTTTGAAATCGACCGTCCGCCCTTTGCTGTCCGTTAAACGGCCGTCATCCAAGATCTGCAGCAAGATGTTGAACACATCCGGATGCGCTTTCTCAATTTCATCCAATAACAGCACGCTGTAGGGGCGGCGCCGGACTGCTTCCGTTAATTGTCCGCCTTCGTCATAGCCGATATAGCCGGGAGGCGCCCCCACCAAACGGGACACCGTATGCTTTTCCATGTATTCGCTCATATCCAAACGGACCATGCTCCGTTCATCGTCAAAAAGCGCTTCCGCCAGCGTTTTCGCCAGTTCGGTCTTACCAACCCCGGTCGGTCCAAGAAAGATAAAGGAACCAATCGGCCGGTTCGGATCTTTAATCCCCGCCCGGGCGCGGATAATCGCTTCACTGACCGCCGTGACCGCTTCTTCCTGGCCAACCACCCGCTGATGCAAGATCGTTGTCAAATTGGTCAGTTTCTCGCGTTCTCCGGCCAGCATCCGACGTACCGGGATCCCGGTCCAGCGGCTGACCACTTTGGCAATATCATCTTCATCCACTTCTTCTTTCAACATCATCTTATGCGTCCGCTGTTGGGCCAATTTTTCCTCTTCCTCTGCAAGCTGGCGTTCCAATTCCGGCTTGCGCCCATATTTCAGTTCCGCCAGCCGGTTCAGGTCGTAGGCCCGTTCCGCCGTTTCCATTTCCGTCCGGACCTCTTCAATCGCTTTTTTCAGTTCCCTTAGCCGGACAATCGCCTGTTTTTCAATCTGCCACTGCGCCTTAAGCGTATCGGCTTCCTCTTTCAAACCCCGCAATTCCTCGCGCAGATGCACAAGGCGTTCCTCGGACTGCGGATCGCTTTCTTTTTTCAACGCCTGCTCTTCTATTTCCAACTGCATGATCCGCCGCAGCGTTTCATCCATTTCGCTCGGCATCGAATCGATCTCGGTCCGCAATTTCGCCGCCGCTTCATCCATCAAATCGATGGCTTTATCCGGCAGGAACCGGTCAGCAATATACCGGTCCGACAATACTGCGGCCGCAACCAACGCCGAGTCTTTAATTTTTACGCCGTGGTGGACCTCATACCGTTCGCGCAAGCCCCGCAAAATAGAGATCGTATCTTCTACGGTCGGCTGATCGACCAGGACGGGCTGAAAACGCCGTTCCAAGGCTGCATCCTTTTCAATATGCTTGCGGTATTCATTCAGGGTTGTCGCGCCAATGCAGCGCAATTCGCCGCGGGCCAGCATCGGCTTCAAGATATTGCCGGCATCCATTGCGCCTTCGGCCGCGCCTGCACCGACAACGGTATGCAGTTCATCGATAAACAGGATAATCCGGCCGCTGGCTTTGGCAATTTCGTTTAACACACTTTTCAAACGCTCTTCAAACTCACCCCGGTATTTTGCCCCGGCAACCAACGCCCCCATATCCAGGGAATATACTGTCTTATTCTTCAAACTTTCCGGAATGTCACCGGCTACGATCCGTCTGGCCAGTCCTTCCACAATCGCGGTCTTGCCAACACCGGGTTCACCGATCAATACCGGGTTATTTTTCGTCCGCCGCGACAAAATTTCCACTACCCGCCGAATTTCATCGTCCCGGCCGATCACCGGATCCAGTTTGCCGTCGGCAGCTAATTTGGTCAGGTCGCGGCCATATTTCTCCAGCGCTTTAAAGCTTTCTTCCGGATTATCATTCGTGATGGTGCGACCCTGCCGGAATTCCGCAATCAATTGTTGGATCCCAGCCCGGTTCAAGCCAAACTCACGGCATAACTTCACAACATCGCTGTCGCCGTCCTCGACGATAGCCAACAGCAAATGCTCTGCGCTGATATACTCATCTTTCATCGTTTCCGCTGTTTTTTCCGCCAGCGCCAACACCCGGATCATGGCCGTTCCCATCCGCAGCCCGCCGTCCTGACCCCGAACCGACGGTGTCTGTTTCAATAACTGTTCTACTTTCATTGCGAACAATTTCACATCAACATTGGAACGGGCAAACACATACGAGTTCAGGCCTTCCGTATCTTTAAGCAGCGCCAGCAGCAAATGCCGGGTGCTTATCTCCTGATGGTAATGAAGCGCTGCGATTTGCTGCGCTTCCTGCAATGCTTGCAGCGCTTTCTGGGTATATTTTTCTTCTCTCATGATTCTGCCTCCTTACTATGGCTCCGTTACCGTTATCGGGCAACGGCTATTTTCATACTGCGATCAATGCTTCCGCAGGGCGGCTAACCGCCGGTATAATTCCACTTCTTCCGCCGTAAGATTTTTCGGGACGTCAACCCGGATTTTTAACAGGACATCGCCTTGTACGTCCTGCGGCCCTTTTAATCCTTTTCCGCGCAACCGCAGGATTTGGCCGGTGTGAATGCCCGGCTGCACAGTAACTTTCACACTACCGGTCGGTACGGACACGGTGACGCTATCGCCTAAAACAGCTTGTTCCGGGTAAATCGTTACTTCGGCTTCCAGATTGACCTGGTCAACAACCTGCCATTCCTTATCCTTGGCCGCTTTGATATGCAGCAGCAAATCACCTGCCGCCCCGCCGCCGAAGCCTTTGCCGCCCAACCCTTTCAGGCGGACAACTGCACCTTCATATAAATGCGGCGGAATCGTTACCGCAATCGTTTTAATTTCCTCCGTCGTACCCATGCCGCCGCAGGTGCGGCAAACCCCACGCTGGGTATACCGTTCCCCGCCGCAGGCAGCACAAACTTGCGGCATGCTTAGCCGAAGTTCTTTTTGTCCCCCTTGCACCAGTTCCTTGATCGTCAGACTGATCTCCGCGTCAACATTCTCCCCGGTCATGCGGTGAGTCTGCCGTCCGCCCCCCCGTACGCTGGCGTTAAAAAAATCTTCCCCAAATATCGAAGAAAAGAAATCACTAAAGCGAGGATCACTACTACCGGCCGTATGATAACCATAACTTTGCCACCCCTGCTGTGGTTCGAAATCCTGTCCGGCCTGCCAATTCATGCCCAACTGATCGTATTTTTTGCGTTTTTCCGGATCTTTCAACACTTCATACGCTTCATTGATCAGTTTGAACTTTTCTTCTGCCGCATTCTTCGCATCGCCTTGATAGACGTCCGGATGGTATTTGCGGGCTAAGTTCCGGTAAGCTTGTTTTATTTCCTTTTCCGTAGCCGTTTTTGCAACGCCTAACGTTTCGTAGTAATCAATGTATTGCACAGCAGTAATTCACCTCTTTTCGCTTTATTCTCTTTTTTTCTTGTTTGACTTTTTGACTTTTCCTATACTTTCATTGTAATAACACCAATCAGGATTTGCAAGAGGTCTTTGCACTTTTTTCGTTGATTTGTTACTATTTTTTTGCCGGTATTCATTCTGAAAAAAGAAAAAGCATTTTAATTTCGCAAGCGAAATCAAAATGCTTTAACCAACAATTCGTATATACACAAATTCGTCCAACAAACTTGTTATGATTGAACATGGTGCCGCAAGACAGAATCGAACTGTCGACACGAGGATTTTCAGTCCTCTGCTCTACCGACTGAGCTACCGCGGCAAATAAATGGCGACCCTGATCGGATTTGAACCGACGATCTCCGCCGTGACAGGGCGGCATGTTAGACCGCTACACCACAGGGCCGCAAGAAAAGATGGTGGGCGATGACGGGATCGAACCGCCGACATCCTGCTTGTAAGGCAGGCGCTCTCCCGGCTGAGCTAATCGCCCTTATATCATAAAAATAAGGTTGAGGCTAAAGCGCCTAAACGCTTATTTTATGGATGAATGGTGACCCGTAGGGGATTCGAACCCCTGAAGCCGCCGTGAAAGGGCGGTGACTTAACCGCTTGTCAAACGGGCCATTTATGAACTTGTTCCTGAGTACTTTTGTATTATATCCAAAAGTACTCGTTTTGGCAAGTCTTTTTTTTGCAGATTTTTAAATTTTTGCGGCGATTAATTTTCCCATTTCTGCGGTGCTAACTTTTGTCGTTCCAGCTTTATACAGATCTGCGCAACGGTACCCTTCTGCCAGAACGTCCGCCACCGCTTTTTCAATCGTCGCTGCCGCTTCATCCGCTGCCAGCGAATGCCGTAAAAGCATGGCCGCGGACAAAATGGTCCCGACCGGGTTGGCAATTCCCTGACCGGCAATATCCGGCGCCGAACCGTGGATCGGCTCGTAGAGGCCCGTACCATCCCCCAGGCTGGCCGAAGGCAGCATCCCAATGGAACCGGTTAAGACCGCGGCTTCGTCGCTTAAAATATCGCCAAATAAGTTCCCGGTGACGATGACGTCAAAATTCTGCGGCGCCAGCACCATTTGCATGGCGCAATTGTCCACGTACATATGGTCTAACGTGATGCCGTCAAACTCAGCCGCAACTTCACCGGCTGTTTTGCGCCACAACCGGGAAGTAAACAGGACATTCGCTTTATCGACGGAGGTAACTTTGCCCCGCCGCTGCTTAGCCGCCTGGCAAGCGATGCGTACGATGCGCTGTACTTCCGGCACACTGTAATTTTCCACATCCCAGGCCCGATCACCCTCTTGGCCTTTTTCGCCGTAGTAAATGCCGCCATTCAACTCCCGGACAATCAGAATGTCAACGCCTTTGATTTTTTCCGGTTTCAACGGCGAATAATCGACCAGTGTATCAAATACACGGATCGGGCGTAAGTTAGCGTATAAACCCAATGCTTTACGCAGGCCCAAAATGGCTTGTTCCGGGCGCAGTTTCGGTTCAACCTGATCCCATTTAGGCCCCCCAACTGCGCCCAACAATACAGCGTCAGCGGTTTTTGCCGCTTTGACAGTGCTTTCAGGCAGCGGTTCACCGTACTTATCGAGAGCTGCGCCTCCGGCAGAATAGACTTCGAAATTCAAATTCAAACCCGACTTTTTTGCCGTTATCGCTAAAATATCCTGCGCAACCGCTGTGATCTCTGTACCAATGCCATCGCCTGGGATGACAACTATGTGTTTACTCATTTTTGCACCCCTTTAACGTAGCTGATCAATCCTCCGGATTGCGCAATTTCTTGGATAAAGCCCGGCAACGGCTGCGCCTGAAACGTCTCCCCGCTCGTGATATCTTCAACGGTGCCCTTGGCCAAATCCACTTTCAGCCGATCGCCCGCCTTAATTTTTTTGGCGTCAGGGCCCAATTCCAGCAACGGCAACCCAATATTAATCGCATTGCGGTAAAAGATACGGGCAAAACTGTCAGCCACCACGCAGGTTATACCGCTGCCCTTAATGGCCAAGGGAGCATGCTCCCGCGAAGACCCGCAGCCGAAGTTTCGTTCGGCAACCATGATATCCCCGGCCTGCACGTTGGCGGCAAAGGTTTCATCGATGTCTTCCATGCAATGCACGGCGAGCTCTTTCGGATCAGCCGTCGTCAAGTGACGGGCCGGAATAATTACATCCGTATCCACGTTATCGCCATATTTCCACACTTTTCCTTCTAAAATCATGTTTAAACCCCCTCCGGTCCGGCAATACGGCCGGCAATTGCACTGGCAGCAGCGACTGCCGGACCTGCTAGATAGACTTCACTGTCGACATGTCCCATACGACCCTTAAAATTACGGTTGGTAGTCGCTACCGCTTTTTCACCGGCGGCCAAAATCCCCATATGCCCGCCGAGGCACGGTCCGCAGGTTGGTGTACTCACAATGGCGCCCGCCTTGATAAAGGTCGCAATATACCCTTTTTCCAACGCCGTTAAGTAAACAGCCTGGCTGCCGGGAATAATGATGGTCCGCACGTTGGGATGGACGGACTTGCCGGCCATAATGACGGCAGCTTGCTTTAAGTCTTCGATGCGCCCGTTGGTACAAGAACCGATGACAACCTGGTCAATCGGAATCTCCGCCAACCCATGTACCGGCCGAACATTCTCCGGCAAATGCGGCAGCGCAACCACCGGCGTCAACTCGGAAAGATTGATCTCCACCGTGCGTTCGTAAACGGCATCCTTATCCGCTGTTACGACCGTGTACGGTTTTTTGGCCCGGCCGTTAAGATAAGCAATGGTAGCGCCATCAACCGGGAAAATACCATTTTTGGCGCCGCACTCAATCGCCATATTGGAGATCGTCAGGCGGTCCGTCATGGAAAGGGCAGCGACGCCTGGACCGATGAATTCAAGCGACTGGTAGCGGGCGCCGTCAACGCCGATCATGCCGATCAGTGTTAAAATCACGTCCTTGCCGCAAACCCATTTCGGCAGACTGCCGGTAAGGTTTACTTGAATCGCGGAAGGAACCTTAAACCAGGTATCGCCGGTTGCCATCGCCGCTCCCATATCGGTGGAGCCGACACCAGTGGCAAAGGCTCCCACCGCGCCGTACGTACACGTATGCGAGTCAGCGCCGATGATGACTTCACCGGGGACAACCAACCCTTCTTCGGGCAGAAGAACATGTTCAATCCCCATGCGGCCGACTTCAAAATAATTCGTAATCTGATGCTCACGGGCAAACTCGCGCACTGTTTTCGCCATTTGGGCCGATTTAATATCTTTATTCGGCGTAAAATGGTCCGGAACCAATACAATCTTGTCTTTATCGAAGACCGGCTTGCCGATTTTAGTAAACTCGGCGATTGCCGGCGGCGAAGTAATGTCATTGCCCAGGACAATATCCACCTTCGCTTTGATCAGTTGTCCCGCTTGGACACTGTCAAGACCGGCATGGTTAGCCAGGATCTTTTCCGTCATTGTCATTCCCATTACATATTGCCTCCCACCACTTCTTTTTTCTGCGGATAGCCGCACACAGCCAACATCCGGTTCAGCGCGCTGACATAGGCTTTGGCACTGGCTTCAATAATATCGGTGCTCAAGCCTCGTCCGCTGAATACCCTGCCGTCGCGATCCAACCAAGCGGTCGCTTCCCCTAACGCGTCCTGCCCGGCAGTAACCGCTTTAATCTGATAATCTTTTAGATTAATTTCAAACCCAACAGCCGCTTCAATCGCTTTAAAGACCGCGTCGACCGGGCCATCGCCGCAGCAAGCCTGCTCTAACAACCCTCCGCTCGTTTCCAGCCGCACTGATGCCGTTGCGACCGTTTGGTTGCCGCTAACTACGTTGTGATACACTAACCGGTACCATTCCGGTTTTACCGACGCTTTTTCCGTGACCAACGCTTCAATATCTTTATCGAAAACCATCTTTTTCCTGTCGGCTAAATCTTTAAAGCGGATAAACAAAGCATTGATCGTTTCCACATCCAAATCATAGCCCATATCGCGCAGCCGGTCTTCAAACGCATGACGGCCGGAATGTTTGCCCAAAACCAAGGAATTGCGGCTGATCCCGATCGTTTCCGGGCTCATGATTTCATAGGTCAAGGAATTGTTCAACACGCCATGCTGATGGATGCCTGATTCATGCGCAAACGCGTTGTCGCCGACAATGGCCTTCGTAGGCGTTACACTAACTCCGGACAAGGCGCTGACCAACCGGGAGGTCCGGTAGATGTTCTTGGTTTCGATTTGCGTTTGCGCGTTATAATACGCTTTCCGCGTATTCAAGGCCATAACCACTTCTTCCAGCGATGCATTGCCGGCTCGCTCTCCCAAGCCGTTCATGGCGCATTCGACTTGAGTAGCGCCGTTGCGCACGGCGGCCAACGAATTGGCTACCGCCATTCCCAAATCATCGTGGCAGTGGACGCTGATTTCCGCTTTATCAATATTCGGCACATGCGCTCGGATATAGCGGATCAATTCGCCGTACTCATCGGGCGTTGTATAGCCTACCGTATCCGGAATATTAATGGTAGTGGCTCCCGCATCGATCACCGCTGTGAAAATTTCACACAAATAATCTTTGTCGGAACGGGATGCGTCTTCGGCGGAAAATTCAACATCCGACACATACCTGCGGGCATGAATGACCGCTTCCCGCGCTTGCTTCAAGACCTGCTCCCGGGTCATTTTCAATTTAAATTCCAAGTGAATATCACTCGTAGCAATAAACGTATGAATACGCGCTCTTTCTGCCGTCTCCAAGGCCTTCCCAGCCGCGTCGATATCTTTGGTATTGGCGCGCGCTAACGCGGCGATGATTGGTCCTCTTACTTTTTCTGCGATCTGCCGTACCGCTTCAAAATCACCCGGCGACGCGATCGGGAAACCGGCTTCAATGACATCGACTTTCAATTTGGCTAACGCTTGGGCAATCTCTACTTTTTCGCTGGCTTCCAAACAGACTCCCGGTGTTTGTTCCCCATCACGTAATGTCGTATCAAATATCTTAATCATTCTCTCTTCCATTTTGTTCCACTCCTCTTTCCCTCTTTCAATTTTTGTACCTTTGGTTCTGTGATTGCGAAAAAACCCACCATCATGGCATACGAACTTGCTTTTATCACGACATTGCCCCTTTGTCTTGTGTTCTTCCGCCCCTCTCAATCAAAAAATCAGAAAACCGCCCCTATCAACAAACATCGGTCTGTTGATAGGGGCGGCTAGTTTCCGCGGTACCACCCTACTTGGTTCTCCTTGCGCCGCAGCTTCCGTGCGACTTCCTGGTAACGTCAGGCCCCGCTTGGATCTACTGCCGCAACCTAATTGTTGCCGGTTTCGACCTAAGAGTTCATGGGTGAGTATTCGACAATTGCCCCGCACCGGTTCGCAGCTCCACCGGCTCTCTGCAGCAGGTTACCCAACAGTCTTTCTCCCAATCATCACCGTTTCATAATATAGAGTTGTCAAACAAGCAATTAAAAAATCAATTAAAAAACCGCCCTATCAACAAACATTCGTCTGTTGATAGGGGCGGCTAGTTTCCGCGGTACCACCCTACTTGGTTCTCCTTGCGCCGCAGCTTCCGTGCGACTTCCTGGTAACGTCAGGCCCCGCTTGGATCTACTGCCGCAACCTAATTGTTGCCGGTTTCGACCTAAGAGTTCATGGGTGAGTATTCGACAATTGCCCCGCACCGGTTCGCAGCCCCACCGGCTCTCTGCAGCGGTTACCCAACAGTCTTTTTCCCAATCATCACTGTTTCGTTTTACTATGCAGTTTCGTGTAGCATGTTTACAATATATCAGCATAATTTCGCTTTGTCAATGTTTTTTTGTAAACTTTTTTTATCGATAGTGCCGCTCCATCCCGTTTCACTTTTGCGAAAGCGGATCTTCCATCAATTTTTCCGTTCTTTCGTCCCCGCTCGCCTCCAGACGAAATGTTACGCCCCGATCTATAGCCTCGTCACCGTAAGCCCACAGTGCCGGCCAAACCACCGCCGGACTGCTGCGTATCACGACCGTCAAGCCTTTAAGTGCATACACCAGGGAGTAGCTGTCCAAAACCCGCAGCAGCCGCTGCAGCTCTTGTCCGCTTATCGTCTCGCGATGCGTTTGGATCGCCAGACGAAACGCTACTTGCGCCCCTGCCGCCACCGGTTTATCCCACCGCGCGACGAGGAAACCCGGTTCAAGATTTCCGAGATCACTCATTCGCTTGACCTGACGACCGTCTTTTTCCAGCGCCGCGGCCTTAGCCGCATCAAACTCTTCTGCACAAGGAGGAAAAAACAAGCCGCGCCGGATTTCACGACAACACGGCAACAAAGCACTAAGCGCCGCTTCCGAAAACAAATGACTGCCGACAAACACGCTGGCGGAATCATAGCGAGCTTTTTCTTCGTACATTCTACCCCACGGACTGTGTTTGGTCAGCACACCGACCACCAAACTGCCGCCCGGCTTCAGAACCCGCAACGCCTCCAGCAGGACACCCCGCGGATCCGACGCAAATTCTAACGCCGTTACCGACAACACCAGATCAAAACTTTCCGCGGCAAACGGCAGAGCGTTAAAATCGCCCTGCAGCCATTGAATATTCACTCCCAGAGTTTTTGCTTTCTGTTTCGCTTGCGCCAGCATTCCGGCCGAACTATCGACCCCGCTGACAACACAACCGCGTTTCGCCAGCTCAATGCTATAGTTCCCGGTTCCGCAGCCCAAATCCAGCACCGCAGCTTCCGGCGACAAAGGAGCAACTTCCCATACCAATTCCTTCTGCACCTGATCGGCAAAATGGCCGCACGAGGTTTCATACCATGCGTCGTAGCGGTCGGCAACCCGGTCAAAACGGTTCATATCCACACCTCCGCAAAAGATGGTTCGGTTCGTTCGCCTGGTCTACTTATAGTATAGCTCGCCGGCCGCTGCCTGCCCATCCTTTTTAATTCGTCCGAAGATGGCTTTGCGGCCTATCTTCAACGATACGGCAAAAGGCCGGCTGCGAAATGAACTTCGCAGCCGGCCTTTGCTTAAAACGATCGTATTGATTTCTTGTGAAATCCGTTTTGCGGATCCCGTCAATCGGCTTAGAACAAGCCGGTGATTTTGCCTCTGTTGTCGATATCCATGACTTCAGCAGCCGGTTTTTTCGGCAAGCCCGGCATCGTCATAATGTCACCAGTAACGGCTACCAGGAAGCCGGCGCCGGCAGACACGCGGATCTCACGAACCGTGATGTTGAAATTCGACGGACGGCCGATTTTCGCAGCGTCATCGCTGAAGGAGTATTGCGTTTTCGCGATACAGATCGGCGTTTTATCAAAGCCAAGAGCAGTGAGTTCGGCAATCGCCTTTTCTGCTGCCGGAGCATAATTTACGCCGTCTGCGCCATAGATTTCTTTGGCAATGGTCGCAATTTTCTCTTTGATCGGCAGTTCTGCGTCGTAGAGGAACCGGAAATTGCTCGGTTTTTCCATAGCAGCCAGTACTTCGTTAGCCAGGGCTTGTCCGCCCTCGCCACCTTTGGCCCAAACTTCGGACAAGGCCACTGAAGCGCCCATTTTCCGGCAGGCGTCTTCCACCCAGGCCAATTCTTGCGCCGTATCGGTCGGGAACGCATTGATTGCAACAACTGCGTTCAGGCCGAATTTTTGTACGTTTTCGATATGCTTGATGAGGTTGGCCATCCCTTTTTCCAAGGCAGCCATGTTTTCTTTGCCCAGATCGGCTTTGGCTACGCCGCCATGGGATTTCAATGCCCGGATCGTTGCCACGAGAACGACAGCATCAGGCTGGATACCGGCAAAGCGGCATTTGATATCCATGAATTTTTCGGCGCCCAGATCGGCGCCGAAACCGGCTTCCGTAACTACTACGTCCGCCATTTTGAGCGCGAATTTAGTGGCCATGACGCTGTTGCAGCCATGGGCGATATTCGCGAACGGTCCGCCATGAATGAAAGCAGGAGTATTTTCCAACGTTTGTACCAGGTTCGGTTTAATGGCGTCTTTGAACAACAATGTCAATGCGCCGGCAACATTCAGGTCAGCTACCGTAATCGGTTTGTTGTCATAGGTGTAAGCGACAATGATACGGTTAATCCGTTGTTTCATATCGTCAAGATCAGAAGCCAGGCAAAGGATCGCCATCATTTCGGAAGCTACCGAAATATCGAAACCGCCTTCGCGGGGAATACCATTCGCTTTACCGCCCAGACCGCAAACGATTTGGCGCAGTGCACGCTCGTTGAGGTCCATAACCCGGCGCCAGGTAACCCGACGTGGATCAATTCCCAATACGTTGCCATGGTGAATATGGTTGTCAATAATAGCTGCCAACAGATTGTTCGCAGTCGTTACAGCGTGGATATCACCGGTGAAATGCAGGTTGATGTCTTCCATCGGTACAACTTGAGCATAACCGCCGCCGGCAGCGCCGCCTTTTACACCGAAGCACGGTCCAAGGGACGGCTCGCGCAACGCAATGACGACCTTTTTCCCTAATTGACGCAATGCATCGCCAAGGCCAACCGTAGTCGTTGTTTTTCCTTCGCCGGCCGGAGTCGGGTTGATGGCGCTGACCAAAACGAGTTTTGCGTTCGGACGGTCTTTTAAGCGATCCCACGCATCGAGAGAAACTTTCGCTTTATATTTACCGTAGAGTTCAACCTCGTCTTCGCTGAGACCAAGTTCTGCAGCAACCGTTGTAATGGCTTTCATTTGCGCCTCTTGGGCAATTTCCACGTCACTTTTCATGTGTACAAAACCTCCACCTTATTATGTTATATTTTCTATCCGTACTCATTTATTGTAATCAGTACGGTTTACCGATTCAAGCATAAAGCTGTCTTACCCGTTGCGGCTTGGGGAAAATTTATTATTGTTCAATACGAATGTGACAAGAAGACCGATGAATAACAGGCCCGCTGCACAAATAAATGTGTACTGAGCTGCCTGGGCAGCAAAATTATCTTTTAAAAAAGCTACAATTTGCGGTCCAACAATCCCTGCGCAGCCCCAAGCTGTCAGTATGCTCCCGTACACAACCGGCATGTGTTTCAGGCCAAACACGTCGAGGACAAACGAAGGCATGGATCCGAAGCCGCCACCGTAGCATAACAGGACATAACAGACCAGAACACCAAACATCAGCGGACTGTTGACAAACAGAAGGGCAATGAACACTAGCAGCTGGCTTCCGAGCAGGATGCGGAAAGTTTGAATACGGCCGATCTTATCCGATAAACCGCCCCAGAAAAACCGTCCTACCCCGTTGAAAATCGAACTGATCGCGATCAGCGTTGCTCCGGCCGCCGCGAGACCGGCGATGACCTGCGGGTCACGCAGCACCGCTGGATCCATCGTCTTTTTCAACAAGTCTTGCAACAAGGGGGATTGGAAACCAATGAACATAATCCCTGCGGTGATATTCATGAAGAATACGATCCACATGAGCAAAAACTTGCTCGATTTCACGCACTGCGCCGCACTGATCGGTTCCTGGGAACCTTGTGCGGGGCCTTGGGCCGCAGGAGGCGTATAACCTTTCGGTACAAATCCCGGCGGCGGATTAACCAGGCAATAACCTGCCGGCAAAGTAACAATCAGCATTACCATTCCGATCGAAGAGAATACCAGGACAAGATTTCCGCCGGTCATTGCCATAATCAGGGGGGCGAGAATTTTGGCCATCATGAGAGCGCCGAAGCCAAAGCCCATGACAACCATCCCGGTAATAAACCCTTTCTTATCCGGAAACCATTTTGCCGCCGTCGCTACCGGCGTTACGTAACCAAGGCCCAAGCCAATTCCGCCAACCAGCCCATAACCTATATAAAGTAAAGGAAGACTTTTAATGAATAAGGCATAAGCAGCAATCAAATAACCCAAACTAAACAAGGCGCCGCCGCTCATTGCCAATTTCCGGGGGCCGTATTTGGGGAGATTGATGCCACCCCAGGCCGCGGCAAGACCAAGGAAAAAGATCGCCAGGCTAAACGCCCAAGCGGCTTGGGAGTTGGTCCATTTCCCGGCTGCCATTACCGGCTGCTGGAAAAAACTCCAGGCATACACGGTTCCGAGGGCAAGTTGCAACAAAGTTCCCATAATCGCGATCAGCCATCGGTTAGGCATTTCTTTCATTTCAACTTACATCTCCTTTACTGCAGACCTAACTGCAGTTTCGTAGCTTTCAGCGTATTGAAGAGCAACATAACGATTGTCAACGGCCCTACGCCGCCAGGAACAGGAGTCATAGCTCCCGCTACATCTTTACAGGCTTCAAAATTAACATCACCAACCAGTTTGCTGTCGACCCGGTTAATGCCGACGTCAATAACAGTAGCGCCTGGTTTCACCATGTCCGGAGTGACAAAGTTTGGTTTGCCGATTGCGGCAACCAGAATGTCGGCTTCGCGGCATACGGACGCCAGATCTTGCGTTCTCGAGTGGCAGATATTCACAGTGGCATTTCTGGCCAATAACAGGTTAGCCATTGGCTTGCCGACGATATTGCTGCGGCCAATGACAACCGCGCGTTTTCCTTCCGTCGGGATACCGCAGATTTCCAGCATTTTGATAACGCCGTTCGGAGTGCAAGGAACCAGTCCTTCCCGGCCAATGCCGAGATTACCCACATTGAGAGGATGGAAACCATCGACGTCTTTATCCGGACGGATCTGGTCAAGAACACGTTCTGTATTAATGTGCTTAGGTAAAGGCAACTGTACGAGAATGCCGTGAATTTTCGGATTTTGGTTTAAACCGTCCAAGGTGGCGAGCAGCTCTTCCTCGGTTGTTTCTGCAGGCATTTTGATAACCTCTGAATACACACCGATTTCTTCGCAAGCTTTGTGTTTGCGTCCGACATAGACTTTGGAAGCCGGATCTTCACCCACAATGATTACGGCAAGGCCAGGCGTAACCCCGTGTTGTTCGCGCAAAGCACTCACGCCGTCGATAACTTCTTGTTTGATGGTCGCTGCGATCTTATTCCCATCCAATAATTGCATTGTTCCAATGTCCCCTTTCACTTCTCCACGCTTGTTGTTCTATATTATAGTACAACATACCATAATATGATACAGTTAGATTGTATCATTCTTAGTACCAGATTGCAATAATTAAACTGAAAAAATGTAAATTTTCTTATTGTTATTAGAACGGCCTATAGTAAAATTCCCGTGCGATCGAATTGCTTTTCCGCAGCTGACCCGAAGATTTCCAAAGGACTCTTTGGGTCGTCGCCTAAGTTACTAAATTCACATAAAAACACTGCGAAAATTCCCGCCTTCGGTATGGAGTTTTCGCAGTAAAAAGGATCGTATATTATTTTCGTAAAATTGGCAGTGTATTGGCCCCTTGCGGCATGAGTGTATACATCGGCTTCTCGGCGCCGCATTTCGCTCTGGCAACCTCGAGGGCCTCTTCGATCGTAGTCGCTGCGATCATGCCGGTTTTAGCGACAAAATCAGCGTTTTCTTTCTGCGTAACAAGAATGTAGGTCGCGTGGTCGCTGCACTCCACTTCTTTTAACGCAACCCAGCCGGGAATCGCAAAATCTTTCCGCAATGCGGTATCCAATCCAACTTTGCCCTCATATTGGAACCACTGCGAAAATTCCAGCGGCTCGTAAATATCCGGACATTCGCTTAAAATAATAACCGCTCCGCTTTTTTTTACGGCATACAGGGCATTATCCATCGTTTTGCCGGTTTGATACAGGTTGATATCCTTCGGATAACCGCCGGCAGTCGCAATCACGATATCGGCCAGCGCGTCGATTTCCACACCGTATACCTTATCCACCAATCCACAACCCGCCATCCAGGCAGTTACCCAGTTCCCGGCGAAAATCCCGGCAAATTTGCTGTCCGGCGTCGGTACCATATTGATGATAAAATCCGGTTGGACAAAACCGGCAATTTCCATCATATCTTCGTGCACCGGGTTGCCTTTGGTGATGCGAGAGGCCGAACGCGGGTCGGTGCCCTTCCCCACTTCTTTGCTCAAGCCCAGCAAATGATTTTGCCGGATCGTTTTGATCGAACTGATGCCCGGCAGAATGCTCTTGCGGCCGCCACCGAACCCGGCATTGTAATGGAAAATGATTCCGCCCGTCAAAATAACCCGGTCTGCTTCGGCAATCAGTCTATTCACCGAAACTTCCGTACCAAAACTGGTTGTCCCCAAATACACCATGTTTTCCTCATCCCAGGCGTCATGGTTGACAATCTTAATCCGGTTGCAAACTTCCTGTCCGCATAATTGAACAAATTCTTCTGCCGTATTTTGCCGATGTCCGCCGACGGCAATCACAATCGTGATATTTTCATCCGGAACGCCTGCTTGGTTTAACACAGAAAGTACTTCCGGCAGCACGATCGGCATCTGCTGCCAGGCGCGGGTGATATCGCTGACCGTGATGACTACCTTTTCGCCCGGTTTTACGATTTGCCCCAATGGGGGTGAATCGATCGGTTTGACTAATGCGGCACGAATTGCCTGCTGAATATCGGCAACGGGCGAAAATTCCTTCCCGATAATTTCATGTTGTATCTGATCTTCCGGCAAAGAAAATTGTACTTCGCCTTTGCCGTACTTAAATTGAAATTCTTTCATTCCCAGCACTCCTCTTTTTCGGCAAATAATCCTGCTTCGTTTTTTTCATCTTGCAGTCCGCTGCCTTACTCTGACTCGTAGGAAAATCCATCTGGTAGTACAACAACAAAAAACGGTATAAGACTCCGCGTTCGTTTTAAAGGTTCGGAAGGAATTTCCTTCCGAACCTTTAATCAGTTTGCCGTCACGGCAGAATCTATGAGTTAGGCAGCCCTATCTTAGTATAACCGTTTTAAATCTTCATCCTTCATGGTAAAGGTGTGTTTGTCTTCCGGGAACGTTCCTTCATCAATTTCCTTGCACCAGGTGTCGAATACTTCGACAATTTGGTTGCCCATTTGCGCGTACTGTTTTACAAACTTCGGCACAAACTTATCAAATACACCGATCAAATCGTATGCATTTAAGTTATGGCCATCGCAATATTTTCCGCCGCCAACGCTGATCGTAGCACACTTCACCCTCTCAGTAATCAGCTTGCACAGTCCGGCCGGCATGCACTCCAATACCATGGCAAAAACACCTGCGTTATCAAGAGCGATTGCCGCCTGCATTAATTCTTCGGCAGCTTCCGCACTCTTGCCCTGCACCTTGAAGCCGCCCATCATGGCAGCCGTTTGCGGCGTTAAACCAATATGGCCAATTACCGGGATTCCAGCGTCAACAACCGCTCTCACAGTGTCAACAATTTTAATGTTGCCTTCCATTTTTACGCAGTCTGCGCCGGCTTTCAGCAATGTACCGGCATTGCGGATTGCATCATCTTTGTTCACTTGATAGGACAAGAAGGGCATATCGCCAACGACAAACGTGTTGGGAGCTCCACGGCGAACCAGTTTTAAATGGTATAAAACATCTTCCATGTTAACCGGCACTGTTCCATCCAATCCTTGGATAACCATTCCCAAAGAATCGCCGACTAAGATCATTTCGGCGGCCGAACGGTCAACCAGGTTCGCCATCGGATAATCGTATACTGTGATCATTTTGAATTTTTGTCCTGTTGCTTTGCGCTCCAAAATACCCGGGATGGTAATTTTCGTTTTTGCCATAATATGATGCCCTCCTAATTATTTTTAATTTGTTTTCTTATTTGAATACTGCGCCAGCCATGGCGGAAGAGACCATTTTTGCATACCGTTCCAAATAACTTCCTTTAATAACATGGTCTTGCGGCATCGGTTTCCAGGCCGCTTTGCGGCGAGCCAGTTCTTCATCAGAAACATGCAGGGTGATTTTTCCGTTAGGAATATCAATTTCAATCATATCGCCTTCTTCAATCAGGGCGATCGGGCCGCCATCAGCCGCCTCCGGCGATATGTGTCCGACAGCAGCACCGGCTGTCGCGCCCGAGAACCGGCCGTCGGTAACCAACGCCACTTCCTTGGATAAGCCCATGCCGACGATTGCCGCTGTAGCAGTCAGCATTTCCCGCATTCCCGGACCGCCTTTCGGCCCTTCGTAACGTACCACAACGACATCGCCCGGTTTAATTTGTCCGCCGTAAATCGCGGCAACTGCCGGTTCTTCCTGGTTGAAGATCCGGGCCGGCCCTTTATGATGGTACATTTCCGGTACCACCGCTGCGCTCTTACATACGGAGCCTTCCGGGGCGAGATTGCCGTATAACAACTGCAGACCGCCTTTCGCGGAATACGGGTTGTCCATAGGCCGGATTACATTGTCGCAAATGACTTTCGCCTCTTTCACATTCTCGGCAACAGTTTGTCCGGTCACCGTCATCGCTTCGGTATGCAAAAGGCCATTTTGCGCCAATTGGTTCATTAATGCCGTAATTCCGCCCGCATTATGGACATCGGCCGGATAGTGGCCGCCCGGCGCCGGCTTAATCTTAATTAAGTGCGGTACCTTGGGAGCAAAATCAGCAAACGTATTGATATCAAACTCGATGCCCGCCGTTTTCGCCAAGGCCGTTAAATGCAGGAGGGAATTGGTCGATCCGCCAATCGCCAAGTCAACCGTAATCGCGTTTTCGATGGCTTCTTTGGTGACGATCTGCCGCGGCAGAATGGATTTATTGTACAATTCCATAATCTTTTTGCCAGTTAATTTCGCCAAAGCCAACCGTAAGCCGGTTCCTGCTAAAGCGGATGCTCCTGGCAGGCACATGCCCAGCGCTTCGGTCAGGTAATTCATCGTATTGGCGGTTCCCAGCAAGTTGCAGGCGCCGCAGCCTGGCAAGGCAACCCGTTCTCTGCGGGACTGTTCTTCCGGAGTAATAATGCCCCGGGCCACATCGCCTTGAGCAGCCATCAGGTCAGTATAGCCAATCTCTTTGCCGTCCAAACAGCCGGTCATCATCGGACCACCGCTGATCATAATGGACGGGATATTCAAACGAACAGCCGACATCAGCAGGCCAGGCGTAATTTTATCACAGTTCGTGATCAAAACCATGGCATCATACTGATGGCCATTCACCATACATTCAACCGAATCGCAAATCAGTTCCCGGCTGGCCAACGGATAATGCATGCCATAGTTTCCTTGCGCAATTCCATCGCACAGACCAATAGTGGGAAATTCGATCGGAGTTCCGCCTGCGGCAATGACCCCTTCCCGCACGGCTTTCGCAATGGTGTCCAGGTGGAGATGTCCCGGCATGGTTTCATTCTGCGTGTTAACAATCGCTACCAATGGTTTATCCAGATCTTCCGGCAGCAAGCCCATCGAGTAGTACAGCGCCCGGTGTGTAGACCGCTCTATTCCCCTCGTTGTAATATGGCTTCTCATTGTTTATTCTGCCCCCTTTTTCTTTCCTTTATTACTATTTTACAAACCGCAAAATTTCTGCGATTTATCTCGTTAACAGCCTGTAAGACCCCGCCCTCTTAGGTCGGGGATCAACAGGCTATAACACTCGAACTAAGTTCGCTCTAAGGGTTCGGCGGGGGCAATAACCCCCTCCGAACCTAAGGCTCACTCATATTGCCAACGAGTGTCGTTTCGTGTATGATTGAACTAGGACATCAAACGTCTGATGTTTAATGTTTGCGTTTATAATTATAGCCGCCAAAAAGGTTGTCGTCAACATAATAAACAGAAAATATTTACTATATAATCAGTTTAGAATTTTCCCTTATTGCGATATTTTTTTCACATAGTCGTTGCGCCAAGAACCGTTTTTTGGCTATACTGCCTGCTGAAAAGATTGCGCAAGCGCAGCTAGTTGTTTCTGCATTTTTTTCTCGTTATAATAACTTATAGGCAACCCTGCGAGGAAGACCAGGCTTGCACCAAGCATTGACCTGACAATATAAACCTCTCACGAACTGGGCTCTATTAATAGGGGAACACGAACAATACTGAACATCTACGAAGGAGGTTTGTGTGCGTTGACAATAAAACAAAACCGTGAACCTGATTTATCTACCTTTCTGAGGCCAAAATCCAACAAATCATCGGCGGATTATGTTGTAAATACGATCAAAGAATTGCTGTTGACAAAAAAAATCATGCCTGGCGATAAATTACCCTCCGAAATGGAATTGTCCAAAATGCTTTCGGTTAGCCGGGGATCCGTCCGCGAGGCAATGAAAATACTGTCTGCCTTTGGCATCATCGAAATAAAACGCGGCGACGGAACCTACGTCTCTTCTAATATTGACGGTAAGGTCATCTTTGATCCGCTGCTGTTCAGTTTCATCCTTACGCAGCCCGGTGTCGATGAACTAAAAGAACTGCGTCTGATTTTAGAAAAAGATGTGATCCGCCTGGTGATCAAAAATGCCACGGATGAAGATATCCAAGAGCTGCGTAAATGCCAGGACGCGATGGAAAAACTCAAAAATGATACGAAAGAAAATTTTAATGAAGAGTTATTACGCTGTGAAATGGAATTCCATCAAATCCAAGGCCGCATTACCAAAAATAAGCTGTTGGAAAAAATATATAATTTTGTACTGGAATATTTTCGCCCCTACATCGCGCTTGGCATCCAAAAACATGCGTCGGGGAGCCTGGAATCCAAAGAAACCCACCAAAATATTCTGGAAGCCATTGAAAAAAGGGACCCCGTTGCGGCCGAAAAAGCAGTCGAAAGCTCTGTTGAGGTTTGGACAAACCTCTTATTAAAATAAATCCTTTCCTCTCATTTTCCCGATAGAGTACAACAAAACCAGCCATAAAAGGATAAAAAGCTATGCCCCCCTGTTCGGTAGTCAGTTTTTATGAATCATCCTGTCTACGTTTAGGAGAGCATAGCATTTTTTTAGCATTTCTATTGTACATCCGTTGCAAAAGCGAGTCTTCATTTATCCTCATCATAGTCTAAGAATGCTCCTGCGTCAATAATAGACGGAAAATTCCATCTTTTTCTGTTTTGTTGTAAATTGCTCTCTCTCTCTCAAACAATATGGCTGTCAGCGCCGTTTCGCAAGAAAATCGAACAACACATGACCGTATTTTGTTAGAATTATGCTGCCATTCGAAAGAATTCTAACAACTTTCCCCACTCCTATTCACTGCGATTTTTCCGGACAGCCTGATTTCTCTGCATTTTTATGGTCCTTCTGCTTTGGCATAGATATTGCACTATCGTTCTGCAGCATTGGCAACCTGCCAAAAATGCGTAATACGACCATTAAGAAGGAGTGATACTATGCGACTCATGCATACCAGTCTGCCAGAATTCAAAATTAAAATGCAAAGCGCCGTAATTGCCCAATCCCCCAATAAACAAATTGAAGTCCGCGGCCTCAGCGACTTACATTCCGCCAAAATGCAATCCCTGCGTACCGGCCGGATCGAAGATTCCATTACCGAAATCGCCGCCGAAAAAAGAACACAAAAGGTGGAGGTTGTTGTTCTGCCAAGAGTCCCCGAAACCATGCATACCGTGTTGGTTAAGGGCTTTGACGCCGAAGGAAACCCTACGAAAGCGATTTTAGAAGTGATCAACATTATTCACCCTACGGAAGAAGTGGAATTGGAAGGATTTACGGAAGTAGAAGATCGCCGCCCATTAATTGGCCAACACTAAGCTTCCGGCCGCTTATAGCACAAGCGAAAAATCAGCCTTACTGCCGGCAAAAGGGAAGTTACGGCAAACAGAGAATTTTTACTTTAATAGATAGAGGTGTAATATGAGTAAATTAGCATTTCGTTATTTAGAAAGAGGCGTTGGAGCCAAACATGGCGCGCCAATTAACATTGCCCTGGTGGATAAAAAGGCCATCGAGGCCGCTGGGATTTCGGAAGAAAAAGCCTTGCAAACCATCGCTCAGACCATCAACGGACCGGTCGCCATCAATGTTTTTGATCTGGATGCAGTAACCACAACCAGCGACGGGATTGTTGTAAAAGGCGCCATCGTTACCATGGGAGCAGCCGACAGAGGAATCATTCATCGGGAATTTGGAATCCTGCATATGGAAGAAATCGAAGTCACCGAAGAATTGTTGGCGGAAGAACCGCACCTGCGTCCGCTGTCCCGCATGTATCCGGGGCGCAGCCTGTTCCGCGGTCCTAATCCGGCCAAAAAATTGATCCCGGTCCACAACGTGTGCATGACCGGCAAGGCAATCAACAATAACTCCGCCACCGAAATGATGAACGCAGTCACCATGGAAGAAATGCTCTTCCCGATCCTCGGCCAATTACAGGTTATGCACCAAGGCGATATTGTGTTTGCCGTAACCGGCGGTGTTGTTTCCGTAGGCATCGGTATGACGGTTGCCGAAAAATTCGGCCGTGTTTTCCCGACTCGCCAGTTCTCCGCCGGCGAAACCGCTCATAATTGCGGCGAATACGCAAAAACGCTCAAAGCAAGCATTCCCTGCATTGTTGCGCCAAAAAGCGTCCTGTCCGAAAATATCCTGAACGTACTGGAATACGGCTTGGTTCCCGGCAAAGAATTGGGCTGCTCACCGGCCGTACTACGGGTAGCACATGCGTTAGGCGCGGATATCGATTTGGAGAACATCTCATCCCGCGCTTGGTTGGAACTGGAAAGCATCGGTCTGTCGAAAGCCCAGTTTATGGCCCCCAGTCCTAAATTAAGCCGAAATGAAATCATTGCCCAAGCTGACGAAATCATTCCCGGATTGATTGATGCCCGCCAGGTAAACTCCACCGAATACTTTAAATTAATCGAAGTTCAACCTTAATTTTCAGAAAGGAACGGGAGCAGCATGGAGGACAAAATTGTCGCGTATGTCGATAAAACGATCGTGAAAATCACCGGTATTCAGGTACAAGGAATCAAGCCCATTGAATTGGAGAAAGCGGTAGCCGCAAAAATCGGCTGCCCAGTCCGGGTCATCGGCGTAACCAGCACATCCCTGAAAATGGATGTCTACGGCTTGGATCCGGAATCCATCTTGCGGGATGAACAAGGATTGCTTCAAACCATTTCCTTAATTCCTGGGTTGACCGCTTCCGACGTCACCCAAATTGCAACTGCGGAAAAAGCCAAAGAAATCTCTGCCGAAGAATTAGCCAAACGAACCCGGACCTGCTGTCCGAAAGAAAATTGGGTGGGATTGTAATGAAAAAAGTATTATTGATACCTACCGGTAATGAAATCTGCCAGGGAATTGTCCTTGATACCAATAGTCCCGCTCTGATGGAAATCGTCTTGGAAAAATTCCCTCGCGCGGTCGTTCAACGGCTTTCCCCGATCGAGGATAATCCGGCAGCAATCTGTAAAACGATTGAAGCTCACCTAGACTGGGATTTAATGATCCTTATCGGCGGTTCCGGCGGCGGAAAAAACTGCGATCCGGACCTCGCTCCTGATATGACCCACTTCGTTTTGGATTCTTTATTGGAAGAAAAACAGGAAAAACGGATTTACGGCTATAACGGCCATTTATGGTCCCGTTTATTGATTGGGAAGCTGCCGAAAAACAACTTGGTTGCCAATGTTCCCGGGCCGTATGTCGAAGCGGTAGCAGCCGGAAAAGCGCTGATCAACGCAATTGCCCAAAACCAGGACTTAGCCGCTATTTCCGAAACCGTCGCTGCGGCCGTTCTGGCCCAGTACCCCAAAGGAGGAACGGTGGCATGAAACTAGGAATTCTAACCATATCCGACTCAGTCCCGGTTGGCAAACGGATTGATACCAGCGGCCCAAAAATTCAAGAAATAGTAGGCCCGTTTTTTTCGGCAGTCGAATACGCAGTCTGCAATGATGATGTGAATGAAATTATCAAGCACGTCAAACAACTGATGGAAACAGCGACTCTGGTGGTAACGAACGGCGGGACCGGCTTAATGGAACGGGATAACACCCGGGAAGCGCTGGCGGCCATCCCCGGCACCCGGTTAAAACCCTTGGAACGGGCCGTATCCGCCGCCATGATCCTGGCCTGCGGTCCCATGTCCGCGATTGCCTCTCCGGTAGTCTTAAAAAAGGGTTCTCAATATCTGTTTGCCTTACCAGGGCGCACCGATGAGGTGGCCGCCGCGGTAGAAGAAGTGGTTAAACCATTTTCCCTGGCCCACATAATTTTCGGTACCGACGGACAGCTAAAACATTCCCCATCGTAACCGAGTAACCATGCCGTTCCAACGGTCAAGCGGCAAAAACACACGCAGGAAAGGGTGATTCTATGCAGTTAGGCCACTTAGAAGATTTATGGATTCTCGCCGGGCGTACCCGGCAAGACTACCCGTTTATTCTGGCAGGCTGCTTATCCGCGCCACAATCCGACCGTCAAATTTTTAATCTGGCGCTTACAATCCAAGCCCTTACGATTCCTGCGACGTGTCATCCGGTGACACTGGATCTGCTGTTGGCCAACAGCCTGCAAACGGCATCAAACACATTTTCGCTTGTCGGCTGCACCATCGAGGTCCCCGGCGTTCCGGCCTTTTCCGGCGGAATACTCGGTGATCCGAATAGCAGTCCGGTTTCAGCGGGCGGGCTAATTGAAGCACTCCCGGGAAATTGGAGTTTGGTCACCTTCCCCGGCAGCCCAGGCATGGCACAAAACATCAACATTACCCAATTACCGCCGGATATCCAGGAACTCTGTACCAACAACACTCCTGACTATCGCACTTTGCAACAATTATCCGCCTATACCCAAACGATCGGCGCCGACAAATTTGTCGCCATCACTGACGGAAGCGGACCGCATGCGCAGGGCGCAGCGTGTATCCGCTATCAGAACCAGGAAATCTTATGGCGACTCGATGAGGTGAAATAAGATGACTTCTTCCGAATTAATCACCGATGTACGGCTCTTTCATACCATTCTGGACAATCTCCGGGAAGGCATTAACGTAGTAGATACCAACGGCTATTTAACCTACTGCAATAAAAGTTCCGCCAAATACGTCCTATCGACCCCTGCGGAAATGATCGGCAAGCATATTAAAGAATTTTATCCCAGCGCGGCGTTGAGCAATGTCATCAAAACAGGCAATCCGTTACTGGATTATAAGATCACGCACAACAATGGACGGACGTTTATTGTCAACGCTGTTCCTCTGCATGTCAACGGGGTTTTCTGCGGCGCTGTGGCTACGTTCCGTGATATCACGGAAATTGAAGAACTCTCTCATACACTCGAAAATTTGGAAATCGAGCTGGCGCTCAGCCAAAGCGGCTCTATTTTCGATGGCTTCGTCGGCTGGGATGGGAGTTTAAAAAAATGTATTGAAAAAGCCCAGCGCAGCATTGCCTCACTCGGCGGCCCAAGGCATTCCATCATTTCCGGCGAAACCGGAACCGGGAAAACTATGCTGGCAAAAGCCATGTACTTTTTTGCCAAAAAAATAAAAGTACTTAAAGAAGATGCCCCCTTCGTCGACGTCAATTGCGCCCAATTTACCAACCCCGACGTGGCGGCGATGGAAATTTTCGGCACCGAAAAAGGTGCTTTTACCGGCGCCGTTGATAAACCAGGGCTGGTTGAGCTGGTGAATGGCGGCATTCTGTTTCTGGATGAAGCCCACGCGTTGGTCCAGCATCAAACCATGTTGTTGAAATTGATCGAATCCGGCACGGTCCGCCGCATCGGCGGCCGGTCCGAACGCAAAGTAGATGTTATTATTATCGCCGCTTCCAGCAAAGATTTGCGCAAAGAATTTCTGCCCGAACTCTATCAACGTCTGGCCCAGTATCAAATTGACCTACCGCCCCTCCATGCCCGCTCCAATGCCGAAAAGAAAGAGCTGATCGAATGCTTTGTCCGCCAGTACGCCCAAAAAGTAAAGGCTCGGCATAATATCAGCTTGGAGGCGCACTTTACCCCCGAAGCGATGCAACTTCTCCTGACCGCAACGTATGAACGCAATATCCGTCAATTACGCGATGTCATTAACGAAAGCATCGATAATGCCGCCCCTACGGTAAATTTGCTCCAGGAACTTGGCCCTAAGCTTGTTATTACCGTTGCCGCCGAACATGTTCCCGTACAGCCGCCCGCGTCGGGGAAAACCGGCCAGAATGGCTCCGAAGAAACCTTGAATGCCCTGATTGAGCAATTCGTCCAAGCGGGAATGGGGCCGCGAAAAATCGCCGCCGAACTGAATAAAATGGGCCACCAGATCGAGTATTACCAAATTGCGTACCGTCTGAAAAAACTCCAGCAAAAAGTTTCTGCAGAAGCAGAAAAAGACAAACTCAAGTAAACGAGGTGCACCTGACATGAAAATTCCGGCAATGCATAAAATAGCGCTCCAAGAAGTTTCGTCCAGTCTGTCCCCAGAGCAAATCCACACAATGATCACGGAACAACTGATCAATGAACTGGGCGGAAAATCACTGCTCGGCAAAAAAATCGGTATCTTGGCCGGCAGCCGTGGAATCCGCAATCTTCAATTCATTATTAAAACGACGATCGAGGCTCTCCAGCAAAAAGACGCCGAGGTGTTCATTATTCCGGCCATGGGCAGTCACGGCGGCGCTACGGCGGAAGGGCAGACTGCGATCCTGGCTCATTACGGCATCAGCGAACAAGAACTGGGCGTACCGGTTTTGGCGGACATGAAAACAACCGTCATCGGCGATATCAACGGCCATCCGGTGTATGCCGCCAACAGCGCGCTGGCATTAGATTTTATTGTTCCGGTCAACCGGATCAAAGCCCATACTGATTTTCACGGCGACCACGAAAGCGGCATCGCCAAAATGTTGGTCATCGGATTGGGCAAGAAAGATCAGGCGGAAGCCGTTCACCAACACGGCAGCCACGGACTCCGGACGTTAATTCCCCAAGTGGCGGCAAAAGTCTTAGAACGCGTGCCGTTACTGGCTGCGGTCGCCATCATTGAAAACCAAAAAGATGAAACGGCCCGCATTGAAATCTTGAACAAAGATAACTTGTTCCCAAAAGAACACGAATTATTGCTGCTGTCCAAAACGCTGCTGCCTAAACTGCCGGCCCGTGATTTGGACGTATTAGTGGTGCGGGAGATGGGAAAAAACATTTCCGGAGTAGGAATTGACCCCAATATTACCGGCCGAACCCGGATCAACGGCACGGCCGATGAACAAGGAGCACCGCGCCGAATCGTCGTTCTGGATTTGACGGAAGAATCGGAAGGAAACGCTTCCGGCATGGGGATCGCCGATGTCATCGCCGAACGTCTTTACAATAAAACCGACATGGAGAAGACCTATACGAACGTCATTACTTCCGGCTTCTTAGAACGCTGCTTTATTCCCGTCATCGCGGCAACCGACGAACAAGCAATCCAGATCGCCCTGCAGACTTGCGGCCGGCTTGTGACTCCGGAAACCGCGCGAATCATGGTAATCCACAGCACGCTCGAACTAGATGAAATCTACGTATCGCCGGCGGTTCTGCCAGATGTTTCTGCCAATTATAAAACCGTTTCGCAAAAAGCTGTCCCGCTTTTAGATCAAGATGGTAATTTGCTTTGATCACTTTTAACCAATAACGAACTGCGGCTTTGCACAAAGTGCAAGGCCGCTTTTATTTGCCATTTCAGCCGGACAACCAAGTTAAGATAAAAGACTTCGCATCGCTGCAAAGCCTTATATTTATTACCATTTATCCGTCTTCATTTTTCAAATTTGCACTCAAAACATGCTGTTGGGATTTGCAGAAGTAGCAGGGATGGGTTGAATAACATCCCAATGCTCATCAATTTTGCCATCTTCCGTGAGGCGAAAAATTTCAATGATTGCCCGTTGTTCTTTCGCCGAACGGATCGAACGGACGTGCAGGATGACATAGTCGCCATCGGCAAAAGTACGAATGATTTCACTGCGGGCTTCCGGGCAATTCGTTTTCAGAAAATCGATAAATTCTTTCAACCCTTCCGGATAATCTTTCACCAAAGGATTATGTTGCTTATACCGAGGCCCAATATACAGTTTTTTTGCCGTTTCATAATCCTTTTTATTGATAATCAAATCGTAGAATTCAGTCACGTTCTTTTTGTTTCTTTCCAGTTTTTCTTGTAGCGTCACAACATTCCCTCCCTGAGAATTCATTTTATTTTAAACAAGTTTTCTTTATCATTCATTGCACCCATCATTGATGGTATCCACACTACAAATAATATTTTCTCCCAAATAGACGGAGTCTAAGCCTCAGACAATTTGAGAAATTTTTTCTACATCCGCAGCAGTTGCCGTTAGCTGCTGCATAGACGCTGAAATTTCTTCACTTGCCGCAGCCTGTCTCTCTCCTAGTTGGGCAGTTTGTTCAATTGTCCCGGAAATATCAAGGACTTTAGTGCGGATAGCCTGAAGAATGCTTTTAATATCTTTTACCGCTACTGCACTATTGTCGGCCATTTTCCGAATTTCTCCGGCTACCACCGCAAAACCGCGCCCCTGTTCTCCGGCTCTTGCCGCTTCTATTGCGGCATTTAAACCTAACAGGTTAGAGCTTGCAGCAACATCACTGACGAATTTCAAAATATCATCTGTTTTTTCAATATTTTCAACTACCGTTTTACTCGCTTCTTTCAGTGATTCGAGGTCCGTCGCCAGTTGCGTAGCGGTTGCCGCCAGCTCTTCCGAAGTAGCGCTAATTTGCTCGGTCGTAGCAGCAATGGTTTGTGCGGCCGAATGCAGCGTATCTTGTGTGCCTAAACTGGTTCCTACAGAAATCGCGCCAACGATCTTATTATCTTCAAATAGAGGGCGGGCGATGGCTTTTGATGTATTCCCGTACATCTCCTTAGGGATAATCATACTGATCGACTGACCGGTTTTGAGGCACTTATCCAGAGCCCCATTTTCTTTCACTTTCGTACCAACTTCAACCACCATATCAAAAGTTTTGGCTGGTTGACAATGAACGATGATGCCTTCTGCGTTACAAATCCAAATTGTACAATCAAGCGCAGACGTCGATTGGTAGATCGGTGCAGCATCAATCGTGCTTTGCAAAACAGACATTTCCAATTCCTCCCAACAGTTTCCATTCGCAACCAATATGTTGTAATTTCGTGGTAATTTGTTAAAATCCTTGTTCAAAATAAGCAGACGGCGAAAAACAAGATAAACTCTTGTTTCCTTTGAATTTCTTACTCTGTTGCGGTACTTCATCGTAACAGTTTCGAGCCACTTTCCGGGGTAGTCGATACAACCGTATCGTCATAAATCGTTTCAGACACTTGCTTTTGCTGCAACCGGCTTGGAATTCTAGCTAGTCAAGTTTTTTAATTTCACGGTATGGTAGTCTTCAAACCGCTTTGCTACTTTGCCGTCCTGTTTCGTCAGCAAGCTGACAATAATAGTAACCGCCAAGTTAATAAGCAAGGCAACCGCGCCTTTATTAATCCCATACGGAACCGTAGTAATTAAGAAAATAACTGCCACACCGACAACCAATCCGGCACAAATCCCCTGTTTTGTGGCGCGTTTCCATAGGAAACCTAATACAATCGGAACAACGCACTGAGTGGTGCCGAAATACGACATCGCAAGAAGATTGGCAACAAGACCCGGGGAAAACAACGCCAATAGCACACCGGCAGTGAGTGACATGGCCATCATCGCCCTGGCACCCCAAATGAGCTGGATTTCACTCATGTCCGGCCTCATCACTTTAAGAATATTTTTCGAGAATAATCCGGAAATCGCCAACGCCGCTACCGCCATAAACAGTATCGCCGTAAGAGCAGCGCCACCGGCCACTAATCCAACCACCCAGCCCGGCAGAAGCTTTACTGCTACAGCCAATAACGCATAATCTGGTTTTTCAAGGCCGGTAACGGCCACAAGAGCATAATAAGCGGCGATAAACAGGAAGGGAAACATAATCATATATAGCGGCATGATAATCGAATTGCGCCGCAAAATTTTTGCGCTGCTACTGGACATGGATGCCTGAAGGTTCGTCGGCGATACATAGAACCCCATCATCTGGAATAAAATAGTGGAAACCGTGAATGTCAGCCCGGCTGTGACCGGCTCCGATGTCACCGTAAGGAGTTGTGGCATATTGTTCGCAACGGTGCGGAAAATTCCTTCCACGCCGCCTGGCATATGCATCGCGGCTGCGATACCAATCACCGCTACAGCCAAAATCAGCAATATATCTTTCAAAACGGCAACATAGGCCGAAGACCGGATCCCGGCCACAGCGATAAAAGAAAATGCAATCATAGCGCCCACGATGGCTGAAGTCGTAAAATCAATCCCCAAATCGAGATAATAAAAAACAATCCCCATACCGGTAATCTGAAATTGGATCAAAGGAATAAAAAATACAATTCCAATCAACGCTACTATTATTTGCAGGATCTTGCTGTCATAACGCCAGCCTATGATATCGGCAACGGTAATCGCTTTCGCAAGCTGCCCCATCCGCCACACCGCCGGATTTAAGAAATAACCGATAACATACGCTAAAAGTATATAGCCGAAGAACCACACTCCATAATTGGCCCCTTTTGAGTAAACGGCCCCCGGTACACCCAGCAAGGTCCCAATCGTATAGATCTCTCCGACGGAAACAAAGAACAGCAGAAACGGCCCGAAAGAACCGCTGGCCTTCATTATATCATCCATGCTATTGCTGATAGCGCCCCGGCGGGCAAGGAAGACTAAACCCAGGGCTACAATGATAATTAGTGCAAAAACAAATAATGTCATTTAAAGCGTCCCCTCCTTTTTCATTTTTTGCGCTTCTACCAATCTTCTTCATCGTTCAAAGGGTCAAGTTTATAGGCAACAAAGAGGCATATAGAAGTCAAAAACAACCACAGGAACATCCAAAAATAGTTAAAAGAAAATCCCAAAACAAAAGGCTCCACCTTATTCCACCACGGTAAAAGGAATACTATACCGGTCAATGGAGCTACCAACCCAATTAAGATCGTCGGAATCCTACTTTTCATCATAGCACCTCCTTTCCCATGAGCCTCATAGTATATTTCTTAGCATATGCCAAAACTATATCAAAAAATGCCATAATACGTCTATGTTTGGTCTGGACAAAAATTTGACAAAATCTTGTTGATAACTGAAAATTCTTACTTGGTTGCTTTTTTATTTTTATTTTCAGCAAAGTATGCTATTATGGAAAAGATCATACTTTGAGGTGGTGTTAGAGCGTTATGTTGCTCGTAGTAGATATCGGCAATTCCAATATTGTTCTGGGGTTGTATGCTGGGTCCGACCTTATCCATCATTGGCGAATTGCCACCGACCGGCAAAAAACCGGGGATGATTATGGAATGCTAATCCATAACTTGTTCCATTATCACGGTAAAAACTTTACCGAGGTCACGGGCGCAATCATATCGACAGTTGTCCCTCCCTTGACCGTTCCCTTTGCCAAGATGATTAGAAGGTACTTGGGGTTTGAACCGTTACTCGTCGGCCCCAAAATCAAAACCGGTATCAATATTCGAACCGAAAATCCACAACAAGTCGGCGCAGACCGGATTGTGAATGTCGTGGCTGCCCATGCTAAATATCCCGGAGCCCTGGTTGTCATTGACTTGGGTACGGCAACTACGTTTGATGCCGTTACAGCCGAGGGAGATTTTATCGGCGGCGCCATTTCGCCCGGAGTCGGTATATCGATTGAGGCGCTGTCTCAGAAGGCTTCCCAATTACCAAGGATCGAACTAGCAAAACCCTCCAAGGTTATTGCCCGTAATGTGATCGCCAGTATGCAGGCAGGTACGATATTTGGCTATATTGGTATTGTCGATGAAATTACCGGCCGGATGAAAAAAGAATTGGGCGGAACTGCCACAGTAGTTGCTACCGGTGGTTTGGCTAACCTGCTCGCGGAAGAGTCAAAACAAATTGAGTTTGTTGAACCTTTCCTCACGTTAGAGGGATTGCGGATCATTTATAATCGTAACCGGTCTTAAACTTTGGATGAAAACTACATACATCGCAAACAAAGCTACCGTGCCTTTGAGTAAATGAAAGGCACGGTAGCTTTTCTAATCCCGTATCGCCGATTTGCCATTATGGACAAATTCTCGTTTTACTTTTCGGGAGAGAACATAAAATGCTGGTAATAATACTATGCATCATACCGACCTGGTCCCGACACTAAAAACGTTTTTGGAAGAAAACGGCGACAATGTTTCAGTGGCGGATAAACTACATATCCATCGCAACACGTTAAAATATCGCTTGAAAAAGTGCACTGAGATAACCGAAAAAGATTTTTCGAATTCACAAGACCGGACACTCCTGTACTTTGCCGCGATGGTTGATACATTTCTTAATCTGTGAGTATAATACACTGAAGCACCGCTATATAAACCCAACAAAATTCCTGCAAGGACTTCAACCACGAATAGACAAACGACTCCGCAATCATGCGGAGCCTTAATTTTTTCTGGTGACCCACCGGGGATTTGAACCCCGAACCCTCTGATTAAGAGTCAGATGCTCTGCCAGTTGAGCTAGTGAGTCAATCTATTATATATAAATATATTTTCAATAACCAAAAATCAGTATATCACCATTTTACAATAAATTCAACTTTTATCGGCAATTTCTTCAAAAAATCGCCACTCATAAAAATTTCAAATTAAATGGATTTCCTCGGTCGCGAAGGAAAAAAGAATTTCCTGGGCTATGTTTAAATCCGTCGCTTGCTCTCGCGCAAGACGCAAATTTAACGCCAGGCCGTCCATCTCCACTACCACTTGATATACGCCAATGCCAGGAATAATTTGGCGCACCGTTCCTACCCAATGAATTTGATCGGGTTGTTCCGGTTGATTAGGTTCTTCCAGTTGAAAAACATCGCCCGGCAAGCAACAATACTTTGCCTGCAACGGCGCTTTCGCCGGATAAGGAACAGCCACGCCCCCGTGCAGCAAAATTTGCGTTCCACTGCTTGTTTGTTCCAATTGGCACGGAAGGATATTGTCCATACCAGCCAATTCGGCAATCGCCCGGCTGGACGGACGGCGGATTACATCGCCCGGATGCCCCGCTTGGACCACTGCCCCGTTTTCCATCACGATAACCCGTTCCGTAAACTGCAATACATCATTCAAATTATGGCTGACGAATACGACCGTCATCTTCTTGGTTTCCGCCACCTGACGCAGTTCAATCAACAGGTTTTTACGGGTCGCCGGATCCAAGGCCGCAAACGGTTCATCCAGCAAAAGCAACTCCGGTTCACACGCCAAAGCCCGCGCCAGGCAAACGCGTTTCGCCTCTCCTCCCGACAGCCGCAGCGCCTGTCGGTTCGCCAAATGCGTACAGTGGAACATCTCCAAGACCGCCATAACCCGTTCTGTTACCATGGATGCCGGCATATTTCTCATCTGAAGCGGCAACGCCACATTCGCAAACACAGTTCCCTTAACAAACAAGGAATCCTGAAAAACCATCGCACAGCGCCGTCGCAAACTTAGCGGATCAGCCCCTGCCTCTTCGCCAAATAGTTGCAGGCGGCCGGTCTTGTAGGGAAGTAATAAGTTGACCACCTGCAACAGAGTACTTTTTCCGGCTCCATTGGGTCCAATCACCGAGATCAATTCACCGGCCGTAAACTGCAAGGCCGGAATGTCGAGTACCAGCTTTTGCCCCCGATACGATTTTATATCCTGCATGTCGATAACCGCTGCTTTCATCCTGCATCCTGCCTTCGACCGTTTTGTGAATACGTCAAGATAGCTACCACACCATACGCCACAATCAACAGAACAAAACTAAGCGCCAATGCCATCTCATAATTTCCTTTGCCTACTTCCATCACGGTTGCCGTTGTCAATACGCGCGTTTCGCCCCGTATATTACCGCCAACCATCATCGATGCGCCGACTTCCGATACCACGCCGCCAAATCCAGCCATTACAGCCGCCATCAGGCCTAGACGAGCCTCTTTGATCAGCAGCCAATTCGTTTGCAACCCAGTGGCCCCAAGCGATAGAAATTGCAGCCGAAGTTTGGGCTCCAAACTTCCGATCGCAGCAAAACTTAGTCCGGCAATAATAGGACTGGCAATCACAGCCTGGGCAATCACAATCGCTGTCGGCGTATACATCAACCCCAGCATGCCCAACGGACCGTACCGCCACAACAGCAAACTGACAAACAAGCCGACGACAACAGGCGGCAGGCCCATCCCAAAATTAACAAAACTCAGGATGAGCTGTTTGCCGCGAAATTCATTCAGAGCCAGCCATAAACCAAAAGGGATGCCAAGAATAACACTGATTGCCGTTGCCAGCCCAGAGACCTTCAGGCTCAACAAAACGACTTCGTATACTTCCGGGTCACCGGCTGCCAATAACCGTACCGCCTCACAAAATCCTTGCCAAATGCTATCCATAAAATTCCTGCCTTATTTTACAATCCAAAATCTTTATCCGTTTTTTTGCCATCAGCGAAAAATAATGGTTGACCAAATTTCTCTTTGCCGAAAGAAGCAATAATCGCTTGACCTTCATCGGATAACAAGAAATCAGCAAATGCTTTTGCCCCTGCTGCATTTACTTTGCTGTACTTGGCTGGATTGACTTCCATCACGTGATAAATATTCAGCAGTTTGGCATCCCCTTCTACAAGAATAGGCATCCCAATGTTTTTCGACTGTGCTAAATAGGTCGCCCGGTCCGTAAGAATGTACCCTTGCTTTTCACTCGCAATTTTCAGTGCCTGCCCCATTCCGGTGCCCACTTCCTGATACCAGGATCCTGCCGGTTTAATGTTCACCTGTTTCCAAAGTTTTTTCTCCAGTTGATCCGTACCGGAGTTATCGCCCCGGGAAATGAAAATCGAATTCGCATCCGCAATGGCTTTCATGGCTTCTCCTGCCGTCTTTCCTTTTATGCCTGCCGGATCGGCTGCCGGCCCAATAATAATAAAGTCGTTATGCATGATCAAGCGGCGGTTAATTGCCGCACCGGATTCAACCACCTTTTTTTCGGCATCCGGGGCATGGGTTAACAGGATATCGGCTTCACCCTTTTCGCCCATGGCGATTGCCTGTCCGGAACCGACGGCGATCGTTTTAATCTTATAGCCGGTTTTCTTTTCAAAGGCTGGGATCAATACATCCAACAATCCGCTGTCCTGCGTACTGGTTGTCGTCGCCAGAATAACATCCTTGACCTGCGGTTGGGCGGGCTGCTGCGTAGTGGGCGCTTTCGTCCCGCAGCCGGCAAGAACCAGCATGGCCAGAAACAGACTCATTACTACTGCCGTTACCTGTTTTTTCATCGTTCAAATCCTCTCCAATCATTTTAATTTTTTTCCGGCTTCCGAGTTAGGGAAAAATAACGGTTCGCCATATTTATCCCGACCAAAATCGCGGATGATTTTTTGTCCCTCTTCCGAAGTCACCCAGTCAATAAACTTCATTGCTTCTTCATGATGCACGTTAGGGAATTTTTGCTGGTTCACAGGAATCAGCGAAATATAATTCAGCATCAACTCGTCCTTTTCAACCAGAACCTGAAGAGAAAGCTCCTTTTTCATTGTAATATAGGTCGCCCGGTCCATGATCGTGTAGCCTTGCCGTTCATTCACATAACGAAGGGTTTTTGCATTACCTTCGGCACCTTTTTCGTACACCTGGTACCAATCGCCCTGAGGTTTAATGCCGGCTTTGCCCCACAGTTCCAATTCTTTAACATGCGTACCGGATTGATCTCCCCTGCTGATAAATAACCCGTTTCCTTGCGAGATTTTTTTCAGTGCTTGCACAATGCTCTTTTCGCCGCGGATGCCGACCGGATCAGCGGCCGGCCCCAGTACAACAAAATCATTGTACATCAAATCAATGCGCTTAGTCCCATATCCATCGGCAACGAATTTTTCCTCCAATGCTTTGGCATGCACCATAACAAGATCCACTGAGCCCCCTTTGGCAAGGTTCAATGCCGCACCCGTTCCAGCGCCGACATGCCGAACAATAATCCCTGTCTTTTTTTGAAATTCGCTTTCCAGTACATCCACAATCCCAGCATCAACCGGCCCAATGGTACTGGATAAAAGCACTTGTACCGATGAAGCAGGCGGTTTTTGCGATGCTGGCTGCGTGCCGCAAGCGGCAATTGTCATTGATAATAGCCCCACCAGCAGAACAATAAGAAAACGTTTTTCCATGATCGTAAAATCACTCCTTTTGTTTGCAAGTAACATTTCAACAAAAAAACAGACTACCATTGCACACAAAAGGCCATGGGAGTCTGTATGATGCCTAGACACCATTCCTTCTTTCCACAATGGGAGGCATGATGGTTTCCCAACATACCCTGCAGATTCAGCCGCCATGAAAGAAACTTTATTGCCTTTTTAGGCAGTCTGAATTCGAAGAATTATTTTGTTGTAATCATATTCAAGTATGTAATTCTTGCAATTCAGCAAAAAACCTTTTTGCCCGTAGAGAAAGATTATATCTCCATAATAATCGGCAAAATCATCGGCCTGCGGCGGGTCTTTTCGTAAATAAATTTCCCTAACGTGTCACGAACGCTGGCTTTGATCGCAGCCCATTCCGTAACCTGGCCTTCTTCACATTTTGTCAGCGCCTGGCGAACCTTTTTCTTGGCTTCCTCCATCAACTGGCCGGACTCCCGCACATAGACAAAGCCGCGCGAGACCAAATCCGGTCCGGCTACTACACAGCCTCTTTCCTTATCCATGGTCAAAACCACAATAAGAACCCCGTCTTTAGACAGTTGGCTGCGATCCCGGATAACAATATTGCCGATGTCGCCTACGCCAAGGCCATCGACGTACACCCTGCCGGCCGTAACCTTCCCGGCCATTTTTCCGTTCACACCGTTTTCATTCTGGGTAAATTCAAACACTTGCCCGTTTGCACCGAGGAAAATATTTTCCTTGGACATCCCCAGTTCTTCTCCCAGTTGTCCATGGCTCATCAACATTCGGTATTCTCCATGCACAGGGATCAAATATTTAGGTTGAACCAATGACAGCATCAACTTCAGCTCTTCTTGGCTGGCATGCCCGGAAACGTGAATCCCAGCAGCATGGCCATGAACCACATTCGCCCCTAACCGCAGTAACAAATCAATCGTTTTGGCGACCGATTTCTCATTGCCGGGAATTGGAGTCGCCGAAATAATCACGGTGTCGCCCGGATAAATATCTACTTTGCGGTGGTCGTTCATTGCAATCCGGGTCAAAGCAGACATCGGCTCGCCCTGGCTGCCGGTTGTCAAAATCAAAATCTGGTTGGCCGGATAGTTCTTTATCTCATCAATATCAATCAGCACGCCCTCCGGCACTGTCAAATAGCCCAGTTCGCTAGAAATGTTGACGACATTGATCATGCTGCGCCCGATAATCGCTACTTTACGTCCATACTTGCAGGCCGAATTAATCGCCTGTTGGACACGGGAAACATTCGAAGCAAACGTGGCCAGAATGATCCGATTTTTGGCGCAGCGAAACGCTTCATCCAGCGCAATTCCTACCGTGCGCTCCGATTTCGTAAAGCCCGGCCGCTCGGCATTGGTGCTGTCAGACATCAATACCAAAACACCTTCAGCACCCAGCTCAGCAAATTTATGCAGGTCCATAATCTTTCCGTCTGCCGGCGAATAATCGATTTTAAAATCGCCTGTGTGGACAATCGTCCCAAACGGCGTTTTAAAATAAACTCCAACCACATCCGGAATGGAGTGGCTGCCACGAATAAAACCGACCTGAATGCTGCCAAACGACAATTCATCGCCAGGCTTAATCGGAATTAACGCAGCATTATTTACATTATTTTCCTTGAGCCGCCCTTCGGCAATCCCTAATGCCAAGCGGGTTCCGTATACCGGTACATTAATTTGTTTCAAGAAATACGACAATGCGCCAATGTGATCCTCATGACCGTGAGTAATCACAACACCCCGTACCTTATCCTGGTTTTCCAGCAAATATGTTATATCCGGTATCACCAAGTCAATTCCCAGCATATCATCATCCGGAAACGCTAAGCCGCAGTCTAACACAACGATGTCATCGCCAAACCGGATAACCGTCATATTTTTCCCGACTTCTCCTAATCCACCAAGTGGAATAATCGAAAGTTTTTGTTTTTCCAAAAAAATCCCCCCATCATATCCGTTTATCGTACGTTAATCCGCATTCCCCCAATGAAACGTCCGTCACTCAGCTAAACTACGTGTTTTCACGTTCAAAAATAAGAAATCCGCGCACAATCCAGCAACTTATATTATACTGTATCCCCTGTTTATATACAAGACATTCGGTTTTGACAGATACACAGTTTTGCCTCTGTCGATACAAAAACCGGGATAGGTTTTCTGATTTTACCTCATCCCGGTTTCTTTATTACATTTTCTTAGCTATCTCCGTCTCCAACTGCCGGTTTCAGATGCTAATACGAGAACGAACGGCAAACGTCAGGAAAACCAAAATTGCCGCCACCAGAACAATGGTCGCACCAGTGGCCGTATTCCAATAGTAAGAAAAAATTAAGCCGGTCACACCGGAAAACACGGCGAACAAAACGGAATAAAAATGATACTGCCTCACGTTCACGGTAATATTCCGGGCTGCCGCCGCTGGCAATACCAGCATCGAATTAATAATTAACAGCCCTACCCACTGGATGCTGATGGCCACCACAACCGCCAGCGCGACCGCAAAACAAATCTCCATCGCCACGGTATTGAATCCCCTGCTCGCTGCCAACGACGGATTGATACTGATCACAAGCAACGAATTAAAAATCACCAGCCAAAGCAACAGTACGCCGACAAACACGCCGCAAAGCATGGCAATTTCATCTGGCGCTATGCTTAACAAATCGCCGATCAGGTATGTAGAAAACTTGGAAAAACTCCCCCCCTGCGACATGATCATTAGACCGATGGCAATGGCCGTAGAGGAAAACACGCCGATAATCGTATCAGTAGAAATCCGGCTCTTATTTTTAATCACCGTGATCAACACGGCAAAGAAAATCGAAAAAACGATAATGGCCGGCAAAGGTTGAATTCCGCCTAATAAAGCGCCGATTGCAATGCCGGTAAACGCGCCATGGCCCAGGGAATCGGAAAAAAAAGCCATACGGTTACTGACTACCATCGTGCCAAGCAATCCGAACAGCGGAGTAACTAGCAGCACGGCCAGCAAGGCATTTTTCATAAAAGCGTGTCCCAGCCAGGAAAACGGAAGGACAACATCACACAAACTATACCAACACTCTAACACCCAACCAGCCTCCTGTCATTGCCTGCCGCGGCAATATCATTGCGGTCCCAGCCGCATACCGAAAATCTTTCTTGTCCGTTCATCGGCAAACACTTCCTCCGGGGTGCCATTGCAAAGAATCGTATTATCCAAGAGAACCACCCGGTCGGCATAACGGGCAACTAAATCCAGGTCATGGGAAACTAAAATGATCGACAAGTCATAGTTTCGCCGCAGATCAGAAACGATCGTGTAAAACAGCTCTAAGCCGTTTTTATCGATGCCGGAAACCGGTTCGTCCAGCAACAACAGATCCGGTACCGGCTCTAGCGCCAGCGCCAGCAGCACCCGTTGCAATTCCCCGCCGGACAAAGCTCCCAGCCGGCGGTCAATCAAATGGCTGGCTTTTACCTTCTCAAGACTCTGGCCAACCCGGCGGCGAAGGTTGCCCGGCGCAAACAGCCAGGCAGGAAGCCGGGTAAGACAAGCCATGAACAGATCAAATACGCTCGTCGGCGTACTCAGGTCAAAATTCAGATATTGCGGCACATAACCAATCAACGGATTGCCGCTGCGCTTTCCTTTGGCGTCGAGATATTCCAGGGTTCCCGAGTGCCGGACTTCGCCCAGGATCGATTTTAACAAAGTGCTTTTCCCTGATCCGTTTGTGCCGATTAACGCGGTCAGTTCGCCGCAGTGAATATGAAGGTTTACATCTTGGAAAATTTTTTTATTGCCTAAGGTCACACAAAAATTTTCCACTTTTGTACAGCATAACCGATGACAGTCACTAGCACGGCACGGACCAGGATGCCGCTGGTTTGGCGTCATTGCAATGCCTCCCGCAATGTTTTTGCATTTTTTTCCATTGTCCGAATATAATCGTCGTAGGCTCCCGGTTTGGCTTCACCGGTTACAACCGGATCCAGCGTATATACTTTCGCCCCGGTCTCGCGGGCAATCGTTTGCGCAGTCTTCGCCGAGTACTGCGGTTCGACAAACAAAGCCTTAATCCCGGATTCCTTCACCGTTTTAATCGTTGCGGCCAATTCTTTCGGTGACGGATCCGTACCGGGCTCGCGTTCAATAACAGCCACAATAGTTAAATTGAATTCTTTCGCAAAGTAAGGAAATGCTTCATGGAAGGTAATGATATCCCTCTGGGGCACGTCGGCTACAGTTTTCTGCAGAGCCTCGCGCACAACCGCTAATTTTTTGCCATATTCCTCCGCATTTTTCTTATACTGCCCGGCGTTGGCAGGATCAAGCGCTGCCAATTGTCCGGCAATATTCTGAACCTGGAGGATGTGGTTGGTGATGCTGACCCAGACATGAGGATTTTTTTCGCCGGTTTGATCAGTCAGTAAGGAAATATCCTTGCTGGCATCAACCAATTTCAACTGAGGCTGCTGTTGGAGCGTTTTATCCAGGAACGCTTCCATCCCTGCCCCATTGATGACAAACGCATTGGCACGCTCCAGCGTTTTCAAATCTTCCGGCGTCAGCTGGTAATCATGCAGGCAACCAGTTTGCGGTTTCGTCATATTGATAACTTCCACGCCCGGAACATCGCGGGTGACATTGATGGTGGCAATATACACCGGATAAAACGAGGTAACAACGGTAAACTTCTTCTTGGCTGCAGCATTGGAATTCGTTATTCCTTCACTACTTTTGTTTTGGCTGCCGCAACCGGCCAATAAAACCGCGCCAATCAGCAGCACCAGAAATACCAATTTACTCATTTTTGACAACATGGACTATTCTCTCCTCCCGCCGATGCCTGGCAATCCCGACAATACCCGTAAAATTCCAGCGAATGTGAAGTGATGGTAAACCCATCCACACCAGCTTGTTCAATGTCCGAACGTTGTACCGGACAAAACGGCAAACATTGCGCCCTGCCGCAAGTCAAGCAGACCAGATGCGAATGATAATCTGCCGTCAAAACCTCGAACAAGTTCCCGTCGCGATTAGGCGTGCGAATTTCCGTCACTGCTCCCAGCTCGATCAGCAGATCCAAGTTCCGGTATATTGTATCCAAACTGATATCCGGGTGCGTTTGCTTCACATGGTCTAAAATCTGCTGCGCCGTAACGAAATGGCCGCAAGCCAGCAACGCGGCAATCACAGCCCGCCGCTGCGGCGTAATTTTATGCCCTTTGCTGCGCAATAAGGCAATCAATTTTTCCATCATCGTTTTTCTCCTAAATCGTAATATTCCTATTTAAGATTATACGCATTTTTTTCTCTGCCTGCAACCGGCTTATACACACAAAATAAAAAAGCTTCCAAGCCGAAGCCTGAAAGCGTGATTTGCATTGGTGATCCACCCGCGACTCGAACGCGGGACACCCTGATTAAAAGTCAGGTGCTCTACCGACTGAGCTAGTGGATCACATCCCACAAGAAAAGATTATATCCTAATAGCATTGACTTGTCAATGAACAAACCCGTTTTTTTCTTTTTTATATTGGCAATTCCAAATTTATCCTTCAGACAGTCTGCAAAAATCCTGAAAGAGACCCTTGAGGCGGAGTCAGCCGGAGGGCGAAACTTCGCCTCAAGCAAGTCTACATCGATTAGTCCGCCAACCGCTTATAGGCGGCCAGCCGGTCTTTGGCATCCTGTTCCGTCTTGTTGAACAACGCTTCCGCCGTCTTAGGAAACTGTTTCTGCAAGGAGGAATAGCGAACTTCACCCATGAGGAAATCTCTAAAGCTGGCGGTCGGTTCTTTCGAATCCATGGTAAACGGATTTTTTCCGTTATCTTTATTCTGCGGGTTAAACCGGTAGGTGGACCAATAGCCGCACTCCACCGCTTTTTTGGCTTCCAATTGGCTGCAGCCCATGCCGGCCTTCAAACCATGGTTGATACACGGCGCGTAGGCAATGATCAACGACGGGCCCGGATAGGCTTCCGCTTCGGCAATCGCCTTGAGGGTTTGGTTTTTGTCGGCTCCCATGGCAATCTGGGCCACGTATACATAGCCATAGCTCATGGCCATCATGCCCAAATCTTTTTTCTTGGTGTTCTTGCCGCTGGCGGCGAATTTCGCAATCGCTGCCGTCGGGGTCGCTTTTGAGGATTGTCCGCCGGTATTGGAATACACTTCCGTATCAAACACCAGGACGTTGACGTCTTCGCCGGAAGCCAATACATGGTCCAAACCGCCAAAGCCGATATCGTACGCCCAGCCGTCGCCGCCGAAGATCCACTGCGAACGTTTGACCAGGAAGTCTTTATTGTCATAAATTGTGCTGAGGAGCGGATCATGGCCTTTCAAGGCTTGCAATTCGGCAATAAACCGATCGGCCCTCTCCCGCGTTCCTTCGCCGTTATCCTGATTGGCCAGCCAGTCTTCGCAAACCGTCTTGAAGGCTTCGCCGTAGTGGTCCTTGGCGGCTTTAATGTTCTCCGCCATTTTATTGCGCAATTGCTTGACGGCCAGGAACATGCCGAGTCCGTATTCCGCATTGTCTTCAAACAGCGAGTTGCCCCAGGCAGGACCATGGCCGCGATGGTTTTTCGTGTACGGAATGGACGGCGCGCTGCCGGTCCAAACGGAGGAACAGCCGGTCGCATTGGCCACCATCATACGGTCGCCGTACAATTGGGTGACCAGTTTGGCATACGGGGTTTCGCCGCAGCCCGCGCAAGCGCCGGAGAATTCGAGCAGCGGCTGTTCGAATTGGCTGCCTTTTACGCTAAACGGGGTCATGGGGTTTGCTTTCGGCGAAAGGGCCATCGCATAGGACCACGCCGCGTCTTGTTCTAGCTGCGTAGCCAGCGGCTTCATTTCCAGCGCTTTTTCCTTGGCCGGGCAGACTTGCGCGCAATTGCCGCAGCCGGTGCAGTCATAAGGAGAAACCGCCATCGAAAAATACAGGCCGGCTTTGCCGGTCAGCGGCTTCGTGGCCAATATGGCCGGCGCATTGGTTTTCTCTTCTTCGCTGAGAATCGCCGGACGGATTGCGGCATGCGGGCAAACATAGGAACACTGGTTGCACTGGATACAGTTGTCGGCCAGCCAGTGCGGAACATCAATGGCAATGCCCCGTTTTTCGTAGGCGGAAGTCCCCAGCGGGAAGGTTCCGTCTTCCATACCGACAAACGCACTGACCGCCAGTTTATCGCCTTCCTGGCGGTTCATCGGGACAAGGATATTTTCAATAAAGTCCGGCGCCGTTTTCCCGGTCTGCGCTGCGTCCTGCGCGGTTTCCCAGGAAGCGGGAATGGTTACTTTTACGATCGCGTCAATGCCTTTGTCGATGGCGGCATTGTTCATCGCCACGATTTTTTCGCCTTTTTTGCCGTAGGATTTGACGACCGCATCTTTCAGATAGGCAGCCGCCTGCTCGACCGGAATAATGTCGGCGATTTTGAAGAAGGCGGATTGCATGATCATGTTGATCCGTCCTCCCAGGCCTATTTCCTGGGCAATTTTTACGGCATCCAAGGTATAGAAGTTAATCTGGTTAGCAAAGATGTAGCGTTTCATAGCAGCCGGCAGATGCTTGTCGAGCTCTTCGGCATCCCAGATACAGTTTAACAGGAAGCTGCCGCCTGGCTTTAAGCCTTCCAAAACATTGTATTTATCGACGTAGGATTGGTTATGGCAGGCGATAAAATCCGCTTTGTTGATCAGATACGGGGATTTGATCGGCGTTTTGCCAAACCGCAGATGCGAGATGGTGACACCGCCGGATTTTTTGGAATCGTAGGCAAAGTACGCCTGGGCGTACATGTCAGTATGGTCGCCGATAATTTTGATCGCGCTTTTATTGGCGCCGACCGTTCCGTCGGAACCGAGACCCCAGAATTTGCAGGCTTTGGTGCCTGCCACTGTCGTGTCGATGTCTGCGCCGAGCGGCAGTGACGTATGATTCACGTCGTCGATGATGCCGACGGTGAAATTATCTTGCGGCTGGTCTTGCTTGAGGTTTTCAAAGATGACCTGGATGTGTCCGGGGATGACGTCTTTGCCGCCTACGCCGCAACGGCCGCCCACGATGACGGGGTTCCAGTCCTTGCCGTAGAAAACGGATTTGACGTCGGCATACAGCGGTTCTCCGGCCGCCCCCATTTCTTTCGTCCGGTCCAGAACGGCAATTTTTTTGACGGTGCGGGGAATGTATTTGAAGAAGTGTTCGACTGAGAACGGGCGGAAGAGATGAACTGTCAGTAAACCGACTTTTTCACCGCGGGCGTTGAGGTAGTCGACCATTTCTTCAATCGCTTCGCACATGGAGCCCATGGCAATGATCATGCGGTCGGCATCCGGCGCTCCGTAGTAGTTGAACAGGTGATATTCCCGCCCGGTCAGTTTGCTGATTTCCTGCATATAGTCTTCGACGATGGCCGGCAGCTCCTGCCAGTAACGGTTCGCCACTTCCCGTTGTTGGAAATGGATATCGGGATTTTGCACGCTGCCGCGCAACACCGGATGATCCGGATTGAGGCCTCGGCGGCGGAAAGCCGCCAGCGCATCCCGGTCCACGAGATTGGCCAACTCGTCGTATTCCAACACTTCGACCTTTTGGATTTCATGCGAAGTGCGGAAGCCGTCAAAGAAATTGAGGAAAGGAACGCGTCCTTTGATCGCCGATAAGTGGGCTACCGCCGCGAGGTCCATGACCTGCTGGACACTGCTTTCGGCCAACAGGGCAAAGCCGGTCTGGCGGGCCGCCATGACATCGGAGTGGTCGCCAAAAATACTGGTTGCATTGGAAGCGACAATCCGGGCGCTCACATGAAAGACACCCGGCTGCAGTTCGCCGGCAATCCGGTACATATTCGGGAGCATAAGCAAAAGGCCTTGCGATGCCGTATAGGTCGTAGTCAGTGCACCGGCTTGCAACGAACCGTGCACCGCGCCAGCGGCGCCTCCTTCCGACTGCATTTCAACGACTTGCACCGTTTGGCCAAACATGTTTTCTTTGCCTTGGGCAGCCCATTCATCGACGCTTTCCGCCATATTCGACGACGGTGTGATAGGGAAAATGGCTGCAACATCCGTAAATGCATACGATACGTAGGCTGCGGCAGTATTTCCATCCATGGTTTTCATTTGTCTTTTCATACTCATAACAAATCCTTTCCTTTTGATTTTTCTTATGAAAATATTTTGAAAACCCGGCTGGCACCAGATTCTTACAGAAGCCGGAAAGACGCCGGGTCGACATACGGAAAAATACAGCATCTAGTTTACGGATTTTCACCCTTGCCTGCCGTTAACGGTTTATACTGTAAACCAACTCTTTTATCATAGCATAAACTGATGGTAAAGCGAAATGTATATTTGCATATTTTTTAAGTATTTTTGCATATTATTATTGTTTTCAGTGTTTTTTTTGCGTTCAAATCCACTTCTAAACTTTGAATTTTCATAGAAAACTGTTCTTTATACTGTTTTTGTTTTTATACATCAGTTTCATATTTATACATTAATTCAACTTGCGATGTTGCCGCTGCTACGCTGCGTCATTCCCGCAAACGAACTGACTATGAGTCAAGGGTATTTGGATACCCTTAACTCATAATGCAACATTTGTGCCAAGAAAATAACCGTTGGGCGGAACGCAGGGAAATAAAGATCTTATGTAAAATCAGAACCACAGTCAAAGCAAATTTTTATGAGAATTCTAACAAGACGATGGCGTAATCCTAACACAAAAGGACCTGTCAACCAGACAGGTCCTTTTGTCCATCAGAAAATATTAAATTTTCTTCTAAAACATTTCATGTAAAATAATCGTTTGTTCGCGGCCAGGGCCCACAGAAACAACACCAATTTTGATATCGGCAACTTCACTTAACCGTTCCAGATACTTCCGGGCGTTGAGAGGCAATTCTTCATAGCGGCGAATATGACTGGTGGGTTCTTGCCAGCCCGGTATTTCTTCGTATATCGGCTCAACCTGATCCAATACGGTCAGACTGGCCGGGAATTCATTAATAATTTCACCTTTATATTTGTAAGCAACGCATAGCTTCAATGTAGGCAGTTTATCCAGAATATCCAGGCGGGTAATCGCCATATAATCAATGCCGCTGACATAACCGGCATACCGGATTACGCAGGCATCCAACCATCCGCAGCGACGCGGACGACCGGTCGTCGTGCCATATTCATGGCCTTCCTCGCGAATTAAATCTCCGGTTGCATCCAGCAGTTCGGTTGGGAACGGCCCTTCGCCGACCCGTGTCGTATACGCCTTGACAACACCAATAACCTTGCTGATTTTCGTCGGCCCAATACCGGCGCCAACGCAAGCCCCGCCAGCAATCGGGTGCGAAGAAGTCACATACGGATACGTCCCGTGATCCAAATCCAGTTGTGTAGCCTGAGCCCCTTCAAACAGAATTTTTTGTCCAGCCTTCACCGACCGGTCTAACACCGCAGCCGTATCAACCACGTACGGACGAAGTTGCTCCGCATAGGCAAGATATTCCTTTTTCATTGTTTCATAATCAAAACCATTCGTCCCATACACCGCTTGCAAAAGATGATTTTTGGCCTCCAAGTTACGCTTCAGTTTGGCACAAAATTCTTCTTCATGCAGCAGGTCGACCATACGAATGCCGCTGCGGGCATTTTTATCCATATAGCAAGGACCAATGCCCCGCTTAGTTGTGCCGATTTTTTGGTCCGCCCTAGAAATCTCTTCCATCTCGTCCAGTAAACGATGATATGGCATGATAACATGAGCCCGGTTAGAAATCCGTAAGCCTGAAGCATCAATTCCTTTTTCTTTCATGCCGTTCATTTCTTTAATTAAAACAGCAGGATCAATAACTACGCCATTTCCGATCACACAGGTCTTCCCTTGATAAAGAATCCCGGAAGGCAGCAAATGCAACTTAAATTCATTCCCATCGACAACGACCGTATGCCCGGCGTTATTTCCTCCTTGGTAACGGGCAATAACATCCGCCTGTTCGGCCAAATAATCGACGATTTTGCCTTTTCCTTCATCTCCCCATTGGGTTCCAATAACGACGATAGCTGACATGTTCCCCACTCCTTTTTATTCAAACCGGGTCATGATAGTATCTGCGCAGAAGATAAAACAGAGCAAATGAATCTTCCAACTCTCCCGCCAGCGGATACTTCTTTGAGTTAACCTCATCTCACAAAAATAACTCAAATAGGGGTTTTTAGACCTCTTCTATTTGAGTCGATCATACTATACACATTTTTCCCTTGATAATAATATCACCTCACGAAAAATGTGTCAATGAATTAAATCGAATATTTTTTCAGCAATGATAAATAATGTTCGGAAATAACACCACTACCATCGACTATACCGAAAAATATTCAACCTCTCTTTTGCGTGATTAGCTGCTAACTTTTCTTAATAAAAGGAAACGATGACGCCAAAAAAAGATTAGCGCCATCTTTCTAGTATGCATGTATGGTTTTTTTTATACAAATGTTATTTTTGTGTTTAATGCATAATCAAAAGGGACAAAAAAGAGGGGTGCGGACGTTTTCTTGGACTGTTTAAGCGGCCAAACTTAATCTCCTCCGATATTCTAAAGGACTCATCGCACCCAGTGATATTTTTATTCTCTTCTCATTATACCAGTGCAGGTATCTATCAAGAATCTCGATAAATTGATCTATGCTAACTCCAGCCCACGACCTGTTGTAGAACATTTCGTTTTTAATTCTTCCGAATACTCCCTCGCATGCAGCATTATCCGGAGAGCACCCTTTTTTTGACATAGATCTTGTAAGGCCAGCTTCTTTCATCCGGTCTATCCAGCCCGGCCAACGATAATGAGCTCCCCTGTCTGAATGGATAATTGGGTGTTCAGTCGGTTTGAGAGTGGCAGTAGCGCCATCAAGCATGCTGTTTACCAGCTCTGCATCTGGGCTGGTTCCTATTGTCCAACTCGTCAAATAACCATCGAAACAATCAACGATTGGCGAAAGATAGACTTTGCCGGCTGGAATATGAAATTCCGTAAGATCAGTGAGCCATTTGACATTTGGCAAGTCCGCATGAAAGTCACGTTCAATCAAATTGGAGGCTGATGGATAGCCTTCTCCTTGATAAGAACTGTATTTTCGTTTTTTCTTGCTGACAACGACAAGGTTATTTTGGGCCATTATGGATCGTACAACCTTTTCTGAAACATAAATTTCTTCAACCGCAAGCAGCGCATGTATCCGGCGATAACCGTAACGGGCGCTATTCTCATCAAACAACTTGGTAATGAGGCATTGCAGTTTTTCGTATTTGCCCGGCGCTGATGCAATCTTGCGATGATAAAAGTAGCTACTGCGTGCCATTCCTACGTAACCGAGCAAATCTTTCAATGGATATTCATTTTTTAGGGTGTCGACCAGTACCATCTTTTCT
>Ga0316604_10000412_pt1 | contig 54192 bp, 40 predicted proteins | sample OWC_soil_day20_C_FD_207650 | JGI IMG/M metagenome (GOLD analysis project Ga0316604, IMG submission 207650) | Wetland soil microbial communities from Old Woman Creek delta, Ohio, United States - OWC_soil_day20_CT | ecosystem: Environmental > Terrestrial > Soil > Wetlands | place: USA: Ohio...
AGCCCAAGCGGACAAGCCCAATGCTGAGCAAGAGGATACCCTTAAGAGGAGGGAGAAGGATGAATGAGCTGATCTATACTGTCGCATTTTATATATTTGCGGCGATTACAGTGGCAGCTGCCTTTGGGGTTGTGACAAAAAGCAATCTTGTGCACAGCGCATTACTGCTGGCTTTATGTTTTATCGGCGTAAGCGGCTTGTATGTGCTGTTGCAGGCGGACTTTTTGGCAGCAGTCCAAATTCTGATCTACAATGGAGCAATTGCTATTGTTTTTGTTCTTGGGACGATGCTTACCAGGCGTAGTAGTCGGCATGGGACTAATGATACGGAAGTAAATATTCCGTCCCGCGTAGTTACATTGGTAAGCGGCTTGTTTGTTGTTGTTACCTTAGGAGTCATAGCTACTACACCCTGGCATTATTCCAGTGGGGTGATTGTTGAAGATACCCCATCCCTCCTTGCTCAGTTAATATTAACCGATTATATGGTGGTAATGGAAGCAGCGGCAGTGCTCTTGCTGGCAGCTATGATTGGTGCGATTGTTTTGGCAAAGGGAGTGGAAGAATGATTGGATTGGTTCATTTTTTAACAGTAGCGGCTATCGTATTTGCGATCGGCTTGTATGGGGTATTGAGCAAGAGAACTATCGTCGGTATTTTAATGAGCATTGAGCTGATGCTTAATGCTGTCAATATAAACTTAATTGCCTTTTCACGCTTTATAACACCGGAGGTTTTAACCGGACAAATATTTGCCATATTTACGATTACAGTAGCGGCTGCTGAAGTAGCGGTTGGAATGGCAATGATCTTTCGAGTATATTATGATCGGAACACGGTGCATGCTGCGAGACTTGATGAGATGCGCTGGTAAGATTGCATTAGAGAGTAGGTGAAAAAATTTGTTTAACCAATATGCATTGTCTCATGTTGTGCTTATTCCATTGTTACCGGCAATGAGTTTTATAATCGTGGGATTTTTTCTGCGTCGCCTTCCTATATTGGCGGCGACGGTGTCTGTTTGCATGAGCTTAATCAGCTTTGCCTTGTCCTTAGGGGTAGGGTATGGTGTTATAGCTAATAATATCACGGTGGATAATCCGTTGATTCAGAGAGTACCTTGGCTTTCTATAGCGGGACTCAATGTTGATATGGGGGTATATATTGATCCTATATCGGCTATGATGCTGGTAATAGTTACATTGGTAGCTCTGATGGTGCAAATCTATTCTATTGGATATATGCGTGGTGATGCTGGATTTGGACGCTTTTTTGCGTACTTGTCATTGTTTGCATCTGCTATGTTAGGGTTAGTTATTGCGGTTAACTTTGTGCAGTTATTTGTTTTTTGGGAATTGGTTGGATTATGTTCTTATCTTTTAATTGGCTACTATTTCCACAAAGTTTCTGCGCGGGAAGCTGCTAAAAAGGCCTTTATTACTACGCGCATTGGTGATTTCGGGTTGCTGGTCGGAATATTGTTTTTGCAGATTTTATTTGGCACGCTGGATTTTCAACAGTTAGCATCTAATGTGCCGCTCTATGTTGCGCAGCATGGCACAAATTTGCTGACTATAGTAGCAATCCTCTTATTTCTGGGGCCTATTGGAAAATCTGGACAATTTCCGCTGCATGTGTGGCTGCCTGATGCGATGGAGGGCCCAACACCGGTATCAGCGCTCATTCATGCCGCTACCATGGTAGTAGCTGGGGTGTACTTGGTAGCTAGAGCTTTTTTCTTATTCAGTGCTTTGCCAAATGCAATGGAGGTAATAGCCTGGATCGGGGCGTTTACAGCTTGCTTTGCTGCAAGTATCGCCTTTACCCAGCGGGACATTAAACGCATTTTAGCGTATTCTACTGTCAGTCAGTTGGGTTATATGATGTTGGCACTTGGAGTAGGCAGTGTTACGGCCTCCATGTTTCATCTGATGACACATGCCTTTTTCAAAGCATTGATGTTCTTAGCAGCCGGCGCGGTATTGCACGGTTTGCCAGATAAAAATGACATTTTTGCGATGGGCGGCTTGCGTCATAAAATGCCAGTTACTTTTGCCGCTATGACGATTGGTGTACTCGCTATATCCGGTATTCCGCCGTTTGCTGGATTTTTTTCAAAGGATGAAATCCTGTTGGTGGTTTCCCAGGTTAGTATGCCATTATACACCATTGTCGTAGTGACTTCGTTTATGACAGCGTTTTATATGGCAAGATTGCTGATTGTCGTCTTTTGTGGATCGGAAAAACCAGACAATCATCCTCATGAGGCGCCAATGTCCATGCGAATACCCTTGGTAGTGCTTGGCGTTCTTGCTGTTATTGGCGGGTATATACCTTATGCTAACCATTTTGGTGACTGGGTTCGTTTCGGTTCGGCCTCACATGAGGGTTTAAATTGGAGTATTGCGGCAACGTCGACGGTATTGTCTATACTAGCGATTTCCTTGGCTTGGTATATATACGGTTCGGGCAAGGTTTCATCTGATAAACTGTCCAGACGTTTCAGCACTTTATATAAGCTGAGTTTCCACAAATATTATATTGATGAATTTTACTTGTGGCTCAATCACACCTTTGTTGATGGCTTAGGCAAGATTTTGTATTGGTTGGAGCTGCATTTTGTTGAAGGTATTGTAAATGGGATAGCAGGTTTACCGGTTGAACTTGGCGATTTGGTGCGCAAAGGCCAGACTGGTAAGCTGCAGCGATATGGTTTAATCATGTTTGGAGCGATACTAATCGTTGTGGTATGGTTAGTGCTATTAAGCCCATTATTTAAAGGTGTCTTATCGGGAGGTGATTACTAAAATGGTTGATTTTCCATTATTAACGGCAATTTTACTAACGCCTATCTGGGGGATACTGGTATTATCCTTTATGCCGCGTGAAGCTGACAAAACGATAAAAATGATATCAGCTGTAACGATGGCAATCGCTCTCGGCTTAACCTTGTATGCTTACTGGGCCTATGATGTTAGTTTGGGAGGGCTGCAATATATAGAGAATGTCCCTTGGATTACCGAGCTAGGTGTATCGTACGCCTTAGGCGTGGATGGAATTTCCTTGCCACTGCTGCTATTGACTATGCTGGTTGGTTTTTCCACTGTCTTTGTTTCTTGGAATGTCGATAAGCGCTCTAAAGAATTCTTTATTCAATTGCTGCTCTTGGTAGTCGGTGCAATTGGAACATTTGTATCCCAGGATTTGTTCATATTCTTATTGTTTTATGAACTAGGGATAATACCAAGTTATATTATGGTAGTTGTTTGGGGTTCTTCGGAAAGAGTGAGTAAAGAATACGCGGCGATGAAGCTGACAATTTACTTGTTATTAGGCTCGGCATTCATGCTTGCCGGGGTTATCGCGTTATACGTTAATGCTTTTCCGGCAGGGATGCGAACATTCAGCATGCAAGTTCTAGCTCAGGCTCATACGATGGGGAATTTATCAGAAGATGTTCAAGTCTTCACATTTTTCTTATTGCTACTTGGCTTTGGATCTACTTTATCAATGTGGCCCTTTTATAGTTGGGCGCCGGATGGCTATGCGGCAGCTCCAACAGGAGTATCTATGCTCCATGCTGGAGTATTAAAGAAAATCGGCGGCTATGGCTTGATTCGAATCGGGTTGCTCATTTTACCGCTAGGGGTTAAATTCTGGGCACCGTTTATTGCGTTTTTTGCGGTGGTTAATGTTTTGTATGCCGCGTTTGTTACTATAGCGCAAAAAGACTTAAAATATATTGTAGGGTATTCGTCAATATCCCATATGGGATATATACTGATTGGCTTTGCAGCTTTAAATGTTATCAGCATTGATGGTGCGATTGCAAATATGTTTGCCCATGGGATAATGAGCGCCTTATTTTTTGCAATGATTGGCCTTGTCTATGACAAAACAAATACTCGTCAGGTTCTAAGTCTTGGTGGGTTAGCACATCAAATGCCACGTGTAGCTACTGGCTTTATGTTAGCTGGGATGAGCTCGTTGGGACTCCCGGGGTTAGCCGGATTTATCCCTGAGTTTACGACCTTTGTGGGCGCGTTTAAAGTATACCCGCTCCATACTCTTCTGGCCATTTCCGGTATTGTTTTCACTGCGCTTTATATATTGCGCGTGCTGGCAAATGTGCTATTTGGTCCGCGGCGTGAAGAATTTGATACTTGCCGTGATGCCTCTGGAGTTGAATTAGTATCCCTTGTATTACTGGGGACTGTTTTAGTAGTAGTTGGTGTTTTCCCACAATTATTAATGGGTATGGTTAATAGTGGTATGGAGCCGGTAATGGCGTTACTGGTTAAGCTGCACGTTACGCCGACCTTGCTGGGAGGTGTTTTTCAATGAATATTGCGCTGTTAACCAGTGAGATAGCCGTTGTTATTCTTGCTTTGCTTATCATCGTCTTTGACTTATTGATGCCGCGGCAAGAAGCTCGCCGTAGTTTAGGTTATCTTGCAGTTTGTGGTTTATTGGGGATTTTGGTTTATACTTTTAACCAACATGGAGCTTCAGCTACGGTGTATCATGGTTTTTTTGTCGTCGATAAATTTGCTTTGTTTTTCAAGCAGTTGTTCATAGTGGCGACGATCTTAACACTGCTGTTTTCCTTTGATTATATAGAAGGTCTGACTCACAATACGGGAGAGTTTTATGCATTACTACTCTTAAGTTTAGTGGGTATGATGGTTATGGCGTCTGCAAATGATTTATTAACGGTGTTTGTTGGCTTGGAATTGATGACCATTATATTTTATATCCTAGTTGGATTTGATTTAAGAAGTAGTAAGTCAAGTGAAGCTGGAACAAAGTATTTGATTCTTGGTTCGGCAGCGAGCGCAGTTTTGCTGTATGGTATGAGCTGGGTATATGGCTTTACTGGCAGTATTGTGCTGAGCCAAATCGCTGCTCATCTTACTGCTAGTCCAGCTATGCTTCTGGGATTAGGGCTTATGCTTGCTGGTTTCTGTTTTAAATTGTCCATTGTTCCTTTTCATATGTGGGCTCCCGATGTTTATGAAGGCGCGCCGATTCCCGTTACTGCTATGTTGGCGATGGCATCAAAAGCTGCTGGGGTTGCGGTATTACTGCGGGTTTTCTTAGTAGCATTTGCAGGCTTACAAGCCTATTGGTTGACGATTGTCAGCCTATTGGCTGGGCTAAGTATGATTGTAGGTATTATAGTCGCGATATGGCAGACTAATATCAAGCGTATGTTGGCCTATTCCTCCGTAGCGCAAGCTGGTTATATTTTATCGGGTCTCTTGGCTGCTGATGCAGCCGGAGTCAAGGGGATGTTATTTTATTCTGTGCTGTATATGGTGGCCAATGTTGGTGCCTTTGCTGTAACTACTGCTGTTAATAACCAATACGGTTCAGATAAAATTGACGATCTTTCTGGATTGTCCCAAAAGTCGCCGTTGTTGGCGGTGGTTATGACGGTATCATTGTTATCTATGGCAGGTCTTCCGCCAATGGCAGGCTTTGTCGGTAAGATGTATATATTTATGGCAATTACAGATAAAGGTTACTTCTGGATTGCTATGTTAGGGCTTGTAATGTCGATGGTTTCGGTGTATTATTATATGCTTGTGGTCAAAGTGATGTACAGTAAGGAAGCAAAGAATCAGCAGGAGTTTACTGCTAGTGTATCACTGCGTATTGTGGCTCTGATTAGTTTGATTGCAACATTGTTTATTGGTATATACCCTGGGCCATTAGCTGAGCTAGCAAATGCTGCTGCTCGGTCGTTGTGGTAAAAGAAAAGGAATTTTTCCTCCAAGACTTTTAATTAAGGCTTTAGCAGCTATAAATGATACGGAAACCGTACCACTGGTAACGGCGAAAGATAAAGAGAACTCCTGTCAATCCGTTTGGATTTGACAGGAGTTTATTTTGTAAAGAACTACCAACTATGCTGGTGAGAGAGGAATAGCTTTAACGTTGCGGAGTAAATACAAAAGATAAGCTGAGGCCTTGGGAAAATAAAAGGTTCAGCCTTTTTAAATGATTAATAGAATATCTGCTATAAAGTGTAGAGTTTTATATATGCCTTTCCTTCATCAAAGATATAAATAAACGAGCTGCTTTAGAAAGATATTTTTCCTTCCGATAGGCTATAACAACTGTTCTTGTGTTAATTGATTCCTTTATTGAAAAATAGCAAGGATGTTCTGACATATACCTAAGTCTAACTAATGTATCAGGGAGTAAAGTGGCTCCGAGTCCAGCTACGACTAAAGCTTGTGCTGCTTCCATACTTTGGCTTTCAAGAATAATCTTCGGTTTAAATCCAGCTTGTGCGCAAAGATCAAGTAAAGTCTGATGCAGTCTTTGTCCATGCTTCATTAGAATAAATGGCACGTCCTTTAGCTCGGAAATGTTTATATTTGTCCAGGGAGGCTGGTTTGAATTACTTCCTCTATTTTGTTTGCTTAAGGGATGCTGTGGTGATAAAGCAATTAAAAGTTCCTCTGTCAAAATCGGTTCATAAGCAAAAATATTTTCAGATATTGGCAGGAGTACGATTGAAAAGTCAGTGGTGCCATTTAAAGCAAATTCTTCTAACTCTGCTGTAGTGCCTTCGGCTAAAACAATTTCAATACCTGGATATTGTCTTTGAAAAAGAGGCAGCACTTGTGGCAGGAGATAAGTACTTCTAAAAGGAGAACTCCCTATAGTAAGGCGGCCTTTTTTTAAATCTGCGATATCATCCATTTGTTGAATCATTTGATCATTCAAATCTAAAATTCGCTTTGCAGTCTCGATATATAATTCTCCAGCAAAAGTAAGTCGCAAGGGAGTAGATGTCCGATCAAACAATAAGACACCTAATTGCTTCTCTAGCCTTTGAATGCATTGGCTTAAAGAGGGTTGGGCGATATATAATTTTTTAGCAGCCTGAGAAAAACTTTGTTCTTCCGCTACTTTTAAGACATATTTCATTTGACGGTATTCCATATGATACTCCTTTCATTCTCTAACTCATAGGATATACACTATGGTGTTAATAGATATTTTAGTATTAGACCTATTAATCATTGTATATTACAATACTATCAAAAGCAATAATACCTGAATATATAGAAAATATTGATTTTTAAAAGATGGAATTTTCTATCTTTTTTAAATGCTTACGTAAAAGGAACTTCATAGGTTTTATCCCTTGATTTGCCAACAGTATAAGTAGCCTACTTGTTAGTTGGCATTGATCAATGTGGTGGAAAATACTTGGTTTGTGGTAAGCAATTAATATTATACGAGGAGGTTATCACATGAACAAAGAAGAAAAAATTCAGGCGATGACAGAGATTATGACTAAATTTACAGGTTATATGGGTAAACATCTGCCTGACGACGTTACAGCGAAGCTAAATGAATTACGCGAACAGGAAGATAGCTATCTGGCAAAAGTAGTATATGATTCCATGACTGAAAATCAGGAATTGGCTAATCAGCTGAACCGTCCATGCTGTCAGGATACTGGAGTTGTCCAGTATTTTGTCAAGGTCGGATCACAATTTCCATTGCTGGCCGAGGTACAAGATATTCTGCGGACAGCGGCTCTAGAAGCCACGAAGGAAGCACCGCTACGTCATAATGCTGTGCAAATCTTCGAAGAGAAAAACACAGGTACGAATACAGGTGAGCGCATTCCTTGGATAAACTGGGAGATTATCCCTAACGAGAAAGGTATCAATATTGAAGTATACATGGCTGGCGGTGGCTGTAGTTTGCCAGGACAGGGTAAAACGTTGATGCCAGCAGCAGGGTATGAAGGTGTTGTGGAGTTTGTTTTTGACGTGATGACATCCTATGGGATCAACGCTTGCCCACCACTATTGGTAGGAATAGGGATTGGCGGTTCCATCGATGTGGCGGCAGAACTTTCGAAAAAGGCACTGTTTCGTCCATTAGGAGTACGTCATTCTAATTCCCGGGGCGCAGAAATGGAGCGGTTGCTAGAAAAAGGTCTTAATGATTTAGGGCTTGGACCACAAGGTTTATCAGGCAAAAATTCCGTCATGGGCGTTCATGTCGAATCGGCCGCTCGACATCCATCCACCATTAGTGTAGCTGTATCCATAGGATGCTGGGCCCATAGAAAAGGCAATATTCAAATCAATGAAGATATGACTTATGAAATTACTTCACACAGGGGGGTAACACTGTGAAAAAGATTTTAACAACACCAATTCAGAATGAAGACCTTGAGCAGCTAACGGCGGGAGACGTTGTGTATCTAAATGGATATCTAGTTACCTGTCGTGATATGCCTCACCGTCGTCTTGTCGAATTAGGTCAAAAATTACCTGTCGATCTGGCAGGATTAGCAATTTTCCATGCAGGACCTATTGTTGTAAAAGAAGACGATGGATGGAAAATGGTTTCCATAGGGCCTACCACCAGTATGCGGATGGAAAAGTTCGAAAAAGAATTTATTGCAGAGACAGGGGTAAAGCTAATCGTCGGCAAAGGCGGCATGGGCCCGAATACAGTGGAAGGATGCCAAACTCACAAAGCAGTTCATGCAGTTTTCCCTGGTGGCTGTGCGGTACTAGCCGCGACGGAAGTGGAGGAAATCGAGAGAGTTGAATGGTTAGAACTTGGCATGCCTGAGGCGCTTTGGGTATGTAGAGTAAAAGAATTTGGTCCGCTCATTATTTCTATTGATACAAAAGGAAATAATCTCTTTGAAACCAATAAGGTCATATTCAACGAAAAGAAAGTACCAATCGTTAAAGATATTTGTAGTCAAGTTAAGTTTATTAAATAGTTAAAGTAGTTCGTATAGGGGGAGTTTGCGGGAAAGGTTCCTGCAAACCTCCTTTACTAGAAAGCATATTGAAAGAGTAGATATAAAATTATGATTATAGGAAATTTACTAAACATAAAAGAGGAGATAGGTTTATATCCTCCTGGAATACAAGCTGGTCTAAATTTTCTCTTAGAAACAGATCTTTCCTCCTTGTCATTAGGGGAACACGAAATTCACGGAAAGCAAATTTATGCGAAAATTACAGAATATGAGACTGAGCCTAAAGAGCAACGTAGACCAGAAAGTCATGAGAAGTATATAGATATACAATATATTTGTTCAGGAGAAGAAATGATAACCTCAGCTCCGATCGTAGGAGTTGGTGAAATCGATGAAGATTGTTTGAGTGAGCGAGATATACTATTTTATAAGAGTGTTGCTGCAGAAACTCAGGTTATTCTCACACAAGGAATGTTTGTAGTATTTTTTCCATGGGACGTTCATCGTGCTAATTGTAATGCTAGTGAACAAACTAATAAAATAAAGAAAATTTTATTAAAAATAAGCATGGATGTACTTAACTCTTAAGTTTAAGTCAGAACACCTTTGTTAGTAAATGCAGCTAAAAATTATCCTGAAGTATCAGCAAAATTTGCGAGAAATTATCGGAAAGTTTCAATTGTTATGATTAGTCGTTAAAACGGAGAGACAGGCTATTAAAAGAAAATGTAAATGAACGATAATGATAAATAAAATATCACTATAGAGAAAGGATAGCGTAGATTTGTGTGTTAGCAAATCTACCAGGTGAAATTATGGATACTATGAATCATGTTACACCCAAAGTAACTCCTTCCACAGCAAAGAAGACGAATGTTCGCTGGATAGTCGTAGCCATATTATTTATTGTTACTATAATCAATTACGCCGATCGTGCTACGATTGCACTGGCCGGCCCAGAGATCGCAAAAGACTTGCATATGGATTCTGTAGCTATGGGTTATATCTTTTCTGCCTTTGGTTGGGCATATGTCCTTTGTCAGTTGCCAGGAGGATATTTATTAGATCGATTTGGCTCAAGAAAAGTGTATGCAGCTAGTATTTTCTTTTGGTCTTTATTTACATTATTTCAAGGTTTCGTTGGTTTTCTAGCTGGATTTACTGCAGTTGCTACTTTGTTTGCGTTAAGGTTCATGGTTGGGGCTTCTGAGGCACCTTCATTTCCAGCAAATAGTCGAATTGTTGCGGCTTGGTTCCCTGCCTCAGAGCGCGGTACTGCAGCAGCCATTTTTAGTTCAGGTCAAGCTGCTGCCACCGTATTGTTTGGGCCGCTGATGGGATGGCTTGTATTCACTTATGGTTGGCACTATGTCTTTGTGGTTATGGGTGCGCTGGGAATGCTCTTCACATTGGTATGGAATAAGTTTATTCATAATCCTAAAGATCATCCGATGGCGAATGAAGCTGAGATTCAATATATTACAGAAGGCGGCGGCTTGGTCGATATGGATCAAGCAAAGAAAGATGGAGCTAAGCAAGATGGACCTAACATGAAATATGTTAAACAACTGCTTAAAAATCGTATGATGCTAGGAATCTATATTGCCCAATACTGCATTAACGCTACGATATATTTCTTTATTACTTGGTTTCCAGTTTATCTAGTGCAGGCTCGTGGAATGACGATTCTCAAAGCCGGCTTTGCTGCATCTGTACCCGCGATATTTGGTTTTGTGGGCGGAATTTTGGGTGGAATGTTATCCGATTTCTTGCTCAAGAAGGGTTATTCCCTTACTATTGCTAGGAAAATACCGATTATAGTAGGGATGTTATTAGGAACCACGATAATCGCCTGTAATTATGTGGACACGGAATGGATAGTCATCGCTGTTATGTCTGTAGCCTTCTTCGGTAAAGGTCTGGGTCAACTTGGCTGGACGGTCAATTCCGATACTGCGCCAAAAGCAATTGTCGGTGTGAGTGGCGCTGTATTAAACATTTTTGGCAATCTTACCAGCATCATTACCCCCATTGCAATTGGTTATATTATAAAAATAACAGGATCATTCAATGGTGCGCTAGTTTATATTGCTGTACATTGCCTTGTTGCTATTTTCTGTTATTTGTTTGTTGTTGGAGAAATTAAGCGAGTTGAACTTAAGGATTGAACTTAAATTAATGAAAATCACGGTCACGTTCGAAGTTGATACTTCGCACGTGACCGTGATTTTGTGTAAAATTTCTTAGAATACTAGGTAAGTTGAGTCATTTAAGTCAACTTTAGTTAGCTGGTCTCATGTCCCACGTAGATACTTATCATTCTAGTAGTCCAACATTTTCTTGGCAATTATTCTGATTACAATTCTTCTCCCCGAGTAGCAATCATTTGCTTATACCAATGGAAAGATAATTTTTTCTTTCGTGCTAAATTATTAGTATGATCTACATAAATAAAACCATATTGTTTCTTATAGCCATTCAACCAGCTCAATAAATCAATGACTGACCAAGCATAATAACCTTTCAGATTAATGCCTTCTAAAATACCTTTTTTTACTGCTTTTAAATGTTCTTCAATATACTTAATTCTAGGTACATCGACAATTTCATCTTGAATAATCAGATCCTCATCACCTAAACCATTTTCAGTAATATACATTTTAACATCACCGTATGCTGCTTTTAACATCCGTAGTCCCTCTAAAAAGCCTTCAGCGGAAATTTCCCAACCCCATTTAGTATATACTTTATCCGCCATTTTTACGGTTTTATACACACCATCAAAAGATGCATTACCAGGTGCACCTGTTGACTGTTCTCGACTTTTAGGCGTGGAGTCTTTCTGCACATCATTCTTCGCGACTCTCTGTGGTTGGTAATAATTCAGTCCAATAAAATCATTTTGTGGTGCAGCCACCTTCAGGATATCTAATTCTTCTGCTGTCCATTCTGGGGTCCACCCCTTTTCTGCCAATTGCTTTACAACATACTCTGGATACGTTCCTAGCAAAATAGGGTCATAATACCAAGCCGTGGAATATTGATTAGCATGATAGGTAGCTTTTTCGTTTTCAGCATTATTGTCGATGCTGAATGCTGGATTAAATACATGCGTAATACCGATTTCACCAAATTGCTTCATTTTCTTATAATCACTGACCGCTCTGGCATGAGCTGTAAAGACATTATGCGTCGCTTGAAAATATTTCTTAGGATCGCTCAATATCCCTGGTGGATGTGCTCCTAATAAATAACCATGACCACAAAATATTACTGTTTCATTGAAAGTAATCCAGTGCTTTACCCTATCGCCAAATGCTTTGAAACAAACATTGGCATACTTTACAAATGCATCCGTTGTCCGTTTATTCGTCCAGCCCCCATTCGCTTCTAGGGGTTGGGGTAAATCCCAGTGATACAAGGTTACAAAAGGGACAATCCCATAATGTAAACATTCATTAATCAAATTATTATAGAATTCGATACCTTTGGGATTGATTTCACCATCACCGTCGGGAATAATTCTTGCCCATGATACTGAAAAACGATACGATTCCAATCCCATTTCTGCCATGAGTTTTACATCTTCTTTATACCGATGATAGTGATCTACTGCTACATCACCATTCGTTGCCTCAAATGTCTTGCCGGGAATTTTAGAAAACAAGTCCCAATTGGATACTCCTTTACCATCTTCATTCCATGCGCCTTCAACCTGATAAGATGCGGAAGCTGCTCCAAACAGAAAATCTTTAGGAAATCTCATATATTTTATTCTCCTTTTTATATTTAAAAGTGTATTTATATGTTTCAATATACTTAAAGGCATTCATTCCTCGTAGCAAAATACTCTTTAAATTGAGAAAAAATATTCTTTATGAACTTCTAACATTTCACCCAATAGAACTTTGCCATTTTTCATTTCACTCTCTTCACCATGCGAACTTTTTTTCTTTGCATAATTCATTATATATTCATACGAAAGAGCAGTGCAATTGTGATAAAATAGAACTGCACTAGTACAGTTGAAAGGGTGTTAGTATGAATACGATCTATGTACGAATAGCCATGGATATTGAAAAGAGTATCCAGGTCGGGGACTATCAACTCCATAAAAAACTCCCCTCTGTCAGAGACTTGTCTGAAAAATACAGTTGCTCACAAGGTACTGTTATTAAGGCATATGAAACACTGAAAAATAAGCATCTCATCTATTCTCTACCGCAAAGCGGTTATTATATTGTGGAGAATGTCATTAAAACTGAGAACATTGATACTGCGGTTGTAGACTTCTCTACAGGTAATTTATTAATGCGTGATATGCATATACCTGACCTTAACCATTGCTTGAATAGAGCTACGGATATATACCAGGATCTATCCTTATCACATACTGTCTATGGTGTAGAATCATTACGAAAATTATCCGTCAAGTACTTAGCTGATTTTCAAGTATTTACTCCGATGAATAACGTCTTTATTAATTTAGGTATTCAACCAGCACTCAGTATTTTGGCACAAATGCCTTTTCCTAATGGTAAGAATGCGATCTTGATCGAACAGCCAACCTATAAATATTTTATCGACTTTCTGAAATTTTCTGGTGCTCAGGTGCTTGGAATTCGCAGAGACGAGCAAGGAATTGATCTAAATCGATTGGAGGAACTTTTCAAAAAAGAACCCATCAAATTTTTTTATACTGTTCCTCGTAACCACAATCCATTAGGTACAACCTATCCAAAAACACAACGAAAGGCCATTGCCGAACTAGCCGCTCGATATGATGTATATATTGTGGAGGATGACTATTTCGGAGATATCTCTTTCGATCCCAAATATGATCCCATCTATGCGTATGGTGACCATCGTCATCACATCTACTTAAAAAATTTTTCTAAAATACTCCCCTGGATTCGAGTCGGAATTGTAGTCATCCCCACGGATCTTTTAAATATCTTTACAGAACATACACGTTTCTCCTATTATTATTCCTATTTTTCAGCTTCTTTGATATCACAAGCCACGTTAGAAATTTATATTCGCAGTAATATACTAAAAAAACATGTCCAATCAATAAAAAAAGAGCTCTCCGAGAGATTGAAATGTCTAGATAACAATTTTCGTAACTTGGCTACCTATAATATAAAATGTATCGGTGGCAAAACGGGCTATTATTCTTATTTGAAGCTGCCAGATTATATGAATGAGAATCAGTTTATTGAAAATCTAAAAAAACGTCATATTCGCATTGCTGGCGGAAGTAATTACTCTTTTTACATCGATAACTCTTGGCGTGAAAAAGGAATCCGACTGAGCATTGCGCGTACCAATAAAGCTGCTATTAACAAGGGTTTTGAGATAATCTACGAAGAATTGAAGCGCCGTTAAGACTAAAAGCGCAGGACGGTTTGGAACCACTGAAAAAGTCGCAATCAACAAGTTTTTCCCACCAAAGACACGAAATAAGCTATACCATGATAAATGGGGGAATGACTTGATGTTAAAGGTTCGAGTGAAACAATCAGGTGACGGTTCTTTGAGTTAAATTACTATTAAAAAATGCCCTAAATTTACTTCCTTCTTCAAGTCACCTGTCAGTGTCGAGTTATTATATCTCCTTCATTAATATATTCTGTATAAAAGGTGAGCGAATAATCATCTTCCGAACTAATTATTTTAATTACTTGATGAGCCAATTGCAATTCCAATCAGGAACGCCGCAATATCACGTATTTCGCGGTCATGACGTTCACTTTCGCGCTCTTGACGATCTTGCCATTCTCTTTCACTTTCATGCTGACCTCGCCGCATTTCCTGTTCGTGGCGCTCATTTTCTTTACGCAGTCGATCATCATGCGCACGCTCGCGCTGATGCTCCCGTTCTCCTCGTTCCCGAATATCACGTAATTCGCGGTCATGACGCTTTTTTTCGCGCTCTTGCCGCTCATACCATTCTCTTCTGCTTTCATGCTGACGCCGCCGCACTTCCCATTCATGGCGTTCATTTTCTTTACGAATTCGTTCATCATATTCACGCTGATGCTCACGTTGACGCCATTCCCAAATATCACGCAATTTGCGATAATGACGTTGCCTTTCGCGCTCTTGCTGATTTTCCCATTTGCTTCCGCTTTCGTGCTGACCCCGCCGCATTTCCTGTTTGTAGCGTTCAATTTCTTTACGCACTCGATCACCATACTCCTGCTCCAGTTCCCGCCACTCCCGTTCTTCATAACGTTGATCATTATCTCTTGGTGATGCTTCGATTACAGATGCTCCAAACCCTATTTGCATGACACCTACCATTGAATATATAATAACTTTCTTTGCTAAGCTATTCATAATTTTGCCCTCCCTCATTTTCCTAACTAAATTATAATTGGACTTCCTAAGGTCGATTTACAACGTCACCTATACCACCTGTCTTGATAAAGGGAAAGCTTTCTGTCGCAATGAAGAGAACTGGTTTCATTTGGGTCACCTCACTTTCTTAGCTTTCCAAAGACAATCTTCTTGTTTCCCTTTTTCCATTAGTCAGCCTGGTGGCTGTTTTTTTATTGATTTATGACGATGCCGCTCAGGGACATCTTCATTGTCAATCGAGATGCAATAAGATGCAATAAAATTTGAAAAAAAAGCAAACTACGGTTGCTATCAATACTACGCCTATTGCGAACCACAACAAGGATAGCCCATCAATCCATTCCATATTACCGACACCTCCTTTGTTTTTACCGGGCACTTCGATCGCTTTCACCTCCGGATGATATAAAGGACTATGGCTGGCGTTACTATATATAGACCGCTAAGCACAATCAGTGTCAACAGAAGATGGATAGAACTACTCCAGCGTACAGGTTTTAATATTGTAGGTTACAGAAGCCGCGGACCATGTGTCACTGCCTTGAGTGACCTGCACATTGCCGGTAAATGTTCCAATTTTGGTGCGCCAGTTGAAATCTGCTGTATCGGCGGTGATGGTGATATGGGGCTGCGATAATGTCACGCCGCCGCCAAGTATCGCTTTGTTCCGGGTACCGTAGACATAAACGCTGCCGGCGGTAAGATAAATGTTATCCTGGGCAAGGGTGATGCCGTCTGATCCCCAGACCTCCAACGAACTGAGACTGACTTTGGCCTGACCGGCCGTTATCACGCGGCTGCTGACTTCAATGCGTACGTTGCCTTTTAATAGATAGAGACCGGTATCTGTATCGTAATAGGTGGTGTCGGCCGTGATGACAGGTTTTGCAGCAGCGGCTGGGCCTGCTGAGCAGGCTAGGAGATAGAAAGATGCAATAATGAGTAATAACACGTTACGGTACATATTTATGACCTCCAGGTAGATGGGATGGTAATTCGCTTTAATTTATACTTGTAGTACTCGTTTGGTTTTTATAGTACTAATAATATCTGCATTTTCTTTCCATGTCAATATCTTGTAATGAATTTTGTTATTAATAACGGTTAATTTAACCAATCATATTTATGCAATAGATTAGTAAGCATGTTTGAATTAATATTTATTAGCAGTGGCTTTGTTCTGCTTTTTACAATACAGGAATAAGGAGCCATAGTAAAATAAAACCATAAAGAAATAAAAGTGAGGAACACTATCGAATGGGAACGTAAAATTTATTCTTCTGGAGCACCATTGGAAGATAAAGTGGTCTTCAGGTTGTGATCTTTGATGAAAATGCTAACCCCAAAAAGCGATAATATCGGTGATAATCAAAGGCAAGGCACGGCAACTTATCACGGGACTCCCATTACATCAAGCATTACAAGGTCACGGCTCACCGTGCTGAGATCCTATGCAATGTGTATATTCTTAAAATAATTCGCCGTTAGAGATAATACGGAGAAAACTACCATAATTGAGGTGTATCGGGTCAAACAGCGAATTTTAAATATAAAGAAATAGCAGACTGCGGCCTGGATGAGCGTAGTCTGCTATTTCTTTATAGAGGAGCTTTAGAATTGGAGCCGAGCATCAATCAAATTGAGCTTTACCCTTACTTTAATCAGGAAGAACAGCGCCGTTGGCACACGGAGCATGGCATCGCAACAGAGTCTTGGAGTCCTTTAGGGCGGGGTAACAGTATATTGGAAAATAAAATACTTGCTGACATTGCCAAAACGCATCAAAAATCTATCTCTCAAGTGATTTTGCGTTGGCATATACAGTCTGGGGCGATTCCGATTCCAAAAGCATCTTCACAAAAGCATCAGCGTGATAATTTAGATATTTTTGATTTTCAAATGACAGAAGAAGAAATGGACAGCATTTCCGGTCTCACCAGTGAGTCAGGGCGTACTAATAATCAAGACCCGAGAACATACGAAGAGTTCTAAAATATTTATAAACCAGGGCAGAATCTTTTTGAGATTTCTGTCCTTTTCCTGTCACTATATTATGTACCACTACAATCAGATTGAGGAGAATCGCGACATGTTCTAAAATGGCGATATGTTTCACTCCGGGATCCATCGCGCTCTATGCAATCGTCTCCCTATGGCTGCCATGGATGAGATGAAAGCTGATATTCATCTCATCCATGGCACGATATTCACTATGAAGGATGAATAAAACTGTATAATTTCAAATTGGATTCGTATGATCTTGATTATTGCTGTTTGTGTAATGTCTGGGCCGGTTAGGCAGTGAGAAGCGAAATAGTGTACCCTGCCCCGGAAGGCTTTCCACAGAAATTTGGCCGCCATGACTTTCGATAATCCATTTAACGATAGAAAGACCGAGCCCTGCACTGGTATCTTCCACGCTTTTTCGGGAGGGATCAACCTGATAGAACCTGTTCCAAATTTGAGGCAGGTCATCAGAGGCAATGCCAATGCCATTATCTTCAATGCTGCCAAGCACGTCTTCTTTGAGCTGGTGGAGCTCAACTTTAATCCAGCCATTTTGCCGTCCGTAACGTATGGCATTTTGTAATAAATTTAATAATAGACGCATGATCGAGGTTTGGTCGGCAACAATTATAAGGTTGTCGTCAATTGCGGTATGGATGGTGATATTCTTTGATTGAGCAGTTATCATGAGTTCATCGATGACCATATTGGTTATTTCACTCAGGTTGACGGTCTCAAAATCAAGCTGTGCCGATTGATGGTCTGTACGGGCGAGTAACAGTAAAGAAGATACTAAAGCCATCATTTTTTTTGCTTGCTGTTGAATCACCTGCAGGGCGTCCGCTGTTTCGGCGGGGTTGTCTCTCTGGGTCAGGCCATATTCCGTGTGGGCCAGGATAACAGAAAGTGGTGTTCTGAGTTCGTGGGAAGCATCAGAGGTAAACTGACGTTCTTTTTGAAAAGAGAGCTCTAACTGATCCAGCATATGGTCAAAGGTTTGTGCTAGGTCATCAATTTCGTCTTTGCTGCCACTTAGTTGGATGCGCTTGGACAGGTCGCCGCTATTCTCAATATCTGCTGCCGTTTTTCTGATCAGGCTGACTGGCTGAAACGCTTTTTGGGTAATCAGCCAGCCGCCAAAAGCAGCTAATAGGGCTAGAAACGGAAATAGAATTACGCAAATTAATAAAATATAAGTGCGTGTCTCATAACTTGCATTAAGGGAGATGACTCCCCGGATCCATAATGCTTCCGGCCAGTTAGTGCTGACGTAAAGGTCATAGACCAGCCAATGGACTTCACCTGATTGAATGGTTTGGATCTGGTTGTTGTGCAATGGCACAGATGAAGAAAATCCAGACGGTAATAATCCTTTAATTAGAATTTGCTCCCTGTTATAAATAGAGATGCTGATACCGTCATCAAAATATTTTAATTTATGGAAGTCGAAGGTTCCATTTACATACTGAATGTCTTCAACGATATCATAGACTTCATCCTCTAGCTCACGCTGCAATTCAAAAACCAGAATTCTATCGGTGCTAAATGCGAGAATGCCTAAGATAATGCAGAGAATTAAAACAATCAGCCCCGTATACCAAACAGTGATTTTAGTTTTAATTGACAGTGGTTTCATAAGTTCTCCTGCAGAACATAACCCGATCCGCGTACGGTATGAATTAACTTCTGCTCAAAGCCGTCATCAATCTTTTGACGCAAATAACGAATATATACATTGACCACATTGGAAGCACCTTCGAAATCGTAGCTCCAGATGTGTTGCTCGATTTTATCTCGGGATAGAATGATACCTTTGTTGTGAAGCATGTACTCCAGAATGGCGAACTCCCTGCCGGATAAAATGATTTGTTTTCCACCTCTGATTACTTTGCGGGTACTGAAATTTACAATTAGATCAGCAACCGAGATAGTATCACATTGAATATCTGTCTGCCGGCGTACTAGTACACGCAGCCTTGCCAGCAATTCTTCAAAAGCAAACGGTTTTATCAGGTAATCGTCGGCACCGGCATCCAGTCCTTCAACCCGGTTCTCAATGCTGTCTTTAGCGGTCAATAAAAGAACTGGCGGACTTTCTTTTTGCCGGCGAAGCTTTTTTAGCAGGGAAATTCCGTCCAGTTTGGGCAGCATCCAATCCAGAATTACAACATCATATGTTGTTGCTTCCAAATAATAGCTGGCCTCCAGTCCATCTCCCGCAGTATCTACGCCATAGCCAGATTGCGTTAATCGCTTTTTTAGCAATATTCGCAAATCTTTCTCATCTTCCACAATTAATACCCGCATCGGTCTGCTCCTCCCTTTTTAGTTCTTTGTTTGCATTATATCATATTTTTTCTGGAAGAATTATGGAAACTTCGGTTTTAATCTTGGTTTAATCTCCGTCTGCTAAGATAATGACAAACAGCAGATTTACTGCTAATCAAACAAGAGAGGATGATGGAAAATGTGGGAAAAGATAATGCGGGGGCTCTTAGTGATAGCAGCCACAGTGTTTGTTTCAGCGACAGCGATTGCAGCGTTGGATGAAGCTGGAGCGCGTGAAATTGCAAGGCAATGGGTGCCAGAAGAAGCGGTTTATCTATCAACAAAAGATGAGATCGATGAATATGAAGTTGAATTTCTGGTTCACGAAACCAATAGCAAATATCAAATCGATATAAATAAAAATACTGCAATGGTAGCAGAAGTAAAAACTAAACTAAGAGGTGATTGGGGGAGCTTAACCGTAAAGCTGAATGAGAGTGATGTTGCAGCAATCGTACTGAGTGAGTTTCCCGGCTCACAAATTGGTCAGGTAAAACTGGATTCGGATGATGGATATCGGAAATATGAAGTTAAATTTGCAAATGGTTCGATTCGTGGCGAAATGGAGATTAATCCGGAGACTGGTGTCATCCTGGAAAGAGATATCAAATATTAGCAATTAAATAACAGACCAAGCCCCCTAATCGTAGCATTTTACGATAGGGGGCTCTTCATTTGAAAAAAGACGCAAAGGATTTTTGATATTCCCTTGCGTCTTTTTTCAAAATCAATTTCGTATTAAATAGTCGAATTCGCCCAGTGCCGCATTCGCACCGGTATAACTTCAACAATCTTTTCATTGTGATAAGCCTGTGCTTTAAATTACTTCCAAATCTAAATTTTAACCAATTAATTATTAATTGATAGTATTAACTAAAAGGTATTGCTTATAGGATATAATAACGGATAAAAAATCGCCGTTTGACTCGATAGGAAAAGCCATATCGTGCGAATCGTTCCTCCGAAACTTGGGTGGGGAGAGCCACAAGGAGAGTAACGCAAGATAATTAGGTTAATATTATAGTGCTATATTGCAAACGAAAGAAATCGGGGGTGGCAGGAATGCAAGTTCATTTAATTTTAGCTTTTGTTGCTTTTTTGTGGGGACTAAATCCGCCGGCAATGAAAATTGGTCTTCTGTATGTAGATCCTATGCCTTATAATGCAATTCGTATGCTGGTTGCGTTGGTAGTTGGCTGGGGAGTGCTAAGGCACATAGGGAGTTGGCAACCGCTGCGGCGAGAAGATTGGAAAGTATTACTCGTTTCTAGTCTGGGTTTTTTCTTCTTTCAACTTTTTTTTACTGCAGGTGTGCAGATTACAACAGCAGGCAACGCATCGCTCATTCTTGGCTGCTTGCCAGTCAGTGTAGCCATTATTAACCACTTTCACCGACTTGAACGTATTAGTACGGCGGCGATGGTTGGTATACTGGTCTCGATTGGGGGGATAGTTATTATGGTGGCTGGTACTGGTAAAGAAATCAGTCTGAGCGAAAGACATATTACTGGGGCACTGATGTTACTCGCCGCTCAAATGAGCTACGGCTACTATACCGTCTTTTCTCGTCTACTGATACATGCTTATTCAGCATATCAGATAACCGCATATATACTTCTGAATTCTACTGGACTCTTCCTATTTATATCACTTCCCGCCGTATTGGCAGCTGATTGGCAATCTGTACCCTGGCCAGGTTGGGCCAGCATATTATATTCTGGCCTTTTTCCTCTATGCTTGGGTAATTGTCTGTGGATTTGGGGCACAGGGATATTAGGCAGCACCAAGGCATCATTATATAATAACTTACCACCAGTCTTTGCTGTTGCAATCAGTTACCTATTTCTCGGAGAGAGCTTTGGGTGGCTACAGTTTATTGGTGCCATTATAATATTTTTAGGTCTGTATGTTTCTAAGGGGAAACAGTCTATGGAATCATAAGAATGATCACTAATTTTCAAAGAGTTACTGACACTGGTGACACAGGGGACGTCAAACTGTGCGAAAACAATAGAATGATATTAGTGGTTTTCTCGGACCTCCTCAGCCGCAAACTGGCTGTTGTAAAGACTATGGTAAAAACCTTCGTTTGCCATCAACTCTGTATGGCTTCCCTTTTCCACGATATCCCCGTGATTTAATACCAGGATGATATCGGCGTTACGAATAGTAGATAGCCGGTGGGCAATGACAAAGCTTGTCCTTCCCTGCATCATTCGATTCATCGCGTTTTGAATGAGAACCTCTGTGCGGGTGTCCACTGAGCTTGTGGCTTCATCTAGGATTAGAATTGGCGGATCGGCGATAATGGCCCGAGCAATGGTGAGCAGTTGCTTTTGACCTTGAGAAATATTGCCGGCATCCTCACTAATCCGCATATCGTAGCTATTCGGCAATGTTTTGATAAATTGATGGACATAAGCGGTTTTGGCGGCGTCAACAACCTGCTGCCGAGTAGCTCCCTGCCGTCCATAGGCGATATTTTCTTCAATTGTTCCGTTAAACAGCCAAGTATCTTGCAGCACCATGCCAAATATGCCGTGTAAATCATCCCGTTTCATATCCCTGATATCAATACCGTCAACTTTTATACTGCCGTCATCCACATCATAAAAACGCATAAACAAATTGATCAGCGTTGTTTTGCCCGATCCGGTGGGACCGACGATGGCGACCGTTTGACCGCTTTTGACCTCTAAATTAAAATCACGGATAACAGGCTGACCGGGCAGATATGAAAAGTTTACATGCCGGATGGAAACATTGCCTTGGACGCTTTCCAATTTTATCGGATTGGGATGCTCGGCGCTTTCCTCTGCTTCATCGAGAATTTCAAAAATTCTTTCCGCAGCAGCCAGCGCAGCTTGCAAAGTTCCTGCCGCATTAGAAATAATGCCGATAGGATTGTTAAACTGTTTGACATATTGCAGAAAAGCCTGAATTTGCCCAACTTCAATTTGACCGCGAATGGCAAAAAAACAGCCCAGAACAGCAACTCCTACATACCCGAGATTGCCTAAAAATGCGGCCAAAGGCAATAGTATCCCTGATAAAAATTCGGCGCGCCACGAATTATTCAGGATTTTTTTATTTAAGTCGCTAAAGCGAGCCTTGGCTTCTTCTTCGTAATTGAAGCTTCTCACAACGCTATAGCCCGTATACATTTCTTCCACATGCCCGTTCATCGCGCCAATAAAAGCTTGCTGATTGATAAAGTATTTTTGGGATGCTTTTATGATGATTGATGAGGTAAAAAGTGCGAGGGGTATAACAGCAAAAGCTACCAGGGATATCCAGATATTAATGAGCACCATCATCACAGAGATCCCCACTAGGGTGGTTAGAGAAGAAATAATCTGGGTAAAGCTATGCTGCAAGGTAGAACTGACGGTTTCAACATCATTGGTAACCCGGCTCAATAATTCACCATGGGTTTTGCTGTCTAAAAACCGCAGTGGCAGCCGATTGAGTTTTATATTGAGGTCCCTTCTGATCAGATAAATGATACGGGATGTGATCTCGGCCATCAGGAAATTCTGTCCAAATGCAAACACCTGGGAAATCAAATAGATAACGGTTAATAGCAGCAGCGTTGTTATCAGCTCATCCCAGAGTAAAATTCCTGTAATCACGCCCCGATAAAGTTGTGTCGTCACTCGTCCTAAAATTTCCGGTGCTAAAACAGTAAATGCCGTGCTTAACACCGTCATTGAAATAGCGACAAGTAATTTTCCTTTTAATTGTTTAAAATAGAGCAACAGACGCCTGCCTGTATTGCCGAAGTTTCGCGGCTTTTCAGTGTCTCCGATGATTGCTGGGGGCTTTGAAAAAGAACTTGGCTTATTGCTCATAGTACCCCCTCCTGCTGAAACTGCGATCTGAAAATTTCCTGATAAATGCCGCAGCGTTCCATTAGCTCTTCATGGCTGCCGGAATCGGCGACTTGCCCTTCGTTGAGAACCACAATGCGATCCGCCTGAATAATGGTGCTGATGCGCTGGGCAATGACAATCAGGGCTGCATCTTCTGTTTCAGCCTTTAACGCTTGGCGAACCGCCCTATCGGTCTTATAATCCAGTGCGGAAAAACTATCGTCCAGCAAATAGACCGCCGGCTTTTTAATAACAGCCCGTGCAATGGCCAAACGCTGTTTCTGACCGCCCGACACATTGGCTCCGCCCTGGGCAATGGGAGTATCAAGCCCTGCCTCTTTAGCCTGGATAAACTCGGTTGCCTGGGCAATACCGGCAGCCTTGAGCAGTTCTTCCCTGCTGGCATTTTTTTTACCGAAGCGGAGATTCCCGGCAATGGTGTTGGAAAATAACACTGCCTTTTGCGGAACATAACCGATTTTCTCACGCAGATTATGGAGCGTATAGTCCCTGATATCTACTCCATCGATCAGGATATGACCGGATGTGACGTCATAAAAACGCAGCAGCAGTTTGGCAATGGTGGACTTTCCGCTGCCGGTACTGCCGATAATGGCCGTCATTTGATTGGGATAAGCAGTAAAGGATACATCCTTTAAAACAGCCTCCTCCGCCTGGGGAAAAGTAAAAGATACATGGTTAAATTCCACAATACCGGTATGAATTCTGGCTTCAGGCCGGGAGCCGTCAACAATGCTGGAACTGGTTTCCAATACGGTGACAATCCGGGTGAGTGAAGTAATCAGCCGTGGATACATCATAAAAAGCATTGACGTCATCATCACCGACAAAAGAATCTGGGTGATATACTGCACATAAGCAACTAGGCTGCCAACATCCATCATCGCGTTCATGACAAGTTTGCTGCCGAAAAACATGACCGCAATGGTGGTTATATTCATCAGAATTGTAACCGCTGGCATTAAGATGCCGATCAGACGCTGGGTATGAATGGACAATCGGGTGTATTCATAATTGACTCCTTCGAAGCGCTCCATTTCATGGCAGGTCTGTTTAAAGGCCCGAATGACGCGTATTCCGGTAAGATTCTCGCGCAATACCAAATTGAGTAAATCAAATTGTGCCTGCATACTTCGATAGTAGCCCAGCATGCTGGCCAGAATCCAGGCGATAACCAAAGACATGACCGGCAGAGTAATAATGAGTACAAGGGACAGCTTCCCGCTGGTAAAAACAGCCATGATGATGCCGCTGAGCATCATTAACGGAGTAAGTATACCCATCTTCAGCAAATAAAGTAAAAAGGTTTGTACCCGTGTTATGTCATTCGTGGTACGGGTGATCAGTGAAGAAACTCCGAAGTGGTCCATTTCATTGGAGGAAAATTCCTGTACTTTAAAAAAGATTTGCTGCCGTAAATCTGCACTAATTCTAGTAGAGATACGGGCTGAAATCAAACCCGAGGCCAAAGAGCAAACCATGGCTGCGATGGCGGCCAGCAGCATATTCATTCCTATTTTTTGAATAAAATCAGTATTAGCCCTTTGAATGCCCTGATTAATTAAGTCCGCTACCAGGGTAGGCAACAGAATTTCACAGGCTGACTGGATAATCAAAAACAATAAAAGCGCAAAAACAGGCAGTTTATACGGTTTTAAACAGTCCCAAAGTAATCGCACTAAATCAAGCTCCCTCCATCTTTGATGGTCTTTGTACAGAAAAGACATTTTATCTCTATTACAATTAGAGCAAAGGGGAAATATATTGCCATAGCTTAGTTTCTAACTTCATATCCCAAATTATTCAGTATGCGAATACATTTGTAGTTATGGACGAATACTAAACAGTGCATTGATTATATACTTTTGCATGAAAACTAGGGAGGTAAAGTATGCTCACTTATACACTTTCTTTTACTGAAATCAGCAAACAGGATTTGCCGCTGGTGGGCGGAAAAGGAGCAAATTTAGGAGAAATTTCTAAAATTAGTAATGTGAAAGTACCGCCGGGCTTTTGCATCACCACAGAAGCCTATCAATATTTTGTCACGGCAAGCCCTGCGTTGGCTGGTTTCTTGGATCAACTCAACGGTTTAAGTAGTGAAGACTCTGACGCAGTCCAACTGTTAGGACAGCGCATCCGCCAGCATATGGAAAGTTTGCCGGTGCCGGAAGAAATTCGACGGCAGATCGGTCAGGCATGGCAGGAAGCAGGGAGAGATTATGCTTATGCCGTTCGCTCCAGTGCGACAGCAGAAGACCTGCCCGGCGCATCATTTGCCGGGCAGCAGGATACCTACCTGAATATTCAAGGGATTGATGCCATTGTCGATCATGTCCGGAAATGCTGGGCTTCTTTGTTCAGCGACCGTGCCATCGTGTATCGCTCTCGAAATGGATTTGATCATAAAAAAGTTTTACTGGCCGTGGTGGTACAGCAGATGGTTTTTCCGGAAGTATCGGGGATCATGTTTACTGCAGACCCGATAAATGGCAATCGCAAGGTTGTCTCCATTGATGCGAGTTTTGGCTTGGGCGAAGCATTGGTCAGCGGCATGGTTACCGCCGACCTCTACAAGGTGAAAGACAATAAAATTCTGACAAAACAGATTGGCGATAAAAAAATCGCCGTATACGCCGCACCGGAGGGGGGAACAAGGGAAAGGACGCTGCCTGATGAAATGCCCAAGTGTCAGGCGCTTACTGATGAACAAGTGCTCACATTGGCGGCCCTTGGTAAACATATCGAACAGCATTTTGCGTCTCCTCAGGACATTGAATGGTGCTTGGCTGACAGCATTTTTTATGTTGTGCAAAGCAGGCCGATTACTACGCTCTATCCGGTACCTGAACTTGCCGATAAGCGGTTTCATGTATTCTCCTCCTTTGGGCATCAGCAAATGATGACCGATCCTATGAAGCCGCTGGGACTATCGCTATTCCAGTTTTCGGAACCCTTTGATCACATTCTGGTTATGGCCGGGGGACGTTTATTTGGTGATATTACCAGTTCTTGCAGCCCTGAAAACAAACAAACAGGTCTGAAGAGAATGGATGCTTTGATGGGCAGCGCCATCGACGAGATCAAAAACCGCCGTGATCTCGTCGACTTGCTTCAAGCGGAAGGACAGCGCAGAATGGGCTTTTCCCAACTGAAAAAGGTAGCCGGGCCGGTGATGAGAACGATTCAAAATATGACGGCCAACGATCCAAGCCAGGCTTATCATGTCTATGGTTGGGCTGAAGAGAAAATTGCTGAAGCAAAGCGAACACTGCGGCAGCTTTCTGGCGGCGACAGAATCAGGTTTATTGACAAGGATAAAACAGAAATGCTTACCTGGGTTATGGATGGCAAAATGATGGGACCGTTTATGGCCGGTATGCTTTCCTTCGAATTAATTGACCGCCTAAGTAAACGATGGCTGGGGGACAGCAAAGAAACCGAGGATTTGGGGAAATCACCGCCGAGAAATAATACCAGTGAAATGGGCCTGGCGCTTGGCGATCTTGCCGATATCATCCGGCAGTATCCCGCTGTTATCTTTTATTTGCATCAGGCTGACGACGATACGTTGCTGACGGGGCTGGGAACAGTTGAGGGCGGCCATCGTGTTAAACTAATTTTTGAAGAATTTCTCCAGCAATACGGTATGCGGTGTACTGGAGAAATTGATATTACACGGCCCCGCTGGCGGGAAAAACCCACTCAGCTTATTCCGGCAATTTTAAGCCATATTCAAAGCGTACAGCCGGGTGAACATCGTCGTAAGTTTGCCGAAGGCGAGAAACGGGCGGAGGCAGCAGCCCAAACCCTGTCAACTCGCTTAAAAAAAATAAAAGGCGGAACCGTAAAAGCCAAATTTATGGCCAAGCTCATTAAAACCTATCGGGGGCTTGCTGGTTTTAGAGAGTATCCCAAATATTTCATTGTCTCCCATTTTGACGAATATAAAAAAGCGATTATGGAAGAAGCGGAGAAACTTGTTCATCAAGGCGTGCTAAAACAAGCCGAAGATGTATATTATTTGTACCTTACTGAACTGGAACAGGTGATCAGGACAGCTCATGTCGATCAGCAATTGATTGCTGATCGTAAGGAAAACTACCTGGAATATGAGAAACTTACGCCGCCCAGAGTGATGACCAGTGAAGGCGAAATCATCTATGGCAGCTATGGCCAGAAGGATGCACCGCCGGGATCTTTGCCCGGAATACCTGTATCGGCTGGAGTGGTGGAAGGACGTGCCCGGGTTATTCTAAAACCGGAGCAAGCGAAGCTGGACAAGGGAGATATCCTGGTAGCTACCTTTACTGATCCTGGCTGGACTCCGTTTTTTGTATCGGCAAGCGGCGTAGTTACCGAAGTTGGGGGACTGATGACCCATGGTGCGATCGTTGCCCGCGAATATGGTATTCCGGCCGTTGTAGGTGTTGAGCAGGCTACCTCTCTCATTCAGGACGGGCAGAGAATTCGAGTGAACGGAACAAAAGGCTATATTGAGCTACTGAATGATTTGGACGTTAACCCAATACATTAACAGATAGTTTTGAATCAGGGAGATCCGCCCGGCATGAGGAGTATCGCTTGATGGAGGCTAAACTGCTTCTGCTACTGCAGTATCCCATTGCCTTATGGTTTACTTAGGGTGCAATTCTGAGACGTTCATGTTTTCCGATTTTGCAGCTAAACAGTAAAGAAGGCGCATAATTTTACTTTGATCCATTCAATGAATTTGCCAATTCTGTAAAAGATTCGCCGTTTGGATCAAACAGCGAATTTTAAAATAGTAAGAAATAGCAGTCTGCAGCCCGGAATGGGCGATAGACTGCTATTCACTTTATAGAAGGAATTTAATTCCAATAGGAACATAATTAAAATATAATCGCAAGGTAGCACTCAACTCACGCCACTAATTTTGCAATAGTGGCGGGCTCTAATAAATGGTATATATATTACATATATGGTAAAGTTATCCACAAAAATATGTGTTACTAACAGCTTTATCCACACGAAAACACGGTCTTGTCTCAATTTAAAATGTACCCTATAAAGTAGACATTAAAAAGTCTACTTTATAGGGTACATTTTAAATTAGTTAGACGGCTCTTTTTCTTTTATTTATTTGAATATTCAATCCTGTAACCAAAAATCCTCAAAAAACATAAAATATAATGTAAACCAATTATGTTGGGAAGGAGGAATCAATATGGGATTTGGCGGCGGTAGTGGCGGCTGTTGGTTTATCATTGTCATAATTATTATTCTTTTGTTGTTCTGCGGCTTTGAAGACGATTGCAGCACTACATGCTAAAATCCAATTCGTCGGCATAATATAGCTACCCACAAAGGTTGCCTTACTCTTAATTAGTGAGGTAGCTTTTTTTTATTAGATATTATTTAAGGTGAGCGTGCAGCTAATGTCCAACACCTTTTAAATTAAGCAATACTACGCCAATAATGATTAATACTATACCAGCAATAGTGTAAATATTAAGTGATTCCTTCCAAACAAACAAGGCTACTAGTGCTGTCAATGCTGTTCCTAGCCCTGACCAAATGGCATAAGCTATGCTTAGTGGGATTTGGGTCAATGCTTGTGACAGTGCATAGAATGAAGCTCCCATGACTACGACAAATAAAATACTAGGTATGAGCCTTGAGAAGCCTGCAGAAGCTTTCAGCATTGAGGTTGCGAAAATTTCACAAACGATAGCTGCCGCTAATAACGCATATCCATTCATTTTGTATCCTCCAACGTTAAAGAAATTAAAAAAGCCAAGACTTTTTCTCGCATATCTTTGGTTACGTTTATTCCATATAAATGATTGTAGTATAAACCATCTGCAGCAAGCCTTATAACAGTAGCAGCAACTGGATTAATATTGTCATCTTCAATGTTATTATGCAGTTTTTGCAATCGATCAATCATGGAGTTAAAGAGCATGGGATTCGTTGCTGCAGCAGAGAGAAATGCAGCGTTCATAGAGGCTTCCTGGTCTAGTTGTCTGAAGGTTTCCGTCACATAAGCTCTAGTCCATTTTCCTTTTAGGTGGGAGTCTTGGTTGGTCAAACATTCCACTTTGTTAATGTAGCCTTGCAGTAAAAAATTATTCATGCCTTCCATTAAGGCATCCTTGCTGGAAAAGTGATAAAGCAATCCGCCTTTGCTTATACCTGCTCTTTTGGCAACGGCCTCTAACGTTAATGACAATATGCCCTTTTCATTAATTATTTGAGCGGCTGCCTGCAGTATTTTCTGCTTTGTATCGATAGTGTCATTGAGGGGCTTGTTACGCATGGTTTTGCCTCCGTATTGTTTCTGAATTTATTATAAACCGTCTGGACGGTATAGTAAAGAGGGTTTTTAAGATGATTTTCGTGCCATTCGTAGTGACGTCGTTTCAGGACGTTTTTGGTGAATATTGAATTATTTCAGTAAAATTGAAATTTTAGCTTCGCAATAGTAGGGATCTTCAACGGCTGCCGTAGTATCATCCAGGATACTTTCCAGATAGGCGTGTCCAATGAATGTAAGTCCGTGATGATTTGCATAGTCCGCAAGTTGTTGAAGGGTTGGATCCATCTCCGCCCAAGATCCTCTGTAATAGCTCACAAGGTAACGGCCGGCAGGCTTATAAGTCCAATTTATGGCTTTACTGTTTTTCTCATCAATACGGTAAAAGCAATTGGTCAATTGGCAGAAATCTCCTTGTAGTACTTTGTCAGTATCCATCATGTAGCCAAGGGGGTATCCACAATAATTTTGAGTATGATAGCAGTCACGCATAAATTTCAGCATAACTTTCATTGTTTCTTCCATGGACATTTCGGCAGTCGATTCGCTGACTACGATTGCTTGTGCTTTTGATTCAATAATTTCGATTTTAGAACAATCCATTTCTAGGTTTGCTTCCATGTTGCTGATCTTATTCTGTACAACTCTTTGCAGCCATATAAGCTCGGCAATTTCTTGCTCCAGCATTTGACTTTGATTATACAGCAACGTTTGTGTTTTTTGCGGAGTGCAGTGTACCAAATGTTTTTTGATCTCTTCCAATGGGACACGGAGTTTGCGCAGCAGTTGAATCGCGTCAAAAACACCGCTTTGCCCATACGTATAATAGCGGTACCCGTTTTTTTTCACGATAGCCGGCTTGAATAAATCAATGCTGTCATAATACATCAAGGTGCGCTTGTTGACGTCGTACAGAGCAGCAAATTGGCCGGTAGTAAATTTTTTTTGTAAAAAATCATGCATGATGTAAAATCCTCCTCTTGACTATACAGCTACTGTATAGTTTATCATAACGCATAGCTCTAAATTGGTCAATTTTAGAAGTAAATAAGGCTGATGGGCCGATATAACTTGGTGGCGCAGCAAAGCAATGTTGCAATATCGTTAACAAATAGGGAGGGTGGAAAATTGTGCTTTCAGCAAAATTTAGGAAGAGTTACTGTGTAGGATTGGGTGCCATAATGATTGGTTTGATCATTACAGGATGTGGTGGTACGGAGACGATGGTGCAGGAAAAAGCAGTGCCGATTAAAGCAATAAAGGTTATTCAGCAGGATGTAACGAGAGCCAATGAATATGCAGGACAGGTACAGGGAAAAAATGAAGTAAAAATTCAGGCGCGTGTGTCAGGCAATATTGTGGAAAAAATGGTTTCTGGCGGTGATGTGGTCAAAAAGGGGCAACCCTTGTTTCGCATCGACAGTATTCAATATGAAAGTACATTGCTTTCGGCTCAAGCACAACTGGTAGAAGCCGAGGCTAATTGGGAAAACTCACGGATTGATACGGAGCGATATCAAAATCTGCTGAATGCGGCAGCTATTTCGGAGCAGCGTCTGACTACTCAGAAAGCGGCCGAACGGCAGAATGAAGCTGTAGTGGCTTCTTACCGTGCACTGGTAAAAAAAGCTCAGGATGATGTAAACAGTACCTTGGTTGTTTCGCCAGTAGACGGACGTATCGATGTAAATGATGTCAGCGTGGGAACCTATGTGCAGGCAGGGAGTACCACATTAGTCACGATGGGTGGTCTGGATTCGGTATTTGTGCAATTTAATATGAGCGAAAATGAATATCTTAGCTTGCGGCAGGTTTCGCAAAACAATATTGCCAACAGCGGCTGGGGCGAAGATGTCATGATTACATTAAGCAATGGTACAGTGTATCCAATAAAGGGGAAAGTCACGCAGGCGGATCGTAGCTTGGCTAACAATAGTGGAACGCTGACGTTAAAAGCCTCTTTTGCCAATCCTGATGGGATGTTAATCCCAGGCATGTTTGCTAGAGTTAAAATCCCTGGCATACCTGTAAAAAATGCGGTGCTGGTTCCCCAGCGGGCTGTGCAGCAGGTATTGGATAAATCCCTCGTTACGGTTGTCAATGCAGACAATACAGCAGAGCCCCGATCGGTGATTCTGGGGGAAAAGGTGGGCAGTTATTATCTTGTAAAAGAAGGGTTGACTGTGAATGATACAGTTGTTGTAGAAGGACTGACAAAGGTTCAGGAAGGAATGGCGCTTGATGTGACCGTCGTCGCTCCAGAAGAGTTGGAGCTATCTATTAACTCCTAGGAGGTGTGCATAATCGTGGCAAGATTTTTTATTGAGCGTCCAATTTTTGCAATTGTTCTTTCCATTATGATTGTGGTAGCGGGAGTGATTGCCGGGCTGAATCTCCCAATCGCCCAGTATCCGCAAATCCAGCCGCCCACAGTATCGGTGTCGGCATCCTACATTGGCGCAAACGCTGAAGTTGTTAATCAGACGGTAGCCCAGGTGCTGGAGGAGCAGGTTAACGGTGTCCAGGGCATGAACTATATGAGCTCAAATTCGGATGATTCGGGTGCCTATAGTCTGGAAGTTGTCTTTGATCTGGGAGTCGATGGAGACATCGCTGCCGTTAAGGTACAGAACAGTGTCGCCCAGGCCAATGCCAATTTGCCGGCAGAAGTAACCGCGGCTGGCATTACCACCAGAAAAGCATCTTCTGACATGGCTATGATGCTGAGCTTCTATTCGCCCAAGGGCACATTTGACAGTGTATTTTTAACTAATTATTTCAATGTCTACTTAAAAGATGCTATTAAGCGGGTCAATGGTGTCGGCGATGTGATGATCCTGGGAGCGGATTTTTCCCGGCGTATCTGGATTAATCCGGATCGTATGGCGGAACTGGGGTTAACAGTCGCCGACGTGATTGAGGCCATCAAGGAACAGAATGTCCAGGCACCAGCCGGTACAATCGGCGCCATGCCTGTACCCAAAAAGCAGGAGTTTCAATATACCGCGAAAGTGCAGGGGCGTTTAGCAAGTATCGCTGATTTTGAGAATATTATCGTGAAGGCTCAGCCGAATGGCTCTTTTGTTTATCTGAAAGATATTGCGCGAGTCGAGAATGCCGGAAAAGAATTGAATTATTCCTCAAAACAGGATGGGGCCAATGCGGTAGCGGTGGGTATTCAGCTTACCAGTGATGCTAATGCAATGAATACCATTGCAGGAGTAAAAAAAGCTGTGGCAGCAGCAACAGAAAATTTTCCGCCGGATATGAAATATAGACCTGTCTTTGATAATACGAATTTTATCGCCGAATCTATGCACGAGGTGGTTAAAACCTTCTTTGAAGCGATGACCCTCGTTATGATCATAGTATTTCTTTTTTTGCAAAGCTGGCGGGCAACGCTGATTCCGATGCTGGCCGTTCCCGTATCATTAATTGGTACGTTTGGTGCCTTCGTACTTCTTGGATTTTCGATTAACACCTTGACGCTGTTCGCTATGGTATTGGCGATTGGATTGGTTGTCGACGATGCCATTGTCGTTATTGAAGCAGTGGAGCATCACATCCGCTATAATAGACTGACAACGGTGGAGGCCACGAAACGAGCAATGGACGAAGTGTCCGGACCGGTTATTGCCATTGCTTTTGTATTGGCGGCCGTATTTGTTCCGGTTGCTTTCATCGGCGGTATGGTGGGTGTTCTCTATCGCCAGTTCGCCTTGACGATTGCTGTTTCGATGGCTTTATCTGCTCTAGTCGCTTTGTCGCTGACTCCGGCACTGTGTGCCATGTTGTTAAAACCCCACGAAGAACAGGCCAAAGGCAGTGCTCTGGGCAGATTTTTTAATAAATTTAATGACTGGTTTGACCGAACTACCAGTGCGTATAGTGAAACGGTGAAATCATTAATCTCCAAAGCGAAATATTGTTGTATCTTCTTGTTGATCATTTTAGTGGGGACGGTGTACCTATATAAAATTGTCCCGACGACGTTTGTACCAGATGAAGATCAGGGTTTTTTTGCGGTAGCTGTCAATCTGCCGGAAGGTGCGAGTATGAATAGGACGCAGATCATAACTGATCAGGTGGCTAAAGAAATCAGAGAACAAGCAGGTGTTGAGCAGGTTATTGCGATTGCGGGTTTTGATATTTTGTCAAATGCTGCTAAAGCCAACACGGCAGTCCTGTTTGTTGGGCTCGAACCGTGGAGTAGCCGAAAAGACCCTGGAACCCAGATTGATTCCATCATCGGCCAGGTTCAGAGCAAAGCGGACCTGTTTCCGGAAGCTTCAATTATGGCCTTTAACATGCCTTCTTTACCAGGTCTGGGGATGGTCGGCGGTTTTACTATGGTATTGCAAGATATGACCGGTCACAGCAAAGAAGAATTGGATGCGATTACGAAAGAATTTGTGCTTGCAGCTAATCAGCTCCCGGAAGTGAGTGCAGTATACTCTACATATAAAAGTGATTCTCCTGGTTATGAATTTGAAGTTGACCGGGAAAAGATAAAAAATTTGGGAATTGCGTTAAACGATGTATTTACGGCGCTGCAGGTCAATTTTGGCGGTACCCAGGTGAATGATTTCAACCAATTTAACCGTACCTATAAAGTGGTTATGCAGGCCGATACAATGTTCCGCAATGAAGCTGACATGACGCGCTTTATTTATGTCCGATCCTCGAATGGCTCTATGATTCCGTTAGATACCTTGATAAAACCGAAGCTAACTACAGGACCGTCCATTATTTCCCGCTTCAATGCTGCCCGCAGCATTCAGATCAATGGCTCTGTAGGAGAAAATTATAGTTCCGGGCAAGCCCTTGCTGTCATGGAGAAACTGGCTAAAGAAAAGCTGCCTTCCGGTTTTAACGTGGAATGGTCAGGGCAAAGCCGGGAAGAAAAGAAGGCAGGCAGCACAACTATGCAGATTTTGGCATTAGCCTTGGTATTTGTCTTTTTATGTCTGGCAGCGCTGTATGAGAGCTGGAGCGTTCCGTATGCTGTCATGCTTTCTGTGCCAACCGGCATTTTCGGGGCAGTATTGTCTCAATATGCTATGAATTTGCAAAACAGCGTCTATATGCAGATAGGAGTGATTATGCTAATCGGTTTAGCCGCTAAGAATGCGATTTTGATCGTTGAATTTGCTAAAGTCAGGGTAGATAAGGGGATGGACCCGGTTAAAGCTGCTATAGAAGCTGCGGCATTGCGTCTCCGTCCGATCCTGATGACGTCTTTTGCCTTTATTATCGGGTGCCTGCCGCTGGCGATGGCAAGCGGTGCAGGTGCCGGCGCGAGAAAGGCGATGGGAACTGCGGTTGTTGGTGGTATGACGATTGCTACGGCTTTTGGCATCTTCCTCATCCCGGTATTATTTGTGGTTGTAGAATGGATTGTGGCTAAATTAAGCTGGAAGAAAAAGAAAAAAGAAGTCTATTCAGCATAAATACTGTTTTAATAACAATGTCCTTGATTCTTCCTGTTGAGGTATCAAGGACATTGGTCTGCGTGCACTTCTAAAACAAATCTTCTGAGTACAGTTTCGTCATTATATTTCAGTAACAATTATATGCCACTTGCATATGATAATGTAACGATTAAAAAGGGGGTGCTTTTTCCTATGCCTCAACCATCAGTAAACCTTGGGACGGCCAACAGTTTTGCAGTTCTGGCCGGAGCTGGGATTACCAACACTGGTCCAACCACGATTATCGGCGATGTGGGTACGTTCCCAATTACATCAGAAACTGGCTTTGGCTCTGTCACATTGATCGGTACGAACCATGGGGGGGACGCTGTCACTCAGCAGGCAAAAACTGACTTGACCACCGCATATAACGATGCTGCCGGACGAATACCTGCGATCGTCGTGGCCGGGGATCTTGGCGGGTTAACCCTTGTCCCCGGAGTCTACAAATCTACGTCCTCACTTGGGATAACAGGTATTCTCACGCTCGATGCCCAGGGCGATCCTAATGCTGTCTTCATCTTCCAGATGGGTTCTACACTCACCACAGCATCGGGCAGCAGCGTGAATCTCATCAATGGCGCCCAGTCTTGCAACATATTTTGGCAAGTCGGCAGTTCTGCGACGCTGGGAACAGGATCTACCTTCAGGGGAAATATCCTGGCTTTGGCATCGATCACAGCGACGACCGCCGTAACGGTGGATGGTCGATTGCTGGCTAGCGTTGGTGCTGTTACATTGGACACTAACACCATCACAATATCAACATGTGCAGTTTCCCTGAGCCTTACCAAGGTATGTCCCATTCCCACTCCTCCAAACACCAGCTTTACTGTCGGGGATACGGTAACCATCACTCTTACAGTTACCAACAGCGGCTCTACTGCTGCCACCGACGTTACGGTCCTGGATCAGATTAACATACCTGCAAATGTACAGATCAGCAGTTTAACAACGAATCCATTGGCAACCTTAATTGCCCCGCCTACAGGACCATACTCGAATACCAACATACTGATTACCTGGACCGGATTGACCATACCCGCTTTTTCATCACAAGTGCTGACTGTGACCTTTACGATCTTGGCGGCCCCAACGCTAGGTGGCGTGATCACAAATTTGGACGCCGGCATCGGAGTATTAAGCGGCACCACTCTATTTACGTGCACCATTCCTGTGTCAACCGGGGTTTTCCTGAGTCTTACCAAGGTATGCCCCACCCCTACTCCTCCAAATACCAGCTTTACTGTCGGAGACACGGTAACTATTACTCTTACAGTTACCAACAGTGACGCTGCTGCTGCCACCGGCGTTACGGTCGTGGATCAGATTCGCATACCTGCAAATGTGCAGATCAGCAGTTTAACAACGAATCCATTGGCAACCTTAATCAGCCCGCCTACGGGGCCATACTCGAATACCGACATACTAATTACCTGGACCGGATTGACCATACCCGCTTTCTCATCGCAAGTGTTAACTGTGACCTTTACAATCTTGGCCGCCCCATCACTAGGTAACTTGATCACAAATGTGGATGCAGGCATTGGAGGACTAAGCGGCACCAATCTATTCACTTGCACCATCCCTGTGTCAACTGGGGTTTTCCTGAGCCTTACCAAGGTATGCCCCACTCCCATTCTTCCGAACACCCACTTTACTGTCGGCGACACGGTAACCATTAATCTTTTTGTTGCCAACACCGACTCTACCGATGCCACCGGCGTTACGGTCGTAGACCAGATTCACATACCTGCAAATGTACAGATCAGCAGTTTAACAACAAATCCATTGGCAACCTTAATCAGCCCGCCTACGGGACCATACTCGAATACCGATATACTGATTACCTGGACCGGATTGACCATACCCGCTCTTTCAACAAGAGTGTTGACTGTGACTTTTACGATCTTGGCCGCCCCATCGCTAGGTAATGTGATCACAAATTTGGATGCAGGCATCGAAGTCTTAAGCGGCACCAATCTATTCGCGTGCACTATCCCTGTGTCAACTGGAGTTTTCCTGAGCCTTACCAAGGTATGCCCCGCTCCCATTTTTCCAAACACCAGCTTTACTGTCGGAGACACGGTAACCATTAATCTTACGGTTATCAACAGTGACTCTACCGATGCCATTGGCGTTACGGTCGTGGATCAGATTCGCATACCTTTGAATGTGCAGATCAGCAGTTTAACAACAAATCCATTGGCAGCCTTAATTAGCCCGCCTACGGGGCCATACTCGAATACCGACATACTGATTACCTGGACCGGATTGACCATACCTGCTTTCTCATCGCAAGTGTTGACTGTGACCTTTACGATCTTGGCCGCCCCACCACAAGGAAATGTGATCACAAATGTGGATGCCGGAATTGAAGTCTTAAGCGGCACCAATCTATTCACGTGCACCATCCCTGTGTCAACTGGGGTTTTGCTGAACCTTATCAAGGTATGTCCCGTTCCCACTCCTCCAAACACCAGTTTCACTGTCGGAGAAACCGTAACCATTACTCTTGCGGTTATTAACAGTGCTTCTACCAATGCCACCGGCGTTACAGTAGTGGATGCTATTAACATACCTGCGAATGTGCAGATCAGCAGTTTAACAACGAATCCAGTGAATTCCTTAATTGGGCCGCCAATCGGACCATACTCAGATACCAACGTATTGATTATCTGGACTGGATTGACGATCCCCGCTTTGTCAACAAGAGTGCTGACTGCGACTTTTACGATCTTGGCCGCCCCAATACGAGGTGGAGTGATCACAAATGTAGACGCTGGCATTGGAGTATTAAGCGGCACCGATCAATTTACGTGCTTCATTCCTGTGTCGGCAATCATACCCCAGCGCGGGATCCCCTTGTGGTAGATAGTTGTCACAGGAAGGAAATTCACTAAGACAGAGGCTTCCTTCAAAGTTCAAAGCTTTGCAGGAAAAAATATTCATAAGCAAATTTGGTGGCATGGCAGGTGAGAGAGATGCAAGGGAACATACAAAAAAAGTGGACGATTTTAATCTACGCCAACGGTAACAATGACCTGGAGCCGGAAATGTGGCGAACCTTTTTAGAGGCTCAAAGTATCGGCTCTAATGATGATACCAATGTTATTATTCAGATCGGAAGAGCGGAAAAAAGCCTTGTCGGAATCATAAGACCCTTTATTCCATTACCTGGCACCAATGAAAATTGGGTTGGTGTAAGACGTTACTTTTTAATGAAAGATCAATCGATCTTACTTGCGGACTTGGGGAATCAAAATATGGCGGATCCCCTGAGTCTCTATGATTTTATCAAATGGGGCAGGCAACACTACGCTGCTCAGCAAACTATGCTGGTACTTGGTGGGCATGGCTGCCAGTTTGCTGGCTCTATGACGGATTACAGTCAAGAGATACCTTATCTGATGGGGCTGCCTGAAATGAGCCAGGCCATTCACCTAGCCTGCCAAGAAGGTGGGCACTTTATCGATTTACTGGTAATGGACACCTGTTATTTTAATTTTATAGAGGCCATTTATGAACTGGGGCAATATCAATCTCCATCCATTCGTTACGTCTTGACCTACATACTGAATGGCCCCATTTACGGATTGCCCTACCATCGGGTGATTCAAAGGGTACAAAAATACCCGGAAGGTGACGTAAAGCATCTAATTTTTGATCTGGTCAACGCTCTAAACTTAGACTTGGTGGCTTTTGAAATTTGCCACCATAAATTGGAGGAAATCAAAAAAGGCTTTAGTGAGTTGGCTGCTTGTTATTTAAAGCATAGGCAGGTTCAGAAAAGCCTCGGTGACTTACTAACCGCCAATTCAGAGAATCCCTGGAATCATCTTTCATTGGTTGTAGCACATCTAGCTCGTTCCCTTATCGTTCACGCAAAATCTTCCGTTCAACCCGCTGCGTTTCTGAATGTAGCAAATACAACAACCACTGATCGATATTGTATTGATTTGTACTCTAAATTGGCGTTTGCTCGAAATAATTACTGGACGTACTTGTTAAGTAATGAAACCTTGGCTCCAGATCAAGTCTCCCAGGATTCCCTTGCGTTAAAGCCATTGGTACTATCTCCTCAGGCCATTGATGCGTATATTTCAATCATGAATCCATTGGCCAGTATGGAAGAGAAAATATCCATCTTTCAAAACTTAGTGAATTATAAAAAGTGGGTTTGGAAATAGGAGGTTGGTACTACTAACCATTTAACTTTTATTTCATGCCAATGGGGGTATTTTAAAGTTTTATGGAACTACGCAAGATGCTTTGATTAAAATAGAATGGGGCTGTCTCTCATAGGTTCGAAAAAACCTATGAGAGACAGCCCTTTTTTCTGATGATCTAAGCATGGGTGCTTGCTTGCAGAACCGCTTTAACGCTTAACCTGAAATGTTAAGTTATTTAGTAAAACAGGCAATAAGGCGCTCCAATGCCCAATCGACTTCTTGGCGAGTGATGGTAAGGGGCGGTGCAAACCGGATGGTCTTTTCATGGGTTTCTTTACATAAAAGTCCGCTCTTTTTTAATTGCTCGCAATAAGGGCGGGCCGGCGACGTCAGCTCCACGCCGATAAACAGACCCTTTCCTCGGATTTCCCGAATGACGGGGCTGTCGATTTGCCGGAGTTTTTCCAAAAAATAATTGCCTGTTTCTAGAGAGTTGTCTATCAATTTCTCTTCCTCTAACACCTCAATAGCGGCTACGGCAACTGCGCAGGCGAGGGGATTGCCGCCAAAGGTTGATCCGTGAGATCCAGGATTAAACAGACTGAGTATCTCTTGATCGGCAGCAATGGCTGAAATGGGGAGGACACCACCGCCTAAGGCTTTTCCGAAAATATACATATCCGGTATTACATTCTCCCAGTCGCAGGCGAACCATTGGCCTGTCCGGCCGAACCCGGTTTGAATTTCATCAGCAACAAACAGCACTTTATTATTTTTGCAGATTTGATAGGCCTTTTGCAAGAAGCCGTCTGGCGGAATTATTATACCGGCTTCGCCTTGTATCGGCTCTGCTAAAAAGGCTGCAGTATTCGGGGTAATAGCCTTTTCGAGCGCCTCAAGATCACCGTAAGGAACTAATATAAAACCCGGGGTAAATGGCCCAAAGCCATCTTTATTTTCCTGTTCCGATGAGAACGATGTAATGGTCAAGGTGCGTCCGTGAAAGTTGCCCGTACAAACAATAATTTCTGCTTGATTTGCAGGTATGCCTTTTACACGGTAGCCCCACCGGCGTACAGCTTTAATAGCGGTTTCTACCGCTTCAGCCCCAGTATTCATAGGCAAAAACATGGCTTTTTTTGATACCTGCTGCAGTTTAGAAAATAAGCGGCATAGCTGATCGTTGTAGAAAGCTCTTGAAGTCAAAGTGACCCTATCTGCTTGATCTTTGAGCGCCTGTATAATCTTCGGATGCCGGTGACCTTGATTCAGGGCTGAATAGGAACTGAGCATATCCATATATCGATTTCCTTCAGGGTCTTCAACCCAAACGCCTTGGGCTTTGGTAATTACAATGGGCAGCGGATGATAATTTGGCGCACCCAACTGATCGGTTACTTGCATAATTTCTGTGGAATTTAACATTGTTTTTTTCACCATCCCGTATTTTTATTTTAACAAGCCTGTTAGCGTCTTTTCCAGAATAAAAGGCATTGCGTCAAATGAATAATTAGTGCAAAGACGCTCAGAAAGTTTGTGGGCGTCTTTGCCAAAGGGGCCTATATTGACTACCGGCATGCTTATGTTTTGGATCGAAGTAACCGGGAGACTATAACTGCGCATCCAAGCTGGCATATTTTTGGTTAATGCCGCAATTGTTGCATCATTATGGGATATATTGCAGTAACTTAGATCTGAAATAAACGGATAGAATTTTTTTGTTACGAGTGTGTAGGAAAACTTCTCCTGAGTCTCTTTTATTGTTTGTTCTACAATTGCCAGCAGTTTTTGTTCCTTAGCAGTCGAGCCATCAACAAACATATGCGGATAATAAGGTGGCGCGAAATATACCACAATTTTTGAATTTTGGTTTGAGTAATGACTATGAACTTCCTGGACGATTGCCAGTGAAATTTCTCGGTCATCAGCACCGGAGCTTTTCTTTTCTGCGGCTATTTTTTCAATTCGCTGATCAATCATACTGCCGACTTCATCTTTTACCGCTGTATACAGTTCATCAAAGGTCATTACACACACTTGCCAGGGAAGCTTTTGCAGCGGAATCTGACTTAAAAGGCAAAAACGTTTATATTGTTCGTTAAGCAAATCAATAACTGTTTGAAAGGACAGAGCAGCTTTTTCCATATATTTCATTAAAACCTCAGCCGGTTGGCTGTTATGGGTGGCATGATTAAAAAATATGCTGACGGCATTGACTGTTTGAACAGAATACTCCTTTTTCAAATCTCGTTGCTGAAGGCTGACCGGCGGCTGCGCCACTTCGCTGTCGGCAATATCGCAAAACTCAGTATTAAAATCGATCTGGCGCAGCAGTTCGGACGCTAGCAGGTTGGCATCCAGCCCGTTAAAGGCTTCACCTACGTGAGTTTCCTCACCATAGATGTAAAAGCAAGGCAGAAGCTTGCCTACCGTCCCGATATATATATATTTATTCTCATCACCTGGATAACGGGTTGTCATGTAATCTGTGTTTACTGCCGCCTGAAAATCCCAGCATTTTGTCGCGGCTAGTTTTTCTAGCCGGGGCACAACTGACAGCATTCCGGCCGAATTGCCTTCTTCATCAGGGACGCCGATGAAAACCAAGACTCCAGAAAAACTCTGCAGGCGTTTTGAAAACTCTTCCATCATGATCATTTGCGCGGCCACGCCAGCCTTCATATCAAAAATGCCACGTCCAAATAGCCAATCCTCCGACTCGATTTCCCGTGCAGTATCTTCGCTAAATTGGATAGCTTTTAATTTCTGCTTGATTATTTCCGAATTTGTTGCGTAGGACTTAAGATCGCCGTAATCCTCGATGCCGGCGGTGTCAATGTGTCCAAGACATAAAACAGCCTTTTGCTGTACAGATACATCGCAGTTTTTTTCTCCTTTTACCCATGCTAAAACGCTGAACCGGCCTACAGGATCATTAGGCACTGCTACTTTTTCCAATTGTTCTGGATGGGTTTTAAAATAATCCATACCAGCAAAGAAGGAGTAGATTTCTTCGGCCATAACTCTTTCGCCGGTGGTGCCTACAACGCTGCAGGTTTTTGTTAAGTTTAGAGTAAGTTCTCTTATTTTCGTTCCAATCAAGTGTATACCTCCTAAGATTGTTGTTTAACAGTTTTATCTGCGTTCAAGGGGAAAGGTCATACAATGCGGGCCGCCTCCGCTTTTTAAAATTTCATATAGGTCAATGGCGATGACTTCAAGACCCAAAGCGGCAAGTTTCTTATTTACTGTTTTGTTGTTACTGAAGGATAAAACACGACCGTTACCTAGCGCTTGGATATTGCAGTGGTGCAAAAATACTTCCTCTTGGTTAACTTCGATGTAGGTGAAGCCTTTCTGATCTAAAAAGCGAATAAAATAATCTGGCAAGGCTTCCTTGCACAGTACTGCAACCTTTTCGGCCGCCACGTTAAAGCACATGTCAAGATGAAGATTATTGGGCGGACAAGGTACGGGAATCATCTGGTAACCAAGGGGTTTGAGCTGATTTTCAATTTGTAAAAAACCGATGGAGTCTGTCCTTTGTACAAGTCCGACGGCAAGGGTGTAGTCGTCAATAAACCAGAAATCTCCGCCTTCAAAATAGCCCTCAGTACAGTGCGCAACACAAGAGATTCCTAGATCATCCATTTCTTTAGCGTACTGCATTGTCTCACCTTGTCGTACCGGCTCACGGAAACGGCCTAAAATATACCCTTCTTTCAGGCAGGCGCCAAAATCTCTGGCATATACTTGATTTGAAAGGCGGCAGTCAGGCATAGCTAGGACTACCTCAACGCCGTTAGCGCGATAGGCTTGAACTAAATCTTCATGTTCTCGCAAACAGGCGGCGCGGTTAGCGATTGCTCCATTTGAAACCCACCTTTTGGAAATATAGTCTATTGGTTCAATGGCGATATTCTCCGGTGGACATAAGAGGACTTTTTTTAATTCAGCAGTTGAGTTTCTGACATAACATTTCTCCATATATCTTGATGCTCCTTAATTCGTAAGACCTGTAAATTTGCTGACGCAGCAAGCAAATTGGTATTCAAGTCATAGTGTAAATTTCGAACCATATACAGTGTCTATGCAAAAATCATGCCAACTAAGAGAAATGATAAATAAATGCCTTCCATTTCTGGATTTGTACGGTTTTTTTATACGTGGCTAATTATTAACAATCTGTTAAACTTTATATATGTGCAAAAAAAAGCAAAATGCATTTAAGAGGAAAATATATACTTATCCTTGCTTTTAGTCAATAAAATACTATAAAATAATAGGTGCAATTGGCAAAAAGACGGTATTTTGCATATTTTTGCATATTTTTGCACATGACCTATGACTTTGAATAGCTAGTAACTGGTTCAAAGCCGTCATAACCGGAAAACAGAGGCGTGTGCTAATGAGGTGAAAAACATGAGTGATAATACCTTATTACAACTAATGGCAAACCCAATTGTCGAATGTATGCTTGATGCTCTTGATGAAGGGATTGTGATTGTTGATCGTGAATGCCGGATTGTATTCTATAACAAGACTCTTTCCCGTCTGGAGGGGCTTGAGAAGAAGGATGTTATTGGTAAAATTCTGCCGAAGGTTTTTCCTTCAATTACATTAGCGGAAAGTACCCTTTGGAAAGTGATGAATACCGGTGAGACCATCTACGAACGGGTTCAGGGCTATGTTAATTATCGCGGCAGGCAAATAAAAAGCGTCAATACAACTATTCCGCTGTATGATGGCAGTCAAATCATAGGCGCTTTGGAAGTTTCACGTGATGTGTCTCAAGTTGTTAATTTAACGGAAAAGGTAACAGAATTGCAAAAAACGTTAAGCAAAACAACTCGACGCGGTAAAGCTGCTTTTTCTTTTTCTGATATCATCGGCTGCAATGAAAAAATTAGCGAAATCATTCAGCTATTGAGGAAGGTTTCCCATACTACATCTAGTGTCTTGATCTATGGCGAAACCGGTACAGGTAAAGAACTATTTGCCCAAAGCCTGCACAGCGAAAGTCCGCGTTGCCATAAGCCCTTCATTGCCCAAAACTGTGCTGCTTTGCCGGAAACTCTTCTTGAAAGTATCCTGTTTGGTGCTAATAAAGGAAGTTTTACCGGTGCCGCCGATAAAGCTGGATTATTTGAACAGGCAGATGGCGGAACGGTTTTATTAGATGAAATTAATAGCATGGGCTTGGCTTTGCAGGCCAAAATTCTGCGGGTATTGCAAGAAGGAGCAGTGCGAAGGTTGGGGGGGAATGAAGACATTCCCATCGACATACGGTTCATAGCTACTACTAACGAGAACCCCTTAGAATTAGTAAAGAAGGGACGCCTGCGTGAAGATTTATTTTACCGCTTAAATGTGATATGCGTTGAAGTTCCACCACTAAGAGAACGAAAAGATGATCTGTTGTTGCTGTGTCAGTACTTCATAAATAAGTATAATTTGCGGTTTCACAAAAAGGTAATTGGCATGAAGCCGCAAGTCCAGGCTATTTTTGAAGAGTACAGTTGGCCGGGAAATGTACGGGAACTCGAACATGTAATTGAAGGGCTGCTTAATTTTGCCGACAGCGGCCTTTTATCGGTCGATCAGCTCAAGTTATTAAGCTTTGGCGCTTTCCAAACATTTATTGAACAAAAGAAAACCGAGCCTGGAGACCAAAACATCTTTAAACAAGAGTCTCAGCTTGCTGAGAAACAGGCTATTATTGAAGCGATGAAACTTTGCTGTGGAAATGTATCAAGAGCCGCACAACACCTGGAAATTAGGCGCCAAACATTGCAATACCGGTTAAAAAAGCACGGCATTTTAAACCCTAGGTCATAATTAATATATTTTTAACATTATGAGCCTACTTAAAAGTACAAAGTACTTTTAAGTAGGCTCATAATGTTGTAATATAAGTTTTTCTTATGGGTTAAAAAAGTAATCAATATTAGTAATATGGGGAGTTGTTTATTATAATCCATATGTGACAGTACTTAGGATAATACGCTTAACTAATAAATGTTTCAAGAAAATTCTTTGCTGCTGCGGGGAGGCGATGGTCTCGCAGCCAAACGACTACCGTTGCGAGGTCTAGGGAACGGTCGGCAATTGTCTTGTAATGAAGGTTGTGGCTAGGAATAAATGCTGTGGAAGATTTTGGAATTATAGCAATGCCAATTCCTTTGTCAGCCAGTGCTAATACTGATCTGACGTCAGTTGCCTTACAAAGAATGCGTGGTTCAAAGCCGTATTGACGACAGTACTCAATAATACGGGGAGTAGCGCCGCTATGTAGTAACAGTGGTTTTTCAGCAAGCTCTAACATATTGATATGATTGGGATGTTTGCCTATGTTCCAATCTTTATGCATGGCTGCTATCATAGGATCACTCGGTAAACTTATTGATTTATAGGGCTCAATATTAAAACAAGCTCTTACAATCCCAATATCAATTATACCTTGGTTTAACATATCCAGAAGTTCGAAGGTTTCGCCCTCCAAGATTTGAAAGTTGATTTCCGGAAATTGTCCGTGAAAGTGTTGAATTCGTTCCGGCAATAGTTTTGTGCCGGCGGATGGGACCGTGCCAATTGATACAGTGCCTTTTAATCCGTGGTTAATTTCTCTCAGCTCTTGAATGGTAGTATCCATTAACTCCACAAGTTGCCGGGCGCGATTGCGGAGTGCAATTCCCTCTTCTGTTAAACGGATTTTTCTAGAGCCTCGCTCCATTAGCTGAATACCTAGCTCGTCTTCAAGCAGCCGCAGTTGTTGGCTTAGGGCGGGTTGGGCTACATGCAAATGTTTAGCAGCTTTCGTTATTTGACCTTCTTCCGCAATGGCAAGAAAATATTGAAGTTGCTTAATATCCATAACAAGTACAAGCTCCTCACTAATTTCATAAGTCTTTTTTATGAAATCATTTATATCTTTGATGGATTTATCTTAAGTTTCTTGCTGCTTAATCGATTTTCCTCTGTCAACTAAGTGATTTTTTCTTTTATGACGTATTGCAGATTGTGGATGATACCAACCAGATAGAGTTTACCTTATTTAGCAATGAAGAAATTTTAAGTAGGCTCATAATATTGTAATATAAGTTTTTCTTATGGATTAGAAAAGTAATCAATATTAGTAATATAGGGAGTTGTTTGTTATAATCCACATGTAACACAGTACTTAGGATAATACGCTTAACTAATAAATCTGTCAACTAAGTGATTTTTTCTTTTATGACGTATTGCAAATTGTGGATGATACTAATCAAATAGATTTTACCTTATTTAGCGATGAAGCTAATGGCAAATAAATAAGTTGCCATTAGCTTTTTGTTTTTTTTTAAGGAGAGAAATGCTTTCAATTGTCAGGGCAAACAGTCCTGTTAACATAGAAAAGAATTAAATTTCAGGGGGCATCAAATGAAAAGAAAATCTCAATACTCAAATAAATAAGTTGGAACAGAAACAGCCCAATATTATACTAAATAGACGATATCTGTACCAATATAAAATTACACATGATCCCAACTCACCAACGACAATAGATTCCAGCGATTCTAGCTATCAAACATTTTATTTTTGCTGATGCTAAAATCGGGTAAATCCTTGCATGGTGAACATTCAACAAAAAAAAGGAGGAAAATAATGAGGATCCCGTTCATAGATAATAAAAAGTATTTTTCAATGCCGCATACCTTCGTATTACTAGTATTTCTCGTCCTTGTTGCCGGCTTTCTGACCTATATTATTCCTGCCGGTGAATTTAACCGCGTCAAAGATGCAGCAGGACGAATGGTGATTGTGCCAGGTACTTTCCATTTAGTTGCAAGTAATCCTCTACCGCTGTATGAGGTGCCTTTAAAGTTGTTCAAAGGACTTATGAAAGCGGCTGATGTCGTATATTTTGTGATTATTATCGGTGGCGCATTTGAAATTATTACAAAAACAGAGATGATTGCTGCCTTTACAGGACGTATGGCTAGGGCTTTGCGCGGCCGTGAAGGCTGGGTAGTTCCCATTTTTCTAAGCGCATTCTCAGTTGGTGGTTTTACCATGGGTATGTCAAATGAGGTATTAGTATTTATACCTATCGGTATCCTAATGGCGCGTTCTCTAGGATTTGATGTTTTAACTGGTACAGCGATGGTATTGCTGGGAGCGCACGCTGGTTTTACTGCAGGCTTGATGAATCCCTTTGGCGTGGGAATTGCTCAGGCTATCGCCCAGGTTCCACTATTTTCCGGAATGTGGCTGCGTGCTGCTATGCTGGTAGTGCTGCTTATTACAACCAGTATTTATATTTTGCGCTATGCATATAAAGTAAAGGCCGATCCAGCGAAAAGTATTTTGAGCGATTTAACGGAAATAAATGAGGTGGATGAGAAGGCTGCGGTTCTACCAAATCTCAAACCGCATCACTATGCAGTGTTGGCAATTGTCGTCAGTGGCTTGGCCGGCTTGTTATATGGTGTGACGGCTAAGAAGTGGTGGATAGACGAAATGGCGGCACTCTTTCTGACGATGGGAGTTTTGAGTGGTTTTGTAGCCGGTTTTACGCCCAATCAAGTCGCCCGGATCTTTATTGAAGGCGCTAAGGGGATTATTTTTGGTGCACTGGTGGTTGGTTTTGCGCGTACCATCATTGTGGTTTTTGAAGATGGAAAGATTGTGGATTCTATTATATTTTATCTTTCGTCAAGTATCGCGTTTCTGCCAGGGATTCTTCAGCCGATCGGCATGTACGTGGTTAATGTAATTATTAGTTTAATTATTGTATCTGCATCGGGAATGGCTATGGCAACTATGCCGATCATGGCTCCGGTAGCCGATCTTTTGCACATTACCAGACAGACGGCAGTATTGATGTTCCAATGCGCTGATGGTATGACCCACGTTATTCTGCCCACTTCGGCGGCTACAATGGGAGCTTTGGCCGCAGCTAGAATTCCCTTTGAACGATGGATAAAGTGGGTATGGCCACTGTTTTTCATCTGGATAGGCATCGGCGGAATATTCGTGGTCATAGCTCATGCTATCGGTTATCAATAAGAAACCTGACCAAAAGACCTATTAAGAGTAGGAGGAAGCGATATGGAAGAGGAAACTTATAAACAACTTATCAATAGCGTGCAAACTGACGATATGGAAAAGTTGCTGGCCCAGTTTGCTAAGTGGCATCGCCTGACAGGCACGCCTGATGCACAAAGAGGAGCTGAGTATATAATACAAGAACTCAAGTCCTATGATATAGACTGTGAGTGCTATGAATTTGACGGTTATTTTAGTGACCCGAAAAAAAGTGAGCTAATAGTTGCTGACACCCTTATTACGTCCCGGCCTCGTTCCGCTAGCGCTAACTGTCCGAATGGCATATCGGGTGAGATTATTTATGATTATACCAGCAAGGATGCAAGGTTGACTATAAACGAAGAACGAGAGCTATATTCTCAGTTTTGCGGGAAGATAGTTCTTAGTTGGAATTTTTATGAAGATTATGTTAAAAAGATAGAAGCTTATGGTGCGATAGGTTTAATCCATATCTGGACCTCGGAAGAAACTGCGCTGCATGAGGAAACCGTTGGTCCAATATGGGGAACGCCCACCCTAGATAATGCAGGTCAATTTCCTGTGCTTCCCGTCGTTGGCATTACCCGAAAAGATGGCTGCAATATTATTGCTCAAGCGACCAAGGAACCGTTAAAGGCAACTATTCATTCTTGGGTGGAATTTAAGGTGGCAAAATCGCTGTTGCCTGTTGCTTTCGTTCCCGGAAAGACCCAAGAGTATGTCTTGGTATCCGGTCATTATGACTCATGGTATGAAGGTGTGACCGATAATGCAACCGGAAATGCCGTCTGCCTCGAAATGGCGCGGGTATTTTCCGGTTTAGCCGGAAAAATGGAGCGTGGCGTTAAGATAGCCTGGTGGCCTGGACATTCCAATGGGCGATATATGGGTTCCACCTGGTATTGCGATCATTTTTGGCAGGATTTGCATGATAACTGTATAGGTCACATTAATATTGACTCTCCGGGCTCGCAAGGAGGAACAGTCATCCTGCCGCGAACTACCCGGGTGGAAGGTGCCCGATTTACAGCCGATTTAATTACAGAATTTCTCGGGCAAGAGCCGGCGGCTTTTTTGGATATTCCGCGTGGTGCCGATCAAGCCTTCTGGGGAGTGGATATCCCCTTTCATATTATGTATAAATATGAACCGGCACCTGATAAAAAAATATACAGTAGCCCAGGTTCCGGCGGTGGATGGTGGTGGCATACTGAATACGACAGTCTGGATAAAGTAGATTACCAATTGCTGTTGCGCGATGCCCGCATGCTTACCGCTACGGTATTTCGTTTAGCTGATGCCAAACGTCTGCCTGTGGACTTCGATGCTTATTTCGACAGAATGCTGGCAATCTTCCGGGAAGTGGATGAACACTCAGATGTCGCTTTTGACCTTCAACCCATTCTAGCTGCGACAGTTTCGCTAAGAGATAAGGTTCAGCGGGCAATAACAGACATAACGGATGATGCGAAGGCCAATGCTGTAATAAAAATGGTTGGCGGCAGGTTGAATTACCTGATGTATTCCTCTTGCGATAAATATCATTTTGACAACACTTTTCCAGTTAAGCCGTTTCCTGGGGTGCAAAGAGTAGTCAACGTTTACAAAGATAATACGCCGCCGGAGACGTTTTTATTTACCGTGACCGGTTTTATCCGCCAACGCAATCGTTTTGTCAATGAAATGCGTATGGTGGAAAAGGAACTGGAAGTTCTTCTGAAAGCTTGAGGACCTATTACGGTAAGGTCTTCAAGCCTATCGTTAAAATTGATGGAAATGAGGTTTTGGTTAATGGAAAAATCGATAAAAAACAGTATTATATCCGAAATTGAAAGCATTAGGACCGACCTTGTGGAACTAAGTCATAAAATTCATTCTCATCCCGAAGTTGCCTTTGAGGAACATCAAGCTGCCAAATGGCAGATTGAATTGCTAAAACAGCATGGATTTCAGATAGAAAGCCCTGTATGCGGCATGGATACCGCATACAAGGCGGTATTCGCCGGCCGTGGTAAAGGCCCGAGGGTAGCGATCATTGCAGAATATGACGCACTGAAAGGCGCCGGTCATGCCTGTGGCCACAATATTATTGCCGCCAATGCTGTAGGAGCGGCGATTGGTTTATCCAAGTTCATGGATCAGGTGGACGGAGAAATAGTCGTATTTGGAGCACCGGCTGAAGAGAGCGGCGGCGGGAAAATCATCATGGCTGATCAAGGGCTATTTAAGGATGTCGATTTTGCCATGATGGTACATCCCGGCACCAAAAATATAATTGGGCGCGGCGGTCTTGCCTGCGTGACCTTCGCAATTGAATTTTTAGGCAAGGCGGCACATTCGGCCAGACCGGAAAAAGGCATTAATGCTTTAACTTCTTTGATCAGTTTTTTTAATAACATTGATATCCTGCGTCAGACTTGGCAGCAGAAGCAAGACGCGAAGATCAACGGCATTATCACCGCCGGCGGTTCGGCGGACAATATCGTTCCTGAATATGCCGCCGCGTCCTTTACTGTTCGCGCAAAAACCAGATCTTATTTGTTGAAAATGATTGAAGATCTAAAACGGATAGCCGAATCATCCGCCGCCGTGACTGGCGCCAAAGTTAATGTTAAACTAGACTTAATATTCGCCGAACGCTATCCTAACTTGACCATGGGCGAGTCTTTCAAAGCAAATATGGCTTTACTTGGCGAGACCATGAATTATCCTGAGCCTGACGAATCTGTCGGCTCATCGGATATTGGGAATGTATCCATTGAAACGCCTAGCATTCATGAATATTTGTGGATTGCTCCGGAAGATATAGTCGGTCATTCTGATGCTTTTAAAGCGGCGGCAGTTTCAAACCGTGCTGATGAGGTGGTTATAAAAGCGGCTCAAGGTCTGGCTTTGACGGCTTGGGACATTCTTACCGATGCTGCGCTGCGCGAAAAGATTTATGGTGAATTCAAGGCGCAGGTTAAGCGGACGTAGTTTAAAAGAGAACTCCTGCTAAATTCCGTGTGGATTTGGCAGGAGTTCGGTACGTTTGTAGAACTAAAGTGATATCTTTGCAGAATAAAGCATCGTTACGAGCTGGTTGAGTTTTTCAATATAAGCTGACTTGAAAGGATCTGGATGTTTTTGTGTTAGCATATACCCTATGCGGGGAGGCGGGGGAGTAGTCAAATGCTGAATGGCAATTTGTTCTGTTGCTGTGAAAGTATTTGCAATAGATTGGGGTACAATTGCCCATTGGCGTGCATCCTGCATCAAAGCAAAAATGAGAGCTGCGGCATCCACTTGTGAGCGGGATCGGTTGGTGGTATCCCACCATTGTTCATGCCAGATTTGAAAAGATGGTCCCCAGTTGAAATAAATTTCATGTAGACTGTCCAGGGTGGATGGGGAGATTGGCTCGGGATAAATATTTTCTGGTACATTAGGTCGAACTACCACCATTTCATCTATGTAAAAAGGCTTGACAAGTATATTGGGGATGGCTCGTTCCATTTTTACAAAGGCTGCGTCAATTTCTTTGCGTTCCATACTTTTATAAGATTCCATAGTGTGTTGTGTAATAACTTGTAGGCGAAGCGAGGAAGAAGCGCGTAGAAGTTCGCGGTAAAGCGGTGGCAAGACATATATATTGAGACTATCGGCAGCGCCGATAGTCAGATTAATCTGCGGACCGTTTGCTTTTAAGTCTTCCAGTTCTCTTTGGAGAATACTCCAGCGTTCTGCTAGAAGCGCAAAATTCTTACCTAAAGGGGTTAGCTCAATTATTTGTATTCCTTTATTGCGCTGAATTAATGTTGCTCCGACTTCACATTCTAATACTTTCAGTCGATAACTTACTGCTGCTTGTGATAGATGCAGTAGCTCGGCAGCTTTGCTAAGGTTTTGTGTTTTGATAATAGCTAAAAAGACTTCTATACCTAATGAATCCAAATTCATTCTCTCCCCCTAAATATAAAATATATTTATATTTTATACAAAAATAACTGAATTTACTTTTGTTGCTTTTATATATAAAATTAACACAATAAATGCAGTTTTACAAATTTTTGTAGTTGCTTAACCAAAACAAGTAGAAGAGGAAAGTACGGGGGATGAGATGCAAGATAAAAATGATTTGCAAAAGCGTAGACCGATTATTGTTATTGCGTTAATTACTGCTGCCTGTTTGGTGGGCGATTCCATGTTATATATGGTTTTGCCAACCCATTGGCAGGAGGCGGGGTTGAATTCTCTATGGGAAGTAGGTATTCTGTTAGCGATTAACCGTTTGGTACGATTGCCACTTAATCCGGTAGTAGGTTGGATTTATCAAAGAATCAGCAATCGCAGTGGTATTTTATTAGCAGTGGGAATGGCTGCTTTGACAACGATAGCGTATGGATATGTACATAGTTTCTTATGGTGGCTGATTGTGCGCTGTGTCTGGGGGATTGCTTGGACTTTCTTGCGGTTAGGAGCGTATTTTGTGATTCTTGAGATTGCTGGAGATAGCAATCGTGGGTATTTTATGGGCACGTATAATGGTTTATATCGTTTAGGGAGTCTGGTAGGAATGCTAGTAGGCGGATTTTTTGCTGATTGTTATGGGATGGGTCTTACGGCTCTACTTTTTGGCAGTATCACTTGTCTGACTATTCCTTTTGTTTTTTTGTATGTGCCTAAGTCAACAGCGATAAAACGGGATATTCAGATACAGAATGCAGGACAGAAGGTAAGGTGGCAAAACTCTGCCGTAATTTGGGGCATGGTTACCGGAAGCATAGTAGCCATGATCTATCAAGGGGTAGTTGCAGCAACCTTGAGTCATTTAATCCAGATTCACACGGGAGATGAAATTTTGTTGTGGGGGATGGCAATGGGGAGTGCCTCCCTTGCAGGGATACTGCAAGCATTGCGATGGAGTTGGGAGCCTTGGCTTGCACCTTGGTTTGGAAAGTTTTCTGATGGAAAATGGGGGCGACAGCCGCTTTTGGTAGGGAGTTTATTTATGGCGAGTATTTTCTTTTCTTTACTGTCTCTGCCGATACCTCTGGTACTATGGCTGTTGATTCTGCTAGGAATACAATTGACTGGAACAGTATTGACTACGCTTGCCGACGCTGTGGTCTCTGATATGGCAGTGTGCACAGCTAGAGTTGCTGTTATGAGTTGGTACTCCTTTGCCATAGATTTTGGAGCAGCACTGGGACCAATTTTAGCGTATCTTTTAGATGAAGTGTGGGCGGGGTATGCTGCCTATTGGGTCGTCGCTGGAGTTTTGCTGCTGCTTGCAGCAAAATGGCTGATTGCCCCTCCAGTTGCTAAGCGAGCACAGGTTATAGTGTAGTTTGAAATAGGAAAAAAGACGATTGATCTCCTAAATGTAAAGATAGCTTTCTTCAGATTATGATCTAGACCATCCTTAAGCATTTGACAGATAAACTTCGTACACCTAAACATACATTTATGGTCCTAACCTATATAAACGTAGGTAGGACCATTTTGTTATTTCCATAAATTATCAATTCATGAAATTGATAAAGTTAGTAGAGGAAATTTTATTTATAGCTTTGCAAGTTTTTCAGCAATCAAATGTAGAGTACGATTTGAATCCATAATCATTTCTAAGAAGTTATCTATTGGCTGGTTGGCAAGCAGGTTAATATCTAAACGATTACTATAAGGAGCGAAAAGGGCAGTATCGGATGAAATATTATTTAAAACTGATTTTGTAACTGCATTTTGAATGATATCCATTGCTTTATTACTGGAAATAGCTAAATGTTTGGCTTCCAGTTTGAGCTTTTTTAGATCAGCTTCAGAAAGAGGAGAGTCACTTTGTAAATCCGCCTTTATTTTT
>Ga0316604_10000413_pt1 | contig 54185 bp, 59 predicted proteins | sample OWC_soil_day20_C_FD_207650 | JGI IMG/M metagenome (GOLD analysis project Ga0316604, IMG submission 207650) | Wetland soil microbial communities from Old Woman Creek delta, Ohio, United States - OWC_soil_day20_CT | ecosystem: Environmental > Terrestrial > Soil > Wetlands | place: USA: Ohio...
ACAGGAGGTGGCACGATGCGTGAAACTCATTTGCGCCAATCCCGCCAAACGGTAAAATTGGGCTTAATTAAAGTAGTCCACGATTTATTTCCCGGAGAAGTATTGAAAACAGCTTATTCCATCCAGGAAGGAGTATTCTGTAACCTGTCAGGCTCCGTCCTGTCCGAACGGGAGGTACGGCAGATCAGCGTCAAACTGCAGGAATGGGCGGATAAAGTGAGCCCCATCCAATTCCTGTTTAAAAAAGACGGTTACTACCATTATAAAGTGGATGATACTATTGTTAAAACAATTTATCCGGCCAACACCAATACCGCACTGATTGAGCCTTTCCGGATCATCCCTTTTTCTTCCGGCTTTATCATTGATTTTTTCGACACAGAAGCTGCAGAAGAAAAACCATTCATCCTGCCGGAAAAATTATCAGCAACGTACGATAAATCCCAACATTGGCTGCGCAATATGAAGTTAGAATTAGTTGCGGATGTCAATTCCTACATTGCTTCCGGCCAAAGCCTGGAATTGCTTAGTATTGCCGAAGCCCTGCAAGAAAAAGAAATTTCCGATATCGCCGATTCCATCCTGCAACAGCGCCGCGCCGTGCGCGTGATCCTGATTTCCGGACCATCTTCCTCCGGCAAAACTACATTCTCCTGCCGACTCTCCACCCAACTGCGCGTCAACGGATTGAAACCCATTCCGCTGTCCCTGGACGATTATTTTTTGAACCGTGACCAAACACCGCGTGACAGCGACGGAAATTACGATTTTGAAGCCTTTGAGGCCCTCGATATCCATCTGCTGCAGCAGCATTTTAAACAATTGATCGACGGCGAAACCATCGAAACCCCTACGTTTGACTTTCGCACCGGATGCCGGTCCGACAAAACAAAAACATTGCATCTCGGTCCGGCTGAAATCCTCGTTATTGAAGGAATGCATGCTTTAAATCCCCAATTGATATCCTCCATCAACCGAAATACATTTTTTAAAGTTTATATTGGCGCCCTGTTTGAACTCAATATCGACTTGATGAACCGGGTTCCTACCACGGAAGTCCGATTAATCCGCCGCATGGTCCGGGATGACCGGTTCCGGGGAACAACGCCGGAAGGGACATTCGACCGCTGGGCCAGCGTACGCCGGGGAGAATACAGTAATGTATTTAAATTCCACGAAGAAGCCGACGTCATGTTTAACTCCAGCTTACTGTATGAAATGAACGCCCTAAGGCCGTTTGCCGAAGCTTGCTTGCAAAAGGTGCAGGAAAACAGCCCGCATTATGCTACCAAAGAACGTTTATTGAACTTGCTGTCCTTCTTCGAGCCCCTTGGTGTTTCCAAGGTTCCCTTTAACTCCATCCTGCGGGAATTTGTCGGCGGCAGCATGTACATCCAATGCGAAGAATAACCGGCCGAATAATCCCCCTAACCAAGGGGGCTTATTTTTTTGCCCTCCTGCGAAAATTTTTTTCTTATAGCCCGCAAAACGGCTTGACATGTTATAGAATGTGTTCTAGAATAAATTATAGAACACATTCTATAATTTATTCTAGAACACATTCAAATCTCTTGTAATCTCGGGACGCAAAAAATAATCCGCTTGGAAAGGAGGGTATTCAACAATGTTAAAACTGATAGCTGGTGTGAATGCCATGTGGATGGTAAGTGTTTTCTGTGTAGTGAGCTGGCTCTGTGTTTAACGGCGCATGATAATCTCCTGTTCTTCCAACCCTTGTTTTTACATAAAAAGTACAAGCCTTCGCCAAAACCAGCGAAGGCTTGTACTTTTTATGTTCTTGCATATTCTCTATCATTTCCGACCAAGCGGATAAAACTACTTATAACTTGCCTTCACATTCGTTATTAACAATCCTTTTTGTGCAGCAGTTTCTTTATCAGGTACGTATTCAGCCGTCGCAACCGAAGAATTAGCCTCCTGGCCAACTGAAATTACCCCACTCCAGAGTACTCTTTTATCCATAAAAATATTGGCTTCGATTTTATAAACATACGCCCCAGGCGAAACCACCCGGCCTTGACTGTCTGTTCCATCCCACTGCACGGTGATTGTTCCGGTTCCAGGCGTTGCCGTACTAACCGCATCAACTTCCGACTGCGAACGATTAGCCCAGTCCGACACCTTTACCCAAACCGGCAGCGTGGCAGGCCGCTTAGTAAACCCACCATTCGCCGCAAACCGTGTCGCAGATATGGTTTTAATATAATTCCCGTTGCTGTCTTCGATCCACACGGCGTATTGGTTACTCGAAAATCCGCCGATTCGTTCCAGATCAAAGGTGATCGTAACCAATCCCAGTCCAGACGCCAAAACTGCAGACATGGCCAGCAAAATAAAACAAGCCAACAGAAGCCCTAACTTAATTTTCTTCCTATCAAACACAACCTATCCCTCCTTACATTTTTAAGAGCAGAAAAATTATTCCTCCAAATCCGCCAGTGGTTTGGTAAACGGATCCAAGTCCCAAAAACCATCCATACTGCAGCCAACACACGGCGATCCGGCTTGAACCGGATAAGAAAGTCCTTGCCACCACCGAATGCCGGCACAGGAATTAAACGCTTCCGGACCACGGCAGCCCATTTTAAACAAACACCATCCGGCTTTGGCGCCTGCGTCATCGTAAGTTTCCACAAACTGCCCCGCTTCAAAAAACGGCTTACGGTAGCACGTATCATGAATCGTATTGCCAAAAAAGCGTGTAGGCCGACCTTGCCGGTCAACTACGGGCAATTGCCCAAACAAGGCATACTGCGCGATAACGCCAGCCAGTATCTCCGGAATAGGCGGACAGCCGGGAATTTTGATAATCGGTTTATCGGTTATCACTTGATGGATGGGCACAGATTGCGTTGGATTAGGGCGGGCGGCTTGAATTCCGCCCCAGGACGCGCAAGTCCCGATAGCGATAATCGCCGCCGCTTGTTTAGCAACCGTCTTTAATGCCGTAACATACGGAATTCCGCCAACCATGCAGGAGCATCCTTCGTCATGCAAAGGAACAGCCCCTTCCGCAACCACTAGATATTCGCCGGGAAACTCCCTCTCAATCTTTTTCCGGTGATTTTCAAGCGGCTTTCCAGCCGCAGCAGACAACAAAGCATCATATTCAAGGCTCATTGCCGTCAAAATAACATCAACCACCAACGGTTTTACTGAGCGGAGAAACGCTTCGGAACAGCCGGTGCACTCATGGCCATGCAGCCAAATGACAGTAGGCAGGGACTGTTTTTCGGCAAAAGCGGCCACTTCCGGCACCGCAGCAGGCGACAAACCGAGGATACTGGTCAATACGCAGCAGGCCTTGAGAAATTGCCGTCGTGACAAGCTTCTGTTTTGAAATGCTTCCCAAAGCGTTTGACTATACACTATCCCCACCCCTATCATCGTCCAGATTTTGCCAACAAACAGATCGCCCGCAATGCGAAAAAATGGTCATCCCTTTCTCATAGGTTTTAAAAACAATTCCATCGTCTTTGGGAAAAATTCGCTTTTTACTTTATTATACACGCAAGGAATGAGGTTGTTCACGCAGATTGATGAAATTTTCAGAGAATATTTTTGCAAATAGCAAAGGAGCGTTCGTTGAAAAACCGCAAGAACGCCCCTTGCCCTTCTGTAAATCTATACCCCGTTATCTTCTAATTATCCGCAATAATCGTCGCATAAATGCCGGATAAATCAATCACCCTGATATTCCGAAAACCATGTCCGGTTAAAAATCCACTCCACTCCGCCGTGCTGTATAATTCCCAGCCATTATGCAGCCGCCAACGAAGTTTAGCAACTGCATTTTCAAGATTATCAGCACAATCCGCCACGCGGCATCTTAGAATGATTTGGCCGCCGGGAGTTAACGCTTGGCGGACCTTCGCCAGCACAACATCCCGCTTGCTGCTATGGAGAATGTTGGAGCACAGTACCGCATCATAGCCAATTCCAATATCATCGGTTAGAAAATTTCCGCCCATCAAATTCACTTGCTTCTCCACCGCAAACTGTCGAATGAACTGCCCCGCTAAAGTAACAATATGCGGCAAATCAAATAATGTTACCGACAACCCCGGATATTTTTGCGCAAAGGCAATACTAAAAAATCCATGGCCGCCGCCTAAATCCAGCAGGCGGTCAGCCTGATCCAGATCGCATATGTTTACGGTATTCTGAACAGATCCCATCAAGCCAAAAACGCCTATTTGCCGTAACCGCTCTTGATTCCAGTCCGGCTCCGATGCCGGTTCCGACGAAATACCCTGCAGCTTTTGCGATAATTGGTTTCCAAATGGATCTTTCTGGTCTTTCGATCCAAATTCATGACCAAGATATAAATAACTGTCTTCCACTAAATAGGCAGAAGCCAATGGTGTATTAATGAACCCGCCTTGTTCTTCTGCCAGGCAGCCGATATGAACAAGCATCTTTAATAAACAAAAAACAACCTCGCGATCTAATGCCATTTCATCGGCTAGTTGACTCGCAGTTTTAATGGTTTCAAGGCGCTGGAAAACACCAAGGTCAACAGCAACCGCAAGACTTTCATGCAATTGGCGCTGAAACGATAAGTCCATCAGCGGTTTTGGATCAACTTTAAGCGATAAATATAATTCTTGCATATTATGATCGGCTTTAATCGGATATACCCCCCCACATATGTTGTCTACCAGCCGCAACCCCGGACAAAATAACGTCCAAAATGGTTTCTTTACGATTTATACTATTACAAAACACAACATAAATCAACATACATAAAACAGGTTATGGCAAAAAAATTTATGACGGAATACGATTATCCTCTTGCCGCTATATATTACTTAATGTATACTTAATATTACACCAATCTAGTTAATTTATATTTGTTTTTATTTGTTTTTGTCAGCGTCAAAATGACGTACCGGCCGGATGCTTACAGATCCGCGCCGGTATTATTTTCTTCAGAAATGATAAAGACGCATCCGCAGCCTCTTAGAAACTAGAGCGAACGCCAATCACCGTATTCCATATAGCGTATCGTTTTATTGACAACCGCTTCGCCATGCATTTTTCGGACAATATGAAGGGACAGATCAATTCCCGCCGATATCCCGCCGGCAGTCATAATTTTTCCGTTATCAACAAATCGTTTGTCACGGTTGATGATCGTATCAGGAGCCAATTCTTTTAGCGAAGCAAACACAGTATGGTGGGTAGTAGACTCAAGATGATCCAGCAGGCCCAGTTTAGCAGGAATCCTTGCACCAGAACATACGGACATTGTAACTTTTGCCTGGGCAGAAATTTTTTCGGACCACTCCAAAACATGCTTTTTAGCGACCTCCGCCCTGGTCCCTATTCCGCCGGGAATAATAAACAGATCAATCGGCGGATGATTGGAAAAAGCAAAATCCGGAACGACTGTTAATCCATTGACCGATTTGATCGCCGCTCCGTCATCAGAGATTGTAAATACCCGAAATAATTTCTGATCATTCATTTCCGACGTTACAGAAAAAACTTCATATGGCCCGGCAAAATCCAACAGTTCAACGTCATTGAATAAGAAAATACCTACATTGTCCATTTTTTGCAGCCCCCTAATCTTCCTTTTTCAATCCACATGCTTTCGGTTCAATTTATCACACGATTGCAAGATCATACAACCTGATTCTATCATTGTCCATCAAAAAAAACCACCAACGAATAGTTGATGGTTTTTGGTTCATTCACAGGAAAATGCCTCTACTCTCTAGAATTTCTTCTTAAAAATTCCTGGTATAGCCTGTTGTACACGATAAAAGGATTTACAAGGTCATCCGGAGTACCGTATAGCATCACCGCTAACTGCATTGTGCTCAACTCAGAGAAATCCACTTTGTCAAGCTGTTCTAAATAATTTACGCAAGACCCCGTACTGCCAATTTGATACTCCGCTATCGGCAGTGCACAATATCCAGAGAGACCGGAAGAAGCTAAATAATTATGCTGACAAGTACTACAATTACAATGAATCACTTCCGGTGCTCCTCCTTGGGCATCAGCAATGCCTGCATTTTGGCACTTGCTGTAAACGTAACTTTCATTGAAATATTTTACATACTGAATACATATTAACAATAATTTATAATATATTCAATCTGTTGTTAGAAATTTTGTTAGAAATGTTATTTGTTCTGTTAGAAGCATCACCAAATTCCCGCCAGCAACCATTCTGCAACGTAATTGTTGGCATCAAAACAGTAGGAGGCGGCACAAATGATCAGAATAAGAACAGCGACAAGTCATGATTTTGACGAAATATGGCCTATTCTACAAGAAGCTTTTTCCAAGGGCGACACTTATGTTTTTTCTCCGGATATGCCAAAAGACGAGGGACTGATTGCATGGATGGAAGTTCCTTGGGCAACTTATGTGGCATTAAAAAACAATCAAATTGTTGGTACTTATTTTATCAAGCCCAATCAACCCGGCTTAGGTTCACATATTTGCAATGCCGGATATGTAGTCAAAGCAGATGCTCGCGGAGAAGGCATTGGAAAAGCAATGTGCGAACATTCTCTGGCGGAGGCAAAGTTGCTCGGTTTCAAAGGGATGCAATATAATTTCGTCGTCTCGACAAATCAAACCGCTATTAAACTTTGGGGAAAATGTGGGTTCAATAAAGCAGGCGTATTGCACAATGCTTATAACCACAAAGAAAAAGGCTTTGTGGATGCCTATGTAATGTATCAATGGTTCGAATAAACAAAACGACCTCGAATACAGATAGTCTACTTCGTATTCTTACTCAATGCCATCGGCTTTTAACTGCACTAAAAAATATTAATTAGAATATTTTGAATAAAACACGCTATATTATTGCATTTGAATGGTTCTAATGTTATAATCCAAGTAAGCACCATCCTTGCAGGACAAAAGGTTTAACAGTATTGCAACGTTTTGAAGTTTAGTTTTTTCAAATCACGCGCAGGTTAACCAATCTTAAAGGGTAGTGTTTTTAGTTTGTCCCAATGTTAAGTTCATCCGGTTTGTGATTGTCTAAAGAAAACGATACGATTATTCTGGAGGGGTTCCTAAGTTATCAATAATAAACGAAGGACTGCAAGGATGGTTGCTTAACAGGAGGCTTACTATCAGGAAAAGACGTTTACCTCAGAGAAAGGAAGAAGGATAAAAAAAGCAAGCCGTTTTCTCAAGATTAAGGCGAAAAACATTAGTTGATTTAGGGAGGTGGTTTCATCATAACATCAGCAAAAGCGGAACCGCAATTGCATATAGAAGGATTTAGTGCGCGTTAAGCGTGAAACGTACAACGTGAATTGTATTGGGAATTCGGGAGTATTTAAAAAATGCTCCCTTCCCTTATGCCCGAAGCTATTTTTAATGGAGCATTATAATATATGATCTGCAAACCTTTGCTATATTCTAAAAGCATCCTTTATCAAACCCTGTATCAAGAGAAGTTATTACTACGGATTAGTTCCTTATCTTTTTTGCAAAGAATAACTGTTGAACATCACGGTCTGTATGATTATACTGCGCGATTCGAAAAGTTGGTTGCTTGGGGAAACGGGTAGTAAATGTCTATGAAGCCTTGACGATACTGCATTTTTATTGTAGAATGATATGCGTTGGGTAGTACACCTGACGAATAGACAGGTTGGGCTGGTTAAGCAAAACCAGTGCTTCACTAATAGGTGCGGGCGTAGCTCAGTGGTAGAGTACCGGCTTCCCAAGCCGTGGGTCGAGGGTTCGAATCCCTTTGCCCGCTCCAGTAAATTCAGGTGTGACGCGGTTTCGCGGTCACGCCTTTTTTGTTGTTTTTGATAAAAAATGACCGTTGGGTAGCCCCCCTGGCAACACGCTTGTCCAACACTTTTAGGAGGTTGGAAACGTGGGCAAAAAGATGATGGGATCACTAAAAAAACAAGGGCTTAAACTTTCTAAGGAGAGTAACGTATCCGATATTGTGGATGAGTTTATGCGATATAGCGGGATACGAGGGCTGAGCAGTTTCACTTTAAAGAATTACCGAAATACGCTGCGGAAATTTTTTGCGGAGTACATCGGGGTGCTGAATGATCCGGTTGCATTAAGACGGCATATTCTGGTTCTGTTGGCTGGCAGCGGAGATGAATACCACAACAAACGGCTTAGCGTCTATAGGCTGTTCTTCGATTTTTGTGTTGAGCGTGGCCTGCTAGAAAAGAACCCAGCTGTCGGATTAAAGTTCCGGCGGCATACCGTTAGGGTTGTAGACCATGCCGATGAAACGATCCAGAAGCTGCTGCGAATTATTAATAAGGATACGTTTTCGGGGCTGAGGGATTATGCATTTGCTATTCTAATTTTGGATACCGGCATCAGACCGAGTGAGGCTCTGCAAGTAACGCCGGACGACATTGATTTTGTCCGCAAGCGCATTCACGTGCGACCGGAAGTTTCTAAAACGCGCGAAGAACGGTTTTTGCCGATATCTGTGCAAGTAATACACATTCTCGAGAAATTGATGCATATCCGGCCCGATGAATGGAGTGCGGATACTCCGGTATTGAGCACGTACGAAGGTGGGGAAATGCCGACCGCCGCCATACGAGATCGATTCAGACAGTACAGTTTGCGGACGGGGACAAGTGTGACCCCCTACCATTTAAGACATACTTTTGCCGTCAACTTCATCCGCAACGGCGGCGATCCATTTACATTACAGTACCTGATGGGCCACAAGAAGATGGAAATGACTAGAGTATATGTCCATTTGAATGAAAAGGATATTGCAGACAAACATGCGGCAGCATCGCCGCTGCGAAACTATACGGGCGGCAAGCGAGTAGTAAACGTCAAGAAGAAATAATCGACTGAGCAGGCAGAGATGCCTGCTTTATTTTTTACCTTTTCGTATTCTTGTTGATATAGGTAAAGTATGGAGGGGCTACGGTGCTGTTAAACAAAAAATGAAACTGTCAGGCGACGGGCAAAAGAGGCGCGAAGCTAGTCGTAGCAAGGTTTATAACAGATCGTTATAACTAAAAAAGGAGATGCTTAACTATGATTATTGCTATTAACCCCGGCCACTATGCTGGCTCTGAAAATTATGATTCTGGTGCGGTGAATGAAGCGCTGGGGCTGCGAGAAGTCGACATCAATATCGCGGTCGCCCAAAAGCTGCAGACGATGCTGGAAGATGCCGGGTACGAAACCATTTATATTCATGCCGGCGAATTGTACGAGATTACGGATGCATCCAATAATGCTGGCGCCGATTTGTTCGTTAGCATCCATTGTAACAGCGCAGGATCGTCACAGCCTGTCGGCACGGAAACGTTTTACTGTCAGGGAAGCTGCCATGGCCAATCGTTTGCTACGTGCATTCAGGAAGAAATGGTTAATCTCGGTTTGACCGACCGCGGCATCAAATGTAACGGGCTGTACGTGACCCGGCATACAGATGCGGTGGCCGTACTGGTCGAGTTAGGATTTTTGTCAAACATGGATGAGGGCGCCTTACTGGGCACGGAAGATTTTCAACAAGCCGCCGCAGAAGCGATTTACAGAGGGGTTTGCCAGTATGTTGGATGAATTCCTTATTGGCAGGCCTGCCGTTTCATACACGCAATCCTGTGAGGTGTGGCTGCGTGATAATATGATTGTAACTCCTGACCGAAAAGGCCGGGAGTATTTTTTTCGGGGCGGGGTTGACAGATTTATTTTTGGGTGATACGATAGTCACCGTTGAACCGATTAGGCCGTGATGGCCTCCGATCGGCGGACAATTCACTGGCAACAGGATTAGCGATTAGAGCGTGATTTGCGGCTGAACCACCCGATGATAAGGGCTGGCGCGACCGTAATGCGCGGCGAAAGCTGAGCCGAAGCCGACAATGTAAACCGTGCTGAAAATGCAGCACCCACTTACGATAACGCAGGATGCCCATAGCGGCCCTGCACCAAGCAAAATGCATACAGATTCATTCTGGCCCCGAATAAGGGCGCCAGGGCGTCTCGTGTGTTGCTTGGATTATCGTGAGTGGGTGCTTTTTGCTTTTGGCTATTTTAATGCTTTGACAATTTGTTGCGCTACGAATAATTGTTCGATGGAGTCTTCAATAGTTTGTTGAAAGAAAGTCCGTAAGAAGTCGTTCAATGTGCTTTGGTCTTTTAGTTTTTCTGCACAATGATGGCAGATACTTAATGAACCGACTATATCGCCGCTGTCTTGATCTATTACATCAAGGACAGCCTCTCCCTTGTGATTTTCGCCACCAAAGACTTGATAGCATGCATAGTCTTCGAGATCCATGTCTTGTGTGTCATCTGGTCCGTAACTTGTAGCGGTTGCTAGATTCATATAAATTACCTCCTTTTTCTTAGTTTATTGTAAGGGAATACAACGTCACTGTCTAGATTGTCGTCGAATTTGGCGAATGGTTATCTAGTGTACGAGGCCCAATATCGGCCAGCTGCCCCTGCGGGCCAGCTAACCTCTGCATGAGGCCGATGCAGGGGATGAGTTGACATGGGGAACGGTATCCATTTTATCTGGCCGCCGCCTCGCTGGACTCGCGGATAAACACCATGCCTGCATTAGTTTTCGGGGTGGTTAGCTATTAAACGATAAATTCACCATTAACAGCTCAACACTTCTGCCCGAACTTCGACTGAAACATGGACGGCTGCACCCGCCATTACTCCACCGGCTCGAATATCGATTAAACTTCTCCCGCGGCCCCGACCTGAACTGCGAACTCTTATCTTAAATGACTACTAAGAAGGATTATTCGCGGACATAACAGCAGAAACTCAGTAACTAAGCGGTATCAAGGCCATTTTTAACCCCTACTAAAAAGTAGATATCCGGTTATCTAAATCTACTAAAAAGTAGGTGCATACTTCTTGAAAAAAGCATTGACTTTGTGGGGCACAAAGTACTATAATAAGTTTGTGGGGTACGAAGATCGATGGAGGGGATAACATGGCACAAGGTAAGAAAGGCGCAGTCGAACAAGACATGATTATCAAATTTCGGATCAACAGCAAGCTGTATGCTGCGGCGCAGGAATTAGCCAAGCAACGAGGGACTAACTTCAGCAAAATGGTCAGAGATTATCTGCAGGCAGAGATTGATGCGGCTGCTAAAAACACTCCAGATAAATAAATTGAAGAAAATTATTGCTGCATATGTTACGTACCGATTGAAATTGCTAATTATGTTTATGTAGGCGATAACAAAAACAACTGGAGGAATGGATCATGATTAAGAAAGTCAACAACATCGAAGAGTACGAGAAAATTGGTTATGTTAGCAGCAGGCCCAAAGAAGACATCACGGTAGGCACCGAAACCTTTGAACGCGCTGGTCGTGGCTACGAGAAGTCATTCTGGAAAAGGGGACGCTACATTATCAATAGCGGAACAAGCTTTATTAAGGTATACTGCCCAAGCGACAGCAATAAGTGCCCAAGCTTGCGCGATGCGCTCGTAGATAATGCCAAGGACATCGGACAAATGATGATGATTATCTGGGACATGGATAAAAACAACATGGTGATGTACAAAGACAAGCATGCCCACAAAGGTGTGCCGGCAGACAAAAAGCTGCTCTACAGCATGATTAGCGACAACGACGAAGTTGCTAGACGCTTCGTTAAGCGCATGATTGACAAAGGCATCATCAAAGAAGCTAGGATTGACAGTTACTCCCGCTACTATATCAACCCAATTTACACGATGACCGACAGCGGCATTACCCTGGACCTGTACAAATTGTTTAAGGAGATTATCGATCCGTACTTGACCGACAAAGCGAAAGAAGATTTGGCTACACTGATTTACTACGAGAATAATCCTTCGGAGATTGCAAGGCTACGGGCCGAACACGCTCAGCAACAAGAGGCGGCGGCAGACAAGATGATCGAAGATCTTATTGCACCTGTACAAACAACGAAAGCGCCCAATATCAAACCAGGGACAGCTGTCATAGACTTGCTGCTTGAAGGATACACGTGGGAAGAGGCCAGCGCACTTTGTCCGGGTAGCTTTGATGATATTGCCCCACTCAACGATGCCTGGATGCCGACAAAAAAAGAAGCTGTCATAACGCCAGCAAGCGTCATAACAGCCCAAAACTAAAACAACCAACGATAAGATTATATCATAAGATACAGAGGTCGGCACACCGGCCCAAAGATAAAACGGAATGGGCTCACCTGCTCGTGTCATTCACACTTGCGGAAGAGCCCGCCGCAAAAATGTTGAAGAAAAATTTTACGCAAATGTGTAATGCTAAAACAATATATGTATATGTAACACCAATCAACGAACCAACAAAAGGAGAGATTTGATTATGGCAATCATGACAGCAGGACAAACCAATACTTATAAGGCGATCAGGGCTCTACAAGCAGGACAGCTTGATAAGGCAAATGAATACGCGCAGATAGCATTGGCGTTAGAGGCGGACGAAATCGACATGAGATCCCGGGCATTGGCAGCCGCCGTGCTGATGGTGGAAACCGAAGCAGATGCGGAAACACTGAAGACCATGGCGGTGTACAATGATATGGTTGCGCTCATCAACGAGGTGGAGGAACAACAACCACCGGGGCGCTGTTTGATCGAGATGCACAATGAGTTATTTTGTGAAGAGACCGGATACAGACAAATTGCAGCGCTCGAAAATGCAATAAAAGAGATCGCGCAAACCATTGAAAGTACAAACAGAATGACGCCACTTGTAAAAGCCAACATAGCGGAAATGATTTACAAGATGATTGACGGCCATGATTCCCATGTGGTGCGTCTAGCGGCGACAGAACTCCTAGGAGTATTGAGTTGTCGCAAACAAGACAGAGATGATTTTGCATTTCTGTTGCGCTGTGACAATAAGTCCTATCTAGGCTATCATATCCCACGCGCAAACGAAAATAGCAATGCGAATAATATCAATGTGTACAAAACAATCAATTTGGCGGTAGATACATATTTTACAGGTAACAATGACGAAGCGCGCAATATATGCAAAAGCATTGACTACAACACCAATCGCAATTTTGGCGATAGTGCTGCTTGCATGATTGCATATATCCCATTCCGATGGTTGGGGACGGGTGTAGCAGGCATGACCCCAAACACCAACTGGGTTAAAATAGCTGAGTTTCTTGCAGTCGAGGACTACCGCGAATACGGCAAGCAACTAATCGGTTAACCCGACGGGGCTCTCTGCTCTTGTTGACCACACTTTCAGCGGAGCCGCCAAAAAACTGAATATCACCACTTACGCTTAAGATAAAAATGAAAACCGAGGACATGGTTATGATACCGTGTCCTTTTTTATTTTGTCCAACCGTTGGACTTTTTGAATTAGTCCAGAAGCTGGACTTTTTGGCAAAAATATTTTTAGGGCGACTGAATATAGCTAGCAAAACGAGTAATTATGATTATGTAAGCAGATAAAAAAGGAGACGATTAATTATGGAAAAGACAATGATTACCCGTATTATGGAAGACGCAGCAAAGATGGAGGCTGCCAACGATTTGATGACAGAGGCGCTGATTGCGCTGGAGGCACAAGACTACTTGGAGGCATATGAAAAGGCAGAGGATGTCCTGGATATCTCCGACAACTGCGAAAAACGTCTGGCCGCTCTCTACGTGCAAGAATTAGCTGTCCGAGAAGATGGGCGCATCGCCCAACGAATCCTAGAGATTGCTTATGACACTGACCGGCGCGATGACATCATTGAACGTAACAATGCTGCGCACGCTGAGTTGCATAAGACGGTCAATGACTTTGTTGCCAGCCTGCAGCGCATCCGGGCCAAGATAATTTAGGAGGTGAGGACCATGACATACAGTCTGCGCTTATTTAATGATATCAAAGTCTTTTTGAAAAAGGCCATCAAACCTTGGCGTGACGAGATCTACAAGCGCCAGAGTGGCCGCTGCCGCATATCCAACCAATACCGCAATGTCGATATCCATCACGTCTCAAAATCCTTTAGCTGCATCGTGGGGGAGACCTTTGCCATCACCGGCATCCAGTATCGCCCTAGTACCAATGATTACTCAGCCGCCGAACTCAATCTGCTCGCAGCTACCATCTTGGCCTTGCATAAAAACGTACAGGCCACGCTGGTCGCCCGCAGGTTGCACGCCGAATACCATAGGCAGTACGGCAATGACTGCACAGCTGATAATTGGCGCGAGTTTAAGTCGCAATACAAGCCGCGCCGAAGAAATAATATCAAAAAAATTGCATAGCGATTGTGTAATAGCCCCTTTGTACAAGTAATACATCTTACGTGAGACAAATTGCTAATATAAAGGGGTTTTGATCATGGCATACACAGCGAAGGACAACGCTTGGGAAGAGTCGCAAACAAAAGCCAAAGTAGCAGAAGAGATTGCGATGCAGATACTGCACGCAGACGGCTGGGATCATGTACTCGACAAGCGGGATGACTATATATTCCAAAAAATGGACGTTGATTTTTTGACCCTTAGCCGCAAACGGGTAAGCCAATTTGTTGAAGTCAAATCGGATGATTGCGCGAAGAACAATAATTATTGCCTCGAGGTTGTATCCAATACTGACACGGGCACACCTGGCTGGGGACTGACAACCAAGGCCGATCAGATATGGATCTACCGCTCCGCATTCGGAACCATCGACTTGCTGGATGGCCCCAAAACCGTAGCTTGGCTAAAGGCTAATCATGATCGCCAAAAGAACGGTCGCGATGAGTTTTTTGCGCTCCGAAACGGGACGAAGAAAAAATACGGCAACGGCACACTGTACCCATCACTCTGCCGGCTCGTCAATCGAGACCTGTTTGCAAAAGAGGTCGGCATCATACGCCGGATAAACGTCAGGGATTACCTGACGCAAGCATCTTAGCAAGCCGGAGGATGATAACCATGTTAACAGCACAACAGCAAGATATGGCTGACCAACACTACCGATTCGCGATTTGGCTGGCCGCAAAATGGTCGAAAATCCAAGATACAGTCCCGCGTGAAGAATTGGAGGGCATCGCCTTAATCGAATTGTGCAACGCTGCTGCAGCTTACGATCCAAGCCGCGGCAGCAGCTTTACTCATTTTGCGAAGCATCATATCAATCAAATTCTGGCGCGCACAATTAAAGAGACACGGCGCCACAACCGAATCGAAGATCAGGCGGTCCGGAAAGAAGAAATGACTATCAAGCGTAAAAACGCCGAGTACAACGTCGAAAATAAAGCGCTCGGATCGGAGCTGCAAGATGCTCTTGATCAACTGTCGCCGGAACATCGCGAAATCCTTGAGGAATGTTATATCGACAAGCTAAGTTACAAAGAAATTGCCTTTAAGCACGGACTGACGGTTAACCAAGTCAAATTCATCTTGCGCTGCGCCAAACAGCAGGTGCGCCAGAAAATTGCATAGCGTTTTACCAAAATGCCCAGTTGTTGATATAGCTATTAGTGAGATCAACACTAGGCATTTTATTTTATTAACGATGGAGGACGATACGATATGGCATATATTCATTTGTTTGACGGCGCAACCCAGATCAGCGAGGGCACGGGGCTTGCACCAGTTACTTTCGGCCCGCTGAACGCATCAGAGAACGAAGTGAGCGCGGCCAAGGCATTGACAATCAAAACCGAGGCTAATTACGTGACGTATGGCAGCACTGTGGTGGAATTTACTGGCGGGGCGACAGCCTCGAAGTTTTCGGTGTGCGCCACGGCGGACGGCACGTACGGCCCGACGCTGACGATTACCGACCCGATCACCGAAGCCGGCACGACGATTTACATACGTTGCCAGGCAACAGATGACGAATCGCCCGTTAACGACACGACGGTCGACATCAAAATCAGCGCCACGGTGGCAGTTGTCTAATTGGCTCATTACAAGGGGGAGGGGGTAAAACTCCTCTCCTTTTTGCATATCGGAGGTGAAACCCCTTGATTATCGACTTAGCTGCGCCGCCCAAGATTCGGCGTGAACCATACCTGGAGTACGAATTTGTCGCCGACTTAGACGATGGAGGCGCCAAAATACTGTTTAATGACCCCACGCTGTCGTACAACCATCTGGTAGCCCTAGAGATCGGAGATAAGCTATTACGCTTCCAATTGGTTGGGGCGCAGCCTACAACCACCATACCTGGCGACGATTACTTGATATATCCTTCGGTCCTTCCGAATATCGATTTGTGCTATGACCTTTATGCCGGCCGCTTAAAAGAGACTTTGGTTATTAACAGCGCCCAGGCGCAGCACGAATTCAGCTTCGATCTCGAAACCAACGGCGTGACGGCAAGCTTGCAGCCGGACAACTCGATTGTCTACAAGGACGCCGCGGATAATGTTGTTTGGACCATCAATGCGCCATTCTCCGTCGATGCTAACGGAGCCACAGTCGAAACTTACCTGCAGTTTAGCGACGGCCAATACATTGTCGGCGTTTCTCCGGCAACTGACGCCGCTTACCCGATCAGGGTTGATCCGACAGTGACGCTACCATCAGCCTATATCTGGAATGCGCAAGGCAATACTGTCACAGTCACGCTTGCCCCATATCGTTTAGCGGTCGGGCGCGCAGATGGGTCACGACCAATCCCCTCTTTGACGGTTTATAACCAGCGCAAATATGGGTCGACCTATTACACCGCAACCAACACCACAAACGCATCTACCAAATATCAATTTTTTGACAAGGATAACGTAGCGGTGTCCGAACAGTTTGATTTTGCAGTGGATTCTGTCACCTATATAGGTTCTATCTCTGTTCCGTCAAACGCCTACACAATTGAATTTGTCGGCGTAGCAAACGGCAGTGCTTCATTCCCTGTTACCAATATCCTGCAACTAAAAACAGCTGAATGCGCCGCCAACGCATCCCATTGGGATTTCACCCAAAAGGTGCTGCCGTATTACACGGATACAGCGGTCCACTACAGTGTCCCCAAAGCATCGTTCAACAGCTCCACTAGCGGACAAGCAGTATCGGAAACCTATGATGCGCCGTTTGGTACGACTTTTACGGCAGGGTCTATTTCCGTATCCAGCGAGAGATCTCCTTATAGCTACATCAAAGACTGCTACGTTGACCTATATACCACCGATGGTACGCTATACGGCAGCACCAGTATTCCGTATCCATCAACAGCACCCGGCTCTGGCTATAATACCCGAGGAACGACAGTGACAGTGCCGGCAGGCATTGCCCGAATCACTCTTCGCGGCACAAAGTACACGGCTAGCACAGCAATTTATTGGCCAACTGTATATTTTAACGTAGGGACTTCCGTGCCGGAATATGGCACGGCCAAGTACGCATTAACGCTGACCAGCGATGTGCAAGACATTCCTATTTCGCCCGGATTCGTAAATTTGCATCCGGCCAATCCATTTAAAACCTACGTCTGTTATGGAGCCGATGTGCCGGGGAACTATGTTGAGTCATCTACAGTTACGGGCGTAACAGGGGCTGTCGCAAACATAAAAGTCTCTCTAACAGCAAATGAAACCGCGCGGCCAACAACTGCGATTAGCAACATCTGTTTGGCTTCGTCGCCTTATACCTCCGCCAATCTCACCGTCGATTCCAAGCGCTGCATAGCCCAAACCATTAATCTTAACAGCGACACAGTCCGGTCTCTTTTGGCTTCGGCAAATTCCCAAGCCGATACTTCCCGCAGCACCGTTTCTGGCCAAACAGCCTATGCAGACAGCATGAGACAAACCCTAGCTGACACTACCGCTTTTGCCGACACCAAACGCCAAGTGTCCTTACTTCATTCAGCAAATGCGCTTATAGACGCCCTGCGCAAAGTTATTAAAAGTTCGGAACTCATAACGGACACGAAACGGGCGACCGCAAAATATGACTCCGTGACTTCCGATACTCTGCGCAAAACATTAGCAGCTGTCGCCAACCAGTTTGATATTTCGAGGAATACATTGGCTGCCATTATTTTGTTTACTGACGCAAAAAGGTCGCTGGCCAAATCCGTTCTTGCTGCAGCCGATACCGCACGCGGATTATCCATTTCAGTTCTCGTCAACGCCGACACGAAGCGCGGCATCGGCGTAGCTTTATCCGGGTTAGTCACCGTGGATACCGTTCGCGCCGTAATCAAAAACATTTCCGGCAATTATGACAGCACCCGGCGCATTGCAGCGTTCCGCTCAGCTTCGGCAGATACCAAGAGGCGATTGGCCGCTCCAAATATCAGCACAAGCGATCTCACGCGTCGCATTGGAACCGCAGCACAAACAAACGCAGATACCGGCCGCAAAATAAATGCCGTAGTTATCAATCGTTTCGATTCTTCACGCAAACTGAAAGGCGTTGTCCATGCTGTTTATGATACGAAACGGGTATTCGGCACCCCTCTTATCCTCATATTCGATACGAAGCGCACAATCAAAAGCGGCATCTGGCCATATATCAAGAGGCACGAATTAAATATCCAAATCCAAAACCGGCGCATAACAATCTTGTCATTTACAGACTAACCAGGAGGTGACACCATGGCCTATATCGATTTTACTGAGAACTGCGCCATCCGGCGCGAACAATACGACCAATACGAGTTTCAAGCTGAACTCGGCGGCACCCTGGTACTGCTAAATGACAGCGCCGAAACCTATAACCATTTGGCCGCAATTAAAGTCGGGGACAAACTGCTCCGCTTCACGTTGGCTGAAGCAGCCCCGACCGGCACTATTCTCTTTAACGATAATATTTGCTACCAGGATGTGTTCCCGGACGTTAGCCTTTACTACACGACCGAACCGGGGCGCTTAAAAGAATATTTTTTGATTAATAGCCAAGACTGCCGGCAATCCTTCACTTTCCTTTTGGAACAAGAAGGCACCACAGCTACCCTAAAGGCAGACAACAGCATCGAGTTCCGTGATGCGGCTGACAATCTCGTTTGGACAATCGATGCGCCAACCGCAACGGATGCGGCCGGAAAAGATGTGCCGACCACTATAGCTTTTAATGGATCAAGTTATACCATCGGAATTACTCCGGACGCCAATACCCAATTCCCGGTTTGTTTGGATCCGACCGTTAATGTATCTAATACCGTTACGGCATGGTATCAAGGCCTCACGTATTCCACTGTCAATCTTGGGCCGAAACGGTATCAAGTGGGGCGCTTGGGATATACCGAACTCCTTACCAGCGTTGAGTTATTTAGCAACCGCCAATGGAAAGACATAGCCACAGCCGTCACCACAACTGTCTATGACAACAGTAGCCCTTACGTCAAAACATGGTATCAGTGGTATGACAAAAATAATGTTCCGCTTGCAGAAAAGGCCGATCTGGTGGTATCAAGTTCGACCAGAAAAGTTTTGCTGACCGTTCCGGCCGATGCTTACTGGCTGGAACTGACCGGCCAAGTTGCCGGTGTTGCCAGCACGATTCAGGCCTATAGCCAAACCTACCTTAATAGCCTGAATTACGATGATACAAAAACAAGCCAGTGGGAAATGGGCGACAACGTTAACTTTCCAGGTGGCCAGCGATCGTCGTCTATGAAATCTCACTTAGGTCCAATCCCGGCATCGGCAGACGGGACGCCTTTTACCCGCACCGTTTATGCTTACCCAGGACAATCATTTTATGCCGGGACGATATATATTTACGCTTATCGGGATTCGAACGGCTATATCGGCGACGCAACAATAAACGCATACAATGCTGCAGGAACTCTATTGTCGTCAGTGGCGGTCGATACCAGTACAAACGGGAAAAGCACCAGTTTCCCCGTTCCCGCCAGTACAGCTCGCATCGAGGCGTCCGGAACGTTCCGGTCTTTAACAGCCAACGCCAGTACGGCTTACATCGCATATAATCTGTTTTACTTGACGTCCCCATCTACAACGACCGTGCTTGTATTTCAAGCCGCAAGAGATTATTCTGGCGCCCGCTATGCGCCGGAGTTATCACCTGATATGGGCATTACGCCGCGATGTTTCGTTTCCATTAACAGCCAGACTGATTATGTCGAAACAAACAAAATTACCGCCAGCAAAGGCGATATGGTTTACATCAAACTTATGCGCCAATCCGGCGATGCGACTTCATATAAACTTCAATCAACTTGTCTTGTTTTGATCCCCGAATACTTTGAAGCCCTTATGAATGGCGACCTTGTCCGTAAACTCATATCATCTACAGCCAGCCTTGCCGACACAAACAGAAGGGCCGCGTGCAATGCTCTGACTAATGGTGATACTCTGCGCCAATCTGTCCGCGCTTTTATCATTAACAGCGATACCATTCGGCGCGTAACCAAAGGAGTACTCCAGGTTATCCCCGCCGATACGGCTCGGAAAATCACCAAACGTATTGCCGCTTATGCCGACACCAAACGTAAGGCGGCCGCAAATAATAACTTTGTTTCCGATACCAAACGGCGTATCAAAGCCGCCGTTAATACGCTTAGTGATTCCATCCGTTCTGTCTGCGCCAATACCCTAAGTTATTTTGATTCCAAGCGGATCGTCGCCATAGCCACATGGGAGTACCAAAAAGACTGCTCCATTCAAATCGACATCGAAGGCGACTCCCAAACAATGTCTCTTAACCAATCCATAAATGTCAGCGCAATTTTATCGCCATTTAAAAGCGACCAACTAACTACAGGAGGTGGCCCATTCATGCTTATCCAAGGTACCCACGCGGTCATCAACATCAACGTGTTCCAAACAGCCGAAGAAGCTTTCGATTTGACCGATTGCGCCGTAAAACTCATCATCACGGCAGCTGACACGAAAGCGAATTTCCTTGTTCCGGCCGCAATCTTAAACCCGATCGAAGGCAGAGCCTGCGCATACCTTGCACCGGAACACCTGCCAACAGGCGGCATGTACGAATACCAAGTCCAGGTCATCTTCCCCGACGGAACAGTATCCAAAACAGCAATCAGCGCCTTTTACGTCGCGGACTCGCTGCAGACTGCATAAGGGGGCGAAGCAATATGGGTAACAAACGATTCGATTGGGAAGCCCTCAAAGTTGATTTTATGCGCGGCGGTTATGCGAACCTAAAAGAGTTCGCCGACGCAAAGGGAATCAGTCATGGGACAATTAGAAACCGCTGTTCTGGCTGGATGGCCGAAAAAGCTAACTACAAAGAACGGGTAACAGACCTTGCCGTGTCTGGCACCTTGGCAATGGACGTTATGACCGTCACCGAACGCAATCTTTATCACGTCGAAGTGTGGGACAAGTTCTTGGCCATGGTTGTACGCTCATTCGAAAATGAGTACACCCTCTGCACGGTTGACGGCGTGGTACGTGTGGCCGCATTAGAACGCTTGGCCAATGTAATGGAGAAAATCCAGAAGTGCCAACGACTCGCATTAGGAATGGATAATCCCAACAAAGACAATAAAGGATTATTTGCCGAGTTTACTGCTGCTATTAATGCGGCTAGATCGGGATGTGATGCTGATGGCAATTCAATTCAGCCCGAAGCAGATTGATTTTCTCGTCAACAGCAATGCCCGAATCAACATAGCTGACGGGGCAGTGCGTTCAGGCAAAACCTTTATATTCAATGTAAGATGGCTCGATTATATTATGAATGGCCCGCCCGGCACTCTCTTGATGGCTGGCAAGACGATCCACTCACTCGAACGCAATGTGCTGACCGCCAGCATGGGATTGTTCGAAATCCTCGGCGAAGGCAATTACAAGTACAACCGTTCAACCGGCGAACTCCAGGTAGGCGATCGCAAGATTATCTGTATCGGCGCATCGAACAACGCTTCAGAAGGTCGTATACGCGGCATGACTTTGGCTGGCGCCTTATGTGACGAAGTAACCCTGTTCCCCCAAAACTTCGTTGAACAGCTTCTGGCGCGGTGTTCCGTCGCTGGCAGTAAGCTGTTTTGGAACTGCAACCCGGATTCCCCGGGGCACTATATCAAAACTGACTACCTCGACAATGAAGACATCAAAGACTTGGTTAAGTCATTTCACTTCCTGATGGATGATAACCCAGCCTTGTCGCCCGAATACGTTGCAGGATTGAAGCGCTCGACAAAAGGGGTTTTCTTTAAACGGAACATCCTCGGCCAATGGGCGCAAGCCGAAGGCGTTATTTACGACATGTTCGATACCGACAAGCATGTAGTTTCTGAGTTGCCAGCTTCCTTTGATAAATATTACGTGACGGCCGATTACGGCACCATGAATCCCTGTGCGTTTCTCTTATTCGGCGTGAAGGGTGACATGCATTATCTAATCAAAGAGTATTACTACGACGGCCGCAAACAAAAAAAGCAGCGTACTGACTCAGAATACGCTGACGACCTACAGGCCTTCATGGCCAATTACAAAGTCGCCGGACTCGCTGTCGATCCGTCAGCGGCTTCCTGGATTGTCGAATTACGCAAGAGAAAGCTATACATTACACCCGCAAAAAACAGCGTACTGGATGGCATCCGCACCACGTCCACCCAGATCGCTTTAAATAAGTTATTCGTCCATAAATCATGTAAGAATACAATAAGCGAGTTCCAATCGTACAGTTGGGACGAGAAAGCATCTAAGCAGGGTGAAGACAAGCCGATCAAAGAAAATGACCATGCAATGGATGCCCTGAGATATTTCTTCAACACCTTCGCGAATCGGCCGCAACTCCGCGCCATGAATAGAAGTGCATTTGGCTTTTAACATTCAACTCGGACAAGCAGAAATGCAGTAATACCAGCAGTTGTACACCGTTTTGGTTATCCAACATGGACAAAGTGTCCGAGTCGAAATCTGCTTCAAAATCATAAGGAGGAATTCTGTATGCTGAGTTTCACATTGCCTTCCGACCCAATTCAATTGATCAAAGACCTGATTGATTACCACAAACAGAACCTGCTGCCCAGATATGAAAAACTGCAAGCCTACTATATGGGCCAGCACGATATCACTAAACGCCGTACAGAAGACGGCAAGCCGAATAACAAAGTCGTGAATCCGTATCCGGATTTGATTATTTCGACCGTCGCCGGTTATATGCTTGGGCAGCCAGTCAAATACACATCCGAAGATGAAGCATATCTCCAAAACGTCCAGGATGTTCTTAGCTGCAATAATGAAGAGGATCACAACCTGGAAATCCTCAAGACATTTTCCGTGCAAGGGGAAGCGTTTGAGTTGGTATATTTGGATGAAAACGCCGACATTTGCTTTGCCCAGCTTCCGAATGAACAGACCATCGCCATTTATGATGATTTGATCAAACCACAATTGCAATTGGTGTTGCGCTACTACCCGATCGGCAGTCTAAAAAAAGATGTCGATCCACAATACAAAGTTGAGTTGTACTGGCCGGATCGCATTGATTACTACAGCCAAGCGGGCGGCAATTATGTCCTGGACGATTCTGTTACTCATTACTTCGGTCAAGTTCCTGTCGTGCATTACTTCAATAACAAAGAGTGTTCCGGCGATTTCGAGAAGATCTTGCCGCTGATCGATGATTACGACAAGATTCTCAGTGACAACTCAAACGAACTTGAATATTTCCGGAATGCCTACATGGTGATTAAAGGATTTGGCGAAATATCGGAAGACGATCTGCGCAAGATGCGAAAATCTGGTGCTTTCATGTTGCCTGGTACTGGAGACAACGAAGATATTTCATTCATCACCAAAGACATGGATGATGCGGCCGTTATGAGTCAGTTGGAAACACTTGAAGCCAATATCCATAAGTTCGCCAATGTGCCGAACCTGACAGATGAGAACTTTGCCAGCAACGCATCCGGTGTCGCTATTAAATACAAGCTGTGGGGCTTTGAACAACTGATCTGCGCGAAGGAACGCAAATTCAAGAACGCGCTAATAGCACGTTTGCGGCTTATCACGCTTGCCCTCAATCTGAAAGGCCACAGCTTCGATTGGCAGCAGATTAAGCCTACTTTAACGCGCAACCTGCCTGCGAACGTTCTGGAACAGTCTCAGATTGTCGCGAATCTGAAAGACCTTCTGGATATCATTCCGCTAGAAGAATTGTTTGCCCAGTTGCCGTTCATCAAAGATCCCCAGGCGGCCGCAAAAGAAGCGTACGACAAGCTGGCATCTAAACCCACGCTATCCCCTGCTGCGTAACAACTAACACAAAACGGTAGCCTATAGGTGCAATTTGGTAGTAAAAAATGCCTTCTGTTCTTAACAAACACATTTTGGTAGCCTGTATCAGTGGATTTAGCATGTTTCTGGCAGCTGCCGCTATTAAAATGGCTACCATTTTGTGTTCATACGACCATTTTGTGTTAGTAGACATGATGTGGTAAAAAAGGGGCTACCGTTTTGTGTTAGTTGGCTACCATTTTGCGTCAGATAACAAAAAAGTCCAGAAACTGGACTTTTTCAAATATGAATTTCCATTTGCCTTTTTATCTTTCGTCCATTGCCCTGCGAAGCGAGTCAATGAAGTCATCATCGTCTTCTTCCTCTGGAGAGATAACCAGTGGTGCACTATTAGCAGGTGTTCGGCGTGCCGGACTAGCCGGAGCAGTTGGAACAGGGGGCGACACGGCTTCTGAATGAGATTCTCCTGATAGGTTAGTTCCCATTATCAGTGATAGCATATGGTTTTGTATAGGCTGCCTCAAGGATTCGTAGGTAAGGCCAGTTGGAAGGGCAATAAGGTTGTTTTCTTCGAGAACGCGAATAGTGGCTTCGACTGCGGTCAATGCCCAACGCTGTGATTCTACATGGAGAGCCTGTATTCTATGCGAGATATCCTCCTCTCGTTGTGCTTGATCTTCTAGGATAGGCAGTATTGTCCGGTAACGCCTGGCGACTTCGCGCCAGCCATTGAACTCCTCTCCTCGTTCTAATTGGCGAACTTTTGTGTCACTTACATCCAAATACCTGGATACTAGACGTGTTGAGGCGTAGGTTCTTTCCTGTCTGCGTCGTTGTAAGTCGGCACCAATTTCTGCTATAGGTCTTGTTGCCATGTTGTAGCCACCTTTCTGTTTTAAATATGCAAACAGGCACTATTATATCACATCAGGCTCACCAGCATTTAAAGCAGGCTACCATTTTGCGTCAGATAAAAAAATCCTACCGTTGGACAGATTTGTTCATGAGTTCATGTGTAAATAGACCGATCCGATGCTAATACTGTTTATGAATAACGGATTAGGAGAGTGGTTAGATATGGTAAGACTAAAAATCACTGAGGTTTACGGCAAACGGGAAAGCAAAACACGCATTGGTTTCAGGAGCGGTAAGGTAGTCGCACTAACGTGTTGCGAGAACCCATGGCGCGAAATTGAGATTGCACCGACTGAACTAGAACGGATCAGTATTCACAATCAAGATGATGGCCACAGCTATCTCAGGGCGCGGGCTACGTTGTCTCTGACGCCGGAGTTGGAACCGATTTTCAATGAAATCTTTGCCAGCAAACTGATCCCGATGGATGAGATGTTTAACCTTAAAAGCAAAGGGTTTTTGGTCTATGGGACGATTTTGCCGGACGTGACACCAGAAGAGTTTATGACAACGGATTTTACTAACGGAATCGTCGTAAAGGGAGGATACAAGCATGAATAAGCAATACGAAGCAGCACATTTTAATCCAGTGATAATTAACGGCATCGAATTCACCCAAGCCGATTTCGTCTGTCTTGCCCGCAAAGCGCAAGAGTATGTCCGCATTACCGGCTTTGAAGAACCGGTTAATGACGTCTTCCATGCGGGTTGCTACAGTTGCCCCTATGGAGGTGGAAACGACAGCTGTGCCAATATTATCGCCATGGAGAAGCTGACGAAACTGACAGGCACGTACTTCTCGCTTTGGGAAGGCAAAGATGGCGGCATGAGTGGCCTGCCTGACGAATATAAAAAACCAAAAGATGAATAACCAAGTTTGCCCTGCTCCTAATACGAGCAGGGTTTTTTGCGCTATTATCTGATCGCGCGCAGTAATTTTTGACCTGCGTTTTTACCATTTCGTGCACTTGTTGATATAGCTGTTTATGTAAAGCCTATCAAGAACAATTCACCCAATACTGGAGGTAAGCAATATGCCTGATCCTAACGCAACTCCGCCGGAGGGCCAGCCCGGAACTCCACCCGAGGGGCAACCGAATAATCAGCCGCTTCCTGCAACACCTGAAGAACTGCAGGCACTGCTTCAAGCCGAAAGCGACAAACGTGTTTCTCAAGCCTTGAACACAGCCAAAGCGAAATGGGAAGCCGAGTTTGGCGAGAAGCTGGAGACCGAGAAAAAAGAAGCCGCACGCCTTGCCAAATTGACGGCAGAGCAGCGCGAAAAAGAACTGTTCGAAAAACAAAAAGCCGAGTTTGACAAGCAACAGCAAGCGTTTCAGCGCGAACAGATGCTAAACAGTACGATGATTGAACTGCAAAAGGAAGCGCTGCCGGTTCAGTTTGCTGAATACCTGCTGGCCGACACAGCCGAGCAAGTGACCGAAAATATTACGGCTTTTAAAAGCAAATGGCAAGAGGCTCTACAAAAGGCAGTAGATGAACGTTTAAAGGGTACGACCCCCAAAGGCGGCGCCAAACAAGAAGCGCCAGCAGGTAGTTTTTTTGACACCATCAACAAGAACAAAATTCGCTAATTTATGGAGGTAATACATTATGGCACAAACATTATCCGCTAATCTCGCCGGTCACATCCCTACCAGTATCGCCAATGAAATCATTGCAGACATCACTCGTGGTTCCGCCGTAATGGGTTTGTCCAAACTCGTACCGATGACTACGACGACTAAAACAGTCCCAGTGTTGGCTGGCGGCGTAGGTGCTTACTGGATCGGAGAGGGGCAAGCATATCAAACGTCTGCTGCCCAATGGATTTATCCCAAACTGGAAGCCAAGAAGCTTGGCATTATCGTACCAGTGTCTAAAGAGGCATTGAACGACAGCACTTTTGACGTGTTTGCCGCTTATCGCGAAATGATCGCTTCTCAGTTTGCTGCCACGCTCGACAAAGCTGCTTTGTTTGGAACCGATTCCCCGTTTGGTGTTGGCGCATCTATTTACGAAAAAGCGATTGCCGCTGAAAACGAATTCACTATCGGCAGCGTTGCCGGGCAAGAAATCGGTGGCGACGTAGCCGATCTGATGGCTTTAATCGAGGCGGACGGTCATGACGTTAACGCGTTTGCGACGACGAAGCGATTCAAAAGCGTTATGCGCAAAATGAAAGACGACGCCGGCAATGCAGTGTTCGCCGACAAGTCCAAGGAAGCGCCGGCCGAATTGTATGGTCAACCGTTGGCGTTTGCTGACGCAGGCTTTGATATCACCAAATCTTCGATGATTGCCGGCGACTTTGAATATTCGCTGGTCGGTGTGCTTCAGGATATCGAATATGAGGTTTCTCGCGAAGCCACTGTTGGCGGCGTCAGTTGCTTTGAAAACGACTTGGTTGCTCTGAAAGCTTCCATGCGCGTCGGCTTCCTGGTCGTCAAAGACAATGCTTTCGCCAACCTGAAACCGGCTACTGTTTAATAAGCCAGGGGCGGTGTAACAGCCGCCCTTTACTTTAAACTAGGAGGTGCAGTACATGCTGATTTTCAACGGTGAGACTGTCCTGGACGTGACGCCGAAAGCCTACGAGGTTATCTATAAAAACCATGGCTACACCGTCCAAACCGAACCCGAACCCGAGGCGCCTGCGAAAAAGCCGGCCAAATCCAAGGCGGGTGAGTAATCATGTTGATTACCGTGAAAGTCCTTCTGGGTATTCCACTGACGGACTACACGAAGGACCAAGTCCTGAATGCGTACTGCGAAATAATGGCTAGTAAAGTCAAAGCTTACTGCAACATTACGACTATCCCTCCGGCACTAGAAGATGTTGTGGCCGAAATGGTAGCAGTCTTATATAAGAAGCAATACGGTAGCGGACAATCTACGCAGCTAATCACCGTATCGGCAGGCGCAACGATTAAGAAGGAAACTGTCGGCGATCATACCATTGAATATGCGACCGATACGTCCAGTTCTTCTTCCAGCACCAGCATCACGCAGGACATCGTAACCAGCCATGTGATGCAACTAAACCCGTACCGGCGCGTTAAATTCGTTTGAGGAGGCGCGATGAATGATTTCAGCTAACATGCTTTCTCAAACCGTTCAGATTTACCGCACGGTTTCGGACAATACCTATTCTTTCGAACAGACAACGGAAGAACTTGTCGGTGAATATGCGTGCTATCTGGCGCAGAAGCGGCAAGCGTCGCAGCTTCAGCTGACGCCGCAGAACATCGTAACCTGTAACATGGAACTGTTACTGAATCTACCCGCTGATATTAAGATGGGTGATCGGGCAGTCGTGGACGGCGAGTCTTATGCCGTCGGCCACGTTCGTAAGCCCCTCAATCGCCACCTGCAAGCGGACCTGTACTTGGAGGCTGAAACCTGATGCTGGAATTAGATGATCTGATACGCAGCCTCAATGCGTCCCAAGCAACAATCGGACGCGAAAAGCAAGCCCTGTTGAACAGGGTAGGAAACCAAATGGCTGACAAAGTAAAAGCAAACACGCCAGTTGATACAGGCCAACTCCGAGACAGTATCCACCACACAGTCAACAGCAATGATTCCGTAACCATTGGTTCTGATGTTAAATACGCACCCTATGTCGACAAGGGCCATGCCAGGGGCGACAGCTTCGTACCCGGCCGGCACATGTTTGACAAGGCGATGCTGCAGGCAGACGCCGTCTTGGATGCGGAAGCACAGCGTTTCATTAACAATATCAACCTGTTAGGGTGATTATATGACTCTCTTTACCATCCTCAAATCGATCTGCGACCATATTAAAACCGTGTTCCCCGCTCAGCCGATTTACATCATGCAAGTGCCACAAGGTTTTAAGCGGCCGTCCTTCTTCGTAAGTCTTGTCGATTCAACTGACCGAGACTTATGCCAGAACGGCATACGGCGGCAAGCCGTATTCGAAGTGGTTCACTTCGCACAGCAAGACGCAAAAGGCGTAACAAATCCGGTCACTCAGTTTGCTGCTTATGAACGGCTGATGCAGATTTTCCAAGTGCAATCGCTGCCGGTTGAAGATCGATATCTAAAGATCACCCGCGTTGACGGCTCAACACGAGATAATGAAGTTTATTTGACAATCTCTTTTGAGTATACGTTCACACCGGACCTGAACCCAGTCGATCTGGAACTAATGCAGCAACTCAGTATGAATTATCAATAGGAGGTATCCTCACATGGCATTTCCTCAGATTAACATTATCTTCAAATCTGTAGCATCTTCGGCCATCAAACGCGGCAACAAAGGCATTGTTTTCGCAATCCTTAAAGATGATGCAGCCGTGGACGGCGTGTACGAGTTGATTTCTTCGGCCGAAATCCCGGTTGGACTCAGCGCATACAACAAAGCGCAGCTTGGTCTCATATTCCAAGGCGGCGAAACCGCGCCGAAGAAAGTCATCGCCTGTGTGCAAGATGACACTTTGACCGACCTCTCCACCTCTTTGGCGACCGCTGAAGCAATGAAGTTTGACTACCTCGTTGTTCCCGGCGCAACCGCACCCGAAGCGACTGCAGCAGCTACAGCTGTTAAAGGGATGCGCGACAATTTGGCTAAGAAAGTAAAAGCCGTATTGCCGAACACTGCATCCGATTCAGAAGCGGTCATCAACTTCGTGACCGACGATATCAAAGTAGGCGCTGATACCTACACCACGGAAGACTTCTGTTCCCGCATTGCCGGCATATTGGCCGGTACGCCGCTGACGGCGTCCGTGACGTTTGCTGTATTGGCGGAAGTAACTGACGTTCCTCGTATGAGTCAGGCCGCTGCCGGCACGCTGATCGACGCTGGTAAGCTGGTGCTGTTCCATGACGGCGAGAAAGTCAAAATCGCCCGGGGCGTCACTTCCTTAACTACTGTAACCGCCGAGAAAGGCGACCAGTTCAAGAAAATCAAAATCGTCGACATCTTGGATTTGATCCATGACGACATCCGGCGCACTGCTGAAGATAATTATATCGGCCGGGTATCCAACAGCTACGCGAATAAATGTCTGTTGGTGAATGCGGTAAACGCTTATTTTACGCAACTCGAAAACGAAGGTTTGTTGGAACGTGGCGGAAACAAAGCCTACATTGATGTTGATGCGCAACGCACTTACCTGAAATCCATTGGTTACGATACGGACGATATGGACGACGCTGAAGTCAAAGCGGCTAACACCCGCGACAAAGTCTTCCTGGCTGCCACGGTGAAACCGATCGATGCGATGGAAGAAATCACATTCAACGTTACGCTGTAATTGATTATCGCGCACGCTCATGCAAAGCATGAGCGGCGCTTCCTTCCAGAATTGAATTTAGGAGGTAACAACCATGGCATATGAAACAAAGAAAGTAATCAACGGCACCTGGGGTTCTGTCTGGGTGGATTCCGAGAAAATAAACGAGTGCTACGGCTTGCAAGCGACAATCGAAATCAAACGCGAAGCTGTTAAAGTTTGCGGCGATTTGTGGGAACACAACAAAATGGTCGGCGCCAAAGGCAAGGGCACAATCAAAATGAACCGCGTCACCAGCCGATTCGTCGAGAAGATTTTCAATATCCTTGAGACCGGTCAGGACGCTGTGTTCGAGATTCAGTCCATGTTGGAAGATCCGGACGCATTAGGACGCGAAACCGTGGTACTGAAGAATGTCACGTTTGACGAGTTGTCGATGCAAAACTGGGAAGCGGAACAACCGGGCACGTACGAAGTGCCGTTCAGCTTTGCCGGCGCGGAATACTTGGATCGGATTGACGCAACCGTTTGATTATACGCCCGGTTTGCGCCGGGCCCCTTCTCCCCCCCCCCATCATTAAATTTACGGAGGTAATTCATCATGGCTAACGCATTAGATCTTTTACTCGGCGGCAAAGTAAACGCTGAACGCCCTACCAAAGAAGTTAAGCTGCCGCGCTTATCCAGCGACGATATGGATTTTGTCCTGACTACTGTCGCAATCACGATGGATGATTTCAAGCATGTTCAAGAAATGAACCGCAAGGGCAAAGAGTTGGACGAAATCGGTATGAATCTGGATATGATTTGTTACGGCATCAAGGAATTCGATGAACGCCGCGCCGAGAATAAGGAACAGATCAAAGAACTCAAAAAGGCTTATGGCGTATCTAACATGCAGAAATTGGTTAACAACTTGCTGCTGCCCGGCGAGATCGCGATGTTGGCCACTGAAATTATCGGTGTGTCCGGCTTCGGCGAGGACATGATTGAAACCGTAAAAAAGGCATAGGCACCGACCCCGACACGACGATTGCTTATCACTTATATAAGGAACATCATGTGTTGCCGTCGGTGTACCAAGCAATGCCGGAGGGTGAGAAGGTAGTCATTCGGGCCTTCTTCGAACAAGAAATGCTTGAACGAAAAGAAAAAGGTGAAGCCATGGCTGAATTAGCCAAAAAAGGCTTCTTCTGCCCATCGATGTTGGGCTGACAACGATTATGAGGGCGCACATGCGCCCTTTATTTGTATAACGACCACGCATAGCGAGGTGATTTGCATAAATGGCTAATGAATATGGTACGAAACTCACACTCAAAGACAACTTTTCCGCCGTAATACAGAAGGCAATCAGCGCTACAGAGGCGCTGCGCAGCAAACTGCAATCGACAGAGAAAGAATTGGATAAACTCGGCAACAAAAAGGTCAAGATCGGCGCACAATTGGATTCGTCGGTTCACTCCTCGTTGAACAAGTTGGGCGACAAGATCCCGAAAGATAAAGTCATCAAAATCAAAGCCAAGGATGAAGTAACCCGCAATGTAACCAACATGCAGCGCGACATTTACAAAATGGGCCGCGAAATCAGCATGGGCATGCGTGATCCATTCAAAGGGCTTAACAGCTCTGCTTTGAACGCAGCCAGAAACTTGGCTATGGTCCGCGCAGCTAGTAGCGCCTTAATGACTGGCGCGGCTATGAGACAGATGGCAGCCAGTTCTTTACTGCCGGCACTCGTAGGCGGTGCTACCGCAGGCAGAGTAGCAGGCGGACTATCGGCTGGCAGAACAACCATAACTCCATTCGTAGCCGGTAGAGTGTTTGCTGAGCGACGTCGTTCTATCAACGTCAACCGCACAGGCGACCCAGATTACTATGAATCACAAGAACGCAATCACAGGCTTGGCGCTGGCGATGCCCCTGCTAGGTTTAACAGAGGCTCACGCTCCATGACGTACTTCGACGCTGACCGTGCTGACATGATTAGTAGGCAACAGCAAGTCATGAAGTCACGGTATGGTATGGCTTACATGCCCCGTTATTCAGTACGGGATGAACATATCGGTGGCAGTGATTTCCTTACTACTCTTAACAAGAAGTTAGGCCGCGCCGGATTTGCGTATCAATCGGCAAAGGAAACGATCGGCGATAAAATTGGCTCAGTCAAGATGAAAGTCGATGTACTCACTAATCAAGCAATGTCTAAACTCAGCGCCTTTAAGCAGCGCATTGGCAATTCCAAAATCGGCGAAATCGCAATGAGAATGAAGTTTGCCGGGGAACGTGGCTTATACGGTGCTAAAGGTATGTTTGGTGGCCTTGCAAGTAAGGCAGTTACTATAGCGACAAAGTTCAAGGACTTGGGTGCAATGACTGGTATCGGTAGAGTGTTAGCAGCTGGCAAGACGCTTGCCAAACCGGTCGCATTTACCGTTAAAGCTATTACGTCAGCGGCACACGCAGCTATAAACGGCCTCAAGACGGCCATTAAAGGTTTGGCAATGGCAGCCGGTGCTATCGTAATCGGCGGAGCAGCCACGGGAATCAAGGGTGCTGCAGAGATGGAACAAAATATTATATCCATCGAACATTTCGTTAAGTATGCCAATACGAAGAAAGTATCTGAAGGCAAAGGCACCGCAATGTCTGATGCCGAGATAAAAAAAGCTAGTGCCGACTACATGGGTGGCATGCGCAAATATGCGGATGAGACCTCTTTTTCGACCGGTGACGTTATGAACGCTGGTCGGCGGGCTGTTAATGTTATGAATGGTGATCTAAGTAAAGCTGATGAACTTGTTAAAATCGCTGGAGACATGGCAGCGCTTAATCCAGGCAAAACCATTATGGATGCCATGGAAGCTCTGGCCGATATGAAAACTGGCGAGATGGAACGGATGAAAGAATTCGGCCTGAAAATCAGTGCCGAACAATTCAAGGGGCTAGTCGGCAAAGGGAAAAATGATGATCTTTCCGATGACGAGACAGCGAAAGCGTATCAAATGGTAATGAACCAAAAGCTAAAGACTATGTTCGGTGGCGGCGCAAAGAAAATGGGTGAAACTGCTTCAGGCAAGTGGTCCACTTTGATCGGCTCAGCTGGATCGGCTTTGACTGATGTCGGAACAATGTTTCTGCCTGGTATCAAAATAGGTTTAGACTCAGTGATTAGCATGATTAGCGGTGCGGCCCCGCGCATGATTGCCGCATTTAAACCTCTCGCTGATGGCTTCAATGCTTTTATGTCAGGTGGAGGCAGTGGCGGCAATAAGTTCTCAGCAATGTTCCAGCAAATCTCTGCAGCTATCCAGCCAGCAACAACAGCTTTTAACAAGCTATTGGCTAACGGCGACCTTATGAAAATATTCGCTGGTGTAGTGGCCGCAGGCGGTTCTGCTATTAAACTTGTTATGGAAATGCTTGGGCCAGTATTCAGCGTAGCAGGAGTAATCATTGCCGACGTTATGACATTCATGGGCGGACATATTGTCGATGTTCAAAATATCTTTAAAGATTTAAGCATGATTTGGGCAAGCAGCTGGCCGGTGTTGAGTGATATATGTATCGGTGCTTGGGGAGTCATTAAACCAGCATTAGAAGCCTTGTGGAATATTGCTATGGTTATCGTCGATGTGTTCACTCTTGCTTGGCCGTTGATAGCAGGGGCCGTGCGAGTTTTATGGGCGGTAATCAGTCCAATCTTTAGTGCGCTGGGGGCACTCCTGGAAGGCATTGCATGGGCAGCCGGAAAAGCGCATCAAGCATTGCAGTGGGTTATCGACAAGAAAGCGCAACTTGGTGGATCAGTTGATATTAACGTGAACAATAGTGCCAGTAATGATGGATCCTCTGAACGTGCTGTCGGCATGGAGTATATTCCGTACAACGGCTTCAACGTCACAGCGCACCGCGGCGAAGCAATCCTGACCCGCACGGAAGCTGACAATTGGCGCGCAGGAAAATCCGGCAGCGCAGGCGGCGTCATAATCAACATCCATGATCCGGTTGTCCGCGAAGAGTCCGATCTGGATCGCCTCGGCACAATGCTTGCCAACAAAATCAGCGAAGTACGCAGCAATATGGGCGCTGTGCCCGCATTCGCTTAGGAGGTATGGCTATGGACTTTGTTCTCAGCCAGGGGGGCAGCCAACTCAGGCTGCCCGTTAACCCGGCAGAATTCTCGATACAATCAGGCAACCAAAACCAAACGGTCAGCGTAGTGCGGCGCGGCGAAATCAACCTATGGGGGCCAGAACAACTGGAAACAGTCACGCTTGCCGCATTCTTTCCGAAGTATTGGTTTCCGGGTTGCAACTACAGCAGCTTCCCTGATCCATGGGAGTGCGTCAGGATGATTGATGACTGGCGCAACTCCGGTCAACCGCTGCGGCTTATTATCACGGACTCCCAGACAAACGTCAACATCAATATGGAAGTTTTGGTCGAGTCATTTGAACGCGGCGTCAAAGGCGGCAGCATAGGCGATGTGTATTACAGCATGACCTTGAAACGCTACAAACGAATCAATATTCCCGATACGGCAAGCATTTATCAACCTGCAATCACACGCCCGACGCCGCCAGGATCGCAGCAGCAATCCGCTTCGGATTCAACCAGCAAGACCAACACGCAAGGGTCCAACTCGGCATCAGCAACGCCAGGCGACACGTATACCGTGCAAGAGGGCGACACCCTTTGGGATATCGCCAAGACCCATTACGGCTTAGGATCGGACTGGACGAAAATTTACGAAGCCAATAAAGATGAATTGCCTGACGCCAGCAGTATTCAAGTGGGACAGGTTTTAACCATTCCGTCATAAGGAGGCGGCCAATATGGAACTACAGCAAGAACATAATTTTCAGGTCTATTTGCAAAAGCGAAGCGGCGGCCGAACTGTCGAGATTACCGAAACGCTTGCAGGGATCACTTGGTCCGGTGATTATCAGCAGGTATCCCGCAAACTAGATATCGATGTCCTGTACGCTGTTAATGATAAGAATCAGCCAGTTATCGTGCCGGACGTAGGAGACAAAGTCACGATGCACTATAACGGTACGCTGCAATTCGCCGGCATTGTCTGGACGCGTGATTTGTCCTCTAAGGGCCAATTCATCAAGATCAGCTGCTACGATTCCTTGATTTACATCAACAAAAGCAATGTATCCTACAACTTCAAGGACATGACGGCTGAGGCGATCACTCAGCAAGTAGCGACCGATTTAGGGGTCACAGTGGGATCACTGGCATCGACCGGCGTAACCATGAATTTGCCGGCTATCGGCAAGTCGGCTTACGACACCATCATGGCCGCTTACACGAAGGCAGCGGAATCGACGGGACTAAAATATTTGCCGATTGTCAAAGAAAACGCCCTGTGTGTGATCGAAAAAGGCACCACGCAAGTCGCCATGAAACTGGATTATGAGTACAACATCGAAGGAACGCAATTTACTGAATCCCTCGATGGCATGGTGAATCGGGTCATTATCTATGATGACGAAGGCAATATTGTAAATACGATCGACAACAGCGGCTGGATTACGGCATACGGTATCATTCAGGATGCAATTCAAAATGAAAAAGATAAGGATATGACAGTTAAGGCGAACAAAGCGCTGAAGCCGATTGAACAAAAAGCGAACGTCGATGCGCTCGGCTGCATTGAGGCGATTACCGGCTCCGCCATCGTGATCACGGACAAGCATACCGGTCTGGATGGGCTGTTTTATATAGACGGCGACAGTCATACTTTCGTAAACAACGTGTATGAAATGAAGCTGACGCTTGCTTTTAAAAACATCATGGATGAAAAAACCACGGAAGAACAAAACAAGGACTCCGGCGCTTCTGACGGCTCTGATGATTCGGGCGGTGACGAAGAAAAAAAAGACAGCGACTTCTTGGATAAATGGACTGTCGATAAAGACGGCAATGCGGTTTATAACCCTGATGGTACGCTGGCCATAATCGATCCAAAGGCAGGAGTTACAACGTCGACTTCTTCTTCGGACAAATCAACTTTCTTAGACAATTGGAGTGTGGATGCAAATGGCAACGTCACAAAATAAAATCAACTTGAATTGGGCATCGGATCTGATTAGCATGATGCAATCGACCGGCAGCGACTTCAATTCTCCTGACATCATGCTGGGCGAAGTGGTTACGCCTCCTCCGGCCCTCACGATAAAAGTAGCCAATATCGTATTGTATCCCGAACAGCTTTTGGTGGCCGACTACCTGCTTCCCGGCTACAAGCGGGCCTACTTCCAAGAAGGAGTATTACATTTAAAAGCTACGGCTGATGCGGAGCTTGCGGGCGCAACGAAACCGACGGTGACGCCAGCAGCAGCCGTTGATGCAGCAATTGTCGGCGACCACGGAAGCCATGGACACGGTAGCCATACGCATCCTGAACACGCCCATGCGTTGAACGATATTGATGTGACTACGACAAAAGAAAATTTCTTTGCGCACGGTGACGGCGCTGATCCGGTTGTAACCGACGCACGGTTCAACGGCACGGACGCGGCGGAGAAATACTTTTACTTCACCGACACACTGAAACCGAAGGATTTGGTTTTGGTGCAGCAGATGCCGGGAACGCACTACTTCGTGGTCAAGAATAGGCTGGTGCGCATGGAAGATGTGCAGGCAAACTAAAAAAGTCCAGAAGCTGGACTTTTTCAAAAGAGATACCTACTGAACATATAACTGTTATAGGTGGTGACGAAAATGCCTTTTGTCTTTATTGATGGGTCTAGCAATACCCAAACCACGACCGCTTCATGGGAACCGTTTAAAGAGTACGAATGGGACATCGAAACCCATGAATTCGTGATCCGTGATGGCAAGATTAATCTCTTGGAAGGTAAGCCTGCTATTAAAATATGGATCTATAAAACACTGCTGAGCCAGCGCGGCCGCTATAAGGCTTACACCTGGAATTACGGCAATGACCTGGATTCATTAGTTGGCTGCGGCATGACGCGGGATGTGATTATATCCGAGGCCAAACGGATCATCGAAGAGGCTCTGTACACGAATAAGCACATTTTGAACCTGCAGAACTTCACGGCCACGATGGAAGATAACCGGCTGACCATCAACTTTGTTGCAGTGACTGACTCGGGAGAAATTGAGGTGGCTGTTTAATGTATGAAAACAAAACTGAGTATATCATTCTGAATAACATGCTGGCCGAAGTAACAGCGCCGGTATCCAAAGAAGAAGGTTCGCTGATCTATGACGCCCTCTCCCCGGTTGCCAATGAATTAGCCAAGCACTACATTGAATTGGACTCCTTCGTTCGCCGGGCTTTCATCCAAACCAGCAACAGCGGCTTTTTAGATTTACGGGCTGCGGAATATGGTTTGGAGCGCAAACAAGCAACCAAGGCGACGGCTACGCTTAATTTTACCGGTACAATCGGCACGGTGATTCCACAAGGCTTCTTGGTGCAGACCGTCGATGGCAAGCAATTTAGAACAATTGATCCGGTTACGATGGCAGCAGGAACGGCTACTGTATCGGCCCAAGCTGTCGATGTTGACACGCCGTATAATGTTGCGGCCAACACGATTACGCAGATTCCGATCGGCCTGGCCGGGATAAGCACTGTAACGAATCCCAGTACAGCCTCCGGTGGCACAGCGATCGAAACGGATGAAGACTTCAGGACACGCATTTTAACCACTGTGCGCAATCCTGGTTCGTCTGGCAATGTGAATCATTATATTCAATGGGCGATGGAGATTGACGGTGTAGGGGCTGTTAAAGTATTGCCGCTATGGAACGGCAACGGCACCGTAAAAGTGGCCGTACTTGACTCGAACCGTTTGCCGGCCTCCAGTGACATTGTCGACGATGTGCGGATCCATATCGAAGCGGAGCGGCCGGTTGGCGCTACTGTTACGGTAGTAGCCGGTGCACTCTATGATGTGAATGTGGCCTGCGACGTGACGCTTGACGGCACGAAAACATTAACCGAAGTAACGGACGCGATTCGGGCAACGATTGAAGACTACTTTAAAGACATTGCTTATCAGCAGACCGTGGTCTCTTACCCGAAAATATCGGCTTTAATTTTGACTGTGGACGGTGTAGCGGATCATACCGGCCTGACACTGAACAGCACTGCCGAAAACGTTACCCTTCCGTCGACCAGCGTTGCCAGACTCAACACGTTCACTATTACCTGATCTTACAACAATGGCTGCCCCTGAACAAATGGGGCGGCCAAAGGAGGTATTCCCTTGGCCATAGACGCAACGAATTTGCAAAAGCAACTGCCGGAGTTCGTCGGCAACGGCGCTATCCTGTCCGAAGTATTCGCCATGGATGCGGAGACTTTGAACCAAGCCGCGGCTGATCGCCTGGATACCTTCAATCAAATGTTCGTGGAAACAGGAACATGGGGATTGAAGTTCTGGGAAGTATTCCTCGGCATTAAAGTGGATGAAACCCAAACGGACGAAGTGCGCCGCCGCATCATTGAAGCCAAAATTATCGCCAATTCGCAAGTATTTACGCTGAAACGGTTAGTCGAAGTTTTAAACGCCTACGGCTACGGCGTGGCCAATGTTATTGAAGATGTCGCAAACTACCAGATCGAAGTCCAGGTGCCGAATGTCATTAACAGCGTACTCGAAGTCATGGATTTAGCCAGGTACTTGCGCATTGTGTTTCCGGCCCATTTGGCTTTTAAATTAAGCGCCATCAACCGATCGATGAACGCCATAACCACGATTGATGACATTGGCCCAGTGCTGACTGTCAGATATGATTCCGATGTGTACATACTGGGGATTCGCGATAATCAACTGTATACGATTACGAAATACCAAGTATTTGAGAATGAGTTTACCAAAGATACTGTAGTCAATATTGCCAGCGCTTATCCTGGCTACGACTTTGACCCATATAATGCCGCTGCCCATTACAGCGGCAAGGTGTATATTCCCTGCACCAGCAAAATTCCATCTTCCAAGCTGCTGGAAACAATGGCGCGGAACTTTACCATTAGTGGAGCCGACATTATCCATGACAGCATGATTGGCGGCAAGGTGTTTGCCTCCTGTAACGACGCAGGGGCGACGGTGCGGACCAGTAAGCGCCTTGTTCTGACCGACAAGTTTACCGGCGTGAATCGTTACAGCAGCATCACGATGCGGGCATCATCCCAGTTTTTGTTCGAACAGCCGTCTACCCCCTGGAATGGCGATGTGAATACCGGGCCAACCAATGGTTATGAATTAGAGACCTTTGCGGCGAATCCGACCCTGGTCACTTTGACCTACCGCTACTATGACAAAGACGGAAATGCACTAACCGCCGCTACGACGCCGACCTTTCAATCCGTGGCCGGTGGCAATGCCTGGGACGAAAAGTTCGTGTTAAGTAACTTTCCGTCAAATGCCCATTCGGTCGAGTTCGCCGTGACTGTTCAGAAGCCGGCCCGAACCAATGTCACGTACAACAGCACCACATATAGGCACGTATTAAGCTGGGTTGATATCTGGCTGGATACCGATGTGGAAAACAAAATTGTCTTGGAAAGTAAATCGTACTACCCATCTTACATTGCTGAGATAAGCATGAGTACGGGCGTAGCCATATTTCATAACTTGCATACCCTTCTCGGCATTCCGCTAACCAGCCGCTATTATATGTTGTCTGAGAATTTCACCGATCTGGAAGTAAAGCTGCACGTCGATGAAGCCAACAATTTCCTGTATGCAATTTGCGGCTATGGTTTGGGAATGGAAGCCACCGGCGTTTATGGAGAAGCTGCCAATAATCTGTGTGTTGCCAAGATTGATAAGGCAACGATGACAGTTGCTGGCAAAAACACTATCACCAGCGGTTCCTTGTACAACCCGAACGAAGATATCATGGTCGATGCAGGATCATACCCGGCGTATGCCGATGGTGCTATTAATGATTATGCGGCCGGCAATGAGAACCGTGTAGCCAATGTTTATCGGCGCACATCTTATATTGACGAAGACTATGGCCGCAACTTCTACCTGATCTCAGGCATCAGCGGCGACTACCTTGTGTCATACGCCCGAAAAGTAAAGCATTATACTTATTCCTACTATTGGGCGATGCCTTCTGATCCGGCCAACTTGCCGAAACGCTATCTCGGTTCGTGCGTCCGTTTGCCAAGTGATTACACCAAGACAACCAAATATCCGGCTATTAAAATTATGGATTTAAACAACCTGCAGGTACGGGAAATCACAAATGAAGATTTGCTGGAACTCGGCCGCACCAGCGTTTGCACAAGGGACATGACTCGCGCTCCATTCGGGTCTGAGTGTACAAAGATCAGCGAAAGCAAGGCGTACGGCCTGCCGCTGCAATTCATCGCCTGCCGACCGGCAGTGGTAAACAAGCCGTCCCTAAATGGATCTGGCGACGACAGCGACTACGGACTCCCATTGGCGCCTTTTTCTCAAACCGGGCTGTTCGAAACGCAGCGAAACGGCAGTAAATTCGCGATGGCTGCCGTGGACAAAGAAACGCTAGCCGTTAACGCAAGCTTCTCGTACGTGTACAACAACTTTCAGACCGTCAATTTCGATCCGGCAAAAGACAAGGTGCCGGTCTACCCGACGAATATCATGCCAGACCTGGCGATGTGGCTGGAAACGTCTTTCAATATGAGTCTGGAAGGCAACCCGGCAATCACATCAGCCACCGTTCCCGAAACGCCCGTTTTATATACACAGTACCCAGCAGGCTATGTTGGATCGCTGTTTTATCCATATAAGAAGTCCGGCATGGTTTATAGCGAACCATGGGACGGCAGTATCATCACTTCGGTTGCCCTGTATGAAACGAATGGTGGTGCGCAGATAAAACGCTATATTGATTACTCGGGTTACTTCATGAATCACGCCAGCCGTGATGAATACGGCCTCGGAAACGCAGTGTACGCCACGTACGACAACACGGTGCTGACCACGGCATACAATGGGCACACTGTCGCCAACGCCGATACGCATATGGGCAAGAAACTCGCCCGCTTTGTGAAGACCCCGTATAACAGTTATATGCTATTCAACTATGTCTAAGGAGGAATTGCCTTATGGTATTTTTAACGCACGGTGAAGTGGTGGACGGCAAAGCCAAAGTGCTGGCCGTCATCTACAAGACGGATGAGTTGTCCGAGGAAATGAAAGCGGCCGGGGTATTTGTGGAATCCATTCCTGACCCGGCCGTTAACCAAGGTATCCCGATGCTGATGGTGAATCTGGCCACAATGGAACTGTGGTATGAGTACGCACCGATCCCTGAAGCACCGGTTTATCCCACGACAAAAGAAGGCCAGATGCAAAAAGAAATTGACGACCTGAAGCTGTTAATCGCTGAATTGGTTGCCGGAGGTGCTGTCTGATGACTGAACTCAAATTAAAACTACTGACGGATGCCGTGCGCATCCACATGAAGCGCGACAAACTGACTTTGGAAGAAGCGCTGGCTAAATACCCTGCTTTGATCGAAACAGAAAAGGCAGCCATTGCGGCCGCCATCAACGGAGGTAACTAACGATGGCTAGAGAGAGACTTTTTCAGATCAAGAAATGGATCACAGTGTTCTTTGCTTGTGTGATTATGATTCAGGCTGGCTTTGTCTGCTATGCGTCTGCCGTGCCAGTCAGCAGCGACATGGCGCTTCAGCTGAGCCGAATAGAACGACTGGGACAAATGCTTGTCGCGGGTCTTACTTTGAATTTGGTGGTTGCCCTAGTGGCTGCATACGGATTCAATGTCAGCATCGTCAATAGTTACCGATGTAAATAATCTTTATCAGGTGGTGAAGGTATGGGCATCTTCTTCGATACGTTTGTATTACAACTCATACTGGTAGCCTTCAGCGGATCGCTTTTGGGAGAGGCGGTCCGCGAGGTAAATAACAATACCCCCATTTCCTTCAGCCATTTCATTGTCGAATTTATGGCCGGGGGCTTCATGGCTTTGATGATCGCGATTGTATTGAAGGTGATGGTCATAAAAGACGAACCGGTTCTTATTTTACCGTTCACGGGTTTCTTAGCTTTTGCCGGCCGTAAGAAATCGGCTGCGTTGGTTGAACGAATGTTAATGACGATGCTGTCTAAGGGAGGGGCTATTAATGATGACAAGCCAATTCTTACAGACGATAAAGCAGAGGGTACTAACTCTGAATAAGAAACAACAGCTGATATTGGGGACAATAATTTTGTTGATTATTATGCTTGCGGTGTTTTTTACGAGTCGTAACCAAAATAACACGGTGGTTATGCAACCGGTGGACGTAGCAAACCCGGTGCAGGTGGCCGCTCAGCTTGATATATCAACAGCGAAAGCAAAAGATATCGTCAAAGCGATTGAGAAGGCCGCAGAGAATCCGCCAACCACAAGTTGGACCGTAGAGGCGACAGATACGAAAGCGGCCGCTGAAACCGTCGTGAAGCAAATCGAAACAAATAAGGCGCCACCGATGCCGTCTGCTGATAAGACGGTGGTGACGCCAAGGGAAACTAAAGTGGATGTTTACCGGATCGATATGGATGCCGATTGGGAAGTCAGCATAGGTTATGGCAACCATGATGGGCATAGCTACGTGCCGGTTGAGATTCAGCGAAACTACAACAAGCATAAGGCAGTCGCGGCCGAGGTGCATATGGATATGGGCCTGAAGAAAGTCCAAGGCTATGAAGTGAAGCATGTTTGGCGATTCTAGCAGGATGCTGCAAATGGTATCCTCGCCTATGCAATACTCATTATGTCCCGCAATATAACAAATTTAACACTCTATTCAACTTACTGTTGTACATTATTCCGTCTTTTAGAGAAAGCTACAATTACTCCCACCACCCACGCTAAAACTCCTACAAATAGAGCGCCTACGCCAATCATTATCGTAGCTTGAGAGTATTCTGTTCCAACAGAAAATGCGCAAATAACCCAATAACCGACCGTTGGCCACAAAACATTAAAATTTATTGGCCGTCCTACTTTTTTAAAGGCTGATTTAATCAAGACCAGCGCAAAACAAAATACGAGTGCCGGTGCAACTGACCGAAGAAATGAAGACATACCATTTACCTCCTTAAATATTGTCCCATTTAAGTATATACTTGGTTATATTGGATTGTCCTGCTAAAATAACGATGATGGAAAATTTTTAACAACTACTAAAGATCCATATTTTCTTCTAATGTAGGTCATAGGAAGTGATGGCCGCCCGGCTAAAGGGCGGCTTTGTTGTTCCTCAAAATGTGGCATTTTGGGGAATTGCTTAGATACCGATGGCGGCGGAGCTTGATTGTTTCGTTGACATGAACAATTGTTTGGGTGTAAAATTTACCCAGAAAGCCGCGTTTTGGGGCATCTTGAGTATATGAGGAGGAGACAAGATGGCTAAGGTGGAGAAGGTGGAGAAGATGGGGAAGGCCGAAATTGTTTGGGCAGGGTTACAACTGGTACCTTGGGACAAAGTTATTGATAAGGCGCCCGATATATTACGTGAGGCCCGATGTATGCTTCCAAGCTTTAAGTGGAAAAATAAATCAAATGCTCCACAGAAGTTAACAGTAGAAATCTTATCCGAAAATATAGTTCAACTTGAAAACGCCTTGGAAGAACAGGCAACGCTGATTGAATCGATGACGGAACAAAGCATAGGAATGATAGATAAGATCAAGGAATTGGAAGAAGCCAACCAGAAACTATTGGTTGAACAAGGTGCGGTGAAAAACAAGTTAAATGTTGCATTGGGGCTATCGCTGATCTCCATAGTAATAGCGGCTGTAGCAATATTACGATAGTGATGTTTTCAAAAAGCATTGGGGGTGGCTACTGTGCTTCCAGCACGAGTGAGTCAAAAGCCAATTATCCAATCAAATAAAAAGGCGTTGGTACTATCAGCAGCTACCACAGGAGACCTTCCCAAGTATTATAATGCAAGGGAAATGAAGATGATCCTGTGCGATGGGCTGCGTGACAAGCAATACAACGCCTTTTTTTTATGCCTGTTCCTTTGGCGGACCGGTTGCCGCATTTCGGAAGCTTTGAATGTGACCGTCGCCGATCTTGATCTAACTAACAAAGTTGTGCGGGTTCACACATTGAAGCGTAAAGGCCATGTTCGCTTCATTCCGCTCCAAACGGAGTTTATCGGGGAGATTGCGATTTGGATTAACCAGCAGCGTTTGGGACGCGCTGACAAACTGTTCGACATCGATCGTAAGACTGGATACAACTGGGTAGCCTATGCCTGTAAAAACGCTTTTACCGGCGACGAAAGAAATCATCCGCATACCTTCCGCCATAGCTTTGCTGTTAACTGTCTGACGCAAGGTGTACCGATCACAACAGTGCAGAATTGGCTCGGACATGCTGACCTGGGGAAGACACTGATCTATACTCAGTTGGTAGCTGCGGATACTAGAGTATTTATGGATGGAATAAAATTTTAGTTGTGTACTATGTAATAAAAATAACTATTTTTATTGTGGCTGTTCTAGTTGGTTGATGCAGTATTCGCTTATCTTCATCATTTGATTTGCAATATGGTTTGTAACTGTGTCAGCATCATATGAATACAAATTACGAACTGATTTTTCATTATGGCAAAATACACTAGCGAATTCCATTAGGATATCGCTTCTAAGCGACCCAAATTCATATAGGAATTCAAATTGAACCTGTTGTCTTTTTAAACTGTTGGTATCGAACTTTGTCTTGACTATTTCTTGCATCTTGGGGTCGAGGTAAATTCGTTTGCTAGCATATTCTCTGCTTTTGCTGTTGGCATCATCAATAAGTGCAGACGTTATAGCTGGTGAGGGGAGGTTGTTAGATTTTAACCATCTTCTAAAAAGATCTATGACAAGAGTCCATTGATTTTCAAAATAGGCATGATTTTTTTTTAAAGATATTACATATTCATCAGAATTGGTAGCATTGGATCTTTTTGAATTTAGTCTTTCGATTGTTCTTTTACGTAACAGTTGTGGGTTTTCAACAATTAATTCTCCATAATAATCAACACTATTTCCTGCATGCATTAGCATATTATAAACTATATCATAAGCTATATCGTCCATTGTTACCTCCATAAACTTAGATTAAGAAGCCTAGTTTTATTTATGTAATAATCTTAGTACATCGTTATTAAATTCGTTTGACCAATTTAACGTGGCTAGTAGCTCAGCTAAATCAAATCCTTTGATGTTGCCAAGCTTTACGTGCATAGCTAGTGCACCAAGATATCCTTCGGCCAATTCTTCATAATTGCCATTGTAATCATCGCCAAGATTTGACAAAGTAATCTCTTCTAAAGTGTTGTCAAATTCTATACCCATGGCTTTGGTGGCGGACATCATTATTTCTAATTCTTGCGCAAGCAATGGGAAGTGTTTGCTAAAACATTGATCAAAGTTCATGTAGTCTAACCTTTCTGTGATAGTATAATTTTAATGTTACTGTAATATAATAACATTATTTATCCATAAAAACAATTATTGTAAGTTTGTAGACAATTGGTTATTTGCCAAAATAAGCAATAATAATAGGTTATTTATGTCGATTTTTGGCAAAAAAGGTTACGTATATTTGTACAAAGATACGTAACCTATGAATACCTCAGATTATATTGATACTACTTTATTATGAGAAACGCATTGTGTGTGTCCAACGCAAAATTTGAATATAACATTTGACATTGGACGAACCATACTGGTAAGCTATTTATAAGGACAAGCCGCCAGCAACCCAGATAATTAGCGGCTTCTGCGTCACGGAATTTATGGTGAGGCCGAGATTCACCAAGCCGTGGGTCGAGGGTTCGAATCCCTTTGCCCGCTCCAGTAAATTCAGGTGTGACGCGGTCACGCCTTTTTTGTTGTTTTCGATGAAAAATGACCGTTGGGTAGTGATGCTGGCAAGATGCTTGTCCAACACGAAAAGGGGCTTGGACACGTGGGTATAAAATGGCGGGATCGCTAGCAAACAAGCTGTTTTTATTGTAAAACCGGTTACGCAAACATCGTAATTGGGTTCATCTGAATAACAAAATGACGAAAAGGGTGGCAAAAGCCACCCTTTTCGTTTCGCCAGCAGTTCTATTATAAGTTAATATCGAGCTCGAAACCGTCATCCGAAACACGCAGATGGAATTCGGTTTCATTGCTCTCATGCCACTTGTACCATTCATGCCATTTTTTAGCATGTTCTTTTTTCCAGTGGTGATCCCCGCTATGTTCCCGCCATTCGCGGTCATGATCACGCCATTCCTGCTCATGTTCTCTCCACATCTGTTCATGCTGTCCGCGATCATGGTTATGGTTATGGGCATAAACAGCAACCGGTGAAATACTAACAGCCGCAAGAATTGCCAATAGGACGATTAATTTCCTCATCATATATTCTCCTCTACTAATTTCTCGTCGCAATAATAGCACTTTTTGCAGCTAGAAGCAATGTTAATAATGACCTAATTTTATATATTAATTGCGGAATGTCCTCATTATGGATTATCGCGAGCTGCAAAAGAAATTTTTGCAAAAAATTGATTAATTAGTTAAATAACACTATATATTGTGCTATAATGAAAGCGATGTGCAGGATATAGCGTAACATATGTAGGTTTTTTGCAATAATGGGAATTTCGATCTGCAACTTTGTCCCTTTACTTCGCAATCGACACACTCACTTTGCAGGAGTTTCAAAGCCTATTGTTAGTTATGCTATTTTTTATGCCATTCTATTGCAAACGGTCTTCTAACCAATCAAGGGACAAGCTAAGAATCCTATACGAAGCATAACGGAAGGGTTAGGATTCTGAAAAGATCGGCTCGGTAGAAAATAAGCGCAAAGGAGGTGAACGCATGACGACTATGGTAGTCCTTATCACCGCATGTCTCATACTTGTAGGCTGTTTAGAATTAGCAATTTTTGCAAGGATGAAAAAATTAGGCAATAAGATTCCAAAAAGGGCACGCATAATGAAAGGGTGCGCTACCGTTTTTGCCTTGATGGCACAAGGGTTTTCCAAAGAAGCTGCAATGGAATACGCAGCACGCGATATTACGATAAATACAAAAGAAGAACTGGATGAATTGATAGCATCCTGTGCTGATTTTCAAAAAAAAGCATTGCAGTATAAGCAATCACTAGAGTGCAAACGAGAATCTGCCTAGTCATCATTCAGAACGGGACAAGCGAATACCATGGAAATAATTTTTACACCAAACCGTTAACGGGTCATGTCATTTTTTTGACATGACCCGTTAGAATCAGACGGATAGTCCATATAGCGCTAAACCTTTTTCTTCTTTTACAATCTCAATAAATAGTTTTGTTAACTGTGGATCAAACTGTTTTCCGGCATGGTGCAGTAATTCACGAAACGCCTCTTCTTCCGTCATCGCTTTCCGGTAAGGACGATCATTGGTCATCGCATCATACGCATCGGCAATCGCCAAAATGCGATCTTCCACCGGAATTTCTTCTCCTTGCAAACCCAATGGATAACCAGTTCCGTCCCACCATTCGTGGTGTTTCAAAATCAAATCACTGATAGGCACCAATTCCGGAACCGACTGGGCAATACGAAAACCGATTTCTGCATGCCGCCGCATTTCACTTCTTTCTTCCGGCGTCAAACTGCCATTTTTAAATAAAATTGCATCGGCAACACCGACTTTCCCTACATCATGAAATTGCGCCAATAACGTCAAATCAGTGATCTGGGTATCCGATAAACCAATCCGTTTTGCCAGCATCGTAATTCGCTCTTGCAGGCGCTGGGAATGGCCTTCCGTGATAAAATCCCGGACTTTTAGCATCTCCATCATACCCTGGATCAGTACATGCCGCGTGCTGTTTTTGCTGGCAAGTTTTTGCCGGTACATATTATCGTCGGCTCTTTTCACCGTCATTTCAATTTGCTCTTTAGAAAGAATTCCCTGATTTGTAACGGCCCACCCCATCGCGATGCTGAATATTTCTTTGAGGCTGTCAGAGTGCGAATGTTCGATCGTGATCCGTAAGTGCTCGATAGTACCTTTCATTTGTCCGCTGGTGATATTCTGCAATAAAACAACAAATTCGTCCCCGCCGATACGGGCTATGATAGCATCCGACGGCAATGACTCTTCCATAACCTTGGCTACCGTCTTCAAAACCTGATCGCCTCGTTCGTGGCCTAATGAATCATTAATGAGCTTTAACCCATCTACGTCGCAAAAGATAATGCCAATACTGCAGTCTGTGCCTTCCAACTTTGCCAGCCGATCTTCAAAATAAGCCCGATTATACGTTCCGGTCAATACATCATGTGTTCCCTGATACCGCAAATTTTGTTCAATCAACATTCTTTCCCGAATTTCATACTGTGTTAATTGATACAATTCTTCATTTTCCTGATTGGATTTTTCAATTTTATCCAACATGGCGTTCATGGTTGAGGCAACCCGTGCAAGCTCATCGTTTCCCGTTAATTTTAGCCTGGCCGATAAATTTTGCGTATTTAAAATTGAACGCATGAATTGATCGATTGCCCCAATTCGACGATCCAACATATTGTGCAAAATAAACAAAAAGAAAAGCGTCGTAAAAAATACAAACAAAATCGCCAGAACCATCAATTGCCATAACCGGTCTTTCCCATAATTATACATGCGCCGTGGTGTCTCCAAAGCCAACGAAAATGCCGGATTGCCATATATGTCATTCATGGTAATGTATATATCAATTTTGTCCGTCTGTCTGGCCTGCTGAAACAGTACATTATTCGCTGTTTCGTTTCCCATGTGCAGGGCGGTGTTTCCATGTACAACTGTTCGTGTTTTTTCGCTGATTTGCCGCCAGAACGGTTCATCCGTAATCCGATAAATAATAATATATCCTCTTGCCGGCCCTTTATTTTCACTTGCCAAAATATGATGCACTGAAAAAAGAACGGGGGTCTCTTGGTACATGGTAACGCCGGATACATTCTCCCCTTCCTTTAAAGAACGTCCTTTATCGACGGCTATCGCCCGAAGAATATCCACTAAATCTTGTTTAACAGTTGTTTCTTTCTTCATCACCAGGTCTGCTTCCCTGGCCAAAAGAATGTTTGCGTTTAAGTCAACAAAGACAACGCCGTTTGCCCGTATATTCACGATTGCCGGCGCAGAAAGATTATTTTTTGCAAAAGATGGGTCGTTCGGATTACCGGCAAATTCATAAGCTTCATTCCAGGAACCCCAATCCGCTGTAGTAGACGCAAGACTGTCCAACCACTCGTCCCAAACCGACTGAATGCGAAAAACTGAATCGCGAACATTTTCCTGTTCCCACTTCATGGCGGTCGACCCAGCAAAAAAGTAAACAAAAAAACCGATCGAAATTACAAACAAAATAATCTGCAAAATTTGCAACAACGCAATCTTTTGACTCAGCCGCATACAATACCTCTTCCACTTTGAAAATAATCATCGTACAGCAAGCACTTTTTTGAAATCTAAAAAACACCGGACAACTCCCTTGCCCGGTGCGAACAACCCTTAACAGCGGCGACCTGGCAATCATAGACATGGATTTGTCCGTAGATCCAAGGTTTTGCGTCCCTAGCTTTCGCTAGGTTTGCCCTTTTCAATTGTGCAATGATGCCTTAATTAGTAGTTAACCATTCAATACAACAAGTGTCAATAGAAAATCAGAATATTTTTACATAGAACAACTAGTGCACATTTCTTCCAAGACCACAGCAGCAAAGGGCAAATTATCAATAACACGCACTCATCGAAACAGATTGCCCACGAATCCTTATTAACTTCGTTTTAATAATCACTACAATCTATTTTAAATTCATATTGACTTGTGTTACTATTAGAACGATTGATCTTTTTTAATAAAAGTTCTTGTATGATGATGGAGGTGTACCCCTTGATTACAAATGAAATCAAAGAAAAAATCCGCGCCATTGTCGGTCCGGAAAATACATTAGATTCGAATCTGGACCGTTTCGGCTATTCTTATGATTCTTCGTTTATTGCATTATTACCGGCTAACAAACCGGATCTCGTCGTTCGTCCGCTGACAACGGCAGAAGTCTCGGCGGTCATGAAAATTGCCAACGAAAATAACATCCCGGTAACGGCCCGGGGAGCGGCCAGCGGCCGAACCGGCGGCAGCATTCCCCTGTCTGGCGGCATTTCCCTGTCGTTGGACCGGATGACAAACATCATCGAATTGGATGAACAGAACATGATGGTTACGGTGGAGGCCGGTGTCCGTACCATTGATCTGTATAATTTCTGCGCGGAAAAAGGGTTGTTTTATCCGCCCGACCCTGCCAGTTGGAAATTCTCAACGATCGGCGGCAACGTCGCCGAAAACGCCGGTGGAATGCGCGCGGTAAAATACGGCGTGACTGCGAATTACGTGATGGGCCTGGAAGTCGTATTGGCCGATGGTACCATCTTACAGACCGGCGGAAAGGCAATAAAAAACGTAACCGGCTACAACCTGACCAGCCTATTTACCGGTTCGGAAGGAACACTCGGAATCATTACGAAAATCATCCTTCGCTTGATCCCCATGCCAAAAGTCCGCAACACACTGCAGCTCATGTTCCCTTCCCTCGATGATGCCTGCGCTACGATCCACAAAATGCTGCAAGCCGGAATTGTCCCGGCGTCTGCGGAACTGATGGATAAAATTGGCCTGCAGGCGGTTGCCCGCCATCGCAAAATTGACATTGATCCAGCCACAGAAGCTTGCGTCGTGATTGAGATTGATGCCGATGACGAGGCCAATTTAGAGAAACAAGCCCAACAAATCAGCGCCATCGCGCGTGAGTTCCATGTCAGCGAGCTTCGCATTGCGAAAACCTTTCAAGAATCGGAAGATATTTGGGCGATCCGCCGCGGCCTGAGTTCGGCGGTAGGCGCTATGGCCCCTACACGGTTCGGCGAAGATATTTCCGTGCCCCGCAGCGAGTTCCCGGAAATGGTCCGCCGGATCCGCAAAATTTCCGAGAAATACGATCTGGTCATCGCGGTTTACGGACATGCCGGTGATGGGAATTTGCATCCATCGGTTCTTTGCGACTTGACAATTCCCGGCGAGGAAGAACGCGTTCATAAAGCGGTTGATGAAATTTTCGCTGAAGCTCTGGCGGTCGGCGGAACGTTATCCGGCGAGCATGGGATTGGCATTACCAAAAGACCTTACATCACCAACGCCTTGGGAGAAGCCGGCGTGAACGCCTTGAAGGCGGTAAAGCAGGCGTTTGATCCAAAGGGCATCCTGAACCCAGGAAAAATTTGGTGAAAATTGACGATATAAGGAGTTTGCCATGAAAGACGAGAAGAAAGAAAAATTATTGGAAGAAGTGCGTTCCATTGTCAGTCAATGTGACCGTTGCGGCAGTTGCCTGCCCGTCTGTCCCTTGTTTGGCGTGAAAGATGTCGAAGCTTCGAGCGCCCGTGGAAAAAACAATATTGTCCGCGCTCTGACCCAGGGTGGTCTAGACCTTACGCCTGACGTCTTAGCGGCAGTAAATTTTTGTCTCTTATGCCGGGCTTGTGTAAACACTTGCCCCAGTAAAGTCAAGACGGATGAAGCCATGATGGCGATACGCCAGCATTTCGCCGACCAACAAGGCGGGGCCGGCGTCAAATATAAGGCCATGGGCGGAATGCTAAAAAGCCGCGCATTGGTCAAGATGGCCTCCGGGTCGCTGAAAGTAATGCGCAAAGTCGGTCTCAATCGTCTTGTTCCGGGCGGAATGGTGCCGGATCAATTTACCCGCAAACAATTTCTTGCGGCTTTTGCCGGACCGGCTGCTTTAGGCAGCCAAGCGCCCGCATCGACCGTTTCAGTGTCGCCGGATAAAAAAGTAGCCTACTTTCAAGGCTGCGGCATGCGGATGATGTTTCCCGAAGCGGTATCCAACACACTGGCGATTTTACGGACAATCACCGAACCGAAGGTCGTCGACAACCTTTGCTGCGGGTTGCCGCACGTCGCCCACGGATTGCGTAAAGAGTTTCTGGAAATGGCTAAAGAAAACATTCTTTTGTTTGCCGATGCCGATATCGTCATTAGCGATTGCGCCAGCTGCAGCGGCACTTTAAAACATATCGCCGGTTATTTCAAGAATGATCCGGAATGGAAAGAGCGTGCGGAAGCGTTCAGCGCAAAAATTATGGACCTGACCGAATATCTGGCCAAGGCCGGTTATCAACCGCGTCAGCGCACCAATGCGACGATAACCTTCCACGAACCTTGCCACCTCGGCAAGGGACAAGGGATCAAAAAACAGCCCCGTGACTTATTAAAGGCAGCAGGAAACTATGTCGAGATGGACGGCTCTGATACCTGTTGCGGCGGAGCCGGTTCGTTTTATATCGATTATCCTGACATTTCCGCAAAAATTTTGGACAAAAAACGGCAAAATATCGAAAACAGCGGAGCGCAAATCGTCGTCACCGAGTGTCCGATTTGCCTGGTTCAAATGAACAAAGCCGCCAATAAGAGCGGCGGGAAATTCCGCGCCATGCACATCAGCCAAATCATATAATCGTTAAAAGAGGCGAAACCAGAGCAAAAACGGTTTCGCCTCTTTTAACGATTACTTTGTGAAAAATATTACAAATATCAAAATATTGAGAAAATATTGACATATATAGTTTAAATCACTAAAATAAAGGTGAGCTTTACTGAAGGACAGTCGGACTTTATAAATGAACTTGTTGTATTTTCAGACTTCATTCTGCAACAAGCACTTCAAGATCGTCATAGTATCTTGAAATTTTTATTATCATAACTCATCAGACCAGTAATATGACTTGCATTATCTCAAAGGAGAACCTTGATGGATAAAGAGCCCTTACTTAACAATAACGCTGGATTTACAAGAGTAAATGTTTTTGACAACACAGTAAGTCGCTTGCAAAAAATGATTGATGATGGAAAATTTGAAGCAGGAGCAAAACTGCCCTCCGAACGGGAACTTGTGGAACAATTCTCAATCAGCCGTTCTGTATTGCGGGAAGCCCTGCGCGTGTTAGAAGCCCAAGGACTTGTAGCCATCCAGCAGGGAAAAGGTGTATACGTCCAAAAGCCCGGCTTACAGACCGTCCTCCAACCTGTCCAGCGCCTGCTAAAGGATGGGTCCATTACGTTGCAGGACATCATGCAGGCACGATATTTGCTGGAGCCGGAAATTGCTAAAATTGCCAGCTTGAAAATCCAGGAACACCAAATCGAAAAGCTGGAGCAATATTATCAGGATATGACCAAATATCTTGAGTATCCGGAAAAATATTTGGAAGCTGATAGAAATTTTCATAATGAATTAGTTGCTTGCACCGGAAACCCCGTCCTCATCATCATGATGTGGCCGGTCATCACCATGTTTACCGGATTTATCGAATTATTATACCAGGTGCCGGGAACGCCGCAAAAAGTATTCAAGGCCCACGAGGCCATATTAAAGGCCGTGCGGACTCATGACCCGGCTGCCGCCGAAGCGGCAATGCGGGCCCATTTGCAAGAGGCGCTCGACTGGTTTGGGCCAACTCTGGCAAGTGAAAAATTTTTCCCGTCCTAACTACGGCAAGTTCGCTGTCTTCCCTTATTCATTCACAACTTTTCATTACAACTCGAAGTGTTGTGAATACGGTCTCATTATCACGGCCTTGCCGATCCAGTAAAGGAGGTGACTTCTGCTTTTCACGGTAATCCACACAAAAAATCGAAAGCGAGGGATACACTTATATGCAGAGATCAAATTTTCGTTGGGTCATGGCAGTCCTCATTTTTTCTATTTCCTTCATCTCTTACATGGACCGGGTTAACCTGTCTGTCGCTACGCCGGCAATTATGGGCGAATTCCATTTCACGAAAATGGA
>Ga0316604_10000414_pt1 | contig 54009 bp, 39 predicted proteins | sample OWC_soil_day20_C_FD_207650 | JGI IMG/M metagenome (GOLD analysis project Ga0316604, IMG submission 207650) | Wetland soil microbial communities from Old Woman Creek delta, Ohio, United States - OWC_soil_day20_CT | ecosystem: Environmental > Terrestrial > Soil > Wetlands | place: USA: Ohio...
CGTCGCGGTGCGGCGAATACGGCGGCGCCTTGCTGCTCAGCGGCACCGGCGTCAGGCGCAGCCCCGCCGCCCCGGGAATGGAGAAGGACGACGGGGGGACGACCGACACCGGCTGCCAGCGCACGGCGCAGAAATGGGACAACACGTTGAAGACCGGGTTGCCGCGCGTCAGATCCTCATGCACCTGGGCCGTGCACCAGACATCGAGCGGTTTGCCCTCGCGCAGCATGAAGAGGCCGGTGGTGTGATCGATCTGCGCATCCATCAGCACGACGCCGACCACGCCGGTATCGCGCAGGCCGCGCCCCGGCTGCAGCGCCGGGCTGGCGCGGAACTGGCTCAGGATGTCGGGCGAAGCGTTGAACAACACCCAGTCGACGCCGTTGGCGCTGACGGCGATCGACGATTGCGTGCGCGGCGTGGCGCGCAGGCTGCCGTCGCGCACGCCGGCGCAATTGCGGCAGTTGCAGTTCCACTGCGGGAAGCCGCCACCGGCGGCGGAGCCAAGGACAAGTATTTTCATGGCCCCAGTGTGCACCGACCTGGCCCGGCCGGCCTGCAGGGAAGGATGAATTGGGCCTCATGCTTTTCTGGAGTTGGCGGCCGCCTGGTTTTTGCCCTTTTTCAGCTGTCGACCGCCGGACTTTGCCGCACCGGCCGCGAATCAGCTATTTACAGCAGGCGCCCTCCCGGCAAATACTGGCAGCCACCAGAACGCCCCGCCCCCGGAGCCCGCTCGATGCACCTCCCCCAGTTTTCCCTGAGCAGTCGTCTATGGCTGGTGCTGGCCATGGTGCTGCTGCCGCTGGTCGGCCTGACCATCCACGACTACCGCAACGAGCGCCGGCAAGCCAATGCCAGCCTGGAACGCGAAGGCCAGTTGCTGCTCCACAAGGTGCGGATCGAGGAAGAGGCGGCGCTGCGCCAGATCCGCCAGACCTTGCAGACGATGGCGACGGCCGACAACATGCAGACGCTGGCGCCGGACGACTGCAGCGCGCTGGCCGCACGCATGCTCAAGGCCAGCGAAGGGCTGTCGAACATCGGCGCGGTCCTCCCCAATGGCGATGTTTTCTGTAGCGCCATCCCGTTCTCCACCGCTCAAAACGTCGCCGACCGGGCCTGGTTCCGGGAAGGCATGCAAAGCCAGGGACTCAGCCGCGGCCACTACCTGCTGGGCCGCATCAGCAAGCAGCACAACGTCACCTTCAGCTACCCGATGCTCGACGCCGACGGCAAGCCGCGCGCCCTGCTCTTCCTCGGCGTGACACTGGCCTGGTTTGACCGCTTCACGACCAGCCAGGCCCTCCCGGAAGGCTGGACATCCCAGCTCTACAACGCCGACGGCACGGTGATCTCGCGTTACCCGAACCCCGAGCTGTACCGGGATAAACAATTGAGCGCCGAAAGCCTGGCCCGCTTTCTCGACGCACGGCGCCAGGGGAAAAACCGGGTCGTCATGACCGGCCTCGACGGGACCGAGCGGCTGTACATGCTGGCCCCGGTCAGCATCGCCAACGACCAGCTGGTCGCCAGCGTCGCCGCCCCGCTCAGCCAGACGCTGACGCGAATCGATCAGGCCTTCTGGCAACGCCTCGCCGTACTGGCTGCGCTAACGCTGCTCTCGGTGCTGTTCGGCCGCTACTATCTTTATCGCCTGATCGAAACCTGGGTTGCGCAGACGGAAAAGGCGGCGCACCGGGTGGCGCGCGGCGATCTGTCGACACGGCTGCCGGACACCAGGCTGCCGAAGGAATTCGCCCTGCTCAATCAGCGTTTCAACGAAATGACCATCGCCCTGCAACAGCGGGAAACGCAATCGCTGACCGACCAGCAGGCGATCGAGGCGCTGAACCATGAGCTGAGCGAAAAGCTGGCCACGCTGCAGACGGCCGAACAGCATCTGCGCCTGCTGTCCACGGCGGTCGAACAAAGCCCGACGGCGATCATCATCACCGACGTCAACGCCCGGATCGTTTTCGTCAATGAGGCATTCACCCGGGCCAGCGGCTACAGCACCAGCGAAGTGATCGGTGCCAATCCGCGCATCCTGCACTCCGGGGAAACGCCCCCGGAAACCTACGCCGAGCTCTGGCCGACGCTGCTCGCCGGCCAGACCTGGCGCGGCGAGTTCATGAACCAGCGCAAGGATGGCTCGCGCTACCTGGAACGGGCGACGATCTCGCCGGTCCGCAACGAGCAGGGCGAAACCACGCACTACGTCGCGGTCAAGGAAGACATCACCGAGGCCCGCCGGGTCGAGGCCGAACTGGCCATGCAGCGCGACCGCCTGGAGCAGCAAGTCAGCCAGCGCACCTACGAACTGGCCGTCGCCAAGGAAAGGGCGGAAGCCGGCAATCGCTCGAAATCGGAATTCCTGGCCAACATGAGCCATGAAATCCGCACCCCGATGAATGCCATCATCGGCCTCAACTACCTGCTGCTGCAAAGCCCGCTGCAGCCGGAGCAAAGGGACAAGCTGAGCAAGGTTTCGGCGGCGGCCAATCATCTGCTGCACATCATCAACGACATTCTCGACCTGTCGAAAATCGAAGCCGGCAAGCTGGTGCTGGAGCGCAACACCTTTTCGCCGCGCGACCTGCTCGGCACGGTCGCCGAACTGATCCGCGACCAGGCCATCGGCAAGGGCCTGTGCGTCATCATCGACAGCGATGCCCTGCCGCGCCTGGTCTGCGGCGATGCCAACCGCCTGCGCCAGATCCTGCTCAACTTTGCCAGCAACGCCCTCAAATTTACCCAGCAGGGCTCGATCACGCTGTCGGGCAAGGTGGTCGTCGGCGATGCGCAGTCCTGGGTCTGCCGCTTCGCCGTCAGCGATACCGGCATCGGCATCGAGCCGGAAGACACCGGGCGCCTGTTCAATGCCTTCGAACAACTGGATGGTTCGACGACGCGCCGCTTTGGCGGCACCGGGCTGGGCCTGGCCATCGCCCGCCACCTGGCGCAATTGATGGATGGCGAAGTCGGCGTCGACAGCACGCCCGGCCAGGGCAGCAGCTTCTGGATCACGACCCGCCTCGGCCGGGTCAGCAGCCCGCTGCTCGCCGACGCAGCGCCGGTCGTCGCCAATTGGCTGCCGGCCCAGATGCAGGGCCGCATCCTGCTCGCCGAGGATGATGCGATCAACTGCGAAATCGCCGGCGAACTGCTGAGCAGCGCCGGCCTGCAGGTCGAAACCGCCGAAAACGGCGTTGCTGCGGTCGACCTGTTCAAAAAGGCATATTTCGACCTGATCCTGATGGATGTCCAGATGCCGGTCATGAACGGACTCGACGCCACCCGCCAGATTCGCGCCCTGCCCGGCGGCGGCGAGATCCCGATCATTGCGCTGACGGCCAATGCCTTCAGCGAAGACCGGGAGCAATGCTTCGCCTCCGGCATGACCGACTTCCTGGCCAAGCCGGTCGATCCCGACACGCTCTACCAGATGCTCGGCAAGTACCTGACCGAAACCAGCCAGGCCACGGCATCCCTGATCAAGGCAGAGGCCAGTGTCGATCGAGCACAGCTCCGCCAGCATCTCGAGCGGCTGGCCAGCCTGCTCAGCACCGGCGATGTCGAGGCCAGCCATCTTTTCGCCCGCCTCGCCGCCAGCCTAAGAAGCGGCTGGCCGGCAGATTATGAAATCCTGCGCCATGAGATCAGCGCCTTCAACTACGACGCCGCCTTCGAACTGCTGCAGACGCTGCGGGAAAAAATTGCCTGAAAATGCCGGTCCACCGCAAGGCATCGCTTGTCGTGCCCGCCGAGTCGAGAGACACTGCTGAAAACAGAACAGGCATGATCGGAGCGTAGGGATGAGACATCCGGAATGGGAGGCAGGGGGCGGCAGCAAACCGATCGTTCTCGCCGTCGACGATATCCCGGACAACCTGAGCGCCATTTCCGAAATGGTTCGCGCCCTCGGCGTCGATGTCCGGGTGGCCAGCAACGGCCCGACCGCCTTGCGCTATGCCCGGCTCGAACCCCGTCCCGACCTCATCCTGCTCGATGTCATGATGCCCGGCATGGACGGCCATGCCGTCCTCGCCGAATTGCGGGCGCAGCCGGAAACCTGCGACATTCCGGTCATCTTCGTCACCGCCCTGACCGACCCCGAGGAAGAAGAAGCCGGCCTGCATGAAGGCGCCGTCGACTACATCACCAAGCCGATCAAGCCGGCGGTGTTGCGGGCCCGGGTCGAGGGCCACCTGGCACTGAAACGCGCCCACGACCTGCTGGCCGGGCAGAAACTCTGGCTGGAGCAGGAAGTCAGCCGCCGGGTTGCGGAAAACAACCAGCTCAACGCCCATCTGCAAGTTGCACTATCGACCTCGGGCTTCGGCACCTGGGAACACGACCATCAAACCGGCAGCATTCGCTGGAGCGACTCCCTGGCCCGCATGCTGGGGCGAGCCGGCAGCCCGGCGAACATCGGCGAATTTCAGTCGCTGATCCATCCGGAAGACCGCAGCACGGCGGAAAAGGGCATGGCCGAAGCGCTGACCGGGGATGACGAGATCTACCTCGAGGAAATCCGCCTGCAGCACCAGGCCGGCCACTGGCTGACCCTGGAAGTGCGCGGCCGGGTCATCCGTCGCGATGCCGAGGGGAAGCCGCTGCTCGTCCTCGGCACGATGGCCGACATCAGCCGGCGCAAGGCGGCCGAGGCCGAACAGCGGCTGACCTCGGCGGTCTTTGCCGGGATCAACGACGGCATTTGCGTCACCGACCCCCAGGGCAACATCCTGCTGATCAACGCCGCCTTTACCAAGGTCACCGGCTACAGCCCCGACGAGGTGATCAAGCGGAATCCGCGACTGCTTCAATCCGGCGTCCATGGCCCGGCTTTTTACCGGGAGATGTGGGACTGCCTCAACCAGAACGGCAACTGGCAGGGCGAAATCACCAACCGGCGCAAGGATGGCGAACTGATCACCGAATGGCTGAGCATTTCGGCCGTCCTCGATGTACACAGCCAGCCGATGCATTACGTCGGCATTTTCAGCGACCTTTCCGAACGGCAGAGCGCCGCCGAGCGCATCCAGTACCTGTCCAGCTACGACCCGCTGACCAACCTGCCCAACCGCAACCTGTTCGCCGACCGCCTCGGCCAGTCGCTGATCAGCGCCCACCGCTTCAAGCGGGAAACCGCCGTCATCCTGCTCGATCTCGACCGCTTCCGGTTGATCAACGACACGCTCGGGCCGCCGGTCGGCGACGAGGTTCTGGTCGAAGTCGCCCGTCGCCTCGGCCTGCAGGTGCGCGATGGCGACACCGTCGGCCGGCGCTCGGGCAACGAGTTCGGCTTCGTCATGGGCAGCCTCGGCCATGAACGCGATGCCATCGCCCTCGCCCAGCGCATGCTCGATGCAATTGCCATTCCCTTCGAGATCAACGGCCAGTCGGTCGTCATCACCGCCAGCATCGGCATCAGCGTCGCCCCGCGCAACGGCGTCGATGCCGACACCTTGCTGAAAAGCGCCGATACCGCCTTGCTCCGCGCCAAGAAAAGCGGCCGCAACACCTTCCGCTTCTACTCGCCGGAAATGGATGCCGATGCGGCCCGCCGCCTCGGGCTGGAAGCCGCGCTGCGCGAGGCGCTGGCCCGCCAGGAACTGACGGTGCACTACCAGCCGCAGATCAGCCTCGAAAGCGGCAACATGATCGGCATGGAAGCCCTGCTGCGCTGGAACAACCCGCAGTTCGGCGCCATCTCGCCGCTCGAATTCATCCCGATCGCCGAAGAAACCGGCCTCATCCTGCCGATCGGCGAATGGGTCCTGCGTACCGCCTGCCAGCAGACCCGGCAATGGCTGGACCTCGGCCTGGCCAACCTGCGGGTCGCGGTCAACCTGTCCACCCGCCAGTTTCGCCAGGCCAACCTGGTCGGCGTCGTCCGCCAGGCGCTGGCCGACAGCCGGCTGCCGGCCGCCGCACTGGAGCTGGAAATCACCGAGAGCGCCTTCATCGACGATATCGAGGAAGCCATCGTCCAGTGCCAGGCCCTGAAGGCGCTCGGCAGCAAACTCTCGCTCGACGATTTCGGCACCGGCTATTCGTCGCTCGCCTATATCTCGCGCTTTCCTTTCGACAAGATCAAGATCGACCAGGGCTTCGTCCGCGACATCATCGAAAACCCGGTCAATGCGGCGATCGCCACGGCGGCCATCGTCATGGCGCGCAGCCTCAACCTGTCGGTCCTCGCCGAAGGGGTGGAAACCGAGGCCCAGGCCGACTTCCTGCGCGGCCGGCGGTGCGATGCCATGCAGGGCTTCCTGTTCAGCCGCCCCTTGCCGCCCGCCGAATTCGAGCAACTGCTGGCCAGCAACAAACGCCTGCCGCTGGTCGACAAGCCGCGCGACAGCGGCCAGACACTACTTGTCGTCGATGACGAACCGCATATTCTGGCCTCGATTTCGCGCCTGCTGCGCCGCGAAGGCTTCCAGATCCTGACCGCACAGTCGCCGGTCGAGGCTTTCGAGCACCTGGCCAAGCATAGCGTGCAGGTCGTGCTTTCCGACCAGCGCATGCCGGACATGTCGGGCACCGAGTTCTTTGCCCGGGTCCGCCAGCTCTACCCGGACACCATCCGCATCGTGCTCACCGGCTACACCGATCTTGATTCGGTCACCGGCGCGATCAATCGCGGCGCGATCTACAAGTTCCTGACCAAGCCCTGGGATGACGACCAACTGCGCGAACAGATCCGCGAAGCCTTCCGGCTGGCCAAGGACACCCATCCGCCCACCCCGTCGCCCGCCATTGATGACCAGTAGCCCGTATTTCGCTTTTCTCAGGCTGTTCGTTCCCGGCGCGCTGCTGATCCTGCTGGCCGGCACGCTGTACGGCAACGGCGAGGAGAATCACCGGCTCGACAAGATCAAACATCAGGAAACCCTCGATGTCGGTCTGGCCGCGTCGACGCTGCTCCGCCACATGGAAGGGGTGATCGGCGACATTGAATTCCTCGCCGGTGACATTTCGTTGCAGCAACTGGCCAACGATCCGGCCTCCCCCGAACTACACCGCCTGGAAAGCAATTTCATCAACCTGGCGCGCACCCGACAGATTTACGACCAGATCCGCTGGATCAACCAGGCCGGCCAGGAAGTGATCCGGGTCGATTTGCGGGATGGCCAGGGCCGACTGGTGCCCCGGGGCAAGCTGCAAAACAAGGGCGATCGCTATTATTTCCGCGAGACGATGCAGGCCGAGGCTGGCCGGATTTATCTTTCGCCACTCGATCTGAATGTCGAGAACGGGCAGATCGAAAAACCCTTCAAGCCGATGCTGCGCGTCGCGACCGCAGTCGCCGACCGGCACGGCAACAAGCAAGGCATCGTTGTCCTCAATTACCTCGGCGAGGCGCTGCTCAGGCACTTCGCCAGTAGCGGCAAGCACCTCGCGCTGCTCAACAGCGCCGGCTACTGGCTGCATGCCCCCGATGCTGCCGACGAGTGGGGGTTCATGTTCAAGGATGCCAGCCGCAGCCTGGCCACCCGCTATCCAGGCAGTTGGCCGCGCCTGCAGGCAGCGAACGGACAGTTCGCCGACGAGCATGGGTTGTGGACTTACCAGAGCGTGCATCCCTACCCGGCCGGCAGCGGCGCCGGGGAAGCGGGCGACAACTATCGCTGGCTAGTCGTCTCGCACCTGAACAACGACCAGCTGGCAGCCCTGACCCGACCGGCTGCCAACGAAAAATGGATGTTCAGCGGCTTGCTGTTGCTGCTGCTCGGCGCCGCCATTTTTTACCTGCAACGCAGCCAGGCCCGCGAACGCCAGGCCGAAAAGCGCTTCCGTACCATTTTCGAGCATGCCATGGTCGGTATCGCCCGGACTTCGCTCGACCGCCGCTGGATCGAGGTCAACCCCGCCCTGTGCCGGCTCCTCGGCTATTCAGCCAGCGAACTGGTGGAAAAAACCTGGGCCGAGATGACCCACCCGGACGACCTGAAATTCAATGAGGCGCAATACGAATCGGTGGTCAAGGGCAAGGCGGACGCCTATACGCTGGAAAAACGCTTCATTCGCCGCGATGGCAGCATCCTGCATGCCTATATCGCGGCCTGCGGCATCCGCAAGCCGGATGGTCAACTCGACTGCTTTGCCGTGGTCATCGAAGACATTACCGACCGGGTGCTGGCCGACCAGGCGCGCGACCAGCTGGTGCAGACCCTGCAGGGATTTATCGACCATCTGCCGGGCGCGGTTTTCGTCAAGGATGCCGAGTCGCATACGCTGTTTGCCAACAAGCGCTTTGTCAATGCACTCGGCCTGCGTAGCGAGGACATCCTCGGGCGCAGCCCGGAAGCAATTTTCCCCGGCGAAGCCGGCCGGACGATTGTCGCCGAAGACCGGCGCATCCTGGCCACCGGCACCACCGAGACGAGCGAACTGTCCTTCAACGGCCGTCATTACGAAAGCACCAAGTTCATCATCCCGCGCGACAAGGAGTCGCCCTGGCTCGGTAGCATCACGCTCGACGTGACGACGCGCCATCTGGCGGAAATCAACCTGGCCCAGCAGATCCAGCGCTCGGCGGTCTTGCTGGAGTTGCCGAAAAAAGCCGAGGAAATGGCCGAGCAGGCCTTCATGCAGTACGCGCTGGAATGCGCCGAGGCACTGACCCAAAGCTCGATCGGATTCATGCATTTGGTCAATGACGATGGCGAGAGCATCGAACTGGTTGCCTGGTCGAAAAGCACGCTCGAAAAATATTGCCACGCCACCTTCAACAACCACTATCCATTGAGCGAAGCCGGCCTGTGGGCGGATGCGGCACGCCAGAAAAAGGCGGTCGTCATCAATGACTACGCCGCGGCCCCCAACAAGCACGGCTTGCCGGCCGGGCACTCGGTGCTCAACCGTTTCCTCAGCGTCCCGGTGATGGATGGGAGCGTCGTTCGCATGGTGACCGGGGTCGGCAACAAGGGCAGCGACTATTCGGAATTCGATATCGAGACGGTGCAACTGATCGGTAACGAAACCTGGCGCATCGTCCGTCGCCAACGCTCCGAAAATGCGCTGCGCCTGGCCATGCAAGTCGTCAATGCAAGCCCGGTCATCTGCTTCCGCTGGGCGGCCACGGAGGGCTGGCCGGTGGTTTTCGTCTCGGACAACGTCCGGCGCTGGGGCTATACGGCCGACGACCTGAAAGCCGGGCGCCCGCCATTTTCCGAACTGGTGCACCCCGACGACCTGGCCCGCGTGGCCGATGAGGTGGTCAGGAACACAGCCGCCGGCATGGCCGGCTACGAGCAGGAATACCGGCTGCTGACCGCCGAAAACAAGGTCATTTGGGTGGTCGACCGCACGATTGTCCGGCGCGATGCCGCCGGCCAGCCCGAGTTCTACGATGGCGTGCTGACCGACATCACCGAGCGCAAGACCCAGCAACTGATGCTGACCGAGACGCTGGAGCAGCAGAAAAAGCTGAACAAGCGGCTGGAAGAGGCCAGCCAGCAACTGCTGCAGTCGGAAAAGATGGCCTCGATCGGCCAGCTCGCCGCCGGCGTCGCCCATGAACTGAACAACCCGATCGGCTTCGTGCATTCCAACCTCGGCACCCTCGACGGCTACCTGCACGACCTGATGGCGATCATCGCCGCCTACGAGAAGCTGGCCGAGACGGCCGGCGTCGATGCGCAGCAACTGGCCGGCGTCCATCGCCTGATGGAAGAGCGCGACTACAGCTTCGTCAAGCAGGACATTTTCAGCCTGCTGGCCGAATCGAAGGACGGCCTCGGGCGCGTCCGCAAGATCGTCCAGGACCTGAAGAGCTTCTCGCGCGTCGGCGAACAGGAATGGCAGGAAGCCGACCTCGAGCAGGGCATCGACTCGACGCTGAACATCGTCTGGAACGAACTCAAGTACAAGTGCAAGGTCATCAAGGAATACGGCGACATTCCGCACGTCTATTGCCTGATCTCGCAGTTGAACCAGGTTTTCATGAACCTGCTGGTCAATGCCGGCCACGCCATCGAAAAAGAGGGCAGCATCACCATCCGCACCCGCCGGCACGGCGACGACATGGTCTGCCTCGAATTCATCGACACCGGCAAGGGTATTGCGCCGGAACACCTCAACCGCATTTTCGAGCCCTTCTTCACCACCAAGCCGGTCGGCAAGGGCACGGGACTCGGACTTTCCCTGTCGTACAGCATCGTCGAGCGCCATCAAGGCCGGATCGAGGTGGAGAGCCAGCCGGGCGCCGGCAGCACCTTCCGCCTGCTGCTCCCCTTGCGCCCGCAGCCGACGCCTGAGAAACAAGATTCGGAGATTTCATCATGAGCGAGGCCGTCGCCTCCCCCTCCCTGCTCTTCGTCGATGACGAACCGGGCATTCTGTCCGCCTTGCGCCGCCTTTTCCGGCCGCACGGCTATCGCATCTTCATTGCCGAAAGCGGCGCCGCCGGTCTGCAAATCCTCGAAAAGGAAACGATCGACCTGGTCATTTCCGACATGCGCATGCCGGAAATGGATGGCGCCACCTTTCTCAAGCAGGTGCGCAGTCGCTGGCCGCAGGTCATGCGCGTGCTGCTCACCGGCTACGCCGACATCACCTCGACGGTGGCCGCGATCAACGAAGGCGAGATCTATCGCTATGTCGCCAAGCCGTGGGACGACAACGAAATCGTCAGCATCGTCCGCGAAGCCACCGAACGGCAGCGCCTGGAAAGCGAAAACCGACGCCTGACCGCCCTCACCCAGGCCCAGAACGGGGAATTGAAGGCACTCAACGCCAGCCTGGAACAGAAGGTCGCCGAACGCACCGCCGAATTGCGCCAGGCGCTGAGCTTTGTCGAGCAAGCGCATGGCGAACTGAAAAAAGCTTTCCTGACCAGCGTCCAGGTCTTTGCCGGGGTCATCGAACTGCGCAGCGGCCCGGTCGGCAGCCTGACCGCCGGCCATGGCCGGCGCGTCGCCGAGCAGGCGCGCAGCGTCGCCAAGCGCATGGGCCTGCCCGATGCCGAGGTCCAGAACATCATGCTGGCCGGCCTGCTGCACGACATCGGCAAACTCGGCCTGCCCGACGAACTGCTCGGCAAGGCCTACAACACGCTGAGCGGTGAGCAGCGCGCCCTAGTCATGAAGCACCCGGTGATCGGCCAGAACATCCTGATGGGCATCGAGAAATTCCGGGACGCCGCGCTGCTCGTCCGCCATCACCACGAATGCTACGACGGCAGCGGCTACCCGGACCGCCTGGCCGGCATCGCCATTCCGCAAGGCGCCCGCATTCTGAGCGTGGTCAACGAATACGATTCGCTGCAGATCGGCACGCTGGTCCAGCGCCCGCTGAAGGCGAGCGAAGCGCTCAGCTTCCTGATCGAGAATCGCGGCAAACGCTACGATCCGGTTGCGGTGGACGCCTTCGTCAAGCTGATTTCCGAAACGCAAAAACCGGCGACCAGCGAACTGCCGCTGCGCACCATGCACCTGAAGCCGGGCATGACGCTGAGCCGCGACCTGACCCACCGCGACGGTTACATGCTGCTCGCCAAGGGCAGCGCGCTGACCGCCGAGATCATCGGGCAGCTGATCCGCATGGAACAGACCGAACAACAAACGCTGACCCTCTATATTCGCCAGGAGGAAAAATGAGTCGCATCCTGATCGTCGATGACGAGGAGTCCATCCTCAAATCCCTGCAACGCGTCCTGCGCCTGGCCCCCTGCACCTACGGCAACAAGACTTTCGCGCTCGAAGTGCAGGCTTTCAGTTCGCCGCAGGCGGCGCTCGATGCCGCCCACCGGGAAGATTTCGATCTCTTCATGAGCGACTACCGCATGCCGGGCATGGACGGCGTCGAATTTCTCAAGGCGGCCAAGGCCGTCCAGCCCGATGCGGCGCGCCTGATCCTGTCCGGCTACGCCGACCTCAATGCACTGATGCGGGCGGTCAACGAAGTCGGCATCGACCGTTTCATTGGCAAGCCGTGGAACGACTATGAACTGATGTCGGCCATCGGCCAGGCCCTCGCCCATCGCGAACTGCTGCTTGAAAACCGCCAACTGGCCAATCTGGTCCGCCTCGAAATGGGTGACACGACGGCGGAACAGCTCGAAGCCGAACGCCTGGAAAAGATCGAGCCGGGCATCACCGAAGTCAATTGGGGACCGGATGGCTCGGTGGTTCTCGATCCCGAGTTTCTCGACAAAAGCTGAACGGCGATGCCCGAAAGCGATCCCCGGCACCTGACTTTCAAGCTCGTTTATTACGGGCCGGCGCAGAGCGGCAAGACGACCAATCTGCTGCGCCTGCACGACCAGCTGGCGCCGGAAATGAAGGGCGAGATCATGACCATGGAGACCAAGGACGACCGCACCCTGTTCTTCGACCTGCTGCCGCTCGGCTTTCGCGCCCCGTCCGGGCTTTTGATCAAATTCCGGTTGTTCACCGTCCCCGGCCAGGTCGCCCACGACGGCACCCGCAAGGCCGTGCTGTCGCGGGCCGACGGCGTCGTCTTCGTCGCCGATGCGGATCGTGCCCAGGAAACCAACAACGGCGAATCCTTCCAGAGCCTGGCCGACAACTGCGCCCGGGTCGGCATCGATTTCAGCCAGTTGCCGCTGGTCGTCCAGTTCAACAAGTGCGACCTGCCGACGGCGACGCCGGAAAGCGAAGTCCGCGAGCGCTGGGCCTCGGCGCCCTGGCCGCTAGTCTTTTCCATCGCGCTCACCGGCCAGGGCGTCGACAGCACGCTGGCCACGCTGCTGCGTTCGGTCTACCGGCGCTTTGCCGAGGACTACGCACTGGCCAGCCAGCATGGCCTCGACGAAGCGGCCTTCGTCGCCGGCGCCATGGGGCAAGCGCGATGAGCCAGGCGTTCGACCGCGAATGGCAACTGGGCGAACTGCTCGACGGCCCCCGGCTCGAACAGATCGGCGCCAACCTGAGCCTGCTGCTCGCCAGCGATCTGGCAATTACCGATGCCGCCGGCCAGACCCTGTGGGGCATCGCGCCGGCCGGGGCGCCACAGCTCGCCCTGACCCTCGAACTGGAACCGATCGGCTATCTGCGCAGCCCATCGCCCGACAGCGGGCGCCTGACGGCAGCCCGCAATCTGCTGCTCAGCCTGCTGCGGGCCGAGGTCCGCTTCCGCATGGCCTCCACGCTGCACCTCGAAGCCGTCGCCGAAGACTTCGAGTCACTGCGCCGCGAACACGCCCGGCTCAGCGAATCGGAAGCCCGCTACAAGGCACTGTCGGAAGAGCTGGAAGAACGCGTCCGGCAGCAGGTCACGGTTCTCGAAGAACGCCAGCAGATGCTCTATCAGGCGGAAAAACTGGCTTCGGTCGGCCAGTTGGCGGCCGGCATGGCCCATGAAATCAACAATCCGCTCGGTTTCGTGCGCAGCAACCTGTCCACTTTCAAGAAATACCTGGAGCAATTCGGCGAACTGAAGGCCGCGCTGGGCAGCAACCTCGCCGCCTGGCAAAAGCTGGACCTCGACTTCGTGCTGGAAGATGGCACCGACCTGCTGCAGGAAAGTGCCAAGGGGCTGGAGCGAATTGCCCGCATCGTCGCCGACCTCAAGTCCTTCTCGAATGTCGACCGGGCCAGCGAGGAATTCACCGACCTCAACGACTGCCTGCAGCAGGCCGCCGGCATCGTCGAAAAACAGCTGCCGGCCGGCATCAACATCCAGCTCGACCTGCTGCCGCTGCCCCGGCTGATCTGCCTGCCGGGCCACATCAACCAGCTGTTTTTCAATGTCATCCGCAATGCCATGCTGGCCATCCAGGATGCCGGCCGGCCGGGCAGCATCAAGATCTCGTCGGAGGCGACCGAGGCCGGCATTGCCATCCGCATCCGCGACGACGGCATTGGCATGCAGCCGGCGCAACTGGAACGCGCCTTCGAGCCGTTTTACACGACGCGCCCGGTCGGTTCCGGCGTCGGCCTCGGCCTGAGTACGGCGCGCAACATCGTGCTCGCCCACAGTGGCCGGATCACCCTCGACAGCCGGCCCGACGGCGGGACGACCGTCAGCATCTTTTTCCCGCCCCCGCCATGACCGACTATTCCGCACTTTTTACCGGCAAGACCGGTACACCGCAGGCCCCGGCCACCCACCTGACGCCGCCGCGTTATCGGCTGCTCCTGGTCGATGACGAGCCGGGCATCGTCAAGGCGCTGAGCCGCGTTTTCCGCCAGGAGAACTACGAAGTCGTCATCGCCGGCAGCGGCAAGGAAGGCCTGGAACGGCTGACCGAAGGCCCGGTGCACCTGGTGATCAGCGATTTCATGATGCCCGGCATGAACGGCGCCCAGTTTCTCTACGAGGTCAAGAAACGCTCGCCGGAAACCATCCGCATCATGCTGACCGGCCACGCCAATACCGATGCGGTGATGGGCGCCATCAACGACGGCGCCGTCTACAAGTTCATTCTCAAGCCGTGGAACGACGACGACCTGCGCATCACGGTCGCCCTGGCCCTCGAGCAGTTCGACCTGATCAGCCGCAACCGCAGCCTGAAGGCGGAGAACGAGCAGAAGGCCAAGGAGATTTCGGCCCTGTCCCGGCTGGCGGCGACCCATCGCAGCCGGCTCGGCATCATGCTGCACAAGAAGAATCTGCTGTCGGCCGCCCAACTGCAGGAACTGGCCCTGCAACAGGAACGGCGCAAGGAATCGCTGATCAGCCTGCTGCTCGAGCATGACTGGGTGCCGGAGCGCCGCATCCGCGAGCTGCTGAAGAGCGAGATGATGATCGACGAGGTGCAGTTGCCCGAGTTTCAGGTCGATGCGGCGCTGGCCGACCTGATTCCGCGCAGTTTCTGCCAGCGCCAGCTCGTCGTGCCGCTCAAGCTGGAAGGCCGCCGCCTGCTGCTGGCGATGGCCGACCCGCTCGACGAGGGGCTGATCGACGAGGTGCGCTTCACCGCCGGCCTCGACATCAATGCGGTGACCGCCGATGTCGCCGCCATCCGCAAGAAGATCGACGACCTCTATGGCGGCGGCGAAGTCGATTTCAAGGAACTGGAAACCCTGGTCAGTTCCCCCGACCCCTACGAAGGCATCGAGATCGTCATCGAGGACGACGATACCGCCAAGCTCGAAGACCTGCTGCGCGACACCGAGGCGCCGCCCGCCATCCGGCTGGCCAATGCGATCATCCTCGAAGCGATCCGGCTCGGCGCTTCCGACATCCACATCCAGCCGCGCACCAAGAGCGTCGTCGTCCGCTACCGGATCGACGGCGTCCTGGCCGACAAGATCCACATTCCGCACCATCTGCACCAGTCGCTGGTGTCGCGCCTAAAGATCATGTCGGAACTCGACATTTCCGAACGGCGGCGACCGCAGGATGGCCGGATCACCGTCAAGACCCCGATGCGCATGGTCGACCTGCGGATTTCGACGCTGCCGACGATCAACGGCGAAAAAGTGGTGATGCGCATCCTCGACCGCAATTCGACGGTGCACTCGCTGGAGAGGCTCGGTTTCTCGAACATCGATCTGCCGCGCGTCGCCGACATGGTGGCCAAGCCGCAAGGCATCATTCTCGCCACCGGCCCGACCGGCAGCGGCAAGACGACGACGCTCTATTCGCTGCTGCAGCACGACGCAACGCCGGACAAGAATTACGTCACCATCGAAGACCCGGTCGAGTACTACCTCGACATGGCCGGCCAGGTGCTGGTCCGCGAAAAGATCGGGCTGACCTTTCCCGCCATCCTGCGCGCCCTGCTCCGCCAGGACCCGGATGTCGTGCTGCTCGGCGAAATCCGCGATTTCGAAACCGCCGAGGTCGCCTTCCACGCGGCGCTAACCGGCCACCTGGTCTATTCGACGCTGCACACCAACTCGGCGGTGGCGACCATCGCCCGCCTGTTCGATCTCGGCCTGAAGCCCTATGTCGTGGCTACCGCCCTCGAAGGCATCATCGCCCAGCGCCTGGTGCGCGGCGTCTGCCCCGACTGTCGCGCCGAAACGGCGGCCGACTCGGCGGTGCGCGCCCGCCTCGGGCCGATGTTCGGCGGCATCGACACCGTCTGGCGCGGCCGGGGCTGCCCGACCTGCCACGGCACCGGCCTCAAGGGACGGGTCGGCATCTATGAAGTGCTGACCCTGGACAACGAGACCCGCGACCGCATCGGCAGCGGCGCCAGCGTGCTGGAAATCAGCCGCCAGGTCCGGCAAAAGGGCTTGCGCAGCATCGCCCACCATGCCGTCGAACGGATCCAGGCGGGCAGCACGACGCTGGAAGAAATCTTGCGCGTACTTGGCCCGATGGCCGGAGAGGAATAAGCATGGATGCATTCATCTGGGACCAGCGTTACATGACTGGCGAAGCCATCGTGGACACGGAACACCAGGAACTGGTGCGCATCATCAACCTGGTCGTCGACAAGGTCTCGAGCCGGACCCCGGCCGCCGAGGTCGACCAGATCCTTTCCCAACTGGTGCAGTACGCGGTGGTCCATTTCGGCCATGAAGAACGCCTGATGGCCGAGACGAAATGCGACCCCCGGCATATTGCCGAGCACGTCGCCATTCATCGCGACTTTGCCCAGCAGGTGGTCAAGATGCGCGAATTTTCCAGCGATGGTGTCGGCACCGAAGACCTGTTGCGCTTCCTGACCAGCTGGCTGGCCCATCACATTCTCGGTGTAGACCAGTCGATGGCCCGCCAGGTCAGGCGGATCCGGGCTGGTGAATCGGCTGAAATGGTCTATCTTGAAGAGAAAAAACGCGCCGCCGACCCCACCACCTCCAGCCTGCTGGATGCGATGAAGTCGCTGTACCGGCTGATCGCCAGCCGCAACGACAGCCTGCAGAAACTCAACGCCAACCTGGAAAGCCAGGTCGCCCAGCGGACGCAGGAACTGAGCGCAACCAACAGCGCGCTGCTGCTTGAGCAGGAACGCCTGAAGAATGCCGTGCTGCAGGTCGAAATCACCCAGAAAAAGCTGCTCGAATCCGAACACCAGCGCAGCGAAGCGACCAAGCGGCATATGGAACTGTTCCTCGAACAGATCATCGATGGCGACCCGGTGCCGACTTTCGTGATCGACGCCAACCACCGCATCACCCACTGGAACCGCGCCTGCGCCGCGATCAGCGGCGTGACGAGCAGCGCCATGGTCGGCACCGATCTGCAGTGGAAAATCTTCTACCCCAGCCCGCGCCCGGTGATGGCCGACCTGATCGTCAATGGCAGTCTGGAGGAGCAGTTCGAAACCTATTACCACGGCAGCTTCCAGCGTTCGAAAACGATTGCCGGCGCCTTCGAGGCGGAAACCTTCTTCCCCAAGCTGGGCAGCGACGGCATCTGGCTGTTCTTCACCGCCGCCCCGCTGCGCGACGCCAACGGCAAACTGGTCGGCGCCATCGAAACGCTGCAGGACGTCACCGACCGCCATCGCGCCGAGGACGATCTGCGGCAATACCAGAACCAGCTCGAAGAACTGGTCGCCCGGCGCACCTCGCAACTGGCCGAAGCCAACGCCAGCCTGGAAAAAGACCGGCAGGAGCTGGAGCAGTTGCTGTCGAAGGTCGAGGAAGCCCAGCAGCAACTGCTGCAGTCGGAAAAAATGGCCGCCATCGGCCAGTTGGCGGCCGGCGTCGCCCACGAAATCAACAACCCGGTCGGCTTCGTCAATTCCAACCTCGGTTCGCTGAAATCCTACGTCGGCCAGTTGCTGGCCGTGATCAGCGCCTACGAAGGCGGCGATCCGGCCACTATCGCGCAGGCGCGCCAGACGGCCGATCTCGATTTCCTGCGCGAAGACCTGCCCTCGCTGCTCGCCGAATCGCAGGAAGGCCTGGGCCGGGTCAGCAAGATCGTCCAGGACCTGAAGGACTTCTCGCACGTCGATCAGGCCGAACACCAGCAGGCCGACCTCAACGCGGCGATGGAAAGCACGCTGAATGTCGTCTGGAACGAACTGAAGTACAAGGCCGAGGTGATCCGCGAATTCGGCGACATTCCGCTCGTGGACTGCATCCCGGCACAGATCAACCAGGTCTTCCTCAACCTGCTGGTCAATGCCGCCCAGGCCATTCCGCAGCAGGGCAAGATCTTCGTCCGCTCCGGGGCCGAAAACGGGCATGTCTGGTTCGAGGTCGAAGATACCGGGCAAGGCATGACGGACGAGGTCCGCCACAAGATTTTCGACCCCTTCTTCACCACCAAGCCGATCGGCAAGGGCACCGGCCTCGGCCTGTCGATTTCCTACGACATCATCGTCAAGAAACACCACGGCCGGATGGATGTCACCAGCCAGCCCGGCAAGGGCAGCTGCTTCCGCCTCTGGCTGCCGCTCGCTGCCCAGGAAGCGGCCTGAGCCCCTGACCGGTTTTTGCCATTTTTCAGCGGTCGACCGCCGGACTCGCCGAACAGACCGCTCGCTGCTCCCATTCGCAGCAACCGTTCCATTTTTTGACAGCCCGCCGCCGGACAATCACGTAAGCACGGGCACCGGAGTGCCGTTTGCCAGGCGATCATTCCAATCCTTCGAGCAGCCCCAGGAGCTGGGCCCGGCGCACGGCGTGCTTGCGGGTGCCCGCATCGAGCTTGCCGAACAAGTTCTTGAGGTGCCACTTGACGGTTTCTTCGCCCACTTCCATGGCCTGGGCGATTTCCTTGTTGGAGAGATGGCGGGCGAGGAGTTCCAGCACCTGACGCTCCTTCGTGGTCAGCACCATGCTGGGCACAACCCACGGTGCCGTCCGCCGTGGTGGAACGGGACGGGCCGCCTCTGCCGTAGGAGTCTGCTTATGCCCCCCCACCTCTTTTTCCTTGCGGCTGACCAAATCGGCAAGGCCCGGGTGCGCGTCGACGAAGGTCCGCACCAGGCCGAAGGTCTGCGCCAAATTCATGGCTTCGAGGAGTAGTGAGCGGCCGTTCTGGCCAGCACGTTCCATGACGAAGGCGCGCAGTGCCATGATTTCAATGCGCCAACGCTCCTGCCTGGTCATTTCGACCAGTTCCTGAGAGGTTTCCAGCGCCAGGGCCGCCGCTGGCCAGTCCTGGTTGGCAATCAAGGCATGGGCATGGGCGAGACGCTGGATAAGCTCTATCGAGCGACGCCAGAGACGGCCTTGGAGGCCGGCATGGTAGGCAATGATCTCGTCGATACGCTGAACGACGACCCGGCAGGTTTCCGAATGAAAGCGGAAGGCATGCATCCGGGCCTGTTCTCCCAAACTCGCCACGCAAAGCCTGGGCAGGCCTCGGGAAGTGCCAATGGTATACATCATCTCCAGCAGGTCCAGGGCCCGATGCTCTATCCCCTTGGCCGCCGCGATCCTGGCCGCCGTCCGGTAGCCCAGGAGTACGGTATCCGGCGTGCCGGCCCGCTCAAGAACATCCAGGCGGTTGGCCAGCAATTCGGCCGACTCATCGACCAGATCCCGTTCCAATACCGTCGCTGCCAGCAGGGCGGCGAGCATGCAACTCAAGGGATGGCGCCTTCCCAGGTCGGCGTCGGCACTGACCAGCGCCGGACGCAAGACCTGTTCACCGAGGACCACCTGCCCTTCCCAAAGGTAGCTGAAGCCGACGATAAAAGCCCCCAAACGGCTCCCATAGCGATATTCCTTGCCAAAGTCCCCCTGGGGTACGGCCTGGATGATGCGTCGGGCGCCGGCCGGATCGCCATTCAGGGTGGCCAGAATCGCTAGGCGATTGGCATGCATCTGCTGCAGCGGCAGCGCCCGGGGAAGTGGTTGAGCAGCCACCCAAGGCTGGAAGAGTTCGGTGCAGCGATCCGGATCGTCAGCGTAATAGGCAGCTCCGCTGGCGATCAGCGCACATTCGTAACGCAATGAACTGTCGGCATCCGGCGTTTCCAGAAGATCCTGAATCAGCAATTCAGCTTCGGTGTGACGTTCGCTCAACGCCAAAGCCCAAGCGACGGCCAGGCGCAACCTGGCGCGTCTTTTCAGCTCAGTCTCCGGCAGCACGTCGAGCCAGCGCAGCACGGTCTCCTGATGGCCCTGGGCCATGGCTTCATATAGACATTGCTCGGCCAGGTCGTAGGCGACTTCATTCTGTCCAGCCTCAAGGGCATGGCGCGCCGCCTCCTGGATCATGCCGTGATCGGCCAGCCAGCCCATGGCGCGACGATGAAGTTCGGTCCGCTCCTCGGCAGAAAAGCTGCTCAGTCTGTGCTGCAACACTTCCCGGATCAGGTTGTGCAGGCGTACCCACTCGCTATCGTCGCTCACGACGAAAACCGGTGTATCGCGAATAAGGTGCTCTAGGCGATCCTTGGCTGCCGCCGAATCCATGAGCGCGCGACAGAGGTCAGGATGGACCAGGTCGAGACAGGAAATGCGCACCAGGAAGTCGACATCCTCGGGCGCCAGGTTGGCCAGCAAACTGCCGACGAAATGTTCGCTCCCGCTCCCTTCCAAGCCGGCCGTGGGGAGCAACCTGATCCGCAAGTCGCTCCCCTTCTCGATCGCCGTCATCAAAATCTGGAGCCCCAGGGGCCAGCCCTCGGATTGTTCGTGCAGACACGCCGCCAGATCCGCATTTACCTTGTCACCGAAACGGGCGCGGATCAGAGAGGCCGATTCATCCAGTCGAAAACGCAAGTCCTCCGCCCCCAGAAGCACGGCATGGCCATAATCCACCAGATCGGCAACGGCGGTGTCGAAGCCGCTGCGGGAGCCGATCACCACCTGCAGATTGGGCGTGACGTTATGCAGGAGATAGGTGAGCGCGGCGACATTACCCGGCGAGAGGCACTCGGCCTCATCGACAACCAGAACGATGTCCAGTGAGGTTTGCGCCACTTCCGCCAGCCAGGCAGTCACCCCTTCAAGTTCCCCGGGTTTGGCGCCCAGGGTTTCCAGCTGGTTGCCGAAATGTGGTCGGCCGCAACCGAAGCGGACCGCCTGTACCAAGCAGTGCAGAAAGCTCTGCAGATCGTCGTTCGTGTCGGCGGTTATCCAGGCCACCGCCGCTCCCCGAGCCAGACACTCCCGCCGCCATTGCCCCAGCAGGGAAGTCTTGCCAAATCCCGGGGGAGTCTGGACGACGATGACCGGACGATCGCGGAAGCGCTCATCCGACAGGCTCAGGCGCGGCCGCGCCAACTGATTTCTGGACGCCCGCGGCGGCGTCGTCCGGAGGACGAATTCAGAATAGGTCGTTGCAGGGCTGCTGGCTACCGAAGTCATGGTCTGGAATTCTCTTTCCGCGATGGGACTCCGAGGGTTTCTCAAACCATACCCCTCACGCCAGCAAACGCCAAGACCGATTAGGTGCTTAGTCCCACGGCATGCCGGTGTAATTTATAGCCAGCGACGGAGGTATGGCTGAATTGGTACTTCCGGCCAGAAGTGGTCCTTCATTCTTTCCTGATACTACGACTCGTTTCTGCACTGAAGCAGTCATTCTCGCGTCGGCAGCACGGCACGAAAATCGCAATGGCTACTTCCAAGGACGGCACTCTGCGAGTGTTCTAACGAAATTTCGGATTCCGACTTCGTCGAGATTGGCATAGCCGATTCGAAGCCCGTTTAAGGTATGCGAAGCATCCAGTACGAAATTGGACGACGGAGAAACCACAACGCCATCGGTCAAGGCCGAGGCTGCCCAAGCATTTGCCGACAGTTCATCCCGTACCCGTAGCCAGACTGCAAGACCGCCAGAAGGCGTATTGAATTCAATGTCCTGACCAAGGTGTTCCGTTAATTCGGCCACCAAGATATTTCGCCGAGCCTCATAGACCCGGCGTGCCTTGCGTGCATGGCGAGCCAGTGTTCCATTGCATATCAGCTCGGCCATCGCATGTTCCAGTAGCAAATCCCCCTGCCGGTCGATGGCCTCGCGGCGTTTTATCATCTGCTGGAGAATCTCTGGTCGGGCAGACGCATAACCGAGCCGCACGGCTGGCGACAGCAGCTTGGAGAGCGTGCCGATGTAGATAACTGGCACCTCGTCGTTGGCCCGACTCGCCAAGGGGAGAATCGGGCGTCCGTCGAAGCGATACTCATGGTCGTAGTCATCTTCAACAATGGTCAGCCCGTAGCGGCGTGCCACTTCCAGCAAACGCAATCGCCGGCTGGCGCCCAAGGTAACCGTGGTTGGATACTGGTGGTGAGGAGTGACATACAGCGCCTTGAGCTTTGGCTCTTGCCGGGCAAGGCTTTCAAACCGGGTGACATCAATCCCCTGGGCATCTACAGGAATCCCGATGACGCGTGCGCCTGCTGCTCGAAAGGCCTCCCATGCATATGGGTAGCCAGGCTCTTCAACGGCCACGGCATCGCCGGGTGACACCAGTGTCGCGGCCGCCAGGTAGATTGCCATCTGGCTGCCGCGGGTCACCATGATTTGGCTGGGCGATGTGACAAGGCCTCGCTCCTGAGCCAGATACTGGGCAAGCGCATTGCGCAGGGCCTGGGCACCTCCTGGCTCGCCGTAGCTGACCGGTCCCAAGCTCGGCGCCTGAAGCAAGGCATGTCGGACTGCGCGGGCCATTTCGACTGCCGGCATGATGCGCGTGTCCGGCGTTCCATCCGAAATGTGGAGCACGTTGCGGGACTCATCTGATGGGATTTCATAAGTAGTGACGACCGCCGCTTTACCAGCTTGAAGACTGACGTTGGGCAGGTCGTAAGCGACGACGGTGCCACGGGATGGCTCAGCAACCAACCACCCTTGCATCATCAATTCCTGGAAGGCTGCCGTGACCGTATTTCGGTGCACATTCAAGCTGAGCGCCAGGCTACGGGTGCCGGGCAGGCGCTCTCCCGACACAAGGCGGCCACGCTCGATTTCACTGAGAATGGATGTCGCCAGGCGGATGAAGAGTGGCTGGCTATCGTCACCCTTCAACTCAATTACCAGCTTGCTGCGCCTCATAACCGGCCTATCGTAGTTATAAAATCCGGTACTTCTGACTAGTCCGGCTTGGTGCTATTTTATGCCCCATAGTAGATATTTTCGCTACCGAGGCCAAAACACCATGCACGTACATTTCGTCGTTCACGAATCATTTGAAGCGCCGGGCGCCTTCGAGACCTGGGCTGAGTCCCGCGGTCATTCGACCGGCTTCTCCAGGGTCTATCTGGGTGACGCATTGCCGCAGACATCGGATGGCATCGACCTGCTGATAGTCCTGGGCGGCCCGCAATCACCGGCTACCACCACGGCCGAATGCCCTCATTTTGATGCCGCCGCAGAGCAGGTGCTTATCGCCCAATGTGTGAATGCCGGGAAAGCCGTGGTTGGCGTGTGTCTTGGGTCGCAACTGATTGGTGAAGCGCTCGGCGCCGAGTTTGGCCACAGCCCGGAGAAGGAAATCGGCAAGTTCCCTATCGTGATGACAGAGGAAGGTCGGCACAACTCCAAGTTCAGCCATTTCGGAGATAGCCTTGCAGTGGGGCACTGGCACAACGATATGCCGGGCCTGACGTCGCAAGCCAAGATTCTGGCGTATAGCGAGGGCTGTCCTCGGCAAATCGTTGAGTATTCGAACCTGGTCTATGGATTCCAGTGCCACATGGAATTTACCCCGGAGGTCATTGAGCTTCTCATCAAGGCAGCCGAACAGGAGTTGCCTTCCCTGACGAGTCATCGGTTCGTTCAGCAACCTGACGTGCTCCGCCAGCATGACTTCAGCGAGGTGAATCAGAAGCTCTGCGAGTTTCTGGATAAACTGGCTCAAGCCTACGGAAAGTAAGCGGCTGCCTGCAATATCTGTCAGGTTAGCCTAGTAGTGTCTAACCCAAGAAAGACTTTCGACATGACCCAATTCACTTCGTCGATTCTCTCGAAACGTCGATCGTACGACGACTACGCCTGAACACGAAGGCCCTGAGGCGGATTGCTGCGCTCAACGAACCATCTCGAGCAGGCTCTCCCGACATGCTCGCCCTCCACGCCGATGCCACCGGCGGGTGGTGACATCGGCGATGTTCCGGTGCTCGTCGTCGCGCGCGATCTGTGCGCGCGACGCAGCGCACGCGGTCAGCGCCAGTAACGCGGATAACTGCCACGCTGGCGCAGGTTGTTCGCCAGCAGCGCCACCAGCACGATGGTGACAGCCCCGGCCAGCACCGGGGTCAGCAGGAAGTCGGCGCCGGCGTGGCTGGCCAGCACCACCAGCGGATCGGCGCCGGCCGGGGCGTGCACGGTGCGGGTCAGTTGCATCAGCGCCAGCGCCACGCCGACCGCGATCCCGGCGGCCAGCCAGCCATCACCCAGGATATTGAGCACGATCAGGCCGACCACACTGGCAACGAGGTGACCGCCGATGATACTGCGCGGTTGGGCCAGCGGGCTGTCGGGCAGGCCGAAGGCAAGCACGCAGCTCGCGCCGAAGGGCGCCATCTGCCAGGGATAGCCCGACAGCTGGGTGAGCCAGCCGGTGAGCGCGATGGCGGCAATGGCGCCGAACATGGAGGCCAGCACGAAGGCGGGAGAGGGGGCGGCCGGGGCCGCGGAGGTGGCGAGGCGGGCAAGACGGGACATGGGCATCTCCGATGGACGATTAGGGAGCGATCAGAACTAAGTACACCGATCGGTGTACCACATTAAACCGATCGGTTTCCTTTTGTCAACCGATCGGTTTACATTCGCCTGGTCCGCCCCCATACTGAGGCCATCACCATTCACCGGATTCGTTATGAACAAGCAGGAACAGCTCGTCGACAGCGCCATGCGGCTCTTCTACCGCCAGGGTTTTCATGCCACCGGGGTGGACCAGTTGAGCAGGGAGGGCGCGGTCACCAAGCGCACGCTTTACCGCTATTTTCCGACCAAGGAGGAGCTGGTGCGGGCGGCGCTGGAGCGCCGCGACGCGATCTTCCTGGCGCGGATGCGCGCCCACGTCGAGGCCCGGCCGCTGGCGGAGCGACTCATCGGCTACATCGATTTCATCCTTGCCTGGACGCAGGAGCCGGACTTCCACGGCTGCGCCTTCATCAACGCCGCCGCCGAGTATCCGGCCATGGGCGATCGGGCGCATTTCGTCGCCGCGGCTCACAAGCAGACGCTCCGCACCTACCTCGAGCGCATTTGCGTCGAGGCCGGTGTGACCGAACCGCGAGCCGCCGCCCGCCAGCTCTTTCTACTCGGCGAAGGCCTGACCGTGGCGACACAGGTCAGTGGCTACGATGGTGCGCTGGCGGAAACGGCGCTGGCAATGGCGGCCGCGCTGGGCGCTGGCTGAACCGGCGTGTGGTCGATCAGCCGACCTTTTCGAAACAGGGTTTCGAGAAAGCCCCGTCCTTCGCACCGCAGCCTGCGCCGGGTGGTGACGCAGGGCGCCGCCGCCAGGCCGAACCAGGCTGCCTCAGCCTGATCGACCAGCTCGTGGAAGCGGGCGAAGTGCAGGAAGCCGGTGCCGTTGAGGTGCACCGAAGGGCAGATGCTGTTCGAGCGTCTTGACCGGCTGGGCAGCCAGGACATGCTGGTGCTCGCTCGCGGTTATCCCGGCGGCTGGCTGGTCGCGGTCTTGCTCCAGTGGGGCATTCCGTTCTGCATGCGCTGCGATTCTTCGTCGACCTTTACGGCATCACCCAATTCATGCCGGCAGGTAACTGGAGCATAGCCGCCCGATTCTGGCCCGAGGCTCAAAATCGCCTTTGGCCGAGGAGAAGAAGCTCTCCGCATGGAATGAGCGGCAGCTTCGGCCTCCGTTACTTACCTTCATAGCGCCGAGTGGCGAATGACTCTTGTGGGTCGTACCCCCCCTCACAGCCAGCCAGTTTTCGCCATTTTCCAGAGGTCGACCGCCGGACTCGCCGAACAGACCGGCCGCTGCTCCCATTCGCAGCAATCGTTCCGTTTTTTTACAGTCCGCCACAGGACCATGGCCCAACCGCGGGCGCCGGCCGCATAGCACGCTCCTTGCTGCATTTCCGTCATTCGAACCAATCGTTCAAGGACGGGAGCATCATGGAGAGCAACAATGAAGCCTGAAGAAGTGCTGCGCCAGGCACTGGAAATTGACGCCCCCTGGCAGATCGTGCGCATGCGCAACGATCTTGGCAAGGGCCAGATCGACCTCTGGGTCGCCCGCGAAAGCGGCCGCAGCGGCTGGTTCTTTGGCGCGCGGGCCGAAGTCGGCCACGGCCACGAGCAGGTCTGGCGCCATATCAACATCGGCAACGCCCGCTGCCTGGTCCATGCCGTGCCGCCCGACGACAACGATCAGGCCGGCCTGCAATGGCTGGGCGAGGCGGAGCAGCCCTTCAGCCGCGCCCTGGCCCGGCAGATTGCCGGCATGTTCATGGAAGGCATCACTTTCCAGGCGATCTGTTCGCTGCTCGATATTCCGGTCGCCGATCTCTGGAAATTCAAGCACAGCCTGGACAACGGCAAGGCCGGCCTCTCCGGGCAGCGCACGACAGCCAGCGAGCCGGCCGGCAGCGGCGTGCCGGAGGCCAGCGATCCGGTCTGGGAACGACTGCTCGATGGTACGATCAATATCGAGATCCGCGTGCTCAGTCTGAAATTGCTGCTGACCAAACTGCGCGAGCAGTTTTCCATCATCACCGACGGCGAGGTCCGCCTTCTCAAAACCCATGAGATGCAGCGCTACTTCGTCCGCCACGAGAAGTTGCTCGGCCACGAACTGGCCCAACTCGCCCGCCTTTGAGCCGCAGGAGTCCGCATGAAACCACCCCAGGCCTTGATGCCGATCGCCCGCGCTGCCGAACTGATCGCCAGCGGCCACTACCTGAGCATCGCCGGCGATGAAGCGGCGCTGCGCCAGTTGCCACTCGGCAACTGGATCGGCGGCACGATTCCCTACTTCATGGGCGCCGACGGCGGCACCAGCAGTTGCGAACAGGTCTTCGTCAGCGAAATCGGCGGTTTTTCGACGCCGCCGCAACTGCGTTTCTACGATGCTGCGACGCTGCCGCAAATCTGTCGCAATGCCCCGGACAACGGCTACAGCATCCTGATCCTGCCCGCCTTCAGCGCCATCCACGCCAGTTTTGCCCGCCAGGCGCCGAACTATGAAGAGATGTATCTGAAGCCGCTGATCGGCTGGGTCGCCGGCGTCCATCTCGATGCCCTCGGCCAGCTCGCGCCCAAGGTCGTGCTCGGCAGCACAGGCGAGTTCTCGGCGCAGCACGCCGTGGTCATGGACGTCGCGCTGCCGGCCGACAAGTTCGCCCAGATCGACATCGTCAATCTGTTCCGGCCGGGCACCGGCAGCAGCATCACCTTCTTCGACACCGGCTTCAGCGCCGGGGCCTGCCAGATCAACGGCAAGCCGGGCAACCTGGCCGACTACCTGGTCGAGCACGGCATCGACCGCCGCCTGCCGCTAGTCGCCGATTACAGCGGGGCGATGATCAATGTCAGCATCAAGCACATCGACCCGGCAACCCAGCGCGTCGAGTTCTACGCCCCGGTCTTTCCCGGCCTCGAATACCGGATCGCGGCACCGCTCGGCGACTACCTGGCCGAATTCAAGGCGGCGCTGCCGCAACTGGAGCGAGAAATCAGCTTCTCCTGCAACTGCATCCTGAACTACCTGTATTCGGAGCTGGAAGGCAAACGAACCGGCCAGGTCATCGGCCCGATGACTTTTGGCGAAATCGGCTACCAGTTGCTCAACCAGACCCTGGTTTACCTCAGCGTCACCGAATAGAAGGCCACCTGGCCCGGCCGCCCCGTCGCCTCCGCGGCCAGCAGCGGCCGAGTGCCTAGTCCTTTGGCTAGACCGAAAGGATTATTGCCGGCGTAATATTCGGATGTCAGCATCGGCGCCTCCGGAATCCACCGATCGCTCAGCCATGCATGGCAATCTCCCCATCGGCATCGCCGCTCGTCTCGGCCAGACGCCGCTCTTCAGCGGGCTCGATGAAACGGCCATCGCCCGCCTCAGTCGCGGCACGCGCGAAATCCATCTGAAGAAGGGCGAAATCCTCTACGGCAAGGGCGAAATCTGTTGCGGCCTGCATGTCGTGCTCTATGGACAGATCAAGCGCTATTTCATTTCCTCACAGGGCAACGAGAAGGTCTGCGAGATTCTCGGCATGGGCGACAGTTGCGGCGAAGACGCCATTTTTGCCGAACAGCCTTACGCCGTTTCGGCCGAAGCGCTGACCGAAACACGGCTGCTGCATGTTGCCAAGACGGTGGTGCTCGATGAACTGTCGCGCAACCGGCGGCTGACGCAAAGAATGCTGGCCAACGTTTCCAGCCGCACCCACCAGTTGATGAGCGAAGTCGAAGCCTTTTCGCTGCACTCCGGCCGCCAGCGCATCGCCGGCTACCTGCTGCGCACGGTGCCCGAGGACGAGGCCGGCGACAGCGATATCCACATGACCCTGCCGACCGCCAAGGGCGTCATCGCCTCGCAACTGAACCTGACCCAGGAACACTTCTCCCGCCTACTCGGCGAGTTGCAGGGGCTCGGCGTCATCGCCATCAACGGCCGTCAGATCGGCATCCCGAACGTTGCGGCGCTGCGCGCCCAGGCCTGTTGCAGCTAGGTGATGAACGAGAGTCCGGCGGTCGACGGCCCTCAATCGGCATTTTTGCCGAGCAGCATCGCCAGGCAATCCCGCCCCTGCTCGACGAACAGCCGGTGCACCTGAACGCCGGCCGCGCCGGCCTGGCGTGCCGCCGCCACCTCGGCCGCGCTGCGGATGCCGCCGACGGCAACCAATGCCGGCCGCTGGCCGAGGGCTGCGGTCAACGCCGCCAAACGGACAAAACGCCCGCTTTCGTCCGGCAAGACCACGGTCAATTGATCGAAACCGGCCGCCGCAGCGAGCAAGGCGGCCGTCGGCAAAGGCTCGTCCAGCCCACCCAGCGGCAGTTTGAGCGCCAGCGGCAGGTAGCGGCCGTGCTCTGCGGCCAGCGCGTTGCGCCGCCAGGCCAGGCGCCGACAGGCCTCGGCCAGCCGCGCCCGGTGTTCGGCCAGCAGGAAGCGCCGATTGGCCGCCGCGCTCAGGTTGAAAGACAGATAGTCGACGCTGCCCGCCAAGGCTTCCAGCCCGGCCAACCAAGACGCTGCCAAGTCTTCGGCCGGCCACTCCGGCGGCAGACCGAGGCCGGCACCGAGCGCACAGCCGCTGCTGCCGCGCCACGGCGCCAGGCGCTCGGCAACAGCGGCCAGCCCATCCGGCAGCACGGAGCCGAACTCGACGCTGCCGAAGCCGATGCGCAACAACTCACCAGCCCGGCTGCCCTCCTTGTCGATGCCGCCGGCCAGTCCCGGGCGGGCCAGCCAGGGCAAGCGGCGACGGCTCACCCGTGGCGCCCGGCGAAATCGGCCATGAAGTCGACCAGCGCGGCAACGCCGGCCAGCGGCATGGCGTTGTAGAGGCTGGCCCGCACGCCGCCGACCTGCGGGTGACCGCGCAAATGATGCAGGCTGGCCACCGCCGCTTCGGCAAGAAAGCGCTCGGTCAGTTCTTCCGCGACCAGATGGAAACGGACATTGACCGGCGAGCGGTGGGCCGCCTCGACCGGCGCCCGGTAGAAGCCGCGGCTGCCGTCGATGGCGCCATAGAGCAGCGCCGCCTTCGCCTGGTTCGCCGCCGCCATCGCTGGCAGGCCGCCCTGCCCGGCGATCCATTCGAAAACCAGCGCCGCCACTTCGAGGGCCAGCATCGGCGGCGTATTGACGCAACTCCCCGCTTCCGCCTGCCGGCGGTAGGAAAAAACGGCCGGCAGCACCGCCGGCGAGCGTTCGAGCAGATCCTCGCGGACGATGACGACACACAGGCCGGCCGGGCCGATGTTTTTCTGGGCACTGGCGTAGATCAGGCCGAACTTCTCGATAGCCAGCGGCGCCAGCAGCAGCGCCGAGGTGCAATCAGCGACCAGCGGCACCGCGCCGGTATCGGGCAAGGCCGGATAGGCGATGCCATCCGCCGTTTCGTTCGGCGTGATGTGGCAGTAGGCACAATCGGCCGGCAAGACCCAGTGGCCGGCGGCCGGCGCGGCCAGCGCGGTGACACCGGGATGACGGGCCGCTTCGATGAGCGGCCCCGACCAGCCGCCTTCCCGCCTGGCCCGTTGCGACCAGTAGCCGGAGTCGGCATAGGCGAGCGGCTGCCCGGCCTTGGCCAGGTTCATCGGCAGCAGCGCGAACTGCTGCATGGCGCCGCCGGCCATGAACAGGATGCGGTAATTGCTCGGCAGATCGAGCAGTTCGGCCAGGCGCTGGCGGGCGTTGGCCAGCACGGCACGAAAACGCGGGCCGCTGAATGGCCGCTCGATAGTGCAGGCACCGTCGTCAACCCGCTGGAACAAGGCGCCGGCCTCGGCCAGCACCGCATCGGGCAGGCGGGCCGGGCCGGCTGCGAAGTTCCAGGCCATCGCCGCTAGCCGAACAAGGCGCCGCCGTGGCTGCCGGCAGCCATGAAGAAGAGCAGCGGCACGGAGAGCATGGTGTTGGTGCGTGACGAAAGATGGGTGATGCGCGAGCAGCGCAAGCGTTCCTCGACGCTGGCCGGGACCAGGCCAAGCACTTTTTGCTGGTGCGGCCAGAGTACCAGCCACAGGTTGAGCAGCATCACGGTACCCAGCCAGGCCCCGATGCCGATCGGCGCCAGCCCGCCCTGCAAGGCCAGGGCGCCGGCCAGCCAGCCGCGCTGCCAGAGCATGAACATGCCGGCACCCCAGGTGACGACCGAGGCCCAGCGGAAGGTGCCGTGCTCCCGATTAATCACCGCCTGCAGGCGTGGACCGCCGGCATCGTTCAGGTCGCTGGCATCCAGCGGCTGCCAGCGCGGACGCTGGACGACGCTGGCGTAGTTGTGGCCGACCCAGACGATGCCGGCGATCAGGTGCAGCCAGCGGGCGAGCAGATCGAGCCAAGCAGCGTCCATGCCGCTCAGCCGGCCAGTTGGCGGACGAGCAGCACCAGCGCCCCGGTCAGGGCCAGGCCGAGGGCAATGGTGCCGGCGGCGCTATCGTAGGGGTGGCGCATGCCGCTCAGGCCTCCATGAAGGCCGTGGACACGGCGCCAGCCGAGCGCTTGACCAGCGGCTTGCGGAAACGCAGGGGCTTCTCGCTGACCGCCACGGCATCCTTGACCACGCCATGCAGCGGCGAGCGGCTGCAGGCCGGGTCGGTATTGCCGGCATCGCCGGTCAGCAGCAGGGCCTGGCAGCGGCAGCCGCCGAAATCCTTTTCCTTTTCGTCACAGGAACTGCACGGCTCGGGCAGCCAGTCGAGGCCGCGATATTTGCGAAAGAGCGGCGATTCGTGCCAGATCCAGCCGAGCGGCTGGTCGCGCACCGAGATGAATTCCAGCCCGGGGATCACCCGCGCTTCCTGGCAGGGCATGGCCACGCCATCCGGCGCCAGCGTCAGGTGAATGGCCCCCCAGCCGTTCATGCAGGCTTTCGGTCGACCTTCGTAGTAGTCGGGAATCACGAAGTAGATGGTCATCGTATTGCCGAGCCTGGCCCGCCAGGCATTGACCACCGCTTCCGCCGCCTTGATCTGTTCCAGGCTCGGCATCAGTTCGTCGCGGTTCATCAAGGCCCAGTTGTAGTACTGGATGTTGGCGAACTCGATGTATTCGATGCCGAGCCCCGCGGCCCATTCGATCATCGCATCGACCTCGCCGATGTTCTGCCGGAAGATCGGCACGTTGAGCACCATCGGGAAGTTGTGCGCCTTGATCAGGCGGGCCGCCTCCAGCTTCAGTGCATGCGCCCGGGCGCCGACCAGGGCGTCGGTCAGCTCGCCCTTGGTGGCCTGCAGCGACAACTGCACATGCTTGAGGCCGGCCGCCTTGAGGGCGAGCAGGCGCTCTTCGGTGAGGCCGATGCCGGAAGTGATCAGGTTGGTGTAGAAACCGAGGCTGTCGGCATAGGCAACCAGCTCTTCCAGATCCTCGCGCAACAGCGGCTCGCCACCGGTGAAGCCGAGCTGCAGGGCGCCCAGTTCGCGCACTTCGCGCAGCGCCTGCTTCCACTCCTCGGTCGTCAGTTCGCGCGAACCGTAATCCTCGAAATCGAGCGGGTTGTTGCACCACGAGCATTTCAGCGGGCAACGATAGGTCAGTTCCAGCGAAACCCAGAGCGGCTTGCCCTGACCATCGAGACTGAGGCCGGTTTCTTCCTTGGGCATGGGATTCCTTTCAGCGACAACAATGCGATGAGCCATTGTTGGCCGGCGCCAGCGGCGGCGCGACGGGAAAACCGGGAAGATGGACTAGAGATTTTCACGAGGCCGCCGTTGGCCACCCCGGGGCTGTTCAGGCCAGCGTCTGCCGGATGGCGTGGGCCAGCACCGACGGATCTTCGGCACCGACGACGATGCGCTGCCCACCGACGATCAAGGTCGGCACCATCGAAATGCCCATTGCCCGCAGCTGCGCCTCCATCGCCCGCACTTCGCCGACATCCTGGCCGGACGCCAGGTAGGCCGCGACCTCCTCAACCGGATAGCCGCATTCGCCGGCCACTGCTACCAGCAAACCTTGATCGCCGACATGCTCGCCGCGCTGGAACTGGGCGACGAACAGACGTTCGACCAGCGGCTCGGCATCGCCGCGCTGCTGCGCCCAGTGGATCAGGCGATGCGCGGCCAGGGTATTGGCGCGCAGCGGGATTTTCTCGAAAGCGTAGTCGATGCCGTAGGGCCGGCCGGCGGCCCGCACTCGTTCGAACAGCGCCTCGACCGGCGCCCGGCCGCCGAATTTCTGTTCGAGAAACGGCAGGTAGGGCTCGCCTTCCGGCGGCGTCTGCGGATTCAGGAAGAAAGGCAGCCAGCGCTTGCGGCAGCTGAAGTCGGGAATTTCGCGGCGCACTTCGGCAATGGCCAGGTCGAGCCGGCGCAGGCCGATGAAGCACCACGGGCAAACGATGTCGGAGACGATGTCGATGGTCAGCATGTCGTTGATGATACAGGCGCTGACCGTGGCTGCCGAGCGGCGCGGGTCGGGCTCCTAGACAAAAACCTTGCGCATCGCAGCATGCCGCATATAACTACGTCATGGGCAGCCGCCCACCAACGACTGGAGGATGACATGGCCAACAAGAATGCTCCGTTCCACCCAATCATTTATGTCCGCGGTTATGCGATGACGCCGGGCGAAATCGACGAAACCACCGCCGACCCGTTCTGCGGTTTTAACCTCGGTTCGACCGTTTACCGCGCCGTTCCCGAAAAGGAGCGCCAGCCGCGCAAGTTCATCTTCGAATCGCCGGTCATCCGGCTGGCTTCCGACTTCGGCTACCAGGATGTTTACGAGGAAGGCTACGACATCCTCGACCCGGAATGGGAGGCCGACCCAGACAACAAGGTGCCGAGCCGGGCCATCATCGTCTTCCGCTACTACGACGAGGCCTCGCGCCTGCTCGGCATCGGCCAGACGCCGAACATCAGCGAGTTTGCCGACAAGTTGCGCCAGCTCATCCTGCGCGTCCGCGAACTGGTCTGCAAGAACCCGGCGAACGGGGTCGGTGAAGAAGATTTCCGCTGCCACCTGGTCGCCCACTCGATGGGCGGCCTGGTCTGCCGCGCCCTGCTGCAGAACCCGGCGGCCGAGTTTCGTGCCGCGGTCAAACATGTCGACAAGCTGTTCACCTACGCCACGCCGCACAACGGCATCGAAATGGCCGGCGTCAATATCCCGAAATGGCTGGACATGAACGACATGAAGAACTTCAGCCGCGACTACATGGCCGAGTACCTGAACATCAAGGATGCCTTCAAGGCGACCGACCGGGTGGACTGGCTGCCGGAAGAGATGTTTCCGGCGGAACGGGTGTTCTGCATGGTCGGCTCGAACCGGATGGACTACGAAGTCGCCCTCGGCATGTCGCGCACCTTCGCCGGCCACGGCAGCGACGGCCTGGTCCGCATCGAGAATGCGGCACTGCATGCCTGGCGGCGCAGCGGAAAAAACAAGGGCAGCGCCGGCGACAGTTGTGCCAAGGCCTTCACCTACCGCGCCCACTCCGGCTACTTCGGCATCGTCAATAGCGAGGAGGCTTTCCAGAACCTGACGCGCTTCCTGTTCGGCGATGTCCGCGTCGACCTGTGGGTCGATGTCGAGCAGGTCCGCCTGCCCAAGCCGGTGCAGGATGAGGCCCAGGCCGGGCGCAAGGTCAGCGCGCTGTACCAGTTCGAGATCCTCGCCTCGCCACGCGGCAAGCTGTGGTACCTGACCCGGCGCACCGCCGAGGAAGACTCGGTGGCCTGCCTGTCGCACGAGGAATGGTTGCAGGCGCCGGCCCAGCGTCAATCCCTCTACCTGTCCAGCGTCTTTCTCGCCAACCGGGCCCGCGTCAATCCGCGCCGCCGTTCGCTGGCCTACAGCATGACGCTCGGCGTGCGCGTGCCGGACTACGAGATCGACCGCCGGCTGTGGGTCAATGAGCACTACGAGGGCGGCTACCTGTTCCGCGATTCGATCATTCTCGAAATGGTGCCGCCCAAGGCCGACGGCGATGCCTGGCAAGTCAAGTATGCCTGGCAAGGCAGCGGGGTCAGCAAGGCCGATACCGCAATCGACGCCAAACAACTCGGCGACAGCCGGATGGAGGTCTGCATACCTTTCGGCAGCAGCGCCTCGCCCGGCATGCAGGGGCAACTGCGTTTCATCGTCTCGCTGTGGAACAAGGAGGCCACCGGCAACTGAGCCAGGCCGGCATCGTGCCGAACGACCGTGGTGAACTTCGCCAACTCCCCGTCCGGCAAAGGGTTTAAGATTTCCTCATCTGTGCGTCCCGCAAAAATACGCCCCGCGCTTCGGGCTTCAAACAACAGGTGACATCTTGATGCCAAGCTCCCCTCCCGCCGCCCGGAAACCCTTGCTCGGCGGCAAGCAGGTTCCCGGCGATTTTTGGGGGGCGCTGGCCGCCTTGCTGGTCGCCCTGCCCGCCTCGATCGCCTTCGGCGTCACCATCTACGCCGCCATTGCGCCGAGCTATGCGGCAATCGGCGCCCTGGCCGGCATCGTCGGGGCGATGGTGATCGGTCTGGTCGCCTCGACACTGGGCGGTACCGACCGTCTGATCAGCGCCCCCTGCGCCCCGGCCGCCGCCGTGCTGTCGGCGTTCGCCATCGAGCTGGTCGGCCAGGGCATCGATCCCAACACCATCGTCCTGCTGCTGGTGCTGCTCGGCGTGCTGGCCGGCATCGTGCAACTGCTGCTCGGCTTCATCGGCGTCGGCCGGCTGATCAAGTACATCCCCTACCCGGTGGTCAGCGGCTATCTGTCCGGGGTCGGCCTGATCATCATCGGCAGCCAGATCCCGAAATTCGTCGGCGCCGCCGTCGGCACGCGCTGGTGGGAAGCCTTGCTCGCCCCGTGGAACTGGGACTGGCGCGCCCTGGCCATCGGTACGGCAACGGTCATCGTCGCCGTCGCCGCCCCCAAAATCACCAAGAAGGTGCCCGGCACCATCCTCGGCATTGTCGCCGGCCTGCTGACCTATTTCGCGCTGGCCATCCAGGAGCCGAAGCTCTGGGAAATCACCGGCAACCCACTGGTCATCGGTCCGCTCGGTGCGGCCCGGGACGGCTATTTCGCCGCCATCACCGAGCGCTGGCACGACATCGGCGATCTGCACCTGAGCCAGATAGCCAGCCTGTTCGGCAGCGCGCTGACCCTCGCCGCCCTGCTCTCGATCGACACCCTCAAAACCTGTGTCGTCATCGACCAACTGACCCGGACACAGCACGACTCGAACCGCGAACTGGTCGCCCAGGGCATCGCCAACATCAGCTCGGCCGCCGTCGGCGGCACGCCCGGCGCCGGCACGATGGGGGCTTCGCTGGTCAACCTGAACAGTGGCGCCCAGACCCGGGTTTCCGGCGTCATGGAAGGGGTACTTTCGCTGATCGCTGCACTGATCTTCGGCTCCTTCCTGGCCTGGCTACCGGTCGCCACCCTGGCCGGCATCCTGATCGTCATCGGCATCCGCATGCTCGACCGCGAACCGCTGCGCTTCATCGAATCACGCGCCACGGTCTTCGATTTCGCGGTCGTCCTTGCCGTCGTTGTCGTCGCGCTGACCATCGGCCTGATCGCCGCCTCGGCGGTCGGTGTCGCGATGGCCATCATCCTCTTCGTCCGCGAGCAGATCGGCGGCTCGGTGGTACGCCACAAGGTGTACGCCAACCAGATGTCCTCAACCTGGTACCGGCCGGAAGCCGAGATGCGCATCATCGAGCAGAAAGGCAACCAGGCAGTGATCTTCGAACTGCAAGGCAGCCTGTTCTTCGGCACCACGCAACAACTCTATAGCGAACTGGAACCGGAACTCGGCAAACGCAACTACGTCATCCTCGACCTGAAACGGGTCCAGTCCGTCGATGTGACGGCCGCCCATCTGCTGCACAACGTGCGTCAGACGCTGCAGGAGCGTGGCGCCATGCTGCTCTTTTCCGGCGTCCGGGAAAAGCTGCCGAATGGCCGCAACCTGCGCGAGTTCCTCGAACAGACCGGCGTCGTCAACGCCCACGATGACAGTGTGGTCCGCGTTTTCCCCGAACTCGATGCCGCCATCGAATGGGTCGAAGACCACATCCTCGGCGAAGTACAGGCCCCTACCGAAATCGAAACGCCGATCGAACTGCAGGAAATGGATCTGTTCAGCCACCGCAAGGATGAAACCCTGAAGGATCTCGAAACCCGGATGGAGCAGCGCACCTATCGGGCCGGCGAGACCATTTATGCGCAAGGCGCCGCGGGCGATGAAATTTTCTGGATACGACGCGGTACGGTACGCATTTTTGCGCCGCTCGGCGCCGGCCGAAGCCGGCATATTGCCAGTTTCAGCCGCGGCGACTTCTTCGGCGGCCTGGCCTTCCTCGACAATCGGCCGCGCGGCAACGACGCGGTGGCACTAACCGACACAGAGGTCTATGTCTTGTCGCGCGAGCAGTTCGACCTGCTTGCCGAAGAGCACAAGAAGCTCGCCTTCAGCCTGATCACCGCCATCGCCCGCACGCTGGCCATTCGCCTGCGCCACGCCGACACCGAACTGACGATGCTGCAGGAATACTGAGCCGCGCTTTCCTGCTCAGTCCAGCCCCGGCCCTGCCGGCAAATGCTACGCACCCACAAAATAGAACAACGTCATTGTCACGAAACAACGCCTGAAGTATGCTATCGGATTATTTTTGCAGCACGCAGCGACCACTCCGTTGCCCCCTCTTATCCGCATGCGAGGCGCCATGTTCGAGCTTTTCACTTCCGAGACGCGTTTATACGATCTGACGTGGCGCGACGAAGCGGGACCGGCGCTGGCCGTCGAAGCATGGTGGGGCAAGGAAAGCCTGTCGGGCGGCTTTGAATACTGCCTCGATCTGCTGTCCACCGACGCCCATATCGAACTCAAGCGTTTTCTCGGCCGCGCCCTCAGCCTGCAGACGCGTCTCTCCGACGGCAGCGCCTTGCCGCGCAGCGGCTATGTCCGTGCCGCCCTCAAGCTGGGCAGCGATGGCGGTTTCAGCCGTTACCGACTGACCATCGTGCCCTGGCTCTGGCTGCTCTCGCGCAGCCGGCACAACCGGGTCTTTCAGGAAAAGACACTGCAGCAGATCGTCGATGCGGTTTTTGCCGACTACGCCGATGTCGCCGCCTGGCATTGGGCCGACGAAGTCGGCAACTTTCTGGCCGACAGCCGGCCGCGCAGCTATTGCGTCCAGTATGGCGAAAGCGATTTCCAGTTTATCGCCCGCCTGCTGGCCGAAGAAGGCCTCGGCTGGCGGATCGAAGCCGACAAGGATGCCCCCGGCGCCCACCGGGTCGTGATCTTTGCCGACAGCCGCAGTTTCCCGGAAGACGTGCTTTCCCAATCGGCCAATGGCGGCCAGGGCATCCGCTACCACCGGGCCGACTCGCAGGAAGACCAGGACGTCGTCCTCGCCTTTGGCGAACATCGTCGCCTGCTGAGCGCGCTCAGTACCTTCATTTCCTACGACTACAAGGCCAAGCGCAGCGTCGCGGCCAGCGTGCCGACGGCGCTGGCCTTCGCCAGCGAACGCGCCCCGCGCCTGGAGTCCTACGACGATGCCGGCCTCTACGCTTTCGCCAACGCCAGTGAAGCCGAGCGTTACGGCCGATTGGCCATGGAGTCGCTCGAAGCGCGCTACCAGACTTGGATCGGGCGCGGCACGGTGCGCAGCCTGACGGCCGGCACCCGGCTCGACCTGACCGGCCTGCCGCTCAATCCAGCCCAGCCGGATACTGAACATCGCTATGCGATCACCGAAATCACCCATGTCGGTATCAACAACCTGTCCGGCGCGACGATGGCTGCGGTGGCCGAGCGCCTGGCCCACACGCAGCGGATTGACGACCACGCAGCGCTGAGCAGTGGCGACCTCATCGAACCGGTCTCGGCGCCAACAACTCTGCCGCCCGAATTGCTGAAACTGGCTTGCGAACGGGGCTATGGCAATGCCTTCACGGCCATCCATGCCACCCTGCCCTGGCGGCCGCAACTGCTCGATGACAGCGGCGCCCGCCTCAACCCGCGGCCGACCGCCCCCGGCCCGATGAGCGCCATCGTCGTCGGCCCCGAGGGCGAAACTACCGCCAACGGCGCCGATGAACTGTGGTGCGATGCGCTGGGCCGGATCAAGATCCGCTTTCACTGGCAGCAGGCAGCAACACCTGATGACGCCGCGCAGGACTCGGGGAGCCGCGATTCATGCTGGATTCGCGTCGTCAGCCGGCAGGCCGGTCCCGGCATGGGCTGGCAGTGGTTGCCGCGCATCGGCCAGGAGGTCCTGGTTGATTTCATCGCCGGTGATATCGATCGCCCCATCCTGCTCGGCGCCTTGTTCAACGGCCAGGGCGAAGGCGGTGTGGCCAGCACGCCGGGCGGCGCCCCCGGGCAAAGTGACGCGACGGTCTTCGATCCGGCGACCGATCTTCGGCCGAGCGGCCAGGGCAATCTGGCCAGCGGCCAGAGCCCGGCCTGGCATGGCGGCGCCGCAGAGAGCCATGCCCATCCGGCCGCCCTCAGCGGTTTCAAGAGCAAGGAGTTCGGTAGCAACGGCTACAACCAGCTGGTCCTAGACGACACCAATCAGCAGCAACGAATCCAGCTGAAGAGCACCCAGCACAGCAGCGAATTGAATCTCGGCCACCTGATCCACCAGGCGGACAACTACCGGGGCAGTTTCCGCGGCACCGGCACCGAGTTGCGCACCGATGCCTGGGGCGCCCTGCGCGGCGGGCGCGGCGTGGCGATGTCCACCTGGTCGATCACGCCGGAAACCGGGGCCAGCGACTTGGCGCCGGCCATGGCGCTGATCAAGCAGGCCGACAGCCTGGCCCGCAGCTTGTCGCAGGCGGCGGCCACCCACCAGACCGTCCAACTGGCCGGCGCAATTGGCAGCACCGGCAGCGAACAGAGCCTCATCAACGACCAGGCGGCACCGCTCAAGGCGCTGCAGATAGTCGCCAGCGGCATGGTTGATGCGAAAAATGAAAGTGCTGCGGTCGACGATGCCCAGCAGAAGAATTCCACCACCGGCCAGGGCAAACTGCCGCACCTGACCGACCCGGTGATCATCCAGGCCGGCAAGGCCGGCATCGCGCATGTCGCCGGCAAGAATCTGCAATACGCCAATGGCGAGACACTGACTTTCGCCAGCGGCGAGGACAGCAATTTCGCCATCGCCGGCCAGACGAGAATCCACAGCGGCCAGGCGATCGGCCTGCTGGCCGGCGCGATCAAGGCGGGCGACGGCAACACCGGCCTCAAGCTGATCGCAGCCAAGGACGACATCGAGCTGCAGGCGCAGAGCGACGAGATGAAGTTCCTGGCCAAAAAGGACATCAAACTGGTCTCCGCCACCCAGCACATCGACTTCGCCGCCGCCAAGAAAATCCACCTCGCCGTCACCGGTGGCGCCAGCATCACGATCGACGGCGGTATCACCGTGCAGTGCCCGGGGACGATTACCGTGCATGCGAGCAAGAAGAGTTTTACCGGGCCAACATCCCTGAGCTACGAGTTCAAACAGAACCCGACCACCGATTACGACGAGGGATTTGTGGTCAAAGACGGGTTGACCGGTCAGCCGGTCAAAGACTTTGCCTATCGGATCAAAACCGCTGGTGGGCAGACTATGAGCGGTACAACCGCAGCCAACGGCGCCACCAGCATCGTCAATGCCTCGGCTGTCGAGGCCATGCATCTTGAACCCAAAATAACACCGATCAACCGCCCGCTGAACCCGAAAGCTTGAGCGCAGCCATGGTACAAAAGACCCAGCCCTTCGCTACTTCTTATGCCAGCCCGACCAATTATCAGCAACGCAAGGACGTATTCCTACCGCCAGAGATGCCGGGCATCATCATCTTCGTGCATGGGGTAAATAGCGATGGGGAATGGTATAGCGCCGCTGAGGAACATATCCTTGCCGGACTGAACAAGCGCTTGGGGCGCGATGATCTAAAGCCAAGGACGTTTGACCCATATCTAGCCAAGCCGAAGCTAGACAGCAGTGATACCTCTCCCATCCTTCATTTCTTCTGGGGCTACCGCGCCAAGGAGGGTGAAGAGAAAAAATGGAAAGTACCGTTGCGGGATAAAGATCGCAACTCTGCCTGGCAGAAAGACTACAAACCGACCCCACCGCTTCATTGGGGCGGTGGCGCATTCCAGAACGGTTGTAACAACCTGCCGCTGCTCTGGTCGGACGAAGGCTTCAAGCGCCGCATTTGGGCCGCTTTCATTCCGATTGACGTGCAGGGCATGAACCCGGAAGTGGACCGGCAGTTGCAGGACGCGCCCCCCCGAAACTACTACGCCCATGCCGCCGGCCGCCTGGCCGATCTGGTGCGCAAGGTGCGGGGTAAATACGAGGCCGACACCATTACCTTGATTGGCCACAGCCAGGGGACGCAAATTGTGCTCGGTGCCTTGGCATTGCTGGAGGCGACTAACCAGCCTGATGCGGTGATGCTGATGAACGGGCCTTATGCGCTGGAATCCAAAGCGACCGACAACCTGGCCCAAGGCAATCGCGCGCCAACGGAAAAGGCCCGCAAGAAAACCTTCGAGAACATCGTCCAACGGTTCCAAAGCGGTCATCGTGCCTTGACGGACGACTTGCTGGCCAAACTCCGGGTAGGCGTAACCTCCGAAGGCAAGCTGTGGACGCCGAAAGCGCCCGGCGAACGCGATAATACGGGCCGGCTTTACATCTACTTCAATCCTCACGATCGGGTAATGGGCTCGACGGCCTTGCAAAGCATCGGTTGGCAAGGGGTACCGGACAGCCTGTTGGATCAGTTCAAAGGCACGCTCTACCAGCGCATGCTAGCGCGCACCACCCCCTGCGGCACAGAACCCGGCAAAGCCTATCTCTGGCCACGCGACCTTGATGGCAGCCTGAAACCCTTCTGGAACAAAATGAAGAAGACCAAGGGGCTGATTCGGACAGACCTTTGGACAACGCCCGATCAAGACAGGCAAGTGACCATCAATGCCGAAGCGGTGCCGGAGCCGATCGAGGCCAAGGAGTTGGTGGGGTTCGATGAGCCTTCAGAGGGGCAGCCAGAGTGGAAAAATACGGATGACTATCCATTCTTCCGGGATATTTATGACCGAGAGGAATGGAAGGAAGTTGCCCCAGCCACTTCCCGTCAGCCGGCGCGTCGTCGCCTGGAAACGCAGGAAGAACTGGAGCAACGTATCGGGTCATATGTGCCGGAACCCACCGATCACAGTACGCTGCCAAAGCATGAGGCATTTTTAAGCCGCGTTGTGGCCTACGACCTTCCTGTTGGTTTTTGTCAAAGCCATCAGGACAAGCCATTCTGGCAGGAATTGAACCGTCTGGCTGATTGGCGTAGTGGTGACACTTATTTCAAAACAGGGGAACTCTCGATCCCGCCGATGCCTGACTTGATCGATACCGAAACCTTCGAGGATTTGCAGAAACAACGCGACCAAACAGCCGCCTTGTGGCTGCAACCCGGAAATAACGATACGGTGCGGGTATGAGATATCTTCCTTTAGCCATTTTGATGGCCTTCCTGAGCGGCTGCGGCACGATTGCCTCTATTGGAACGGGAGTTGGTGCCATGCCCGTGCATCAGCGAACCGAATACAAAAGTCCGCAACAAGAAATTTACCGCGTCGACAAGGATCGTTACATCACCCTGGAAAACTACAAGGACTGCGAGGTCGGCGGCATCATGAAATGGCATGATGAACGGCAGAATCTCCACGTGACAATGAGTCGCTATAAAGATGGTCGCAATGGGTTCTGGCCAGGCAAGTTTAGTATTGACCCCGGCAATGAACGCATAGCGGTTGCGACCTTCGGATGTGGCGATAAGAACTGCAATCTATGGATTTCGTTCTCAAATGACGGTGGAAAGACTTGGGATGAATTTTCTTCAGAACAATATAGTTATTACGCCTACAAAAAGGAGGATTCAAGTCGGCTTAAGGCTATAAACACCGAGGTGCGCGTAACAGCAGAAGGACTTATCTATGTTATTCCGCAGCATAGACAGTTCTTTTATCGCAATCGCCTTGACGGAACGAAAGATCAAAGACCTAAATCAACAGGGCTGACCGATAGACGCTGCTGGCGAGGGGTAGGAGAATCTCTCGCGGAAGATGAGTGCAATGCTAAAAACAGCCCTAATTCACCTTTGCCAGAAGGGAAATTCGACCCGAGAAATCTCTCCGGCATTCCAAATATCAAAACCCCCTCCGGCCAAGAGCGTTTCACCTGCGACCGTTCGCTGAATCCGGCGATCAAGGTAGAGGACGATTGACCGGAAGTTTTAATTTTGGCCATTTTTCCCCTGTTGACCGCAGCAATTAAGGTCAGTGCTTTCAACTTCCTGCCATGAACGTACCTCAGAAAAATCTGATGCAAATGTCGGCCTGGACCGAATCAAGCATCAAGCTGTTATCGTCTCGTTTTATTCTCTCGCCCCGACACTACTTGGCTAAGGATATGACCTGCCCTGCCTCAGAAAACTCGGCCACCTCCTGAGTCGGCGCAACGTACGCCTTGGGATTTAATGATCGGCGGCTAGCCAGGCGCTAGAATCCCTGCCTTTCCTCCCAAGCTACCAGCCCATGCGGCCCAAACCTCCTCCTGACTATCTGGCCAACTACCCATCATCCCTGACCGAACCGGTATGGCGGTTGATCGAGGAAAAGCGCCTGGGCGAGGTTCTGCTGAAGAAATATCCGCTGGCGCATGCAGTGCGGAGCGACAAGGCGCTTTATGAATATGTGCAGGAATTCAAGAACCAGCATATGCGCAATGCGCCGCAGCCGAGCAAGGTGGCGTTTGATGCCAAGCTGCGCGACTTGCGCCAGGCGCTGGGGACGCACACCAGTATTGCGCGGGTGCAGGGCGGCAAGCTGAAGAGCAAGCGCGAGATCCATGTCGCCGCTCTCTTCCGCGAGATGCCCGAAGCGTTTCTGCGCATGATCGTCGTCCATGAGCTCGCCCACCTGAAGGAGCGCGAGCATGACAAGGCCTTCTACCAGCTGTGCTGCCACATGGCGGCCGACTATCACCAGCTGGAATTCGACTTGCGGGTCTATCTGACCCACCTGGCGGCTGGCGGCGAGGCCTTGTGGTCGATTCCGGCGGTCGACCTGCCCAAAAACACAAAAACCGACGACTGAGCTTCCCGGTCCCGCCGGGAAACAGGCACCCCGCCGCCGCGGGATGCCCGAGCGCCACCCTACAGGGCGCGCACCTTGACCGTTTTGCCCTTAACCTTGCCAGCCGACAGCTTGCGCACCGCGTCGCGGGCGATGCTGCGGGCGACGGCGACGTAGGTACTCTGGTCGGTGACGGTGATCTTGCCGACCTGCTCGCGGGTGAAGCCGGCTTCGCCGGTCAGCGCGCCGAGCACGTCGCCGGGGCGGATCTTGTCCTTGCGGCCACCGAGAATCTGCAGCGTGGACATCGGCGGCACCAGCGGCGCCTCGTCCTTGGCTTCCAGTTCGCTCAGGGCGTGCACCGGCAACTGGCAGTTCATCGCCTGGGCGATGGCGGTGACCCGGCGGCGGTCGCCGGAACTGCACAGGCTGAGTGCCCAGCCCTCTTCATCGCCGCGACCGGTGCGGCCGATGCGGTGGATATGGATTTCCGGGTCCGGCGTCACGTCGACATTGATCACCGCTTCCAGCTGGTCGATGTCGAGACCGCGCGCCGCGACGTCGGTCGCCACCAGCACCGAGATGCTGCGGTTGGCGAACTGGATCAGCACCTGGTCGCGCTCGCGCTGTTCCAGGTCGCCATTCAGCGTCAGCGACTGGATGCCCTGCCCGCGCAGCACTTCCATCAAATCGCGGCACTGCTGCTTGGTATTGCAGAAGGCCAGCGTGCTGACCGGGCGGTAATGCTTGAGCAGCGTCGCCACGGCCTGCAGGCGGTCCTTGTGCTCGACTTCGTAGAAGCGCTGGCGAATCTTGCTCTCGGCGTGCTGTTCGAGCAGCTTCACTTCCTGCGGCTGACGCAGGAACTGTTTGGCGAGCTGGGCGATGCCTTCCGGATAGGTCGCCGAGAAGAGCAGCGTCTGGCGCTCCTTCGGGCAGCGCTTGGCGACGTAGGCGATGTCGTCGTGGAAACCCATGTCGAGCATGCGATCGGCTTCGTCGAGGACTAGCGTGTTCAGTTCGTCGAGCTTGATCGTGCCGCGTTCCATGTGATCCATGATGCGCCCCGGCGTGCCGACGACGATATGGACGCCGTTTTCCAGGCTGGTGATCTGGTTGCGCATCGCCGAACCGCCGCACAGCGGTAGCACCTTGATGTTTTCCTGGAAACGGGCGAGCCGGCGGATTTCCTGCGTCACCTGGTCGGCCAGTTCGCGCGTCGGGCACAAGACCATGGCCTGCACGGCAAAACTTTGCGGATTCAGGCGGCTGAGCAGGGCCAGGCCGAAGGCGGCGGTCTTGCCGCTACCGGTCTTGGCCTGGGCGATCAAATCATGGCCGGCCAGCGCGATCGGCAGGCTGGCCGCCTGGATCGGCGTCATCGTCCGGTACTCGAGCTGTTCCAGTGTCGCCAGCATGGCCGGGGCCAGCGGCAGTTCGGAAAATGGCTGGCCGGCGGCGTCGACCGCAGGCGTGCTGGCCGTGGGCAAATCGCTCATCGGCGAACTCAAAGCTTGCGCTTCTTGGCCGGCATCGGCTTGCGCTGGCGCTGGCCGGGGCGGTTGGTCCCGCCTTCGGGCTTCGGCTTGGCGACCAGCAGGTTCTTGACCGTTGCCTTTTCGGTGGCCCGATGCGCCAGAATGGCCGTCGTCACCTGCTCCAGCGTCAGGCGGACCGGGGCAGACTCGCCCTTGGCTTCATAAACCGACAGCTTGTCCTTGATCGTAAAAACGCGCTCGGACATATCAGCCTTTCTCGACTTGGTGGCAACGATTTCCTGCGCCGCCGGCGTCAGCGCGTAACCACCGTCGACCTCGGCCAGCAAACCATGGACGCCCAGGCGCTCGAAGGCCTCGACCAGCTTTTGTTCGGCGGGCACGTTGCCCTGAATCAGATCGGCCGCCGCGACGACCTCGACCAGTTCCGCCGGCCGCCGTTTGGCGGAAAGCATCAAGGCCAACAAGAGAAGGGCATCAACATCGTGAACGGGGTGCATCGGGTAACCTTTGAAAAGCAGTGGAATGAGGCGAGGCGGCTGCTTGACCGCAGCAGGCGGCCAAGAGAAAAGCGGACGAATGCCGATCGGCCCCGCGCAAAGACGAGAGTGTAATGGTTTGCGCTTCTTCACGCCGGCAAAAATCGGGGTCTTGCAGAAAAAAACCGATCAGATTCAATGATCTGGCACCAAGGAAAATACCGGAAATCGCCCCAAGACCGGATCCGCCCAGCCCTCCGGCAAGACAACCCGGCCCTGCGGTCAACCGCCTGCGGAGGCAAAAACCGCCGTTGGCGAACAATCGCGAATCGGCGTCAAGCACTTGTTGGCGCAAGGCTTTGAATCGTTTAGCATACGCCATACAAATTGACCTGTTGGGACCCTCGCTGGTGGATATATCCCCTCTTTTCCGCAGGATAGTGGCAAACCGCCCTTCACCGAATTGTGGGCAACCACAAATACATCGGGTCGCCATCGCCGATACAATCCTTGAACGAACCAGGCCGGGTCGGCGGAAACAGGTCGAAATGACGACCAGCCAGATGCTTTCGGCAGCTTAAGTCGATGGCAATCAAGTACATCCCGGCCAACACATGGGCACGCTCGCCACCGGGAACAAAATTATTGATATAAATCAATTTTGAAACCTGTCTACCTGAAGCCGGCCAAAACGATTATAAGTATCGTTTTCGGCAAACCGCTCCACAATAAATTCGAAATTTAGCAAAATCATGAAAACAATCTTCCTCGTCGACGACTCTGCCACCATCCTCCTCAGCATTTCCAACATCCTCACCAAGGCTGGCTATGCAACCGAAAAGGCCGCCAATGCGGAAGAGGCCCTGCGCAAGCTGCAGAGCGGGATCAAGATCGACCTGCTGATCACCGACCTCAACATGCCGGGCATGAACGGCATCGAGCTGATCAAGGAAGTCCGCAAGCTGCCCGCCTACAAGTTCGTGCCGATTCTCTTCCTGACCACTGAATCGCAGCAGTCGAGAAAGCTGGAAGCCAAGGCGGCCGGCGCTTCCGGTTGGATCGTCAAACCGGCGACGGCGGATGAACTGCTCAACACCATCAAGCTGGTAGTCCGCTAACGCCATGGATTTCGCCAAACTCCTGCAACGAACGCTGATCGTTTCCCTGCTGGTCGCGCTGGGTGCAGCGACCACCGTCTACTTCATGCACGACTGGTTCCACAGCACATTCAATCCGGCGCCGATAGCGGATGCCATTGGTGTTGTCTTCATTCTGATGGTCGCTTTCATTGCCCAGCGCCTGGTCTCGATCGCCATTTACAAGGACTCCATGCTCGGTCTGAACGTGGTCGCCGAGAAGGGCGAAAACAAGCAGGAGACCTTCAGCAAGGTGGCCGAAGAGGTTTCGGGAGAACTCAAGCAGGTCCACGACTTTAACGAAGTGGTGCGCGGCCAGCTGAAAAGCGTCATCGACGACACCGAAAAAGCTGCCTACGACATCGTCGAACGCCTGCAGACCGTCGATGCCGTGATCACCAAGCTCGATCGCTTCGTCAATACGACGGCCGACGAAACCACCCAGCTGGTTCGCGACTCGGAAGCCCGCATCGCGCAAAACCAGAGCATCGTCTCCAGAATGGATGGCTACGTTCAGCAGCGCCTGCAGGAAGCCGAGCAGGACCAGCTCAGGGTGACGCAGGTCGTCCAGGAAGCCCGCTCGCTGGAGTCACTGGTCAATCTGATCAAGCACGTCGCCGGCCAGACCAACCTGCTGGCGCTCAATGCCGCCATCGAAGCGGCGCGGGCCGGCGAAGCCGGTCGCGGTTTTGCCGTGGTCGCCGACGAAGTGCGCAAGCTGTCCGGCGAAACGGAAACTGCCGTCGTCAAGATCAGCCAGGGCATTTCATCAGTCGCAGAACATATCGAGACCCAGTTCCAGGACAAGCTGTCGAACGTCAATCTGGCCAAGGAAAAACAACTGCTGGAATTCTTCTCCACCCAACTCAACGAAATGGGCCACAGCTACGAGGAGCTGATGCGGCATGAAGCCGGCGTCCTCTCCGAAGTCAGCAACAGCAGCCGTGAACTCGCCACCATGTTCATGGAAGCCCAGGCCAGCGTTCAGTTCCAGGATGTCAGCCGGCAACAGATCGAACATGTCATGCAGGCCCTGACGCAACTCGACGAACACGCCGGCTTGCTGGCCGAGCGTCTGAAGGCCTATGACGACGCCCATTTCGTCTACACCCCCATCGCCCAGCATCTGGAAGCGCTCTACAGCCGCTACGTCATGGAAAGCCAGCGGTCCACCCATCAAAATTCGCTAAAACGGGAAACGACAACGGCAGCACCGCCCCAATCCCGCATCGAACTGTTTTAAGGCTCCGCCCCATGCCGTCCAGCCCACCACTTTCGATTATCGAAGACCTGACCATCTATCACGCCCTTGAGCAGAAACAGATGCTGCTCGATGCCCTGGCGGCGACCGATGAGTTGGAACTGAATCTCGCCCAGGTCGCCGAGATGGACACCGCCGGCCTGCAGTTGCTTGTCCTGCTCAAAAAGGAATCGCAACGGACCGGCAAGCGCGTGCGCATTGTCGCCCACAGCCAGGCGGTCAGTTCGGTGATCGACTTCTGCAACATGGCGGCCGAATTTGGCGACCCGCTCGTCATCCCGGCGCACGAAGCCTCCTGAGAAAGCGGAGAAGACCACATGGACGAGATTATCAGCGTCTTCATCCAGGAAAGCCGCGAACAGCTCGCCGAAATGGAAGCCGGCCTGCTGCAGCTTGAGCAGAATCCGGACGATCACGACAACATCAACGGCATTTTCCGGGCGGCGCACACCATCAAGGGCGGCTCCGGCGTCATCGAGTGCCATTTCATCGAAGCCTTCACGCACCGTGTCGAAAACCTGCTCGACGCCCTGCGCAACAACGAACTAGCCGTCAGCCCGCCGCTCGCCACGCTGCTCCTCGAATGCTGCGACCACATGGTCAGCCTGATCGACGTGCTGGCCGCCGAAGGCGAAGCCCCGGAGGCCGAACTCTCCGCCAAGGGCGACGCCCTGACCGAGCGCCTGAAGGGCTTTCTCGACGGCATCGGACAAGCAGCCGAGGCCCCGGCCAATTCTGAACTGACGGTCCAGGACCCGACGGTGGAAGTCGAAAGCTCCGGCGGCGGCATCGTCCTCACCGACAGCTGGCACATCTCCGTGCGCTTTGGCGAAAACGTGCTGCGCGGCGGCATGGACCCGCTGTCCTTCATCCGCTACCTGGCATCGCTGGGCGAGATCCTCGGCATCCAGACGATCACCGACGCCATGCCGGCGGCTGCCGAGATGGACCCGGAATCCTGCTACATCGGCTTTGAAATCCAGCTGCAGACCCGCAGTTCGAAGGCGGACATCGAACGTGTCTTCGATTTTGTCCGCGAGGATTGCGACCTGCGCATCCTGCCGCCGAACAGCAAGCTCTCCGAATACATCGCGCACATCCGGGAATTGCCGGAAGACACCATGCGCCTGGGCGAAATCCTGGTCCGCTGCGGCGCGCTGACCCAAGCCGAAGTCGACCAGGGCCTGAGCGAGCAAAAATCCGCGATCGAACATGCTCAGCCAGGCGGCGAAACGGCCGCCGCCCAACTGGGCCAGATCCTCGTCGACCACAAGGTGGTGCACAAGGAAATCGTCGATGCGGCAGTCGTCAAGCAAGCCCAGGTCAATGACAAAAAGGCCAAGGACGCCCGCCTGGTCCGCGTCCAGGCCGACAAGCTCGACCAGTTGATCGACCTGGTCGGCGAACTGGTCATTGCCGGCGCCTCGGCCAACCTGCTCGCCCAGAAGAGCAAGCAGGTCGACCTGGTCGAGGCCACGTCGGTCCTTTCCCGCCTTGTCGAAAACATCCGCGATTCGGCGCTGCAACTGCGCATGGTCCAGATCGGCGACACCTTCACCCGCTTCAACCGCGTCGTGCGCGACGTTTCTAAGGAGCTGGGCAAGGAAATCGACCTGGTGATCAGTGGCGCCGAAACCGAACTCGACAAAACCGTCGTCGAAAAGATCGGCGACCCCCTGATGCACCTGGTCAGAAACTCGCTGGACCACGGCATCGAGCCGACCGCCCTGCGTCTTGAGCGCGGCAAGCCAGCCTGCGGTCGGGTTGCGCTGAACGCTTATCACGACTCGGGCAGCATCGTCATCGAAATATCGGACGACGGCGGCGGCCTGAACAAGGAAAAGATCACCGCCAAAGCGCTCGAACGCGGCATCATCCAGGCCGGCGAAACGCTCTCTGAAACCGAGATCGTCAACCTCATTTTTGAACCCGGTTTCTCAACGGTGGACAAGGTCTCGAATCTCTCCGGCCGTGGCGTCGGCATGGACGTCGTCCGCCGCAACATCCAGGCCCTGCGCGGCGCCGTCGATGTCGCCTCGATCGAAGGCGAAGGCACCACCTTCACCATCCGCCTGCCGCTGACCCTGGCCATCATCGACGGCTTCCTGGTCGGCGTGGATAAGGCTGCCTACGTCATTCCGCTCGACACGGTGGTCGAGTGCATCGAACTGAAGAATCTGCCTTCCGATCGCAATTTCCTGAACCTGCGCGGCGAAGCACTGCCTTTCATCCGCCTGCGCGAACTCTTCGAAATTCAGGGCGACGCACCGCCCCGCGAGAGCATCGTCGTCGTCCAGTTTGCCGGACAGCGGGCCGGGATCGTCGTCGACCAACTGATGGGCGAGTTCCAGACGGTGATCAAACCGCTCGGTGCCATGTTCCGCCATCTGCGCGGCATCGGTGGCTCGACCATTCTCGGCAGTGGCGAGGTGGCATTGATTCTTGACGTTGCCGCACTCGTCCACACCGTCACCCATACCGAACAAAAGCAATTGCTGCCAGGACGCGGCCACGCGGCGCCGGCAGCACTAAGCAACAACCAATTTACCCAGCATTGATACGAGGACAAACAATGTTCAAAAACCTGAAAATCGGCGTCCGCCTTGGCCTTGGCTTCGGCTTTGTGCTGACCCTGCTAGTCGTCATCGCCACCATCTCCTTCCTGCGCATCGGCAGCCTCAACGACGAAATCCACGATCTGGTCGAGGACAAGTTCCCTAAAACGGTCCTGGCCAACGATGTGATCGACCAAGTCAATCTGGTCGCCCGCGCCCTGCGCAACGCCATCATGCTCAGCAAACCGGAGGAAGCCCAGGCCCAACTCGACCGGATTCCGGAGTCGAGCAAGATCATCAGTGACCGCCTCGACAAGCTGGACAAGAGCGTGACCTCGAACGAAGGCCGGCGGCTCCTGGCCAGCGTCGGCGAAGCCCGCAAAGGCTATGTCACCGACCTCAACAAGATCCGCGAGTTGATCGCCGGCGGCAAGCGCGACGAGGCACAGAGCATCCTGTTCGGCAGCATGCGCAAATCCCAGGCCGACTATCTGGATGCGATCACCAAATTGATCAGCTACCAGACCGATCTGATGACACAGAGCGGCAAATTTGCTGCCGAAGCCGCCACCAGCGCAAAGAATCTTATCCTCATCATGGCTGGCACTGCCATCCTGCTCGCCCTGGCCTTCGCCGTCTGGGTTACCCGCTCGATCACCGTCCCCATCAACCGCGCCGTCGATGCTGCCGGCCGTTTGGCCGAAGGCGACCTGACGGTTCGCCTGGAGTCCGACAGCAAGGACGAAGTCGGCCTGCTGATGGGCGCCATGCAGAACATGATCGGCAAGCTGACGCAGATCATTGGCGAAGTGCGCACCGCCGCCGACAACCTGACCAATGCCGCCGGCCAGGTCTCGGCCACCGCCCAGTCGCTGTCGCAATCGTCCAGCGAACAGGCCGCCTCGGTCGAGGAAACCACCTCGTCGATGGAACAGATGACGGCTTCCATTTCGCAGAATACCGAGAATGCCCGGGTGACCGACGGCATGGCCGCCAAGGCCGCCCAGGAAGCCGCCGAAGGCGGCGATGCCGTCAGCAAGACGGTCGATGACATGAAGAGCATTGCCAGCAAGATCGGCATCATCGATGACATTGCCTACCAGACCAATCTGCTGGCCCTCAACGCCGCCATCGAAGCGGCTCGCGCCGGCGATCATGGCAAGGGCTTTGCCGTAGTCGCCGCCGAGGTGCGCAAGCTGGCCGAACGTTCGCAGGTCGCCGCCCAGGAAATCGGCGATCTCGCCTCCTCCTCGGTCAAGCAGGCCGAACGCGCCGGCACCCTGCTCACCGAGATGGTCCCGACCATCCGCAAGACTTCCGACCTGGTCCAGGAAATCGCCTCGGCCTCGTCCGAGCAGTCGAGCGGCGTCGCCCAGATCAACGGCGCCATGGGGCAACTGAACCAAGCCACCCAGCAAAATGCTTCGGCTTCCGAGGAACTGGCGGCCACCGCCGAGGAACTCGGCTCGCAGGCCGAGCAGTTGCAGCAGACGATGACCTTCTTCCGTCTCGATGACAGCGGCCGCAACACCGCCCGCAGCTTCGCCCCGCCGGCTGCCCGCCCGACCGCCGGCAACAAGCCGCGCACCCCGACGCGCAGCGCCATCCAGATCAACGAAGGCGACTTCGAGCGTTATTGAGGAGCCGTCATGGGACAAATTGTGCAAGCCAGAGGCTCAGCCGTCGTCGCCAACAGCGAGGCGGCACCGGCCCAGTACCTGACCTTCACGCTCGGTGGCGAGATGTTTGGCGTCGGCATCCTCAACGTCAAGGAAATCATCGAATTCGGCAACCTAACCGAAATTCCGATGATGCCGGCCTTCATCCGCGGGGTCATCAACCTGCGCGGCGCCGTCGTCCCGGTCATCGACCTGGCGGCCCGCTTCGGCGGCAAGACCACCGAGGTCGGCCGGCGGACCTGCATCGTCATCATCGAGGTGCCGGATGAGGACACTCGCCACGACATCGGCGTCATCGTCGATGCCGTTTCCGAAGTCCTGGAAATCCCCGGCAGCGAAATCGAGCCACCGCCCTCCTTCGGCGCCCGCATCCGTGCCGACTTCATCCTCGGCATGGGCAAGGTCGCCGGCAAGTTCGTCATCCTGCTCGACATCACCAAGGTCCTCTCGGTCGAGGAAATCGCCATGCTTACCGGCGCTGATGCCGGCGCCGCCGACGCGCTGCCGGCACCCGGCAGCATCTAGCCACCGGGCTGCGGCGCTCTCAAGCAGAGCGCCGCTCGCTGTACCGTACCCAGACAAAAGATTCTGCAAATAACCGGCGCCGCCCGTCGCGCGCCGACCTGATGGGGGAGACTCTCATGAATATCCGTTCGATCCGCGTCCGCCTGCTCGGCATGATGACCTTGATCACCGTCGGCTTTGGCGTCTATTTGACGCGCGACATTGCCGCCAATTTTTTCGCGCTGCAGGAGAGCGGGCGCATCGTCGCCGTCAGCGAAGTGGCGGTGGCCGGCAGCGCCCTGGTCCATGAACTACAGAAGGAGCGCGGTTTGTCGGCCGGTTTCATCGGCAGCAAGGGCGAAAAATTCCGCAGCGAACTGGAGCAACAGCGCAAGGAGACCGACCAGCGAGTGACGGCCCTGAGCGAAACGATTACCGCCAATGCCGCGGAGTTGCCAGAAGAGCTGAGCAAGCGCCTGGCCAGCGCCGCCGACCTGCTGCGCGAGCGCGATGCCAAGCGCAGCGCGATCAGCGCCCTGAGCCTGGCCGGTCCAGATTCCTTCGCCTGGTTTACCCGCGCCATTGAACTCAATCTCGATGCCGTTTCGGCGGTTGCCCCCAATCTCGCCAACGCCAGCATGATGCGGCGCTTCTCCGCCTACGTGATGTTCCTGCAGGCCAAGGAGCAGGCCGGCCGCGAGCGGGCCACCCTGAACACCGCCTTCGCCGCCGACCGGCCGCTCGACCTGCCGCTGCTGCGCCGACTGGCCGGCATCCTGGCCAACCAGGAGACCTATCTGGCCAGTTTCCGCAACATGGCCGAACCCGGCGACATCGCCGCGCTAAGCGAGTTGCTGGCCTCGCCGGTAGCCCGCGAAACGGCCGAAATGCGCAGCATTGCGCTCGACAAGGCGGCCGATGGCGCATTTGGCGTGCCCCCCGGTACTTGGTTCGCCACCATCACCCGCAAGATCGATGCGATGAAGGGCCTCGAAGACCGGATCGCCACCGCAACCGTAGCCAGCGCGACGGAACTGCGCGCTGCCGCACGCAATGGGCTGATCATCTCGCTGCTGCTGTCGTTGATCGTGTCGGTCACGGCCATCGTCTTCGCACTGTTGCTGGCGCGCATGCTGCGCGACGTCCATGCCGTCGCCCTGACCGCGCTGCACCTTGCCGACGGCGACCTGCGCGAAACGGTGACGGTGACCCGGCACGATGAAATCGGCGAATTGCAGGATGCGATCGCCCGTACCGTCAGCAACCTGACGCAGATCATCGGCGAAGTGCGCACCGCCGCCGACAACCTGACCAATGCCGCCGGCCAGGTCTCGGCCACCGCCCAGTCGCTGTCGCAATCGTCCAGCGAACAGGCCGCC
>Ga0316604_10000415_pt1 | contig 53977 bp, 50 predicted proteins | sample OWC_soil_day20_C_FD_207650 | JGI IMG/M metagenome (GOLD analysis project Ga0316604, IMG submission 207650) | Wetland soil microbial communities from Old Woman Creek delta, Ohio, United States - OWC_soil_day20_CT | ecosystem: Environmental > Terrestrial > Soil > Wetlands | place: USA: Ohio...
GTCGTTCTCGAAGCGATGAAGATGGAGAACGCGCTGGTTGCACCGTGCGACGGGATCGTCAAGGAAATCAAGCTCAACAGCGGCGACACCGTCGCCAAGGGCGCCGTGCTTTGCGTCATCGAATAAGCGCGAGAGCTAGATCGTGCGAAGCCACGATCTGAACCGTTTGTTGGACGAGCCCGGACTGTGAGCGCCGATCGGCCTTACAGGAAATATGTATTTTGGAAGAAGCCCGGTTTGATGTTTTCCGGAAAGGCGAAGGCTCGCTCACGGATTCAAGCGAGCCATTGCGGCCGTCGATGCCCGATTCGGGTGGTTATGGGCCCGACGCCGCCGAATTCGGCTCTGCACTCCCTTCGATCGGAGCGCGCCGTTCCCTCAGCGTGCTGGGCACTGATTTTTCGTCACGTGTTCAGGTGCACTCACACGGTCACGGTGTGCCCGCTGAGGACGATAGGCACGGGCGTGCCGCTGGAGCGCAGCGTTCGAATTCGCGTCCTCACGATCACCATCACCGCGCCGCAGCAGGAACACAGAATCGGTGCACCTTCCTTGACCCAGGCCGTCAACCGACCCGGCGCAAACTATAGAATCACGTGCAGCAAGGCGATCAGGCGTTTGCAGTTGGGGTGCAGAAAGCCGAAATTGCGCGCCCGCTGGAGCCCCTTTGACAGTACATGCCGCAACACCAGCCAGAGGAAATCCGCACCGGACAGCTTGTTGCGTACTGGTCGGTACAGGCACTTTCGTCGAGATCGAACACTGGGCGGAGACGTCGTCTTTGCTGACGACCAGATGCGTGCCCGAACCGATCATGCCGCTCACAACCTGTCCGTCGTACCTCACTTCGCCCTTAACCTCATTCGTTACGCCCCCGTAGAGCCCAAGGGCGGACTCAAAGCCCAACGCCTTCGTGCCGCTTCTTCCATCGCCTACCGCGAAGAACTACTCGGTCTTCTATAAGATTCGTGCGATTGCCTTGTGTCTACCCGTCGCGAGAAAGTGCAGTGTACACTTCGCGCTCGATCACTCCTTGAACCTTGAATGACGCCCCTTCTCGACCTGCGCACGATGGTCTTCGTTTATGTCGGCATCCGCATTGGCCTTGCTGCGGTGCTGATTTATCTGTGGCGCGTTCAGCACAACTATCCCCCCGCGCGCGACTGGGCGGTGGCGGCCTTGATCTCCGGCCTCGGCCTGTTCTGCTTCGCGCTGCGCGATCTCGCGCCGGTGTGGGTATCCGAAGTGTTGTCGAACGCGCTGGTGCTGCCCGGCTGGATGATTTTCGACTACGGCATCGTCAGAGCCGCGGGCAAGCAGCCGCCGCTCAAGCTGGGGCTCGCTATCTGCGCGCTGGCCGTCGGCTCGGCGGCGTGGCATAGCCTGGTGTCGCCGAATCATGCGGCGCAGGTGCTGACGCAGAATCTGGTCTTCGCTTTTTTCGATCTCTACGCCGCCCATGCCTGCTGGAAGGTTGCCGAGGCGGGCCGCGTCCTGACCTTCCGCTGGGTGGCGGCGCTGCTCACTTTCCTGGCGATCGCCTGCCTGTGGCGGATGGCGAGCGACGTTTTCGACCTGGCGCCAGCGTTCGCGCAGGCGTCGCCGCGCACGGTGCTGGTCGCCGCGTCGATGTTCGCTTTCCCGATGATCGTCATGTTGCTCGCGCTGCAGACGTCGCAGAGCCTGCAGCGGAAAATCAACGATCAGGCGCGTCACGACATGCTGACCGGTGCTTTCAATCGTCGCGCTTTCGACGAGTTCGTCAACCGCGAATGGTCGCGCAGCGTCCGCCGTAGCGATCCCTTTTCAGTGCTGACGGTCGATATCGACCACTTCAAGAAATTCAACGATCAGCACGGCCACCAGACCGGCGACGCCACCCTGGTCGAGGTCTCCAACGCGGCGCAGGCGGCGTTGCGCGTCGACGATATCTGGTGTCGCTACGGCGGCGAGGAGTTCATTGCGCTGCTGCCCAACACCACGGTCGAACAGGCGCTGACGGTCGCTGAGCGCCTGCGCCGCGGCGTTGAGGAAACGGCGATCGCCACCAAGAAAGGCTTGCTCAAGGTGTCGGTCAGCATCGGCGTCGCCGAGCGTAGAGCGGGCCAGACGCACTGGTCGGAGGTGCTGGCCGTTTCCGACGCCGCGCTCTACCAGGCCAAGGCGTCAGGCCGCAACCGGGTCGCCGCGGCCTGACGCTGGACGGCGCTGCCTATTTCCCGCCCGCGCTGCGGATCGCCTCGATCAGGTCCTGCGGCGTGTCGAGGTCGAAGAAACTGCGCAAGCCCGGGTCGGCGGCGAGCAGCTGCGAATCATCGACGTAGCAGACGTCGAGCCGATTGAGCGCGGCGCGCAGGCTGCGCTTGCCGCCTTGCGTTTCGTCGAGCAGCGCGCGAACCGTTGCCAGACAAGTCGCCGAGTAGAACGCGGTGAGCGGCTGCGGATGGCCGCCAACCACCGGCACCACCGCGGCACAGCCGGCGCGCCGCTGCGCCAGCAGCTCGATCAGCGCCGGCTTGACGAAGGGCATGTCGGTCGCCAGCGCGAAGATCCACGGCGTGCTCGCCTCTTCGAGCGCGGCGCACAGCCCGGCGAGCGGCCCGGCGTCCTGGTGTCGGTCGCAGATCTGCGGCCAGGGAAGATCAGCGCGCGGCGTGCGCACGCTGACGCGCAGCTCGACGAAGAGCGGCTGCACGATATCGACCACGCGCTGCAGCAGCGTCTGCTCGCCGAGCCGCAGCGTCGCCTTGTCGCAGCCCATTCGCCGCGACTGCCCGCCGGCCATGACGACCGCCGTGCAATCGATGATCATCGCGCGGCCAGCCCGGCAGAGGCAATCACGAAGTCGGCAAGCCCGGCGATGTCGTCGAGCGCGAAATGCGGCAGCTCGGGATAGATTTCGTCAATGTCGGTGACGATGGCGATCAGCCCGTCTTCGATCGCGCAGCGCGGCGGCTTTTCGCATTCGCGGCGCAGAATCTCGATCTTGACGCCGGCGGCGTGCGAGAAGCCCTCGGCGAGAACCAGGTCGACTTCACCCAGAAAACGCTGCGCGAGTTGCGCTGGCTCGCGCCGATCGACGGCGTCGGCGATGAGCTGCAGCGCGTCGGCGGTCACCAGCATGCTGATCGCCGCACCCGCCTGCTTGTAGCGCCAGCTGTCCTTGCCCGGCTGATCGAGCGCGACGCGGTGATGCGCGTGCTTGATCGTCGCCAGGCGCAGGCCGCGGCGCGTCAACTCGGGCAGCAACTGCTCGATCAGCGTCGTCTTGCCCGAACCCGAATGGCCGACGAAAATAATCACCGGTGGCGCGGCGGGATTCACAGAATTCATGTCGTTTTTCTCGTCAGATGAACGGTGACCTTAGCACGGCGCCGGTCAAAAAAATCGCCAAACAGCGGCAGACGACGCCTGCCGGTATAATCCCTCCCCGTGGATTCCTCTCTCGCTCCGATTTCAAGAACCTCCGGCTTCGCCTCGGCGTGGCGACGCTGGCGCGCCCGCGCCCACGACCGACCGGCACTCGCCGGCCTGCCGTGCATCGCGGTTCCCGCCGCCAGCATCAGCACGCTCGAAAGCCCGGCCGCTTTCCGGCAAACCTTGCTCACGCTGATCGGTGAGGCGCGCCAGCGCATCCTGATCCCGACGCTCTACCTGCAGGACGACGACGCCGGCCGCGAACTGCTCGGCGCGCTCTACGCGGCCAAGGCGGCACAGCCGCAGCTGCAGATCGCGGTCTTCGTCGACTGGCACCGCGCCCAGCGCGGCCTGATCGGCAAGGCACGTTCGGCGGGCAACTCGGCGCTCTACAAGAAAATGGCGCAACGGCTCGGGCCGGGCGTACCGATCTACGGCGTTGCGGTGCAGCGGCGCGAAGTCATGGGCGTGATGCACCTCAAGGGACTGATCATCGACGGCAGCGTGCTCTACAGCGGCGCCAGTCTCAACGACGTCTACCTGCACCGGCACCAGCGCTATCGCCTCGACCGTTACCAACTGATCGACAGCCGGCCGCTCGCCGATAGCCTGGCCGGACTGCTCACCGGCGTGCTGCAAGGCAATCCGGCGGTGCTGCCGCTCGATACCGAGGCCGTGCCCAAGACGCCGGAAATCCGCGACGCCATCGTTCGCTTCCGCCGCGTGCTGGCCAAAGCGCGTTATCAGTTCATGCCGGCCAGAGTGAACGCTGGCGAAGTCGGCATCACGCCGCTCGTCGGCCTGGGCGCGCGCGACAACGAACTCAATTCGATGCTGGTGCAACTGATCAGCCGCGCGCGCCAAAGGCTGCTGATGTTCACGCCGTACTTCAACCTGCCGGGGCCAATCCGCCGCGCGCTCGACGCGCGGATCAAGGCCGGCTGCCACATCACCATCGTGCTCGGCGACAAGACCGCCAACGATTTCTACATCCCGCCCGACGAGCCGTTCAAGGCCATCGGCGCGCTGCCCTACCTCTACGAAACCAACCTGCGCCGCTTCTGCAAGACGCACCAGGGCGCGATCGCCGCCGGGCGACTCAACGTCCAGCTGTGGCGCGACGGCGACAACAGCTTCCACCTCAAGGGGCTCTTGATCGACGACGATTACGCGCTCTTGACCGGCAACAACATCAATCCGCGCGCCTGGCGCCTCGACCTCGAAAACGGCTTGCTGATTCACGACCCGCAGCACCTGCTGGCGGACCAGCAGCGCGCCGAACTCGAACGGATCATGGCACACAGCCAACGGCTCAATCACCATAGCGCGCTCGACGCCGTCGATAGCTACCCGCTGCCGGTGCAACGGCTGATCCGGCGGCTGGCGCGCGTGCGCGCCGATCGGCTGGTCAATCAGGTGCTGTGAACGCTGCCGGCGGGGCGATCAGAAGTCCTGGTCGGCTTGCCAGAGGATGAAACCCTTCTCCTTGGCCGTCCATTCCATCAAATTGATCAGCGGCTGCGCGCGCTGAGCCAGGCTGATCTGCGCGTCGGCCTGGTGGTCGGCGCCGCTCTCGTCCTTTTCGAGTGCTTCGTCTTCGGCTTGCGGCTCGTCGTCGGCGTGCCGCTTGGCGGCGATCTTGTCCTCGTCGACAGCGGCGCGCAGGCTGGCGATCGCCGGCGCCAGCTGCTCGGCGGTGAACACGCCGCGCGCCGTGCGCTCCTTGCCGATGATCTCGAACAGGCGGCGCGCGTGCTTGGCGAACATGATCATCTCGCCGCTCGTACTCGAAGTCAGTCTGACCAGCATCGTCACGCCCCCCCAGGGTTCATTTGAAGTCAATGCCAAATGCTTGAGGGGATTCTACACCCACGCGGCGTCGGCCAGGGCAACCAACGACGAGGTGGCCTGGCGGCGACGCGACGCTGCTCACCGAAATTTATAACAACTTATATCTATCTATACGAACAATATGATATACACGCGTATAAATCAGTAGAAACGAGGTTGACGTGGATAAGATCAGAAACCCCTTCTCGCCCGGCGCGGGCTCCCCGCCGCCCGAACTCGCGGGCCGGGACAGCATTCTGGAGCAAGCCCGCGTGCTGCTGGGGCGAGTTCTCGCCAAACGTCCCGAGAAAAGCCTGTTGCTGACCGGCTTGCGCGGGGTCGGAAAAACCGTGTTGCTCAACGAAATTGATCGGATGGCCCAGGCCAGCGGATACCGCACAATTCTGATCGAAGCGCACGAAGGAAAATCGTTGGCCGTATTGTTGTCGCCCCAGCTACGCCGGTTGCTGTTCGACCTCGACCGAATTGCCGGGGCGGGCGACAAAGTACGGCGCGGCATTGCGGTGCTCAAAAGCTTTATTGGCGCGATCAAGATCAAGGTTGGCGATATCGATATCAGCCTGGATATCGAGCCCGAGGCGGGTACAGCCGACAGCGGCGACTTGGAAACCGATCTTCCCAACCTGTTCATGGCCGTCGGCGAAGCCGCTCAAGAGCGCGGCGTCGCCATTGCCCTGCTGATCGACGAACTCCAGTATTTCAGCTCGCCGGAACTCAGTGCGCTGATCATGGCGATGCACAAGATGCAGCAACGCCAGCTCCCACTGCTGCTGATCGCCGCTGGTTTGCCGATTCTGCCCGGCCTGATGGGCGAATCGAAATCCTACGCCGAGCGATTGTTCAGTTTCCCGGACATTGGCCCCTTGCCCGAGCCAGACGCGACCAAGGCGCTCCAAGACCCCGTTCGCCAGGCAGGAGAAGCGTTCGAACCGGCGGCGCTGGCCGAGATCTTCCGACTGACCAGGGGTTATCCTTATTTTTTGCAGGAATGGGGCTACCAGGCCTGGAATCACGCGGCGGCTTCGCCAATCAGCCTGGCCGTCGTGCGGCAAAGCAGCGCGCTGGTTGCACAGCGCCTCGATGAAAACTTCTTCCGGGTACGCTTTGACCGCCTGACGCCGAGAGAAAAGAAGTACCTGCGGGCGATGGCTGAACTGGGGCCCGGCCCACACCGCACCAGCGATGTCGCCGACAAGCTGGGCGTGAAGATCAATACCTTGGGGCCCGTTCGTGCCAATTTGATCAAGAAGGGTATGGTTTATAGCCCCTCTCATGGCGATATGGCTTTTACTGTCCCGCTCTTTGACGAATTCATGCGCCGAGCCATCGCGCACTTCGAGCCTTGATGATCTACTGGTCAACGACCCCACACCTTTAACTGGACAGAGGGAAAGCATCATGTTGCGAATCGGAGTCGACCTCGGCGGAACGAAAATCGAGATCGTCGCGCTCGACGAAGCCGGCAACCAGCGGCTGCGCCGGCGCGTGCCGACGCCACAGGGCGACTACGCGGCGACGCTGGCGGCGATCGCCGCGCTGGTCGACGCGGCCGAAAGCGAGCTCGGCGAACGCGGCTGCGTCGGCGTCGGAATTCCCGGCGCCGAATCGGCGGAAAGCGGGCTGGTCAAGAACGCCAGCTCGACCTGCCTGAACGGCAAAACGCTGCGCAGCGATCTGCAGAACTTGCTGCAACGCGAGATCCGCATCGACAACGACGCCAACTGTTTTGCACTGTCCGAGGCGATCGACGGCGCCGGACAAGGCGCCGAGGTCGTCTTCGGCGTGATCCTGGGTACCGGCGTCGGCGGCGCCATCGTCGCGCGTGAGCAGGTACTCACTGGCGCCAATCGCATTGCCGGCGAATGGGGACACAATCCCCTGCCGTACCCCGAGGAAGAAACGCGACCGCCGCCGCGCTGCTATTGCGGACGCCAGGGCTGCGTCGAGACCTGGCTGTCCGGCCCCAGCCTGGCCGCCGATCACGCGCGCCACGGCGGTGAATCGCTGACCGCCAAGCAGATCGCGGCGCGCGCCGAAGCCGGGGATGCCGCCTGCGCAGCGACGCTCGCGCGCTATCATCGCCGGCTGGCCAAGTCGCTGGCGCAGGTGATCAATATCGTGGACCCGTCGGTGATCGTTCTCGGCGGCGGCCTCTCCAATATCGAAAGCCTGTACACTGCGGTTCCCGCGCAGTGGGGCGAATACATCTTTTCCGACCAAGTGGTCACGCAGCTGCGCCGCAACCAACACGGCGATTCGTCGGGAGTTCGCGGCGCGGCGTGGCTGTGGAATGACCATCAGCAATGAACAAGACCGCCATGCTCTGGATCAGACTCTTCCTGCCGTTCGCCGGCGCTTACTTTCTTTCCTACCACTTTCGCACCGCCAACGCGGTGGTCGGCCCGGTGCTCGCCGACGAGCTGTCGCTCGGCGCTGCCGACCTGGGGCTGCTGACCAGCGCCTATTTCCTCGGTTTTGGCGCGACGCAACTGCCGCTCGGCATGCTGCTAGACCGCTTCGGGCCACGCCGCGTCGAGGCAACGCTGCTGCTCTTCGCCGCCGCTGGCGCCGCGCTGTTCGCCAGCGCGACGACAATCAGCACGCTGGCGATCGCGCGCGGAATGATCGGCGTCGGCGTCTCGGCCTGCCTGATGGCGTCGTTCAAGTCGTTTTCGCAGTGGTTTCCGCCCGAGCGGCAGGCGTCGCTGACCGGCTGGATCATGACTGCCGGTTCGCTTGGCGCACTCGCCGCTTCGGCGCCGCTCGACGCCGCGCTGCACGTCGCCGGTTGGCGCGCGATCTTCTTACTGCTGGCAGCGATCACGCTGGCGGTCGCCGGTGCGTTGTACTTCGGCGTTCCCGACAAGCCGGCGACGCAGCGTCCCGAACCGCTGGCGGCGCAGTGGGCCGGCGTCAAGGAGGTCGTCGCCAGCCGCCATTTCTGGCATATCGCGCCGGTCGCCTGCGCCCAGATCGGCGGTTTCATGGCGGTGCAAAGCCTATGGTCGAGCGCCTGGCTGATCGAGGTCAACGGCTACTCGCGCAGCGCGGCGGCCAACCACCTGGCGGCGATGAGCGTCGCCATGCTCTGCGCCTACCTGGCGATCGGGCTGCTGTCGACGCGCCTGGCGCGGCGCGGCATCGGCACTTTCCAGCTGGTCGGCGGCGGCATGGCGCTGTCGCTGCTCACGCTGCTCGCCATCATCAGCGAGGCGGTCGATCAGCACTACCTGCTGTGGGTCGCCTACGGCGCCTTTTCGAGCTGCGGGACGCTCGCCTATGCGCTGATGGGCGGGGGTTTCCGGGTTTCGCTCTCGGGTCGCGCCAACTCGACGCTCAACCTGCTGGTCTTTGCCGGAGCTTTCGCCATGCAGTGGGGGATGGGCGGACTGATCGAACTGCTGCAGGCTTCCGGCCACAGCGCCGCGAGCGCGCATCGTTGCGCCTTCGTGGCACTCTTCGCGGTGCAGGCCACCGCCTGCCTGTGGCTGTTCTACGGAGGCCGCAAGCCGGCCGCCAGCGCCGCCTGAGCCCAAACGGTCCCGGGTCTTGGCAACGCCGGCGAAAGAGGCTCCCGAATTTTCCTATGCGGCGTTCAGGCAGGCGCGCTGAGTACGGCGACGAGCTCGGCGACCGGCGCCAGGTCTTCGCCGTTCTGCGCGCTGCGCAGATAGACGTTGCGCGCCAGGTGGCGCAGCCGCCAGCCGACCTCGTCGACGATCAGGCAGGTTTTCCCCATCAATAGCGGATCGCTTTCGAGCACGCCGAGCTGCGAAAGATCATAGACGCCGGTCGCGCGCAGGCGCTTGTCGAGCCCGCGGATCGCCGCCAGCGAAAAGCAGCCGATCGTCGCCAGCCCGGACGTCGGCGCACTTTGCGCCAGCGCTTCGGCGAGCAGGCGCGCCGAGCGGATCTGCTGCAGCGTCGGCAGAATGCGCTGCGCGAAAGAGCCGCCGGCGATCCCGCTACCGGCCTCGGCGAGCGGCGCCAGCGCGGCGGCAACGACGGCGACGGCGGCCGGCGGAAACTCGCTGGGAACGAGGGTCAGCGCAACCGCGACGCGTTCGCCCAGGCACGAACCGAGTCGGGCGTCGAGCGCAAATTCACGACCACCGCCCATGACCACCGCCGCGACGCAGTCAGCGAGGCCGACCAGCGTCGCCAACGGGTCGATCTGCGCGGCAACGAACTGGCGCGGATAGCCGCTGCCGTCGCCGCGCTCGTGGTGCTGCAGCACGCACTCGGCGAGCGCTGGCGGAAAATCGGTAAAGGCCGTCAGAAATTCGTGGCCGATCGCCGGATGCGCCGCGACCTGTTGCCACTCCCGGGCGGGCAGGCGGCCATCGATGAGTTGCGGGTTGATATACGACTCGCCGACATCCTTGACCAGCGCCGCGAGCATCAGCAGCTCAGCGTCGCGCTCGGCGAGCGCCAGACCATCGGCGAGTCCCGCGCAGACGATCATCGCCGCCAGGCTGTTCTGGTAGCTCGCCGGATCGAACTGCCTGGCGATGCAAAGCAGCAGCGCGAGCGGCCCGGACAGCGGCAGCTCGCCGAGTACGCGCGCGATCGCCGCACGCCCGCTGCCGGCAAGCAAGGCCAGCGCCGGCGTCTGCTTCATCAGCGCCAGACAATCGTCGGCGACGACCGCCGGCGAAATCCCCGGCACCAGTTCGAGACTGGTTTCGAGCGGCTGCCGCAATCGCCGCTGGCCGAGCGTCAGCTCGATCGACCGTGATACCGTCGCGCCGCTCGCGCACAGCGTCGTTCCGACCTCGTCGACGAGGTCGCAGCAGGCGACCAGCGTCATTTCCTGCGCCAGGCGGACGATGCTCTGCAGACAGTGCGGATTGACCGCACAGAAAGCTTTCCTGGCGTGCGCTGCGCGTTCGATCAAACCCGTGGTGTCCGACATCGATGACTCCTGCTCACGACGACCGGGCAGCAAAAAGGCGGCGCCCACGTCGTAACTCACTCTGGAAGCCAGATGCTCTCAAAATCGGCAGCCCGCGGGTATCCGTAGTTTGCGCAGAAAACTGCGGGAAGTACGGAGTCGACGGCGGCGCGCAAGCCGCCAGGATCGACAATCAGCTGCCGTAAAGGCCATGGCTGCCGGTGTTGAGCGCCGACTTGAGCTTGCGGCCGCCAAAGCGCCTGACCGAGCTGCGCACCACCAGTCGTCCGCCGAGCAGCAGGTTGCAGGTCGGCGCCTGCGGCCGCGACATGCGCTGCTGCAATAAACGCATCGCCTCCTGCCCGAGCTCGTCGCGCGGCACGTTGACCGAAGTCAGCGGAACGTCGTGGATTTCAGCGAGGTTAAAGCCGTCCATGGTCATGATCGAGATGTCGCCCGGCACCGCCAGGCCGATCTCTTCGAGCGCTTCGAGCGCACCGACGGCCATGAAGTCGCCGGCAGCCAAGATCGCCGTCGGATAGCAATCGCGCGCTCGCGGCGAAAAATACGCGGCGATCGCTTCGCGCGCTTCGGCGCTGCCGAAACCAGAGGTCGTCACCAGATGGCGATTGTCGTCGAACTCGATATGGTGCTCGGAAAAAGCTTCGCGAACGCCGTCCAGACGGCTTTGCAACGTTTTTCGCCGCAGGCAGATCAGCGTCAGGATGTCGCGATGCCCCTGCTCGATCAGATAGTGCGCGGAGAACTCGCCGATCAGCAGGTGATCGGGCGAGACCATGTCGAGGCGCATGCTGCGGTCACGGCAATTGACCAGCACGCAGGGCTTGCCGACGTCGGCGGCAACTTCATGCACGCGCAGGTCGTCGATGCCGACGATGATCGCCGTCTCGCAGGCCGGATCGCTTATTCTCCTGAGAAACAGCGGCACGTCGCTGTCGTTCTCCTCGATCGCGCAGTAGTTGATTCGTACATCGCTTGACTCGACGGCGTTACGAATCCCCTGCAAAACCTTGTAGTAAAAGATATCGGTGCGCACGTCAAAGGCGCGCGAGGGCGCGAAGACGGTGACGTTGTTGAACAGCAGCCGTCCGGCCGACATCTCGCTCAGCACCCCCTGCGCCTTGGCGCAATCGAGCACGGCCTGCTTGGCGCGCGCGCTGGTGTTCGACTTGCCAGCCAGGACCCGCGACACGGTGCTCATCGACACCCCGGCCTGCGCCGCGAGTTCACGAATTTTCAGTTTTCCGGCCATCGAGCACCACCCTGGGCAAAAGATTGGATGAAAAAATTTGCATCAGTATAAAAGCATTATCTTTCAACCGACAAAAACACCATGGACGAATATTTTTTTACCCAGTGCAAGAATTGCCATGCGATCTGATTGACGCTCCACAGGGGCCTTGTTATTTTTCGTTGTCGAGCTTGCCGATGCTGCCGGGTTTCCATCAACCCACGATGCACAGAGCAGCCGGCTGAAGCTGGTTTCATATCGATTCCTGATTCACCCTGGAGGGTTAAAAAATGAAAATCAAATGTTTGGGCCTGCTGCTTGGCCTGGGATTGGCCTTTGGTACTCCGTCGCTACTGGCTGTTGAGAAAATGCGCCTCGGCCATGGCTTGCCGGAAGATCACGCGGTGCATAAGGCGGTCGTCAAGTTCGCCGAACTGGTCAGCGAGCGCTCGAAAGGTGAAATCGAGATCAAAATCTTTGCCAACGGGGTACTCGGCGGTGAGCGCGAAATGCTCGAGCAGGTCCAGAACGGCGCACTTGATATCACCAAGGCCAGCGCGTCGCCACTGGAAACCTTTTCGGCCGACTACAAGGTGTTCAACCTGCCTTTCGTATTCCGCGACCGCGCCCATTTCTTCAAGGTGCTCGAGAGCCCGGTCGGCGAAGCGATCCTGGCTTCGTCGAAGAAGAGCGGATTCATCGGACTGGCCTACTACGACTCCGGTTCGCGCAGCTTCTACGGCAAGAAGCCGATCAATACGCCTGACGACATCAAGGGCTTGAAGATCCGCGTGCAGCAGAGCCCGACGACGATCAAGATGATCCAGGCGCTCGGCGCGACGCCGACGCCGATGGCGTGGGGCGAGGTCTACTCGGCGCTGCAGATGGGCGTCGTCGATGGCGCCGAAAACAACGTCACGGCGCTGACCAGCGGCCGCCACGGCGAAGTCTGCAAGTTCTACTCGGAGACCGAACACCAGATCGTCCCCGACGTCCTGGTGATGTCGGCCGCGCGCTGGGACGCCCTGAAGAAACCGCAGCAGGAAATCATCAAGAAGGCGGCACTCGATTCCTTCGAGTATCAGAAGTCCCTGTGGGGCGCTTTCGAGAAAGTCGAGCGCGAGAAATCGCTGGCGATGGGCGTGAAGTTCAACACCCCGAACAAGCAGGCCTTCGTCGCCAAGGTCAAGCCGATGATCGACCAAGAGCGCAAGAACGCCAATATTGCCAAGCTGCTCGACAGCATCGCCGCCGTCAAGTAAGCCCGCCCATCCCCCTTTCCTGCTCGATACGAGTGGTCGTCCTGCCCAGGATCGACCACTCCAGGGACTCCCATGAATACTCTGTTTCGCTTGAAGCGGCCAGTCGACCGGCTGCTCGAGACCGCGCTGGTCTTGCTTTTCTTCACCCTATTCGTCTGCGTGATCATCCAGGTGTTCACCCGCTACGTGCTCAACGACCCAGCCATTTTCACCGAGGAAGCGTCACGCTTCGCCATCATCTGGCTCAGCCTGCTGGGTACCGCCTACGCCTGCGGACGGCTTGAGCACATGGCCTACACGATGTTCCCTGAAAAACTCAAGGATGGCCAACTGCTGGCGCACATGCGCTCGGTCGCGGTCATCGTCCTCCTCTTTGCGCTGTCGGTGATGGTCTATGGCGGCGGCAAGCTGGTTCTGCGCGCGCTGCAGTTCGAGCAGTTGTCGGCGACGCTGGCGTTGCCGATGGGTTACGTCTATCTGTGCATTCCGCTCAGCGGCCTGCTGATCGCCTTCTATCAGCTGCTGATCATCAGCAAGCCGGCGCAGTTCCGCGCCGCCGACGAAGTCGAGGTCGCCCTTGAACATATCGCCGAGGAAGAACGCAAACTCGCCGCGGAAGGAATTCTGCTCGATCCGGGCGCCAACAGCGGCAAGGAGAAACAATCATGATCGAGCTCGCCATCCTCGGCGTCGTCTTCACCGTTCTGCTGTTCTACGGCGTTCCGGTCAGCTTCTGCATCGGCATCGCCACGCTGCTGGCGTTGTTCAACGTCATGCCCGACATCAGCACCGCGCTGGTTATTTCCGCGCAGCGCATGACCTCGAGCCTGGACAGCTTCACCTTGGTCGCCATTCCCCTGTTCATCCTGGCCGGCGGGATGATGAACACCGGCGGCATTGCGCTGCGCCTGATCGATTTCGCCAAGGTCGTCGTCGGCTGGCTGCCGGGATCGCTGGCGCACATCACCTGCGTCGCCAACGCGCTGTTCGGCGCGATTTCGGGTTCAGCGGTGGCCAGCGCCGCCGCTGTCGGCGCGACGCTCTCGCCGCTGCAGCGCAAGGAAGGCTACGACATGCCGTTCTGCGCGTCGGTCAACGTCGCGTCGTCGCCGTGCGGCCTGCTGATTCCGCCGTCGGGCGCGCTGATCGTCTATTCGCTGATTTCAGGCGGTACGCCGGTCGATGTGCTGTTCGTCGCCGGTTACATTCCAGGCATGATGATGGCGCTATCCGTCATGGCCTGGGTAGCCTGGAAGGCGCACAAGGGCGATCTGCCGACGGCCGTTCACCGCTATTCGTTCGACGAAGCGATGAAGATCACGCTGCGCGCCATTCCGGCGCTGTTCCTGATCCTGATCATCATGGGCGGAATCATCGGCGGCATTTTCACCGCGACCGAGGCCGCCGGCGTCGCCGCGCTCTATACCTTCATTCTCGGTCGCTTCTTTTACAAGAGCCTGGGCTGGAAAGCATTGGTCAAGAGTACGCTCGATGCCTCGGTCGGTACCGCAGTCGTGATGCTGATGGTCGGTGTCTCGATGACCATGTCCTGGCTGCTGGCGAGCACCGGATCGGCGAAGATGCTGGCCGATGCCGTCGTCGGTTTTTCCGCTAACGCCTATGTGCTGATGTTCCTGTTCAACGTGCTGCTGCTCCTGCTTGGCACCTTCCTCGACATCACCCCGGGACTGCTGATCTTCACGCCAATTTTCCTGCCCATCGCTATGAAGCTGGGAATTTCGCCGGTGCATTTCGGCATCATCATCACCTTCAACCTGTGCATCGGGATTGCCACGCCGCCGGTCGGCAGCACGCTCTTCGTCGCGGCGCGGGTGGCGAAGGTCCCGCTCAGCCAATTGACGATGCCCTTGCTGCCGATGTTTTCCCTGGAGATCATCGCGCTGTTCCTGGTCACCTACATTCCGGCGCTTTCGCTGTGGCTGCCGCAAGTGGTACTCGGCAAGGTCAGCTAAACCAAACACAGCACCAATCGCAGTCCGGCAAGCGGCGGAAACGCCCTTGCCTTGCCTGGAGAACCCCATGTCGATGTCACGCAATCCCGTTTTCTCGCTCACCGAGCGGGCAAACAACCACCTCACGCTGCATAGCGCCGAAGGCCATGTCGCCCACGTCTTCGTTCTCGAAAACGACATTATCCGCGTCATGCTGCTGCCGAACGGCGAGTTGCGTTTCCCGCGCAGCTGGGCGATCGCGCCGGGCGCCGAGGACGTCGCTTACGACGGGCGTGACCGCTTCGATCTGTCGGGCTTCACGCTGCCCGACTACCAGCTCGCGCAAGACGCCGAGACGCTGACCATCAGCACCGCGTCGATCCGTCTGAGCATCCGGCTGGCCGGCTTTTTCTGCCGCTGGGAGACGCGCGCTGACGGCGGCTGGCAGGTTGCCGCCAGCGACCGTCCGACGCAGAGCTACAACTTCGGCTGGTGGGACGACAAGGTCTACCATTACCTGCAGCGCGATCCCGACGAAATGTACTTTGGACTTGGCGAGCGCGCCGGCGAGTCCAACCGCCACGGCCAGAGCTACCGCCTGTGTAACGTCGACGCGATGGGTTACAGCGCGCGAACGACCGATCCGCTCTACAAGCACATCCCCTTCTACCTAACCTGGAAAAAGACCGCCAAGCTGGCCTTCGGCCTGTTCTACGACACCCTGTCCGATTGCACCTTCGACCTGGGCCGCGAACTCGACAACTACCACGGCCACTACCGCTACTTCGTCGCCGACCACGGCGACCTCGACTACTACTTCATCGCCGGTGCCGTTCCCGCCGAGATCACCCGCCGCTACACCTGGCTGACCGGCCGGCCGGCGTTCACGCCCAAGTGGGGCCTCGGTTATTCCGGGTCGACGATGGGCTACACCGATGCGCCCGACGCGCAGCAACGAATGAACGAGTTCCTTGAGGGCTGCCGCCGCCACGATATTCTGTGCGACTCGTTCCACCTCTCGTCGGGCTATACGTCGATCGAAGGCAAGCGCTACGTGTTCAACTGGAATCGCGACAAATTCCCCGATCCCCAGGCTTTTGCCCAAAGCTACCTCGACCACGGCGTCAAGCTTTGCGCCAACATCAAGCCCTGCCTGCTGCGCGACCATCCGCGCTTCGCCGAAGCTGCCGCCGCCGGACTGCTGGTGCACGACGATGACGGCGAGCCGACCCAGGTGCAGTTCTGGGACGAAACCGGCGCTTATGTCGACTTCACCAATCCGCGCGCCTACGACTGGTGGAAAGCGCGCGTCACCGATTCGCTGCTCGCTTACGGAATCACCTCGACCTGGAACGACAACAACGAATTCGAGATCTGGAGCGGCAAGCCGCTGATCGACCACTTCGGCGCGCCGCGCCCCGCGCGTGAGGCCAAGCCGCTGCAAACGCTGCTGATGATCAAGGCGTCGCGCGAAGCGCAGCGCGCGCACGCACCCAACGAGCGCCCCTACCTGATCTCGCGCTCCGGCGCGGCGGGGATGCAGCGCTACGTGCAGACCTGGTCGGGCGACAACTTTACTTCCTGGGAAACGCTGCGCTACAACATCCGCATGGGTGTCGGCCTGGCGCTTTGCGGCGTATCGAACACGGGCCACGACATCGGCGGCTTCGCCGGCCCGGCGCCGGAGCCGGAACTCTTTCTGCGCTGGGTTGCGCACGGCATCTTCCTGCCGCGCTTTTCGATCCACTCGTGGAACGACGACCAGAGCGTCAACGAGCCGTGGATGTATCCCGAAATCACGCCGCACATCCGCGAACTGATCAAGTTCCGCTACCGCCTGATTCCCTACCTCTACGACCTGCTGTGGCGCTCGCACGACAATTACGAGCCGATGATCAGGCCGACGCTCTACGACTTTCCTGACGATCCGCGCTGCTTCGACGAAAACGACGAGATGATGCTCGGCGGCAAGCTGCTGGTCGCCTCGGTGGTCGAGCCGGGAAGTCGCGAACGCCAAGTTTATCTGCCGCGCGGCTGCGCCTGGATCGACTTCTGGAGCGGCGAGCGCTTTGCAGGCGGCCAGACGATTAGCCTAGCGGCGCCGTGGGACCGTCCACCGCTGCTCGTTCGCGAAGGATCGATCATCCCGCTCAACCTGGCCGAGCAGCATTTCGCGCAGCCGGCCGACGAGCGCGGCTTCGCCATCTTCCCGCCGGCCAGCGACGGCGAGATCGACGACCAGTTCTTCGACGACGACGGCCATAGCGAGGCATATCGCGAGCAGCGCTACGGCCTGTGGCAGCTTAAAGTCTCCGCCGACAGCCAAAGCCTGACGCTGGCGATCACCCGCGCCGGCGTCTGCGCGCCGACCGCCAGCGAGGTGACCGTGCTGCTGCCGCGGCAGGAAACGCGCACCGTTCGCGCCGACTCGGCCAGGCTGCTCAGCGACCGGCTGAGCAGTGACTGGCGCGAGCTGCGATTGGCACTCGGCTAACGCCGGGGCTAGACCGCCAGGTCGATCTGCTGCAACGAGCCGGCGCTGCCGTCTTCGTTGAGGTAGATGCCGCTGGCGCGAACCTGCCCGAGCAAGGCGTTGCCGTCGTCCTTGAGCGAGAAGGGTGTCTCGCTCGAACCCAGGTAGAGCGCGCCGACGCCGCGCTCGCGCAGGCTGCTTAGAGTGCTCTGCCCGCTCTCGTCGTGCTGCCAGACGCGCAGCGTGTCATACGCCGCGTCGGCCTCGTCGAGCCAGCGATTGCCGTCGCTGTCGAGCGCTGCAAGGTCGGCAAAACCGTCGCCCGAACGCGTTCCGAACAACTCGCTTCCGTTATTGACGCAGCCGTCGCCGTTGCGGTCGATCGCCAGATAGCCGCTGGCGCTGGAGAGGCCGGCAATGGCCTCGACCTTGCCGTCAGCGTCCAGGTCAAACTCGAAACGCGTCCCTTCGAGCTCGGCGGCGTTGCCGTCGAAGTTGATCACCAGCGGATCGCGTAGCACCGCCGTGCCGCTCGTCAGCGTCTTGCGTGCGCAGGAGAAATCGCGCGACATGCACAGATCGAGCGTGAAGCCGAGCGCCCGACCGTCGGCCGTCAGTACCTTTCCGGTCGATGAGAATTCGCTGTCTTCGTGCTCGCTGAACGTCTCGGTGGTCTCGCGCGTCCACGCGATCTCGAAGCCACTTTCACGCGAGCGCTGCTGCGGCTGCGCAGCCGCAGTCTGCATGCCACTCAGGTCGGCCAGCGTCGATGTCGACTCGCCCGAGAGCGACTCGCCCGAGAGCAGTGCCAGCATTCGCCCGACCAGCTCCTGCAGCATCAGCAGCAAGCGCTCCTGCCGATCAGCAGCGCCGCTCGCCGCGGCGTCCTCGGCTTCCGACACCCCGGCAAAGACGGTGCGAAAGTTGAGCGTTGATTCGACCTTGAACTCGCATTCTGTTGAAAACGTGTGGCAGGAATTCATACCAACTACCGCTTGTTCGACTTTCATCGCTCGCTCCTTGCGCGTTGAGGGAAACGAGCTAACGCAAGGCGCATGCCATCTTCTGTGGTCCAGCAACGCCAAGGCGCTGCAAGAGCGCAGCAAGGACCGCCGGCAAAGTTGGCCGCACGGGCGGCAAATGCAATACGCCCCGACGCGTGCTATTCCAGCGACCGCAAACGACGATGAAATTTGTCGAGGGCGAGCGCCAGCTTTTGCAGGTGGGCAGAACAGTGAGCCTCAGAGAAATTCGTCGAGCACGGATTCATGAAGCCGTGGCCCGTTCCCGTCTCGATGACGGTGCGCACGCGATCGCTGGCAATGATCTTGGCGAGCCCGGCGGGCGCAAACGACGCTTCAGTTTCGGCAAAGATCGCCGTGATGGCGAAACTCGGGATCAAGGTCGAATAGTCACGGATTCGCGAACCGTAGAAGAGCGTCGCCAGGCTATCTGGATGGCCCTTGCCGCTCGCGGCATGCAGCCAGGCGGCGCTGGCGCCGACGCTGAAGCCGATGATGAAGACCGGCTCGTCGCCGGCTGCCGCCGAGATCTTGTCGGCGTAGGATTCGATGCCGTTTTTTGCGATCAACGCCGAATGGGCCTGTTGCTCGCTGGCGAAAGGACAGCCGTCGCCATCCCACGGCGAGACGAAAATCGCGTCGCCGAAGAGCGACCCGAGCAGCGAACGCAGCTCCGCAGTCACCCCGTGAATATCAGCGGCGACGATCGTTCTCACGCTGGCATCAGCGCTCGGACAGCGCGAGATTGGCGCCCAGCGCGGCAAAAGCCGCGGCGAAGCTGCGGCGCAGCCAGGCCTGGACGCGCGGCGACTCGATCACCGCTATGCGGAACGCGTGGGCGAGAAAGCCATAGGCGGCGAAAACAATGAACGTCATGGCCATGAACACACTGCTAAGCACGAGCATTTGCGCGAGCGGCGAGGAGGAAGACAATCCGCCCGCAGGCTCGACGAACTGCGGCAGGAAGGCCAGGAAGAAGATGGTGAGCTTGGGGTTGAGGATATTGAGCAGAACCGCGTTGATCATCAGGCTCCGCGCCGATCTCGGCGATGCGTCAGGCTCGATGGCGAACGCTGTTTTGTCTCGCCAGGTCATCAGCGCCAGGTAAAGCAGGTAGGCGACGCCGGCATACTTGAGCGCCGCAAAGGCGAGCGCGCTGGCGTGCATCACCGCGGCCAGCCCCAGAACGGTCGCCAGCAGGTGCGGAACGATTCCGGCGGTACACCCGATCGCGGCGTAAACGCTGGCGCGTCGCCCTTGCGCGATACCGGTCGAGACGGTGAACACCACGCCGGAGCCGGGGATCAGCACGACGATCAGCGAGGTAATGAGGAATTCAAGCGTAATCATGGCAGAAGTATCCTATTGGCAAACCAGATGCGATGTTTCGTGAGCTGCTCAGGCGACGGCGCTGGCATGACCGGCGACGATTCGCCATGGCTGGTTTTGCAGAATCGACCAGACCCGCGTGTACCTGATTCGGGAGTCAAACGACGCTCCCGCGTAACTGCCCGACAAATGCATCAGCACGCAGACGACGGCGACGCCGCCGCCATGGATTTGAATACGCTGCTCGGAGGCGGTCAGCTCGCTGAGCTTGAACAAGCCCGAGCGATGGAAATCGAGATCGTCCTGCTTGCCGAGAACCTGGCCAAGGTGCGAAGTGAACACCAGTTCGGGCGCCAGCAGCTCGTCGAGTGCGGCCACGTCGGAGCCGAGCATGGCCAGCCGCAGACGCTCCTCGGCGTCGATGATTCGCTTTTCGATTTTGCCGCCGATCGCCTGCGCCTTGAGCGGTTTGGCCGTGTCGTAAACAAGCTCGTGGTACTGGTTGCCATTGAACTCGAACTCCTGGATGACCTCCAGGCCGAGCTTGCGCGTATGCGCGGCAAAAGACCGCGTATTGATCTTGTTGATGAAGGTAACCAGGATCGGATAACGCCTGGCCATTTGCGCCCGTGCAAAATCGAAGAGTCTTTCGAGCACGCCGCTGCCTCTGGCCGCTTTGGCGATGCACACCGGGCCGTACTGGTAGGAGTTTTCGGCACTCAATCGCCGGCCGCAATATTCCAATTCGTGAAGCCCTTTGAGCATGTGCGCGAACATCGGCCACTGCGACCAATATCCCCACGAGGCGGCCATCGCGTAGGCGAACAGCACACCGTCCTGGCGCACGACAAACAGGCCGCCCTCGGCGTCGATCAGTGATGTGAGCTGATCCCGGGTGAACAGCGTCGTGACAAACCCGCTCGATTTGTCTTCTGCTTCGATCGACCCGACGTGATACTTGAACTGAAGCGCCAATACGTCGTCGATATCTGCCGGTTTGGCAACGGCGACAGCCATTCCGCTATTTGGCACAGTCTTCCTCCGTGGCGCTGTTTCGCAGGTCGCGCAGCGGCAGCAGGTCGTCGACGGTCAGCGCGAAAGAGAAACGATAGCCGGCAAGCACCGCCGTCGGCCGCAGGTCGGAAAGTTCGAGCGTCGGATGGTCGAAGATATCGAGCGAAGCGTCGCCTTTCCAGATCGGCGAGATCTGAACGTCGCGCGATTTGAGCTGAACCAGCTCATGAACCGCCGGGCGATCGTGCTTGCCAGCGACCAGCTCGGGGAAATAGCGGGTGTTGACGGCGGCAGCGAAGTTCGGCGTCGGCAGCGTTGCCGACAATTCGCGCAGCGTCACTTGCGCCTCGACCAGGCGGCGATCCTTGGTCGCCAGCGTCGCGCCGAAGCGCCCGCCCGGTCCGACGGCCGGCGCCGCCTTCGACGGCAGATCGTAGGCGCGGGTGATCCAGGTCGAGCCGATCTGTTTCGGCCAACCCTGCGCCAAGCCACGCATCAAGGACACGTCCTGATCGACCCAGATGAACGGGCAGTAGGCGACCGGCGAGCCATTGAAACTCGCCGACAGCAGGATGATCGTTTCGCGGTATTGGCTGGTGACTGGGTCGAGATATTCGACGCCGCTCTCGCTGACGTACTGCCATTCGATGAAGTACGCGGCGCAGCGCTCGGAGTCGAGTTCCAGCCCCGACGGCAGGAAGGCCGCAGCAGCCAAGGGGTCGGCAGCGAACTCGACGGCGAGCGCGTTGCCGACGTAATGCCAGGGCGGCGCGGGAGCGAGGCTGGAAGTGCCGCGCGGGGTGCGGGGAAGCGTATAGCCTTTGAGCATGAGCTCTCCGTGATCAATGGATGGTCGGGCGCTTCAACGAACCGTGCAGGCGTCGAAGTGAGGATTTTCGATGATGCCGAAGCGGTTGCCGAACGGGTCTTGCACCGCGGCGACCTTGATCCCGCCGCCAACCTCGGCGACCGGCTCAAGCGCGACGGCGCCCAATTCGAGCAGGCGGGCATAGGCGGTTTCGATGTCGGCGACGCCCCATAGCGGTTGCGGGCCGGCGGTCGCTGGCTGGGCGCTGGGCAGCAAGCCGAGTTCGAAGCCGCCGACCGCGAAGCCGACGTAGAACGACTCGTCGAAATACGGCGCTTGCCCCAGCACCTCCGAGTACCAGCGTTTGGCAGCGGGAAGGTCGGGGGCAGGATAGATCGCAGAGCGTAATCTGAGGATCATGAGTTTGCTCCATGGGGTTGGAAAGGCTCGGCAATTGATGGGCCCGCGGCGGCGCGATGCAGAATCCAGGAAGCGGCCGCCGCCAGGTCATCGAATACGGCGGTCGCCTGGCTGAAGTCATGATTCCGGGACATCTCGTTGGGTACCGCCAGGCAGGCGACGCCGGCCGCGCTGGCCGAGCAGACGCCGTGCTCGGTGTCTTCGATGGCGATGCACTCGGACGGCAGCAACCCAAGGCGGCTGACGGCGAGCAGATAGCAATCGGGTGCCGGCTTGCTGTTGCCAACGTCGTCGCCCGAGACGACCGTCTCGAAGAACTCGGTGAGCGAATGCTGGCGCATGGTGGTCTGAACCCCGTCGGCTCCCGCGCCAGTGACAATGGCCAACCGCATTCCCGCGCCGTGAAACTGCGCCACCGCGTCGCGCACGCCGGGCATCAGCGGAAACGCGTGCTGCGCCAGGAAACGGCGCGTCGCGAGGTTCTTGGCTTCGGCCAGCGCCGCCGGGCTGGCGTCGATCGCGAAACGCGCCACCAGGTCGACGGCATTGTCGGCCGTCGGAATTCCCGCGTAGCAGTCCCGGTAGAGCGATTCGGAAAGCGCTACGCCGTGCGCTGCCAGAACGTCCCGCCAAAGTTGATAGTGGATGGGCTCGGAATCGACGAGCGTTCCGTCGTGGTCGAAGAAGATGGCTTTGATTGGCAATTGAACGTTCAGGCGAAGAGGGAAGGAACGGTGGGTGACCGGCCCGTTCGTTCAAAATTCGTTGTTCGAGCGGCGCGACCGGCCCCAGCTGCCGCCGAACCCGAGCAGGCCGACCGGCAGCAACAGCGCCCATTGCGGCAACTTGAACAACCAGTCCGCACCCGGCGCGGTCGCGACGATGGCCAGAAAGACCAGGCCGAAAGCGCACCACAGCAGCGCGATGAAGCGTACGAGAGAGCGCATCGCGTCGGCTTGACGCGGCAGGCTGGCGACGAACAGGGCGAGCGCAGACAACACCAGCGCCACCGATGCCATGTGCCAGACGGCATAGAGAATCAGCTTGGGCCGGGCCTCCAGCGCCGAAGCGAGCAGCGGCTCGACGACACTGGCGCCGCCCATGAAAACATGGATGCCGGCGGTGACCATGGCGATCAGCGAGGCGAGGGCTAGCGTTCGGTTCATGATGTACCTCAAGGTGGCGACACGAAATCGATGACGGGATTCGACCCGATCGGGGGACGAAATGCGCACGATCGCAGGCGAAGCGTAAAAGCAACATGTTACTGTGTATTCATACAGCCCGCCACTGTCGGCCGTCGCCGCCAGGGCGCGACTCTCGACCTAGTCGGCCAACACCGCGTCAAATGCCTCACCGTTTCGGATACGTTCGAGCTGCAGATAAAGGCTCGGCGCTCCGGCGTCGGATAGCCAGCGCGCGACTTCGTATTTCGCTGCCGCGTAGTGCTGAGCGCGCTCACTGTCGTTGCCTTGGTAGAAAAGGGAAGCCGTTGCCAGCTTGCGCACGTCGCCAGTCTGCGCTGCTCGCCACGCAGGCAAGTCGTAGCGCTGCCGAAAATCGACCTGCATGGCGATCCCTTCGTCAAACCACGTGGGTATTTCCGTAATTCGGCGCCAGTAGCCGACTCGCTCGGCCAGTTCGGCATGCATGAGTTCGTGCGCCAGGACATCGACGCTTCGCCCTTTCGGGCCGACGATGATGCATGCCCGACTGCCGACAAAAGTCGTGCTGGCGTTGGCATTGAGCTGCAGGGGCCAGAAGGCATCGGCGCTGTGCACAAAGGCGACCAAGGGCGTGGCGCGTAGCGACCCGAAGGTAGTGGCGATTCGCTCTCTGGCAGCGAATAGCAGCCCGGGAATATCGGCGCGATCTTGAGCCGCGTTCTGGCGTTCGACCACAGTAGCATCGTCGAGCGGCGCGAAACTCGGAGCGGCAAGCAGGGCACATGCGGCAACCCCCGGCATGGCGACGGCCAGGGTGCCGATGCCAAGGCAGAGAATTGACCAGCAGGCGATGACGACCGTGCGCTTGCGCATGCCTATCCTTTGGCTACAGCGACTAGGGGCGGAGGCGCCACTACGATTGCAGGGAAAGTCACGTTTTCGGTCAACTGCGAATCCTGGCGTCGAAAAGTCGGCACGCCGCAATGACCGCCTGCGCGACTTCGCTGTTCGACGAAGTGGTCTCTGACGCGCCATCTTCGCTCATGAAAACCGCGTAGGCTTTGATTGCCAGGACGGCAAGCTGGCTTGGATTGGTCGGCACTCGCCCGCCGGGAAAATCGCCCGCGTGTTTCTCAACGAACGACGCCACCGCCTTGACGGCGCGTTGCTCCTGGCGATCGCGCGCGGCCGGATAACTGAATTTCCAGCGCCGGATGCGCTGATTGATCGCCGCCTTGTCGGCTCCGCCCGCCGCGATTCCAGCAGCGGCGAACAGCCGGCAGTCGTAGGCGCGGCAAGTACGCGGACGCTCGTCGTAGATCGAACAGCCGGTCGCGCAGAGCATCGGACAGCGTCCCTTTTCATCGTAGCCAAGGACCTGGTGGCCGCTGGCCGTGCCTGGCGCCGGCGCCAGCAACTCGCAAGGGAGTCGCGAGAGCGCCGGCGATTCGTCAGGCCTGATGTGAATGAAGTACGACGAGCTGCAACAGCCGACGCAGCCGCGGCAATCGACGTCGCTGCCGCGGCCGTCGATCAGCGCACTTCGCGCCTGCGCAAGCCACGACGAGAAATCGCCGGCGTCGATGGACACGGTTTCGGCAGACAGGGGTGCGACGCGCGCTGAACTGTTGGTGGGCATAAGAACGTTATCGGGTCGAGTTCAGAATGGGAATGGTCGGGAGCGGTCGATCAGGCTGAGGATGCGTCGAGGACGCTTTGGTAGACCGCGAGGTCGGCCGCGCTGAAACAGCAGAAAATGACCTCTTCGATAAGCGGATGGTCGATCAGCGCCGAGCGAACGGCGCTGACCGCAACCTTGGCCGCCAATCCAACCGGGTAGCCGTAGATTCCCGTGCTGATGCACGGGAAGGCCAGTGAAACCGCGCCCGCGGCGCTGGCCAGCTCGATCGAGCGGCGATAGCACGACGCCAGCAGTTCGGGCTCGCGCTGGTCGCCGCCGTGCCAGAGCGGGCCGACGGCGTGGACAACAAACTTGGCTTTGAGGCGATAACCTACGGTGAGCCTGGCGTCACCGCTCGGGCAACCGCCCAACTCACGGCAAGCGGCGAGCAGTTCGGGTCCGGCGGCGCGGTGGATCGCGCCGTCGACACCGCCGCCGCCCAGCAGCGATGAATTGGCCGCGTTGACGATGGCATCGACCGACAGGGTGGTGATGTCGGCGTGCCGGGCGCTAAGTTGTGCGGGCATGACGAAGATGCCTCAAATTGAGTTTGTGGCGGCGCCGCAGGCCGACTTGCGCATCACGACGATGCTGACCTCTGCAGACAGGCGCTTGGTCGCCACAACCTCGTAGTCGTGGCGACGGTAGAGCCCCATATTGCGGACACTGCGGCTACCAGTGAACAACTCGAAGACTTCGGCTGACGCGAACGCCGCTTCGATCGTCACGAGCAGCGCGCTGCCGATCCCCTGCCCCTGGCGTTCCGGCGCGACGAACAAGCGGCCGATCAAGCAGGTCTGCTCGGCAAGGCGCGCCCGTACCGAGCCGACCAGGACCTCACCGATGCAGGCCTTGAGGACTGTCGTCGATTCGATCTCGGCGAGCAGCAACGCCAGGCTCTGCGTCAACGGCGGTATCGTCCAGTCGTAGAGATGCGCTTCGGCCTCATAGGCGCGCCGCTGCAGTGCCAGAAGGGGCGCGGCATCGGCAGGCGTTGCGCGCGAAATATCAAGCGTGGCGCTGCCGTCCGGAGCTGCCAAATCCGCAGCGGAGGAAGACCCGTCCATCACTCGGTGGCGCCCGTTTTTGCGCCGCGCCGGATATACGCCGGCGCTTGCGCGTGGTCTTCAAAGCCGCCGTAGTTTACCGCCGCAGGATAGTACTCGGCGGCGAACTGCACCTTGCCGGCAGCCGCTTCGCCGGCAACGCTGGCGATGAAAGCAAGCAACAGATCGGTGCCGGCGGAGACCCCGGCCGACGACCAGACATTGCCGTCCTGGACGTAGCGCTGCTCGACGACGGTGACGCTGCCGAGCGCGCGCAGGCGCTCCAAGGATCCCCAGTGCGTCGTCGCTTTCCGGCCCGACAGCAGTCCGGCGGCGTGCAGCACAAACGACCCGGTGCACACCGACAGCACCGCCTGGCAGTGCTTTGCCTGGCTGGCGACGAAATCGATCAACACCGGGTTGTCGACTTCCCGCCGCGTTCCCTGGCCTCCCGGAACGAGCAGGTAGTCGAGCGGCGGGCAAGTCGCGAACGACGTATGCGGATTGATCGACAAGCCCTTGGCGCAAATCACCGGGTCCAGCGACTCAGCGACGACGATACAGTTGTCCGGGCCGTCAGCGTGTTGCCGCCACATGGTGAGCATCTCCCATGGCCCGACAAAGTCGAGTTCCTCGACCTGATTGAAAACAAGAACGCCAAAATTCATGCTCAAGCTCCAGAGTCAAGCGCCAAACCGGCGACACCAAGCAGCAGTTCGTCCACACACAAATCGACCGACTTGCCTGCCGTATCGATGGTGATCGGGTTGGCCGACCAGAGATGATACTCGCGCTCGACAATGGCGCGCCACGAGGGAAGCTTGAGCCCGGGAACGTCGCTCGTACGCGTTTCGACGCGCAGCCGATGCTCGTTTTGATCGGAACAGACGATCTCGATATCGATGGCGTGGGCGCCGCTTTGTGCCGCCACCGCCCGCCACTCGCCACGGGTCAGCTCGATCGGATTGCACGAGTCGGCAACCACGTCATTTCCAATCAGCAGGTTGTCGCGCGCGATACGATAACCCAGGCGGTAACCCTCACCCTCGACGCGGATACCGCAGACGTCGCGCAGCGCCTGCTCGACGGTGTCGATTCGCAAATACATGGCGCCGGTGCGCGACGCGAGCCTTTGCGCGAGAGTACTTTTCCCCGTTCCGGGAAGCCCGGAAAAAATGTATAGCGTTGGCGAGGCGCTCACCTGAGTCATCGTGTCGTGAACTAAAACTCGAGCGGGTCAACTTCAAGATGCCAGCGCAAGCGCGACGGTATCTTGATCACGTCGAGCGCGACGCCCCATTCCGAGAGAAATATCTGCAGCGCACGCCGCGACGGCGATTCGATCAGCAGTTGCGCGCGCTCGAGGTTGGCGCGCCGCGCCAGCTTCATCGGCACCGGGTCGTAGAGCATCACGTCGCCGTGCTCGCTCTGCTGCGGCCAGGCGCGTGCACTGGTGAGGAAAGCCAGCGAGTCGGCCATCAGCGGCGCTTCGGCGCGCAGCATCGCCTGATAGGTATAAGGCGGGAAACCGGCCTGCTCGCGTTCAGTGAGCTGCTCGTTGGCGAACGACGGGTAGTCGTGACGGACCAGCGCGGCATACAGCGGGTGGTCGGGAAACTGCGTCTGGATCAGCACTTCGCCGGGCAGTTCGGCACGGCCGGCACGGCCGGCGACCTGCATCAGCTGCGCGAACAGCCGCTCGGGCGCGCGCCAGTCGGCGGCGAACAGCGCCGAGTCGGCGCCGAGCGCGCCGACCAGCGTGAGCTTGGGGAAGTCGTGGCCCTTGGCCAGCATCTGGGTGCCGACCAGGATGTCGGCTTCGCCGGCGTAGATCTTCTCGACGAGCAGCTCCCACTGCTTGCGGCTCTTCGCCGAATCGCGGTCGACGCGCAGGATCCGCGCCTGCGGAAAACGCTCGCCGAGCACCTCTTCGAGGCGCTGGGTGCCGCGCCCGAAAGGCTGGATGTCCTGGTTGCCGCAGCTCGGGCAGGCTTTCGGCACGCGGCTCTCGAAACCGCAGTGGTGGCAGCGCAAGCGGCCGTCGGCGAGGTGCAGCACGAGGTTGGCGGCGCAGCGCGTGCAGTGCGAAATCCAGCCGCAGCCGGTACAGGTGAGCACCGGCGCGTAACCACGGCGGTTGAGGAAAACCAGGCTCTGCTCGCCGCGCTCGAGGCGTTTTTCGATGGCCCGCAGGAGCTCGCCGGAGAAGCCGTCCTGCAGTTTTTCGAGCCGCGTGTCGATGCGTCGAACTGCCGGCAGGCGCGCGTTCTCGACGGCGCGTTCGTAGAGCGTGAGCAGCGTGTAGCGCGCTGGCGTACGACTGTCGGTGGCGTTGGCCCAGCTTTCGAGCGACGGCGTCGCCGAACCCAGAACGATCGGGATATTGCGCTCGCGCGCCCGGAAGACGGCGACGTCGCGTGCCGAATAGCGCATGCCGTCCTGCTGCTTGAACGACGCGTCGTGCTCTTCGTCGACGACGATCAGCCCGAGGTCGGGCAGCGGCGTGAAAATCGCCAGGCGCGTTCCGAGAACGATTCGCGCGCTGCCGTCGAGCGCCGCACGCCAGTTGCGCGCGCGCGCCGCCTCGGAGAGTTCGCTGTGCAGGCTGGTCAGACCAGCGTCGGGAAAGCGCGCGCCGACGCGCGCTTCGAGCTGCGGCGTCAGGTTGATTTCGGGAACCAGCAACAGCACCTGGCGGCCAGCGGCGAGCGCGCCCTCGATCAGGCGCAGATAGACCTCGGTCTTGCCGCTGCCGGTGACACCGTGCAGCAGATACGCCTTGAAGCCTTCGCCACCGTCCTTGATCGCCGCCAGCGCCGTCTTTTGCTCAGCGGTGAGCTCGGGCGCCAGATGCGGCGGCGGCAGCTTTGCCGAACGCCGGCTTTGCCGCGGCTTGGGCGGGTCGATTCGGCGCAGTCCGGCGGGCAACGTCGACAGCATCACTTCGCCGAGCGGCACCTGATAGTACGAAGAACAGAATTCGGCGAGGCGAAACCAGTCGGCCGGCAAGGCCGGCAGGTCGCGCAGCACGACGTCTATCGACTTGAGCTGGGCCACAGGAAAATCGCTGGATTCAGGCAGGTCGACGACGACGCCAATTTTTGACTGACGGCCGAAGGGAACGCGAACTCGCAGCCCGATGTCGGCGGCGGTGAGCAGTTCGCCGTCGGGAACGAGGTAATCGAAAAAACGATGCAAGGGAACGTCGAGCGCGACGCGGGCAATCTGCATGCTGACCTGTCTATGAGTCCTGAGTTCTAAGCTCTGATTGAAACGCGACGACGCTGCACAGAATGGCGACGCAGCGCGCAAGACGAAAACGCTGGCCGGCGATCAGTTAGCCATCAAAGTTCGTGCCGCTTCTGTGAGAAACAACGTAAGTCATTAACTTATCGATGCATTCAGACCTGTCGATAATTTCTGTGGATAAGTCTGTGGATCAATTGCGCCGAAACGGAAAAAGTCCCCATGGCGCCAGCGGTCTTATAACTTTCGTCTAGGAACAGAGCAATCACAATCATTAATAATCAATGAATTAAAAACACACGCTTGACTTTCGAGCGATTTGTAACGAGAGCGTGGTGCAAACTGAGTCTCTGTGTATAAGTCGATTCGAATTTAGAAAATTCGACTTTACTTTTTACGCAAAATCCTGCTGTATTCATGCACGGTGTCGACCAGCGCGGTCAGGTGCTCCGGTGGCGTGAATTGCGAAATGCCATGCCCGAGATTGAAGACGTGGCCGGTGTCGCCGGGACCGAAACTGTCGAGAACTTTTTTCGCTTCGGCGGCGATCTTGTCGGGCGCGGCGAACAGCACGCAAGGATCGAGGTTGCCCTGCAGCGCCACCTGATCGCCGACGCGTCGGCGCGCTTCGCCGATATCGACGGTCCAATCCAGACCGATCGCGTCGCAGCCGATCGCGGCAATCGACTCGAGCCACAGTCCGCCGCCCTTGGTGAACACGATCGACGGGATGCGCTCACCGTCTTTTTCCTTGATCAATCCGGCGACGATGCGCTGCATGTAAGCCAGCGAAAACTCCTGGTACGCCGCCGCCGAGAGGCCGCCCCCCCACGAGTCGAAAATCATCACCGCCTGCGCGCCGGACTCGATCTGGGCGTTGAGGTAGGCAATCACCGCGTCGGCGGTCACCGACAGGATTCGGTGCAGCAGATCCGGTCGATCGTAGAGCATCGTCTTGACGCGCCGGTAATCGCTGCTCGAGCCGCCCTCGACCATGTAGCAGGCAAGCGTGTACGGACTACCCGAGAAGCCGATCAGCGGCACCGAATTGCCCAACGCGCGGCGGATCTCGGCGACGCCGTCCATCACGTAGCGCAGGTGGTCGTAAGGGTCGGGCGCGGCGAGGTCGCGGATCGCCCACTCCTCGCGCAGCGGGCGCTCGAACTTCGGCCCTTCGCCTTCGGAAAAATAGAGTCCCAGCCCCATCGCATCGGGAACCGTCAGGATGTCCGAAAAGAGGATGGCGGCGTCGAGGTTGTAGCGCGACAGCGGCTGCAGCGTGACTTCGCAGGCCAGTGCCGGGTTCTTGCACAGTTGCATGAAACTGCCGGCGCGTTTTCGCGTTTCGCAGTATTCGGGCAGATAACGACCGGCCTGACGCATCAGCCAGAGCGGCGTATGGTCGGTCGTCTCCTTGAACAGCGCACGCAGGAAGTTGTCGTTGCGGGGTCGAGTCACAGAAGGTCCGCCGGAAAGATCAAAGGGGCATTATCCGCCGGAACGGCGCGCTTGCGCCAGATTACTCCGGGTCGTCGCCGCGCCGTCCGAGGTTGAGTCCGAGCTGCTTGAGCTTGCGATAAAGGTGAGTGCGCTCGAGTCCGGTCTTGTCGGCGACGCGAGTCATGTTGCCGCGCTCACCGCGCAGGTGATGTTCGAAGTAAAGCCGCTCGAAGGCCTCACGCGCGTCGCGCAAGGGCTGGTTGAACAAGGGCAAGGCTGGCGGCGTTTTGGGCGCTTCGGCAGCATCGCGCAGCAGAATGCTGTCGACGTCATCGACCGAGATTTCGTCCTCGAGCGCCGACAGCGCCAGATTCTTGACGGTCGCCAGCAACTCGGCCCACTCTCCCTGCCACGGGTGCAGGCGCAAGGCGTTGAGCGCGCCGCTCGAGAATTGCCGCGGCTGCACTTCATTGCGCTCGACCAGGTGCGAAAGCACCAGCGAGGCGATTTCCGGCACCTCGTCGCCATGCCCGGAAAGCTGCGGCAGGGTCACCCAGACCTCGCCCAGACGTACCACCACGGCCGGATCCCAACCAGCTTCAGTGAGCGTCGGTAGGGGCCGGGTCGAGGCGGCAACCAGCTGCAGATTGAATTTTTCGAGCCGTTCGAGCGCATAAGCCAGGTTTTTCTGCTGCAGCTTGCCCAACAGCGTCAGATCGGCGATGAACAGGATCCCGCCAGCGGCGTTCTCGAGCATTTCCTGGGTCAGCGGCGCGCTTGACGCGGACAGGTCGAGCCACGGCATCTTCGGCGTTTGCAGCGTGCGCGCGCAGATTTCGGCGATGTTGCCCGAGGCGCTCTTGAGCAGCAGCACCGGATTCTTGGCGGCGGCCTGTTCGAGGCGTTTCTTGAGGTCCTTGAGCAGCGGCGAGCGCGCGAAGGCATCGAGCGTAAGCGGCGGCTTTTGCGGCGAAACCTCGTGCTTGAGCGCTTTCTTGACGGTCGCCAGCAGCTTTTGCAGCGCGATCGGCTTTTCCAGGAAGTCGATGGCACCGACGCGAGTCGCTTCGACCGCCGAGTCGATCGTTCCATGGCCCGACATCATCACCACCGGCATCGTCAGCAGACCGGCCGCCGACCACTCCTTGAGCAAGGAGATGCCGTCGGTATCGGGCATCCAGATGTCGAGCAGCACCAGGTCCGGCCGCCGCTCGCTGCGGCTTTTGCGCGCGCTGGCGGCGTTCTCGGCGAGCCATACGGTGTGCCCTTCGTCGGCAAGAATCTCGGAGAGCAACTCGCGGATTCCCATTTCGTCATCGACGACCAATATTTGCGCCATGATCAGTTCTCTTTAGTTGTTTCGCTACTGCTTTGATCGGGTGTCGGCAGCACGGCCAACGGCAGCCGGATACTAACCTCGGCGCCGAGCGGCTGGCGGTTGTTTATACTGATCGTTCCCTGGTGTTCATCGACGATCTTCTTGACGATCGCGAGTCCCAGGCCAGTGCCACGCGCCTTGGTCGTGACGTAAGGCTCGAAGACGCGCGCCATGATCTCGGGCGGGAAACCCGGCCCGCAATCGGTGACGGTGAGCTCGGCCATCGCGTCGGCGTGCTTGGTAAAGACGCCGATCTGCGCTTCGTCGTCACCGTCCTGCGCGTCTTCGGCGTTGCGCAGCAGGTTGTGGATGATCTGCCGTAACTGGCTGGCGTCGCCATGGACGGCGGGCAGTTGGGGATCAAGCTCAAGCGTGATGCGGGCGTGCGACGTCTCGTAGAGCCCGAGCACCTCGCCAATCAGCGCGTTGAGATCGATATTGGCAAGCTCGGGCGCCGGCATTCGCGCATAGTCGGAAAACTCGTTGACCATGTTTTTCATCGCCTGCACCTGGTTGATGATGGTCTGCGTCGAACGCTTGAGCATTTCGGCGTCGCTGCCGGCAAGTTTGTCGGCGAGCTTGAGCTGCAAGCGTTCGGCCGAGAGCTGGATCGGCGTCAGCGGGTTCTTGATCTCGTGCGCCAGACGCCGCGCCACCTCGCCCCAGGCGGCGCTGCGCTGCGCCGCGACCAGCCGAGTGACGTCGTCGAAAACGGCGACGTAACCGCCGCTGCTGCCTTCCGGCAACTGCGTTCCGCGCAGCAGCAGGATCTGCGGCAAGCCGCCGCTGCGCTCGAGTTCGATCTGCGTTTGCCATTCGCGGCTGCCGTACTCGGCAAAGGCGTCGCGAATCGCGCGCCCCAGGACTTGCTGGCGCGGCCAGGCCTCGACAACCTCGGCGAGCAGGCCGGTGAGATCGTCGCCGAGTATCGTTTGCGCGCCCTGATTGGCCGTGCGCAGGATGAAGCGCCGGTCGAAGACGAGCACCCCGGCCGACAGATTGGCCAGGATCGATTCGAGGTAGGCGCGCGCCGATTCGACTTCGGCGCGATGGCGCTCGGTGTCGCGCCGCGCATCGTTGAGTTGGCGCGTCATCTGATTGAACGACTGGGTCAGCACGCCGAGTTCGTCGCGGCTGTAGATCGCCTGGCGCGGCGTAAAGTCGCCGGCGGCAACCGCCTGCGTTCCCTCGGCGAGGATCGACAAGGGCGCCGAGAGACGGCGCGCCAGGATGAAGGCGATGGCGATCGCCGCGAACAGCGCCAGCAGCACGGTCAGCGTCAGCGTCATGGCGTAGATCCGCGTCAAGCCTTCGCGTCCCAGCGAAAGCTCCTGATAGTCGCGGTAAACCTGCTGCACGCGGTCGGCGTTGAGCGCCAGGCTGGCAGGAACCGGCTGGGTGAGTTGCAGGATTCGCGTTTCCATCCCCAGTCCGACCGGCGAGACCGGAACCAGAACGCGCAGCAGCAGCTCCTTGCCGCCAGCGCTCTCGATTTCGCGGTAGCCGCGTCCGCTGCGCGCCTGGCGCAATTTGTCGAGCGACGGCGGCGCCGACATCGACGCGCTCAGATCGCTGGTCGCGGTGGCCAGCAACTGGCCGCTGGTGGTAAATAGCGCAGCGAACTGGACGCCGGTCTTTTCGCGCAGGCGGGAAAGCGCCAGACGCCGCTGCGCTTCGGATTGCTCACCGAGGTCGAGCGCCATCGTTTGGCCCTTGTCGGCAAGCTCGTCGAGCAGCGAATCGAGTACGCTGCGTCCGAGGTTGAGCCCCGACTCAAGCGCTTTCTCGACGCGCACGTCGAACCAGGTTTCGATGCTCTTGGTGACGAACTGCACCGAAACCGCGTAGATCAGCACGCCGGGCAACACCGCCATCAGGCCGAACATCAGCATCAGCCGCAGTTTGAGCCGCGAGCCGAAGACCTTGGCGCGATGCTCGTGCCACAAGGCGCGCACCTGCCAGACGATCAGCGCGAATAGCGCAAGCGCGACAATCGCGTTGAGTCCGAGCAGCCACGGGTAATGGCTGGCGAACAGGGCGGTGTTGGCGCTGGCCGAGGCGAGCAGGAAGAGCAGGATGCCGCCAAACGACGCCGCGACGATGATCAGGTACTTCATTTACCCTCACCATTGGCGGGCAGCGTCGCTGCAGCCGGCGTCAATGGCGCCGCCGGGCTGGCCTCGCTTGGCGTAAAGCCCCAGCGCAACCAGTCTGACGACAGGTTCCAGTCTTTGTTGGCCAGCGCGCTGACCTGGAAGGTCTTGGGCATCTGCGTCAGGTCGAGGTGCATACGCAGTCCGGCGACATAAGCCTGGCCAGCCTTGACCTCGCCCTTTTCGAGCACCTGCCAGTGGCGCAGATGCGTCAGCACGCTCAGTGCTTCGTCGAGCGTCGCGTAGCTCTGGTGCAACGCGCCGGTTGACAGCCGATACTGGCGCGTCAGCGCATGATAGGACAACTGGAAGGTCTTGCTGCGGTGAATGATCTGCTCGTCGAGCCAGTACCAGCGCGGCCGGGTAAGCTCGAAATCAGCGGCAAAATAAAGCACGACGCCTTTGTTGACTGCCTCCTCAAGGCGCGTATTGAAGTTGATGTTGGCGTCGACGGTCAGGCTGTAGCCGTCTTCGCTAGGGACCAGTTGCAGGTTGCGCAGGCTGATCTCGGTCGCCTGTGCGGTCGGCGCTGCAAGCAGGAAAATGAAGCCAAAAAAAAGCGATCTACAAAGCTTTTCGCAGCAGCGCATAATAAAAACCGTCGTTTTCTTGCTGGGGCAGCAGTTGCTCTTCAAGAACGCGTTCGGCCCCGGTCTGACGAACGAGAAAGGCGTCGATCTGTGCCGAGTTTTCTTCCGGGAAAACCGAGCAGGTCGCGTACAGCAGCTTACCGCCAGGCTTGAGCAAAGGCCAGAGTGCATCGAGAATCGCCGCCTGCGTATGCACAAAGTTCCGGATATCGCTTTCACGACGCAGATGCTTGATGTCCGGATGCCGACGCACGACGCCCGAGGCCGAGCACGGTACGTCGGCGAGAATCGCGTCGAAAGGCCGGCCGTCCCACCAGCGCTCGACTTCGACGCAATCGGCGACCTTGACCGTGGCCGTCAGGCCAAGCCGCTGGAGATTCTCGTCGATGCGTCGGGTGCGACCAGCGTCGATATCGAGCGCCAGCAGATCGAGATCGGCCGCCTCAAGCAGATGCGCGGTCTTGCCCCCAGGCGCGGCGCAGGCGTCGAGGACACGCGAGCCCGACGATGGCGCCAGAAGTTCGGCGGCGCGTTGCGCGCCGCCATCCTGAACCGAAACATCGCCGGCGAAAAATCCGGGCAAGGCGTCGACCGCAACCGGATGCTCCAGGATCAGGCCGTTCAGCCCGACTGGGGCAGCGCCAAGGCCTGCCGTTTTGAGCCGGGCCAGATAATCGTCGCGCGTGGCGCGCCGCGCATTGACGCGTAGCGTCATCGGCGGCGCGCTGTTGCTGGCGGCGACGATGTCCTGCCAGCGCTCGCCGTAGGCGCGCCGCAGGCGCGCCTGCCACCAGCGCGGATACTGATAACGCGCGACATCGTCAGTCGCCAGCGCAGCGGTGAGCGCGTCGCGCTGGCGCAGATAATTGCGCAGCACGCCATTGACCAGCCCCTTGAAGACGCCGCCCGCCAGTTCGCCAGCGGCGGCGACCGCTTGATCGACGACCATCGGACTCGAATCGGGCCGCGTCTCCAGACGATAAAGCGCGCCGAGCAGCAGCGCCTGAGTTTCCGCATGGGTCAGCGGTTTGCTCATCAGGCGGCCGAGAATGAACTCGCCGACGCCGTAGCGGCGCAATACACCGTAGGCGACGTCCTGCGCTGCGGCGCGCGCCGCCGGCGGCTCGCTGGAGAGCAGCTGCAAGGCCTCGGCAAGGCTCTTGCCGGCCTGCACCTTGGCCAGCACATGAGCGGCGAGCAGCAGACTGCGGCCCAGTGAATCAGCGGCCAGCGCACTATTCAGCGGGCCCTTTTCCGAGGCCTTGGGCGAAGCAGCTTGGCGAACCCGGACGATGCGCGGCGACGACGATGATGCAGGGTGATGAGATGAAGACAAGACAGCGACTCGCGATAACCGTAGGTCGACCGAGTTTAGCATGATGATGACAAGATCGGCTGGCGGCGATCATAATGAGCCGATGATCGAAGCTCTGCTCAAACGACCCGCCTGGCAGGTGTTGCTGCTGGCGCTGCTTTTTCCGCTGCCAGCGCTCGCCTGGAATGCCGGCGGCCACCGTCTGGTCGCCTGCATTGCTTGGGATCTTCTCGATCAGCAGGACCGCGCCGAAGTCTCCCGACTGCTGCACCAACATCCCGACTACGAGCGCTGGAGCAAGCGCGCAGTCGAGTATTACACAGTTTCCGACCTTGAACGCGCGGCCTTCATCGAGTCGTCGACCTGGCCCGACGAGATCCGCAAGGACGGCCGTTTCTACAGCGCCGGGCGCGATTCGCCGACAACGACGCAGATAGGCTTCCCCGACATGGAGCGGCGCAGCAACTGGCACTACCTCGCCTGGCCGCTCACCGATGCGGCAGCGCCGCACGGCGAACCCGTCTACGGACGGATCGACCAGGCGTTCGTCGAACTGCCGCCGATGCTCGGCGCCAGCGACGAGGCCAGGCGCAGTTATGCGCTACCCTGGCTGACCCACCTGGTCGGCGACGCGCATCAACCACTGCACACCACACTGAAAATCGACGCGCAGGGCAAACAGGACCGGCTCGGCACCGGACTCTCGGTACGCAACCCGTTCGCTGCGCGCCCGGGCCTGACGACGCTGCACGCCTACTGGGACGACCTGCCGGGCCCCGGCGGGCTGCGCGGCGAACGACTCGACGACGCCTGTCGGACGCTGGCCGCCGCGTATCCGCGCCCGGCGCCTTCGACCGCGGACCAATGGCTGGACGAAAGCTGGCAGATCGCGCGCCACAGCGGCTACCCGCCCGGAGACGAGCGCGTCCCGACGATCAGCGCAGAGTTTCATGAAAGCGCCAGGGAAATCGCCAAGCAGCGAGTCGCACAGGCCGGCTACCGCCTCGCCGAGCTACTGCGCAAGTGGCTCGGCAGGGACGATTGAAAGCGGTAGTGCGCAAACCACAACGAGCACAACGGGCACAACGAAAAATCTAGCCGAAAGTCATTTCGAGTTGTTCGCAGCGCTCAGTCTTATCCGCGGATACAAACAAGCCGGGTGCCTGGTTACCATCGCCCACGTTGTGTTCGTTGTGCCCGTTGTGGTCAGTCTTTTTGAGTCCGTCTCCTAACCACCGCGCGCCATCGCCTGCAGGCGGGCGACGCGTTCCTCGGTCGGCGGATGGGTGGAAAACAGGCCGGAGATTCCGCCGCCGGACAGCGGATTGATGATCATCATCTGCGCCGTTGCCGGATGCGCTTCGGCGGTCGGCAGCGGGATTCCACGCGCGTAAGCGTCAATCCGCGCCAGCCCATCGGCGAGCGCCAGCGGATCGCCGCAAATTTCGGCACCGCCGCGATCGGCGTCGAACTCGCGCGAGCGCGAGATCGCCATCTGGATCAATGACGCGGCAAGCGGCGCCAGCAAGGCCACCGCGATGCTGGCGATGGGATTGCCCGGGCGACCATTTTCGTCGCGCCCGCCGAAGAACATCGCGAAATTGGCGAGCGCCGAGATGGCGCCGGCCATCGTCGCCGAGATCGTCGAGATCAGGATGTCGCGGTGACGAACGTGCGCCAGCTCGTGCGCCATCACGCCGCGAATCTCGCGCGCCGAGAGCAACTGCAGGATGCCGGTCGTCGCCGCAACCGCAGCATGATCCGGATTGCGCCCGGTGGCAAAGGCGTTCGGCTGCGCTTCGTCGATCAGGTAGACGCGCGGCATCGGCAGGCCGGCGCGCTGCGCCAGGTCGCGAACCATGGTGTAGAACTGCGGCGCCGAGGCTTCATCGACCTCCTGCGCGTTGTACATCTTGAGCACCATGGAATCTGAGAACCAGTAGGCAAAAAGATTCATCGCGCCGCCGAAGAGCAGCGCCATCATCATTCCGCTCGCGCCGCCGACGTAGCCACCGATGACGCCGAACAGCGCCATGATCGCGGCCATCAGTATCGAGGTCTTTAGCCAGTTACCAAGCATCGTCGTAATCTCCTGTCAGCAAGTTCTGAGGCCGGCGAATGCGCCACCCGTCGCGGCCTTAGCTTGGGCGAAAGCGCAGAAATTCAAGAGGCGTCAAGAGGCCGATTCGAAGCGAGTACCCGCAGCGACTATCGTCCCGGCTAGAAACTGAGCAACCGGTAGCCGCTTGCCGCCGGCTTTCTGCAACTCGATGAGGCGCAGCACGCCCAGGCCACAGGCGACGACGATGCCCGTCTTGTCGGCGACAATCACCGTTCCCGGTTCGGCGATGGCGCCCTCGACTGTCTCTATTTCGGCGCGCCAGACCTTGATCTGGACGCCGCAGACGCGCGCTGCGGCGCCCGGAAACGGGTTGAAAGCGAGCACCTGTCGCGCCAGCTGGGGCGCCGGCAAACGCCAGTCGAGCCAAGCTTCGGTCTTTTCGATCTTGGCCGCGTAGGTGACGCCCTCGGCAGGCTGCGCGCGGGGCGTCAACGGCGCCTTGGCCAGCGCTTCGACGATCAGCCGCGCACCGAGCTCAGCAAGCTTGTCGTGCAGGCTCGCTGCCGTGTCGTCGGCAGCGATCGGCAAGCGTTCACTGAGCAATACCGCGCCGGTATCGAGCCCGGTGTCCATCTGCATGATGCACACACCAGTTTCGCTGTCGCCGGCCAGGAGCGCGCGCTGGATCGGCGCCGCGCCGCGCCAGCGCGGCAACAGCGAGGCATGAACATTGATGCAGCCCAGGCGCGGCGTGCCGAGCACCGCCTGCGGCAGGATCAGTCCGTAAGCGGCGACGATCATCGCGTCGGCGCCGACGTCGCGGATCCGCTGCTGAGCAGTGCCATCCTTGAGCGTCGGCGGTTGGAAAACCTCGATCCCACAAGCCATCGCCAGTTCCTTGACCGGCGAAGCGCGAACCGCCATTCCTCGACCAGACGGTCGATCCGGCTGAGTGAGCACTAACGCGACCTGGTGACCCGCAGCCAGGATGGCGCGCAGCGCCATCGCCGCGAATTCCGGCGTTCCGGCAAAAATGAGCTTCACGCGGTAATCCTCGACTGTTTTAGCAACTTGGACTTGATACGGGTCTGCTTGAGCAGCGAGAGATGTTCGACAAAAACGTGTCCATCGAGGTGCTCGATTTCGTGTTGCAGACAAACCGCCAGCATGCCGTCGGCGGCAATCGTTTGCGCCTTGCCGTCGAGATCGAGATAGCCAACGACGACGCTTTCGGCGCGTTCGACCTTGTCGTAGATGCCGGGCACCGAGAGGCAGCCTTCCTCGCAGACCTGAACGCCTTGGCTTTCGAGCAACTGCGGGTTGATGAGCACGAGCAATTGGTCACGCGTCTCGGAAACGTCGATGACGATGACCCGCTTATGCACATCGACCTGGGTTGCGGCCAGACCGATTCCCGGCGCTTCGTACATCGTCTCGGCCATATCACGCGCCAGACGGCGAATCGTGGGGTCAATGTTTTCAACCGCAGCGGCGACGATTTTCAGGCGCGGATCGGGGAAGCGTAGTATCGGTAGTAGTGGCATAAAAAGCTTGATCGATGAAGTAATTACGTGCAGAATCCAACGCAACATCTTGAAAAACGGAACAATAGTCGCGCATTGTATTCAACGCCTTCGGCATAAACGGCGCGGGGGGTACGGCTCAGACAATGGACCCCAACATCACGCCGACGTTCAGCAAGGGCTAACGTTGCCGACCGCTCGTATGAGGATAACACGATGATCCGCATTATATCCGCGCTCGTTCTGGCTGTGATCACCACCCTGTGCAGTGCCGCCGAACAACCGCTGCAGCTTGCCGATAGCGCGCCTGCACGATACATCGTGATGCCCGGTGACACGCTCTGGGGATTGTCCGCACGCTTTCTCAAGGAGCCCTGGCGTTGGCCTGAAATCTGGCGGCTGAACAAGGAACAGGTCAAGAATCCGAACCTTATCTACCCCGGCGATGTTATCGTTCTTGATCGCGACGCCAACGGCAACCCGCTGCTGCGCGTCGAGGATGGCAAGTTGCGCCCGAGGATCTATTCGGAACAGATGACTGAGGCGATTCCGCCGATTCCGCCCAACGTCATCGAGCCCTATATTTCGGTGCCGCTGATTGTTGAAGCAGGCGGCCTGGACAAGGCCGCGCGCATCATCGCGACGCAGCAGGATCGCGTATTTCTCGGCAATGGCGATCTGGCCTACGTCGAAAATGCCGATCCGTCCAAGCGGCAATGGCAGATCTATCGCAACGGCAGGCCTTTGCTCGACCCCGAGTACCCTGATCAAAACCCGGCCGATCCCAAACATGTTCTTGGTTACGAGGCGTTCTATCTGGGCTCCGCGACACAAGTCAAGGCGGGCGCTCCGGCGACTTTCGAAGTGCTGACCGCGAAAGAGGAAATCGGCCGCGGCGACCGGCTGGTTCCGGCGGTCCGCCCGGCGCTCGTCTCGTACGTCCCGCACAAGCCGGATTCTATGATCGACGGCCGTGTCATTTCGGTCTATGGCCGCGTCGGATCGGCGGGACGCGGTTCGGTCATTTCACTCAATCGCGGCGCCAAAGACGGTCTCGAAATCGGCCACGTGCTCGCGCTTGAGCGCAACCGGACCGTCGTTCAGCGCGACGAAGCCGACCGCAAGATGAACGTACAGATCCCCGCCGAGCGTGCCGGCCTGGTTTTCGTCTTCCGCACTTTCGATCGCATTGCCTACGCCTTGATCGTCCAGTCCGAGGGCACCATCGAGGTCAATGACTTCGTTCGTACGCCTTGAGCAATGGCCGCCGGAGAGCCGCTATCGGGCTGGCTGCGACTCACGCTGATTCCCGGAATTGGCGGTGAGACGCAGCGCAAGCTGCTCGCCGCCTTCGGACTGCCGCAGGCGATTTTTTCCGCTGGGCACAGTGCCGTGCGCGGCGTCGTCGGCGGCAAGGCCGCCAGTCTGCTGCTCGATACCGACAATCAGGCGCTGGTAGAACAGGCCTGCGCGTGGTCAGAGGACAACCACCAGCACATCGTGACGCTGGCCGACCCCGAGTATCCGCAAACGCTACTGGAAATTCCGGACCCGCCGACCTTGCTTTATGTTCGCGGCCGGCTGGATCTGCTCAACCGTCCGGCGCTAGCCATCGTCGGTAGCCGCAATCCAACGCCGCAAGGCCTGCAGAACGCCGAGCGCTTTGCCGCAGCGCTGGCCGACGCCGGCCTGTTGATCATCAGCGGACTGGCGCTGGGCATCGACGCGGCGGCGCACCGCGGCGCGTTGTCGGCGAGCGCCGAGACCGTCGCCTTGATCGGAACCGGTATCGATCGTATCTATCCGGCGCGCAACCACGATCTGGCGCTCGAAATTGGCGACAAGGGGAGCATTGTTTCCGAGTTCCCGATCGGTACGCCGGTCAGCGGCGCCAACTTTCCACGCCGCAATCGGCTGATTTCGGGGATGTCTCGCGGCGTGCTGGTCGTCGAAGCGAGCACCGCAAGCGGCTCGCTGATTACCGCACGCCTGGCCGGCGAACAGGGCCGTGAGGTGCTGGCGATTCCTGGATCGATTCACTCGCCGCAAGCGCGTGGTTGCCACCAGTTGATCAAGCAGGGCGCCAAGCTCGTCGAAAGCGCGCAAGATGTTCTTGAGGAACTGCGCTTCGGCATTCCATTGCAGACCGTACGCCCCGGCGGCGACAATTCGGCGCCCAATGAACTGCTGGCGATGATGGGTTTCGACCCCTGCGGACTCGACGAACTTTCCGCGCGCACTGGCTTGACGGCTGACTCGCTTTCCGTGATGCTGCTGCACTTGGAGCTCGATGGTCGAATCGCCAGTTTGCCTGGCGGACGTTACCAGCAGCTTCCCGATGCCTGACTTTCACGCGCCCGATGATCGACATTCTCGTATATCTTTTCGAAAACTATTTCGATCTTTCCTTGCACCCCAAACCCGATGCCTTGGCGCGCAAGCTCAATGCCGTCGGTTTCGACAAGGACGAAATTTCGCAGGCGATCGCCTGGCTTTCAGGCCTCAAGGACGCGCGGATTGTCGAGTTTTGCGGCGACTCCCGGTCGCTGCGCATCTATACCAACGAAGAGCAGCAGAAGCTCGATAGCGAGTGCCTGGGTTTCATGCGCTTTCTTGAAGCGGCCGACGTGGTTAGCCCCGCGCTACGCGAGCTGATTATCGAGCGCGCCTTGCTGCTCAAGGATATCACGGTGACTCTGGCGAAATTCAAGATCATCGTACTGATGGTGCTGTGGAGCAGGGAGCAGGATCTTGAACCGCTGATCGTCGAAGAATTGCTCTACGATGCGGATCCAGAACTTCAGCACTGACCCCTTCGCGACCAGCCGACGAAGTTCGTAATTGGCAGCCGGCCGAAGGGCTTCGTCGGCACGTCAAAAAAAGCCTTGCTTGCCAAGCGCGGCATAGTGCTTCTATCATGCGCTGCAACGTGGCCATCGCTGGCCATTCCTCAATCGCATAATGTTACCGCTCCCCCAGGCCTAAATACTCCATGAGCAAGAAGCTGATAATCGCCGAAAAACCTTCAGTCGCCGCCGATATTGCGCGCGCGCTGGGTGGCTTCACCAAGCACGACGACTACTTCGAGAGCGACGACTGTGTTCTTTCCTCGGCCGTCGGCCACCTGCTTGAGTTGGCCTGCCCAGAGGAATACGAAGTCAAACGCGGCAAGTGGTCGTTCGCTCATCTGCCGGTCATTCCGCCGCATTTTGCGTTGCGCCCGATCGAGAAGAGCGAACCGCGACTCAAGGTGCTGACCCGACTGATCAAGCGCAAGGATGTCGGCGCGCTGGTCAATGCCTGCGATGCCGGGCGCGAAGGTGAGCTGATCTTCAATTACATCGCGCAGCACGCCAAAACCGACAAGCCAGTCGAGCGGCTGTGGCTGCAATCGATGACCCAGCAAGCGATCAAGGACGGTTTTGCCAAGCTGCGACCCGGTTCCGAGATGCAGGGACTGGCCGATGCAGCCGTCTGCCGCTCCGAGTCGGACTGGCTGGTCGGAATCAACGGCACGCGCGCAATGACCGCCTTCAACTCGAAGACTGGCGGTTTTCACCTGACGACGGTCGGTCGCGTGCAGACGCCGACGCTGGCGCTGATGGTCGAGCGCGAAGACAAGATCCGCAAGTTCAAGCCACGCCCGTATTGGGAGCTCGAAGGCGTCTTCAGCTGCGCCGCGGGCCAGTACAAAGGCAAGTGGATCGACGAGAAATTCGCCAAGGGCAAGAACGAGGAAGACGAGCACCAGCGCGCCGACCGGCTGTGGGATGAAGCGCGCGCCAGGGCGCTGCAAGGAAAATGTAACGGCAAGACCGGCGTCGTCAGCGAAGAGGCCAAGCCGTCGACGCAACTGTCGCCGCTGCTCTATGACCTGACCAGCCTGCAGCGCGAGGCCAACGGCCGCTTCGGTTTCTCGGCCAAATCGACGCTGGGACTCGCGCAGGCGCTCTACGAAAAGCACAAGGTGCTGACCTATCCGCGGACCGACGCGCGGGCGCTGCCCGAGGATTATCTGCCAACGGTCAAGGAAACGCTCAAGATGCTGACCGGCGAAGGCGTCGGTAAAGGACACGACGAAGCGATCCTGGCGCGTTATTCGCCCTTTGCGCACCAGATCCTGGCGCGCAACTGGGCCTTGCCGAACAAGCGCATCTTCAACAACGCCAAGATTTCGGACCACTTCGCGATCATTCCGACGCTGCAGGCACCCAAGCACCTCTCGGAACCCGAGCAAAAGCTCTACGACCTAGTCGTCAAGCGTTTCCTCGCCGTTTTCTACCCAGCGGCCGAGTCGATGATCACCACGCGCATCACGCGCGTCGAGGACGAGCCGTTCAAGACCGAGGGCAAGGTGCTGGTCAATCCGGGCTGGCTGGCGGTTTATGGCCGCGAAACGCAGGAGGGCAGCGAAGGCAATCTGGTCGCGGTGCAGCCTGGCGAGAAGGTGCATGCCGACGAGGTGGTAGTCAATGCCACCGAAACCCGTCCGCCGCCGCGCTACTCCGAAGCGACGCTGCTCTCGGCGATGGAGGGCGCCGGAAAAATGGTCGACGACGAGGAACTCAAGGCGGCGATGGCCGGTCGCGGCCTCGGCACGCCAGCGACGCGCGCGCAGATCATCGAAAACCTGATCAACGAGCAGTACCTGCACCGCGAGGGCCGCGAACTGCAACCGACGGCCAAGGCCTTTTCGCTGATGACGCTGCTCAACGGCCTGGGAATTCCCGAGCTCACCGCGCCGGAACTGACTGGCGAATGGGAGTACAAGCTGGCGCGAATGGAGCGCGGCGAGATGTCGCGCGACACCTTCATGAAGGAAATCTCGGCGATGACTCAGCACATCGTCGACCGCGCCAAGAGTTACGACAGCGATACCATTCCAGGCGACTTCGGCGAGTTGTCGACGCCGTGTCCAAAGTGCGGCGGCAAGATCAAGGAGACTTACAAGAAATTTCAGTGTCAGGCATGCGATTTCTCGCTTTGGAAGATCGTCGCAGCGCGGCAGTTCGAGCCTGCCGAAATCGACGTGTTGCTCACCGAACGCAAGATCGGCCCGATCACCGGTTTCCGCAACAAGATGGGGCGACCGTTCAACGCCATTATCAGACTCAACGCCGACAATCTGCCGGAGTTCGATTTCGGGCAGGGCAGCGGTGGCGACGATGCCAACGCCGAGCCTGTGGACTTCTCCGCACAGGAACCGCTTGGCGCCTGTCCGAAGTGTGCGGCGCGGGTTTTCGATCGTGGCATGGCCTACGTTTGCGAGAAATCGGTCGGCCCATCCAAGAGTTGCGATTTCCGCTCGGGCAAGGTCATCCTGCAACAGGCGGTCGAACCCGATCAGATGAAGAAGTTGCTCGCCACGGGACGTACCGACCTGCTCAAGGACTTCGTCTCGTCGCGCACACGACGCAAGTTTTCGGCTTTCCTGGTACGCGGCAACGACGGCAAGGTCGGTTTCGAATTCGAGAAGCGCGAGCCCAAGACTACAGCCAAGTCGGCCAAACCGACCGCCGACAAGGCTGAGGAAAAGGAGACTGTCAAAAAGGCGCCTGTAAAAAAGGCGGTCAAGAAAGCAAGCAAGAAGACCGTGTAGCGCCTTTCGTCGCGAGTCTTTCGAACCAGAAATGCTGAGCAAACGACCGTTGGCTTCCTATGAGTTGGGGCTAACGGTTTTTTTCGTCTGAATGGTGATCGATCCCGGCAGTTCGTCGAGCGAGGCTGTTTCACGTGAAACGAACGATCAGAGCGATTGACCGCAATCGGCCCGATGCGTCGATCTTGGCGCGCCAGACCCGCAGAGCCAAAACCGACGCAAGAGGCCCTGGAGTCAATCAGGAATATTCTCCAAGGCTCGGCGCTGCCGCATGCAACAAAAACCCGATAGCGATCGATTGTGAAGGTTGAATTTCATCCCGTAGAGCACGCGTTCCACGTGAAACAGCTAGCGGACGACAGAGACTCCGTCCGGCGGCGAGGCGACGATTGCGGCACGCAGAACATCAATCGCCTGCGGACGCGGAAAAGATGCCCGCCAGGCGATGACGACACGACGCGACGGAGCCGGTTCGGTGAATCGCCGATAGTCGAGCAATGGGCCGTTCTGCGGCCACGAGTTGGCGGCAGTCAGCGGAACGACCGAAATCCCGGCGCCGCTGGCGACCATGTGGCGAACCGTTTCAAGCGAACTGCCTTCGCGCGCGCGCGCCATCCCGTTCGCGACCGACAGTCGCGGACAAGCCTGAACAACCTGATCGCGGAAGCAGTTGCCGCTGCCGAGCACCAGTAGGTTCTCGGCGTCGATCTGATCGGGCGAGACTTCGCTCTGCTCGCAAAGAGGATGTCCGGTCGGCAGAGCGAGGCAGAACGGCTCGTCGTATACCGCGCGCGAAACGACGCCGGGCTCGGAGAAGGGCAACGCGACGATGATCGCGTCGAGGTCGCTGCGACGCAATTGTTCGGCGAGGCGCACCGTGAAATTCTCCTGCAAGTAGAGCGGCATGCGCGGTGCACGCGTGTGCAAAGCCGTAATCAATCGAGGCAACAGGTAGGGTGCGATGGTATAGATGACGCCCAGACGCAGCGGACCGCTCAACGGGTCTTGCCCCTGCGCGGCAATTTCGGCTAGCTTCGACGCTTCTTCGAGAACGCGCTCGGCCTGCGCGGCGACCTGCTCGCCGATCGGTGTCAGGCGCACCTCGGCCGAAGAACGCTCGAACAAGATCACGCCGTAGCGTTGCTCGAACTTCTTCAAGGCCACCGACAGCGTCGGCTGGCTGACATGGCACTTGTCCGCGGCGTGGCCAAAATGCCGCTCGCGCGCCAGCGTCGCGATGTAGCGCAGTTCGGTGAGCGTCATCGCTTGGCGGGCTTAGAAGCTGACGACCTTGTCCGCCGCCAGCGCCCATTCAGCCAGTTCGGCGAGCGTGCCGACCAGCACCCCTGGAATCAGCGCCGGCTCGCCGACGCCGCGTGCCAGCGTGCAGGTCCGGCACAGGCGGATCTTGATGTCGTGCGCCAGCAATTCCTCGATCATTTGCTGCAAACCGCCACCGGCCGACGCCGACGCTTGCCCGGCAAGGCCGACGGTCACTGCGTCGGACATCATGAAGAGGCGAAGGTCGACCGTTTCGACCTCCTGCGTCGCTAGCGCGGTCGCCAGCCGTAGCGCGCTGAGCATCCGTTCACTGCCGTAAGCCGGTGCGCTGACGACAATCAAAATACTTTGCATCGTTCTCTCCCCAATCCAATGGCTTTACGTTTTGAACTCACGATCATGCGCTCAGCGCACGCCATCGACAACAGTCGCCGCGGGCTCGCGCAAGCGCTCAAGGTCCACCGGCTCAAGCCACCTCCACGCGCCGACCGGCAGATCACCCGGTAGTGACAATCCACCGACCGCGACGCGGTCGAGACCTTCAACCCGGTTTCCGGCAGCGGCAACCATACGTTTGACCAAATGGTATTTTCCTTCGGTGACGCTCATGCGCAACAGCCGCTCGGCGCGCACCTCACACGCCACCGCTGCGATTGGCGCCGGCTCGTCGTTGAGCTGGACGCCGGCGAGCAAGGAAGCGACCTGCTCGGCGTCGAGCGGATGCTTGACACTGACGTCGTAGACCTTGGCGACCTTTTTCTTCGGCGACGTATAGGTGTGGATGAACTGGCCGTCGTCGGAGAGCAACAGCAGGCCGGTCGTATCTTCGTCAAGCCGGCCGACCGCCTGGACACCGCGCGTGACCAGCGGGCGCGGCAGCAGTGTGTAAATACTAGGATGATGCTTCGGTTTCTGCGAACACTCGAAATCCGGCGGCTTGTTGAGCACAAGGTAAGCGAACTTGCGAAAGCGCCACGGTTCGCCGTCGATCGAGAATTCGAAGCCCTCGGGGTCGACTTCCCTGAAAGCGTCGTCGCAAACCACGCCGCCGATGGCGACGCGCCCCGAATAGACCAGCGCGCGGCATTCGGGCCGGCTGCCGAAACCCTGCGAACGCAGCAGGCGCTCAAGCTCCATGAACAAACTCCGTTTCCGCGCGTGATGGCGACGCACACACTAGTTGCCGAATCGGCGCGAATCGTTCAAATTTCATGGCAGTCACTTCCTTCTGGTAAAGACGCATAGGTTCAGCCGAGTTCAAACGTGGTGATGCCGTACGTACGCGCAATCGCTATATTGGGATCAGCCTGGGTATACATTCGCGCCGTCTCAAACACCGGTCTCATGCCATGGCGTTCGGCAAGAGAGACCGCTTCAGGGTTGGCCGCCGGAACATCGAGATAGATATCGCTGCCGGCCGGTATAGACTCGGCCAACAGACCGAAAAGAGTCTCTGCGACTACCGGGCTGTCGGCGAACAACGGACCGAACTTGTAGCCGCAGCGGCAGGCGCGCAACAGTCCATAACCGACAATCACACCGCCCTGCTTAACGACCAGCCCCTTGCCCCGCGGTTGTTCGATCCAGGCGCGCAGGAATGCGCTTCGAATATCCGCGAAAAAATCGCTGTCGTAGCGCTCAATGTCAGAAAAAATCTGGGGTTGGATCGACTCTGGCAACAACTCTTGCGGGGGCCTGGTGCCGATCCGGGCGGACTTTCCGGCAAAGCGAATGTTGCGATGCGCCAGACGAAAACCCGAGCGCCGATAATTCTCCTGCTGCGCAACGACTCCGTCGAGTCCGATGTTGCGCCCCGCCAGTCTGTGCATTGCTGCTTGCCAGATCTCCAGGCCGTAGCCACGTCCGCGGAACTCCGGCGCGACAAGGTAGAACCCGATGAAACCGTAAGACCTTCCGTAACGTACCGCTGAAATGCTCGCCACCGGCTTTTCGCCGAGCAGACCAATCAGGAAAGCGCCAGGATCGGCGGCAGCAAAAGGCGCGAGATCATCGAGACCAGGATTCCATCCCTCCTTAGCCGCCCAATCGATTGCCACGCCAATTTCATCAGGTCGCATCTCCCGAATCTGCAATGGCTTCCTCTCCATGTTCTGGTCAGGGTAGTGTGGTCATTGATCGAAAAAGCCCCTGAAGAAATTCAGGGGCTTCGAGAAGATATACCTCAAGAAAAAAGAGGCTCGACCCAAAACCTAGACGTCGATGTTTCGCGCTGCCAGGGCATTGGTTTCGATGAAGTTGCGGCGCGGCTCGACCAGTTCACCCATCAGCATCGTGAAAATCTCGTCGGCGCCAATCGCGTCCTCGATCTGTACCTTGAGCAAACGACGAACCTTGGGATCCATCGTTGTTTCCCAGAGCTGCTCCGGGTTCATTTCGCCCAGACCTTTGTAGCGCTGCTTGCTGATGCCACGCTCGACCTCGCCGAGCAACCAGCGCATCGTTTCGGCAAAGCTCGCGACCGCTTGCTTCTTCTCGCCGCGTGCGACAAACCCACCGGCGCCGTACAAGCCCGCAAGCATTTCCGCAGTCTTGCGCAACTGCACGTAGTCGCCGCTGACCAGCAGGTCGTCGTCGATCAGCCCGATCTTGAGGTTGCCGTGGTGCATCCGCTCGAGACGCAACTGCCAACGCTCGCGTGCCTCGTCGTAACGCGCGAAGATATGAACGTCAATCCTGCTGCCGATCGCCTTCATCAGGGCGTCCGCGCTCGCCTGCGCGGCATTTTCGTCGGAAAGGTCGATCTTGAGGTTGGCATCGATCAGCGCGTGCAATACCTGCGGATTGATCATGTGCGAGAGCCGGTTGATCACCGCCTCGGCGAGCAGGTATTCACGCGCCAGCTCGCCAAGTGTTGAACCCGAAATCTCTGCGGCCCCGGTTTTTGGAACCAATACCGAGTCTTCCAAAGCCAAGCTCAGCAGAAATTGGTTAAGCGCCTGATCGTCCTTGATGTAGCGTTCGGTCTTGCCGTGCTTGACCTTGTAGAGCGGCGGCTGGGCGATGTAGATGTGTCCCCCCTCGACCAGCTCAGGCATTTGCCGGTAAAAGAAAGTGAGCAACAGGGTCCGGATGTGCGCGCCATCGACGTCGGCGTCGGTCATGATGATCAACCGGTGGTAACGCAATTTTTCCGGCTTGTACTCGTCCTTGCCGATTCCAGTACCCAGCGCCGTGATCAGCGTGGCGATTTCCTGCGACGAGATGAGCTTGTCGAAACGTGCCTTCTCGACGTTGAGAATCTTGCCCTTGAGCGGCAAGATCGCCTGGAACTTGCGATCGCGACCCTGTTTCGCCGAACCGCCAGCAGAGTCTCCTTCGACCAGATAGAGCTCACACAGCGCCGGATCCTTCTCCTGGCAATCGGCAAGTTTTCCAGGCAAGCCGACGCCATCGAGCAGTCCTTTGCGGCGCGTCATCTCGCGCGCCCTTCGCGCCGCGTCGCGCGCGCGCGCGGCTTCGACGATTTTTCCGGTAATTACCTTGGCGTCGAGCGGACGTTCCTGCAGGAACTCGGTCAGTCTCGCCGCGACGACCTCTTCGACCGCCGGACGTGCCTCAGAGGAAACCAGCTTCATCTTGGTCTGCGACGCAAACTTCGGATCGGGCATCTTGACCGACAACACGCAGGCCAAACCTTCGCGCATGTCGTCGCTGGTGATATCGACCTTGGCTTTCTTGGCAATCTCGTGCTCGTCGATGTATTTGTTGAGCACTCGCGTCATCGCCGCTCGCAAGCCGGTCATGTGCGTACCGCCATCCGACTGCGGTATGTTGTTGGTAAAGCACAGCACCTGCTCGGCGTAGGTGTCGTTCCACTGCATTGCGACTTCGACGCTGATCACCCCGTTGGGAATAACCGATTCGCCAGTCGAGCTAAAAACATTGGGATGCAGCACCGTTTTCGAGCGATTGATGTATTCGACGAATCCCTTGACGCCACCGAGGAAAGCGAAATCCTCTTCCTTACCGGTGCGCTTGTCGATGAGACGGATCTTGACGCCATTATTGAGGAAAGAAAGCTCGCGCAGCCGCTTGGCGATAATTTCGTAATGAAACTCGATCTGACCGAAGATTTCCTCGTCGGCCATAAAGTGAACTTCGGTCCCGCGCTTTTCAGTGGGTCCGATCACCCTGAGCGGAGAAACCTCTACGCCGTTCTGGACTTCGATCAAGCGATCGACGACGACGCCGCGGTTGAAATCGAGCTGGTACTTTTTTCCTTCGCGCCGGATGGTCAGGCGAAGCCACTTCGAAAGCCCATTGACGCAGGAAACCCCAACACCGTGCAAGCCACCCGAGACCTTGTACGAGTTCTGATTGAACTTCCCGCCGGCGTGCAGTACGCACATCACGATTTCAGCCGCCGAACGCTTGGGTTCGTTCTTGTCGTCAAACTTGACTCCGGTCGGGATACCTCGACCGTTGTCAGTCACCGAAATCGAATTATCAGCATGGATGGTGATCACAATATCGTCGCAATGTCCCGCCAACGCCTCGTCGATCGCGTTATCGACGACCTCGAACACCATGTGGTGCAGACCGGTTCCGTCCGACGTATCGCCAATGTACATTCCAGGACGCTTACGGACGGCTTCCAGACCTTCAAGCTGCTGAATGCTTGATTCGTCGTAGGCGGATTCGTCAATTTCTTCGATCATGCTCAGTCCAATTCATGTTTCACGTGAAACAAACTCAAAACTTCTGTTTGTAAATATCTCTACTAAATTCTCATCGGCATAACGACGTACTTGAAACGGTCATTTCCCGGGATTGTCAGCAAGGCGCTCGAATTGGCATCGTTAAATCCCCATTCGACTGCTTCAACCGAACTGTTGTTAAGAACATCCAGAAGGTAACCCACATTGAACCCGACATCGATCGAGTCACCACTGTAGTCGACCTCAATTTCTTCCTGAGCCTCTTCCTGCTCGGCATTGGCTGCCATGATCTTCATGCTGCCAGGCGTCAGTACCAAGCGAACACCCCGGAATTTTTCATTGGTCAGAATCGCCGCCCGAACCATCGACTGCAGCAATGCAGCTCGATTCAATGTCACGATATTTTTGAGCGTTGCCGGGATAACCCGTTCGTAGTCCGGAAATTTTCCATCGATCAATTTCGAAACCAGACTGATCTGCCCAAACTTGAAGCGGATCTGGTTCGCCGCCAACTCGATCAGTAGCGGCTCATCGCTGTCGGCCAGCAGACGGCTCAGTTCGAGCACCGTCTTGCGCGGCAAAATCAGTTCCTGACGCGGCGACGTCGCTTCGCCTTCGAGCGGCATGCTGGCATAGGCCAGACGGTGACCATCGGTCGCGACCGCCCGCAACTCGTTGCCATCGACCAATAACAACAGACCATTCAGATAATAGCGAACATCCTGTGCGGCCATCGAAAACTGTGTTTGTCCCAAAAGCTGCCGGAACTGCTTCTGCGTCACGGTGAGGCTCTTCAGATCCCCGTCCGACAAAGCCATTCGCGGAAAGTCCTCGGCCGGAAGGGTTTGCAGCGTGAACCGGCTCTTGCCTGCTTTGACCTGCAAACGCTTGTCTTCGAGATTCAAACTGACCTCTGCCGCTTCCGGCAAGGATCGCAGAATGTCCTGCAACTTGCGCGCACCGACGGTGACCGCACCGTCGCCGCTACCTGAGTCAGCGTCAGTTGAAGTTGTAATTTGAATTTCAATGTCAGTCGCCAACAAAGTGAGTTTGTCAGCTTTTTTTTCCAGCAGCACATTCGACAAAATCGGCAGGGTATGTCTCTTCTCGACGATCCCTGACACCGACTGCAGAGGCGCCAGCAGCGTGTCACGCCTTGTTTTAATAAGAAGCATATATATAAATCCTATAAAGATAATATCAAAGACAACTCTGTGGATATCTATAACTTATCATTATTTATCAATGAGTTACATCAATATTTTGAACTGTAAAAACTATGTATCAAGCTGTGGGCAAAAAAGAACAAGTTATCCACAAGCCTTCATCGGGCACCTTGTCCACTTTTTACACAAGTTTTGTACATAGACTTATACATACGCAAACTAGCCTTTCAACACTTGCAGCAGGACGTGAACATCATGGTTCAACTCGTTATCCTTTGCCCGCAAGGTCTCGATCGTACGAACCGCATGCAGTACGGTGGTATGGTCGCGACCGCCGAAAGCCTCACCAATTGACGGGTAGCTCTGCGAGGTCAGGTTTTTTGCCAGCCACATCGCGACTTGACGCGGACGAGCAATTTGCCGCGTACGCTTTTTGGAGAACAGATCGGAAACCTTGATCTTGAAGTAATCGGCGACCGTCTTCTGGATATTTTCAACGGTAATTTGCCGATTGACCGCGCCGATCAGATCCTTGAGCGACTCCTTGGCGAGATCGAGATCGATCTTGCGGCCATGGAAAGACGAATAGGCCAGCACTTTCTTGAGCGCCCCCTCAAGTTCCCGGACGTTTGATCGCAGATGTTTGGCGATGTAGAAGGAGACTTCGTCGTCAAGATCGACATGCTCCGCCTCCGCTTTTTTCTTGAGAATCGCGACACGCATCTCGATTTCAGGCGGCTCGATCTGGACCGTAAGGCCCCAGTCGAATCGGGTGATCAGCCTGTCTTCGAGACCTGAAATGTCCTTCGGATAAGTATCGCAACTGATTACGATCTGTTTCTTTGATTCAATCAATGCATTGAAAACAAAGAAGAATTCTTCCTGCGTCCGGTTCTTCCCATTAAAAAACTGAACATCGTCGAGCAAAAGCACGTCAAGCGAACGATAGTAGCGCTTGAAGGCGTCAAACGATTTGGTCTGATACGCACGAACGACATCGGAATAATAATCCTCGGCGTGTACATAACGCACCACCTTCTCGGGATTCTGTTCGAGAATATGGTTGCCTATCGCGTGGATCAGGTGCGTCTTGCCCAGACCGGCGCCACCGTAAATGAACATCGGGTTATAAGCCGCCCCACCGGGGTTGATGGCGACCTGTACCGAGGCCGCTCGCGCGAGGTCGTTGGCTTTGCCGACGATCAGGTTTTCGAAGGTAAAACCGGGGATCAACCGAGTCTTCTCATAAAACGAGCGACTTCTTTCAATCGGTCGTTCCAGCACCGCCTGCGCCGTGTTTGGCACCCGGCTCGGAACGTTCGGACTTGCGGCCCGGGACGCCAACTGAGGCGACGGCGGAGCCGCGCTGCGCTCGGCAAGCAACAGCGCAACGCAAACCGGTGCCGAAAAGTAAGCACTACCGAGTTCTTCAATGCGCCCCAGGTAACGCTCCTTGACCCATTTAAGGATAAAACCATTAGGCGCGAAAAGACGCAGACCGTTGGCGAAGTCATCTTCACCTTCGAGACGAAGTGGACGAATCCAGGTGTTGAATTGCTGAGGTGGAAGTTCGTTTTCGAACTGGCTCAAGCAGGAAATCCAGAAACTACTCATGACTAGTGATTCAACACCATCCCGATTAGGTACTGCAATGACATAGGCTGTGACTGTCCGCCCTTGGCACCCAGCCGCTCAAGCTCTGGTGGGGTATCCGGCTATTTGTAGCCTCTAGCTTTTTGACGCGGACAGGAATGATTTCCAACAAACTTTATTGCTCTTATCAGCCTCTTGTGAGCACTGAAAGAGTTGGATTCTAACCTGTCGGATCAAAGTTATCCACAGCTCGACCAAAAATTTAGACTTGACAAGAACAAGCTTGGCAATGTCTAATTCCGCGTTTACTTCGTAATGACTTCAAGGGTTTAATAATGAAACGCACCTATCAACCGTCGGGTATT